>Ga0335078_10001311_pt1 | contig 37788 bp, 32 predicted proteins | sample Lox_Sample_32_FD_206711 | JGI IMG/M metagenome (GOLD analysis project Ga0335078, IMG submission 206711) | Soil microbial communities from Loxahatchee National Wildlife Refuge, Florida, United States - Lox_Sample_3.2 | ecosystem: Environmental > Terrestrial > Soil > Wetlands | place: USA... | reverse complement strand
TGGAGCCGGCGTATGAAGAATGCCTTGGTTATGAACTTGAGCAACGGGGAATCCAATTCGTGCGCCAACGGCCGTTGCCGATCCATTATAAAGGCGTCCGTTTGGATTGCGCTTACCGTCTTGATCTGGTGGTTGAGGAAAAAGTTATTTTGGAATTAAAAACCGTTGAAAGTCTCCTGCCTATCCATGAAGCGCAACTGTTGACCTATCTTAAACTGTCCGGCTTGACGCTTGGCTTGTTGATTAACTTTAATGTGCCGGTCTTGAGGAATGGAATAAAGCGCCTTGCAAATAATTTCGCAGATACCTCTGCGCCTTTGCGCCTCGGCGGTGAACTAAGAGAATTCAGTTTGTGACGACTCAAGAAACATCAAAGCCCGCCGCGCCGGCGATCGAGAAGATCAAGGTGAAGGTGGACGGCCGCGAATTTGAGGTTCCGCGGTTGATGCCCGATTGGTCGGGCAAGCTCGCGCCCACGACGATGATCCAGGCGTGCGAGTTGGCCCGGACGGATGTGCCGCATTACTGCTACCATCCGAAACTGCCCATTGCCGGCAATTGCCGCATGTGCCTGGTCGAGTTCGGCACGCCGGCGCTCGGCCCGGACCGCAAGCCGATTTTGAATCCGGACGGCACGCCAAAGATGGCCAAATCGCCGCGCCCGGCCATCGCCTGCGCCACACCGGTGTCGCCCGGCATGGAGATTTACACCAACACACCCGGCGTGAAGCAGATGCGCGAGGGCGTGCTGGAATTTCTGCTGATCAATCATCCCCTCGATTGCCCGATCTGCGACCAGGCGGGCGAATGCAAGCTGCAGGAATATTCGGTGGATTACGGACAGTCCGCCAGCCGGTTCGTCGAGCCGAAGGTCCACAAACCCAAAGCCGTCGACCTGGGACCGCGCATTGTGCTCGACGACGAGCGTTGCATCCTGTGCACGCGCTGCATCCGGTTTACCAAGGATATTGCGGGCGATGACGCGCTGGGCATTGTCAATCGCGGCAGCTACAACACGTTGACCGCCTGGCCGGGGCGGACCTTCGACAACAATTACACGTTGAACACCGTCGACATCTGTCCCGTGGGCGCGCTGACTTCAAAAGATTTCCGTTTCCAGATGCGCGTCTGGTTCCTGAAGGAAACCAGGAGCGTTTGCACCAGTTGCGCGACCGGCTGCAGCACCCTGATCGGTTCGCGCGAAGAGGCGGTTTATCGGTATACACCGCGCGAGAATGACGCCGTCAACGGCCCGTGGATGTGTGATGCCGGCCGGTTGAACTACAAGTGGATCGGGCGTGAAGACCGGTTGAAGGATGTCCTGGTTCGCGGCCAAAAGACCACCTGGACCATGGCGCTCAGCGAGATCGCCGCGAAATTGAAGAAGGCGCCGGCCGGTTCGGTCGCCATCGTGGCCTCCGCGCGCCAGACGAATGAAGAACTTTGGCTTTTAAGCCAGTTGAAATCGAAACTCGGCGCCGTCAGTGATTCCGTGCCCCGCACCGGTGAAGGCGACAAGCTGCTGGTCAGCGCGGACAAAAACCCGAACGCGGCGGGCGCGCGCTTGACGGGCACGGCCGCCGATCCGATGGGCGGTCAATTGACGAAAATCGCCGATGGCATCCGCGCCGGCAAGATTCGGACACTGATTGTTTTCGGCGAGGACGTGACGAAACACGGCATCGGTGCGGACCTGCTCGGAAAACTGGAAACGCTGATTGTCAGCGACATTTTGCCGAACGCGACCACGGCGGCGGCACATTACCTGTTGCCCGGCTGCGCGCATGCGGAAAAGCGCGGCACTTTCACAAACACCAAAGGCCGCGTCCAGAAATTTATGAAGGCGGTCGAATCGCCGGGCGAGGCGCGGCCGGAATGGGAGTTCCTGCACGACCTCGTTTATAATGTCACCGGCCAGGACGGCTTCCTGACCATTGAAGGTTTGTTCAATGAAATGGCCAAAAACGTGCCGGCCTTCGGTGGCCTGACCTGGGCCGGCCTGGGCGACACCGGAGTGACGGTGAAGATTTGAGGCAGGGTCGGCGCGCTGCGCCGACCGGATGCGCAGCGCGGCGTACATATCGACAATGAAAATTATAGAATGATTAACTGGCTGAACAATTTGAGCGACACGCAGCAATTCGCCATTTTCACGGCGGTGAAGGCATTTGTCGCGTTCAACGTCATGATGGGCATCGTCACGTACGTGGTCCTGGCCGAACGGCGTGTCTGCGCGTTCATCCAGGACCGCATCGGGCCGAACCGGGTGGGTCCGTTCGGGCTGGTGCAGCCGTTCGCCGATGCCGTGAAATCGTTTTTCAAAGAGGAATTCACCCCGGCACACGTCCGCAAGATTTACTTTATCCTGGCCCCGGCCATTGCGCTGATGCCGGCCATTCTTAACCTTGCCGTCATCCCGTTTGGCTCGAAGCTGGGCCATCAGCCGATGGTGCTTGCCAACCTGAACGTCGGCATCCTCTACACCTTCGGCATCGTGTCGCTCGGCGTCTACAGCATCGTACTGGCCGGTTACGCGGCGAACTCGAAATATCCCTTCCTCGGCGGCATCCGTTCCAGCGCCCAGATGATTTCGTATGAAATCTCGATGGGCATGTCGGTCATCCCGATCTTCATGCTGGTCGGCAGTTTGAACCTCAACGATGTGATCAGCTACCAGACCGGGGCGTTGTGGCACTGGCTGGTGTTCAAGCAGCCGCTGGCGTTCGCCATTTTCCTCGGGGCGGCTTTTGCCGAAACCAACCGCACGCCGTTTGACCTGCCGGAAGCCGAACAGGAACTGGCCGGCGGTTACAACATCGAGTACAGCTCCATCAAATTTGCGCTGTTTTTTATGGGCGAATACGCGAACATGATCCTGGCGTCGGCGATGATGGTCACGCTGTTTTTCGGCGGCTGGACGTTGCCGTGGTTCGGGCTGGACCAGCCGGCGGCGACGCTGGGCGTCGGCCTGGCGCACATTGTGATTTTCCTGGCGAAGGTGTGTGTGTTCCTGTTCGGATTCATCTGGGTGCGCTGGATGTGGCCGCGTTTCCGGTATGACCAGCTGATGAACCTGGGCTGGTGCCAGTTCCTGCCGCTCGCCCTGGCGAATATCGTGGTGACGGCGGTGATTTTGTGGCTGAAAACGAAATGAAACCAGCGGCGCTAAAAGAATTTCAGACCATTCCCGGCGTGGGACAAACCATTGCCGGAGACTTCTGGCGGCTGGGATTGCGCAAGGTTTCGGATCTTAAAGGGCAGAGTCCCGAGGCCTTGTATGAGCGTCTTTGCCAATTGCAGCCGGCGAAGGCCGATCGTTGCATGCTTTACGTCATGCGCTGTGCCGTTTACTTCGCCTCGACCGCGAAGCCAAAGGCTGCGCGGTTGAAGTGGTGGAACTGGAAAGATCGACCATGATCGTTAAACGCAAAGAGCTGAATTTCTGGGAGCGGCTTTACCTGCCGGCCATCATCGGCGGGTTCAAGGTCACGATCCGGCATTTCGTAGGCACCCTGTTCGGCGGCCGGGCGGTTACGATGCAATATCCCGAGGAAAAATGGGCGGTGCCGTCGGATTATCGCGGCGCGCCGTATCTCGTGCGCGACCAGGACGGCAACACCAAATGCGTTTCCTGCCAGCTTTGCGAATTTGTTTGTCCGCCCAAGGCGATCAAAATCATTCCGCCCGGGCCGTCCGGACCGGTGCCGGACCGGCCGAACGCGGAAAAAATCCCGCTGGAATTCGAGATCAACATGCTCCGGTGCATCTTTTGCGGTTTTTGCCAGGAAGTGTGCCCGGAAGAAGCGATTTTTTTGCGGAAGGATTATTCGCTGACGGGCCTGACCCGCGAGGAATTGATTTACAACAAACAGAAGCTGCTCGAACTCGGCGGCACGCAAGGCGGAATCCAGAAATGGAAACAGAAGCTGGAAGAGGCCAAAGAGCAGGAGAATTTCCCGGTAAAAGTCTGAAGCCGGGCCGGCCGACGTTCATTCGCGGCGGCCGGTGGTGGGCAGTGGCTGATGGTGGCTCGGGTCGCGCGGCGACCCGACAGCGCCTCGCAGCGCGAGGCATTCCACCTTGAATCAGGTCACCGCCCGGTGAATTTGGCTTTATTTGATATGGGATTGCCCGACATTTTATTTTACGTGTTTGCGGCGCTCACGCTGTTATGCGGCGTGCTCGTCATCGCGAACCCGTTCAGCCGCAACCCGGTGACCAGCGCCATGTTCCTGGTGTTGACAATCATTTCCCTGGCCGGGCTGTTCGTGTTGCTGCATGCGTTCTTCCTGGCGGCGGTCCAGGTCCTCGTCTACGCCGGCGCGGTCATGGTGCTGTTCCTGTTCGTCATCATGTTGCTCGATCTGAAGGAAGAGGAACGCCGCCGGATAAAAAAATTCGGATTGATCGGCGGATTGCTTTCCGCCGGCGCCATGGCGGCGATTTTTCTGAGGGTGCTTCCGCTGGCCAAATCCATCCCGGATTTGTCCGCCGGCGCGCCGGACGGCGACCCGACCGTGCTTGGCAAGCTGTTGTTCACGCAATATTTATTGCCGTTCGAAATCGTCTCCGTACTGCTCCTGGTGGCGATGATCGGGGTGATTTTCCTCAGCAAAAAGGATTTTAAATGACAACCCCTTTCATCCTTAACAGCGCTGAATCGTTGAATCATCCGGGCCAACGGATGATTTCCCGATTCAACAATTCCGCGATTCGACGATTCGCGATTTTATGAACGTAGGCCTGGAACATTATCTGGTGGTGAGCGGGCTGTTGTTCTCGCTCGGCCTGCTCGGGGTCATCACCCGGCGCAACCTGCTGGTGATGTACATGTCGCTGGAGCTGATGCTCAACGCGGCCAACCTGGCGCTGGTCTCGTTTTCGCGGTTCAACAACAATCTGAACGGCCAGGTGCTGGTGTTCTTCATCATCACCGTCGCCGCCGCGGAGGTTTCCGTGGGCCTGGCGCTCATCGTGGCGCTGTTCCGGAAACGCCAGAGCCCGCACGCCGAGGACCTGACCACCATGAAGCTTTGATGCCATACGGAATTCATAACCGCAGAGACGCCGAGGCGCCGAATCCCGATGGACTTACGAGCGCATCATCGGTGTTGCACTCTGCGCCTCGGCGCCTCCGCGGTGAATTCAGGACCCGATGAAACTTGAAATGCTACCCTGGCTGATCCTGTTCCTGCCGCTGTTCGCGGCGGCAGGCATCACGTTGTTCACGCTCAAGTACCGCAACCTGAGCGCGTTCCTGTCCATCGGCGCCGTGGCCGCGGGTTTTGTCCTGACCCTGGTGTACATTGCGGCGAACGGCTGGGCGCCCACGCCATCGGAATTGACGGTCAACTGGCTCTCGATCGGCGACCTGAACGTGGATTTCGGTCTGAAGCTCGATCGCCTGAGCCTGATGATGATGCTCATCGTCACCGGCGTGGGTGGCGCGATCCATATTTATTCCTACGGTTACATGGACGACGACCGGAGCAAGGCACGGTTCTTCGCCTGCCTGAGCCTGTTCACCTTCTCGATGCTCGGCATCGTGCTGGCCAATAATTTCCTGGAAATGTTCATCTTCTGGGAACTGGTCGGCGTGTCCAGTTACCTGCTTATCGGGTTCTGGTTCGAAAAACCCAGCGCGGCGGATGCGGCCAAGAAAGCATTCTTCACCAATCGCCTCGGCGATTTCGGTTTTCTGCTGGGGATTCTGGCCTGCTGGGCGATGCTGCGGACGCTGAATTTCACCGAGCTGCAAAGCAATCTGGCCACGATGCAAAACCTGCCGAGCGGTCTCGGAGCGCATTGGGGGCTTGCTCATCCGTATCTGGATGTATCCTTTTTCTCGCATGCCAGTTTGACGGTAGCCGGGCTGCTGATTTTCTGCGGCGCGATGGGCAAGTCGGCGCAGTTCCCGCTGCATGTGTGGTTGCCGGACGCCATGGAAGGCCCGACGCCGGTCAGCGCCCTCATCCATGCCGCCACGATGGTGGCCGCCGGTGTCTACATGCTGTGCCGGATTTTCTTCCTGCTCGATGCCGACGCGCTGCACGTCGTCGCCTACATCGGCGGCTTCACCTCGTTGCTCGCGGCGCTGATCGCCGTCCAGCAGAACGACATCAAGCGGATCGTCGCCTATTCGACACTGTCGCAACTCGGTTACATGGTTATGGCGGTCGGTTTGAACGGGCCCACGCCGGCGATGTTTCACCTGACCACGCACGCGTTCTTCAAGGCGCTGCTGTTCCTGAGCGCCGGTTCCGTCATCATCGGCATGCACCACGAGCAGGACATCTGGCAGATGGGCAATCTGCGAAAGAAGATGCCGATCACGTTCTGGACTTTCCTGGTCGGCGCGCTGGCGTTGAGCGGTGTCCCGCCGTTCAGCGGTTTCTATTCGAAGGATTCGATTCTGGCGCAGGCGTTGGAGCAGAAAAATTATCTGCTGTTCGGCGTGGGTGTTTTTGTGGCGGCGCTGACGGCGTTTTACACCTTCCGGCTGTTCTTCGTTGTTTTCTTCGGCAAGGAAAAATCCCACGCGGCTTCCCATGCGCACGAATCTCCGGCGGTGATGACGCTGCCGCTGCTGGCGCTGGCGCTGTTCGCGGCCGTCGGCGGCTTCATCGGCGTGGCGAATTTGTACGGCGCCCAGTTCGTGCCCGGCCAGGAAACGCTGTCCGTCGCGCAGCAGGCTTTTGAACCGCTGAAAAATATCGGTCCGATGCTGGGCGGCCTGGCCGCCGCGGCGATTGGCATTTTCCTGGCCTACTCGCTGTACAACCGGGCCGCTTCGGACCCGTTGCCGTCCAAACTGGGCGGCCTGGCCACGGCGATGAAAAACAAGTTTTACTTCGACGAACTGTACGAAGCCACCTTCATCCGCCTGCACGATTTCATCGCCGCTGTGGCCGATTTCATCGATCGCTGGCTGGTGGACTGGTTCTGCATCGGGCTGGTCCGCGGCGGCACGGATTTCAGCGGTCGCGCCCTGCGGCTCATGCAGACGGGCAATCTCCAGACCTACGCGCTGCTGTTTGTGCTGGGGGCAGCCGTGTTGCTCTATTTTGCATTGAAATGAAGACCAATGCGCAAAACCGGTGGTTTCGTGGCGCAGATTGTCAATCTGCCGTGTCGCCGGCTGGCAGTCGGCCGACGCCAGTTGGTCTGCGTGTCACTGCGGATTGCCAATCCGCGATACAGCCGACTGCCAGTCTGCGCCACCCGGCTTGCGGCTGCGGTGTGCAAATCCGGTTGAAGCGAAGCTGAACCATGTCCATCTTAACCTACATAGCCGGTTGGCCGCTGGTGGCGGCGTTGGCGCTGATTTTAGTGCCGCGTAATTACCGCGTCATCATCCGGACGGTGGCCGTGCTCGCCACGTTCATTTCAATGATCCTGGCGGTGAAAATGTTCTGCCTGTTCAAGACCGGCGCCGCCGGTTTCCAGTTCGAACAGCAGATTCCCTGGGTGGATTCGCTCGGCATCAGCTACCACGTCGGCGTGGACGGATTGAACGTGGGCCTGATCCTGATGGGTGCGGTGGTCGCCTTTGCGGCGGCGTGTTGTTCGTTTGAAATCCAATCCGGGGAGAAGGAATTTTATATCCTGCTGCTGTTGATGAGCGGCGGCATCCTGGGTGCGTTTGCCTCGTTGGACTTGTTCGTTTTTTATTTTCTGCACGAGCTGGCGCTGGTCCCGACGTTTATCATGATCGGCGTCTGGGGCCGGGGCGAGCGGAAGGATTACGCCACGTTCCAGATCACGCTGTACCTCAGCGTCGGCGCCCTGATCGCGCTGATCGGCCTGATCGCGCTGTATCTTCAATCCGGCGCCAACACCTTCGACATCCCCAAAATGATTGAGCACGCCCGGTCGAATCCCATCGCCGGCCAGGCCCAGAATTTCATCTTCCCGCTGCTGTTGTTTGGATTCGGCATTCTGGTTTCGCTCTGGCCGTTCCACACCTGGGCACCGCTGGGCTACGCTTCGGCGCCGTCACCGACGGCGATGCTGCACGCCGGGGTGATCAAGAAGTTCGGCCTGTACGGTCTGATCCGGATCGCCCTGCCGCTGCTGCCGCAGGCGGCGCAGAGCTGGATGCAGGTGCTTGCCTGGCTTTGCCTGGGCAATATTCTCTACGTCGGCTGGGTGGCGATGCGGCAGAAGGACCTGAATCTCCTGATCGGCAATTCCAGCGTGGCGCACATGGGTTTCATTTTCCTGGGCATTGCGAGCCTCAACCTCATCGGCGTGACCGGCGCGGTGCTCATCATGGTGGCACACGGTTTCCTGGCAGCCCTGACGTTTGCCCTGAGCGGCTACATTTACCAGCAGACCGGCACGTTGCAGATGAGCAACCTGGGCGGATTCTGCCGGCGGATGCCGTTCATCGGCACGGCGCTGTTGATGGCGGCGCTGGCCGGTTGCGGGCTGCCCGGGTTCGCCAATTTTGTCGGGGAGGTGACGGTCTTTTTCGGCGCGTGGAAGTCGTTTCCGCTGGTCACCGCTGCGGCGGTCTGGGGCGCGCTGCTGATTGCGGCGCTCTACATGTTGCGGGCAATGCGGACCGTTCTGCACGGGCCGTTGCCGGAAAAATGGTCGGCCCTGCCGGATGCCTCGAACCTGTGGCGCCGGCTGCCGTATGCGCTGTTGCTGGCGGCCTTGCTCGTGTTCGGCTGCTGGCCGCGTCTGCTCACGGACAAAATCCGGCACGACGCGCAAAACTATGTTTCCGGTTTTCGGCCGGGTGTTCAATTGCCGCCGGCGGCTCAACTGAAAACTGAAAACTTGAAACTGGAAACGGTTTCTGTCCGCAATCCGCAATCGGAAATCCGCAATCAATGAACGCTTCCCTGATGAATCTGGAAATCTGGGTGATTATTCTCGGCCTGGTGCTGATGCTGGCCGACGTGTTCATGCCCGCGGAGCGCCGGCGGTCAATCGGTTACGCGGCGATCGCCGTGCTGGGCGTGCTGCTGGTGACCAGCCTGGGTGCGGACGTGCCCACCGGCACGGCTTTCAACGGGATGTTTGTGCAGGACGGGCTGGCGATTTTCTTCAAACGATTCTTCCTGTTGGCGGCCATTCTTGTTTTATTCCTGGCGATTGAGTTTTCCGACCGCGTGGCCGCGGGCATTTCGGAATATTATTCGCTCATCGTTTTTGCCCTGGCGGGCATGCTGTTCGCCGCATCGGCCAACAACTTTGCCATGCTGTTCGTGTCGATCGAACTCATCACCATCACGTTTTATGTGCTGACGAGTTTCCAGCGCGCGCGGCTGGTATCGCTGGAGGCGGGCGTGAAATACCTGATCCTGGGCGCGTTATCGTCGGCCTTCACGGTGTTCGGCATCGCGCTGGTCTGGGGCACGACCGGTCAACTGGATTTCAACCAGCTGGCGACGGTCGCGGCGCAGTTTGCGGCTGATAAAATCTTCCTGCTGGGTGTGGTGCTGGTGCTGGTGGGACTGGGTTTCAAGATTGCGGCGTTTCCGTTCCAGATCTGGGCGCCGGATGTGTACCAGGGCGCGCCGACGCCGACGACGGCGTTTCTGGCGGTGGGTTCCAAAGCGGCGGGATTTGTTCTGTTATTGCGATTTTTGTTCGCCGCAATTCCCGACATCACGGTTCACTGGACCAACGCGCTGATCATTATTTCCGGGCTGACCATTCTCTACGGCAACCTGTGCGCGATTCCGCAGCGGAACCTGAAACGGCTCCTGGGTTATTCGAGTGTTGCGCATGCCGGTTACCTGTTGTTGGGAGTGGCGGCGCTCAGCGTCGTCGGCCGCACGGCCATGCTTTATTACCTGGGCGGTTACCTGTTTACGGTGATCGGCGCCTTTGCGGTGATCAGCCTGGTGATGCGGCAGATGGAAAACGAAGACATTGCCGGCCTGGCGGGCCTGAACCAGCGATCGCCGTTGCTCGCGACGACGCTGACCGTGGCGATGGTATCGTTGGCGGGCATTCCGCCGCTGGCCGGGTTTTTCGGCAAATTTTTATTGTTCAAGGCGGTGATCGCGCAGGCGTCGGTGACCGGCAATCATGGCTACTACTGTCTCGCTTTCACGGCGCTTGCCGGCGTGGTGATATCGCTCTACTACTATTTTGGCGTCATCCGGGCGATTTACTGGAGCAAAGAAGTACCCGATCTGTCGCCGATAACGCTTTCCGGCGCGGCCAAATTCACCCTGATGATTTGCCTGTTCGGCATGTTCTGGATCGGTTTGTTTCCCAATACACTGGTGAACCTCGCGGCCGAGGCCGTCAAATAGCCGGCTGGCCGGTCCCTCTTTTCGCCGGGAACATTTCAATCCCTAGGGTTCCAGAACCGGACCCTTTGCCGGTTGCCAGGTCTTGTGTCCAGCCGAGACCAGTTCCAGTTGCCAGCTGTAATTCCTGCCATCGAGGTCGGGGAACGCGGATCGGCCGGGGTTCCACCCGGCTGTGGTGGCCCAGGCCCGCGGGCTGAAACCTTCCACCGGCCGCAAATCGAGTTTGGGCTCCGCTTTCGGGGCGGGCGCAAACCAATGGACGGCAGACGTCACCGACAAAGGTTTGGATTCTGGCAGGTGGCCAGGCGTTTCCTGGGCCAATCCCCGGCCGGCAGCGAGCAACATAATCATCAAAAATGCTTGCCTCTTTTTCATAAGGGTAACCTCGGCCCGGTTCCCGCGCCCTGTCAAGTGACATTGCGTTTTGGCAGTGGTCATAGCAGGTAGGGACGCCGCGCTGCGGCGTCCGGACAGCGCGGCGCGCTGTCCCTGACATTAAAACAAGAGCCACAACCTGTCTTTCTGTTCATTGACCTTGGCCGGGCGGCTGCGGTAGTTTTCATTTGCGCGCAGTGAAAACAGAAATCCCACTTCTGGAGGGCAGCTACAAATATCTCGGGCTTTTGGCGGTCCTGCTGCTGTTCATCGTCCTGCGCTGGAATAATTTCAATGCGCCGCTGATCCGCGATGAAGGGGAATATGCCTGTGCCGGCCGGCTGTTGATGCACGGCATGGCGCCCTACGAACACGCGTTCATCCAGAAGCCGCCGATGGTGATTTACAGTTATGCACTGGCCAACCTGCTGTTGCCGCATGTCTTCTGGGCGCCACGTTTGCTGGCCTGCGGATTTGTATTGCTGGCGACAGCTTTGCTGGGATGCATCGCGCGGCTGGAATGGGGTGGCGGGCTGGCGTTGCCGGCCATGGGGCTCATGACGGTGATGGTTCTGTTGCCGGGGGCGGACCAGTTTACGGCGAACACGGAAATGTTCCTGTTGCTGCCGCTGCTGGCAACTCTCCTGGTTTACCTGCGCGACCGGCATAGCCACCGCCGGCGTCGGCATTGGTTGGTCGCCGGTTTTCTGGCAGCGACCACCCTGGCCTACAAATACACGGCGTTGCCCCTGCTGCTTTTTATTTTTGCGGCGTGGTCGGTCGAGCAATGGCGGCAAACGCGCGACGCCGGCGTACTGCAACGAAGCTGGGTGGCGGCCGTCGTCGGCGGCTTGATGGCGATGGCATTGGAATTGGGATATTTTTGGGTGCACGACGGCGGCCGGCATTTGTGGGAATGCACCGTGTCGTTCAATCGCCTTTACGTCGAATCCAATACCTTCGGCTGGATTCGGCTCGGGTCCCAGCTGGGCCGTTTCTGGAACGAATGGTGGATTCTCTTTCTTGTCCCGTGGGCAATTTTCCTGTCATTCAAGCCGCGGATGTGGTTCTGGATCGGCCTGTTTCTTTGCGCCTGGCTGGCCACCGGAGCGAGCGGTTACTCGCAATATTACGTTGTGGTTATGCCCTTTTGGGCGCTGTTGTGCGCGATGGGTATCAACGCCCTGGCGTTGCGCATCAATGCATTGCCGGCGCGGCCAAAGGCCTGGCCGGGCGCCCTTTTAACTGCCCTGGTTGTGCTGTTGTTGCTGTGGCCGGATGCGCCCTGGATCTTTAGTTCGCGCGAACAATTTGCAGAGAAGAAGATGGGCGGCTTTCCGTTTGTCGGTTCGCTGGCTGTTGCCAGTCGCGTGGCGGAATTGAGCACCGCGGATGACCGCGTTTTCGTTGCCGGGTCCGAACCGCAGATTCTCTTCTACGCCCATCGCCGGAGTCCGACACGGTTCCTCACCGTCTATCCTTTGATGATTCCGACCTCGATGGCGGTGGCGTACCAGCGCGAGGCGATTCAGAATCTGACGATGCAACCGCCGAAGCTGGTGGTCTTTTGCACGACCCCGAACAGCTGGCTGCGCCAGCCGGCGACGCCGCCGGCTTTTCTGGATTTTTTGGATTCGCTCCTGAAGCAGAATTATACCCTCATCGGCGGGTATGTGCCGGATGGGAAGGCCGGTCATTGGTCTGAACCGCTGTCGGCGAACGAACAGGCCGATGCCAGCCTGCTGTTGTATCGACGCCGCGCGCCGTAGACAAACCCATTGATGCCGTCAGACCACCCGCATTTGCACCGCATCCACAATCTGTTCGCCCACCAGGATGGAACCGACGATGACGGCGGTGGCGCCGGATTTGAGCCGATCCTGGGCTTTCAGATGTTTCAATGCCGATTCGATGGTGTTCTCAGGGTTAATGAGATCGAAAGGAACGACAAACGGCGTTACGCCCCAGCTCAGCGCCAGGCCTCCCGCCACGTCGGCAGCGGGGCACAACGCATAAATCTTCGAGTGGCGCGGCCGGAGCCAGCCGACATAGCGCGCCATGGTGCCGGTGCGCGTAATCACCAGGATGGCGTCGGCCCGGAGCTCATTGGCCATGACCACCGCGCTTTTGACCAGTTTCTGGCGCGACGTGGTCAGGTCCGAATGCTCGAAAAAATTCGCGCCGCCGCTCCGTTCGATACGCCGGGCGATCCGGTCGAACACCTCGATGCATTTGAGGGGGTATTTGCCGACGGTGGTTTCGCCGCTGAGCATGATGGCGTCGGCCTGTTCGTAAACCGCGTTGGCTACGTCGGTGACTTCCGCGCGCGTGGGCATGGGCGACTCGATCATGCTTTCGAGCATATGGGTGGCCACGATGACCGGTTTCCCGACGCGCAGGCAGGTCTTGACGATCCGGCGCTGGACGATGGGCAGTTCTTCGTAGGGAATTTCAATGCCCAGATCGCCGCGGGCGACCATGATGCCATCGGCTTCCTGGACGATGGATTCGAGATTGGCGACGGCCTGTTCGTCTTCGATCTTGGCAATCACCAGCGGGCGGGGTTTGGTGGGATCGAACAATTCCCGCAGCTGGAGCAGGTCGCGCGCTTCGCGGACGAATGACAGCGCAATCAGGTCCACGCCGACCTCCAATCCCAGCAGGACGTCCTTGATATCCTTGGCCGTGAGGGCGGGCAGGCTGACTTTGACGCCGGGAAGATTGATATGGCGGCGGCTGCCCAGTTTGCCTTCGGTGAGCACTTCGCATTCGACCTTGTTTCCTTCCTTGGCGAGCACCTTCATTTCAATGGCGCCGTTGTCGATCAGCACGACGTCGCCGACATTGATGTCGTTGACGAAATTGGCGTAGTTGACGTCCACGGACCGTTCCTCCTCGCTGCGTTCGCCGCGGACGGTGAGGGTGAATTTCTGGCCGGGTTGAAGGTCGAGGGGCACGCCGAGGTCGCCGGTGCGGATGGCCGGGCCTTGGGTATCCATCATGATGCCGATATGAACCTGGCGGGCGGCGGCGGCGGCGCGGATGTCTTTGACCAGGCGGCGGACCCAGTCGTGGGGCGCGTGGGACATGTTGAGGCGAAAGACATTCACCCCGGCGTCCATGAGCCGGCCCAGCATTTCGGCGGACTCCGTGGCCGGGCCGAGGGTGGCGATGATTTTCGTTTTGCGGAGCGTTGTGACTTCCATGCCGGGAAGAATAATTGCGCGAATGACCGGAGTAAAAAAGATTTATTCCAAAGGAAAGGCTGAAAAAGCTGAAATGGACTTGCCATGGACCGGGCCGGCGGCCATATTCCCGGCAAGTTAAGTCAATTTCACCATTAATTTTATGGCTGACGCAGCAAACAAATATCCGGAGAACGTCCCGGGCAAATTCTACGTAGACAACCAGTGCATTGACTGCGACTTATGTCGCGAGACGGCGCCGGACAATTTCAAGCGCAACGAGGACGGCGGTTATTCCTTCGTCTTCAAACAGCCCTCGTCGCCCGAAGAGGAAGGCCGCTGCAAGGAAGCCAAGGAAGGCTGCCCGGTCGAAGCCATCGGCGACAACGGCGCCTAGTCCGGCACTCCCGGCGGTGCATACCCGGCCGGTATGGCCTTAGGCTCCGGCATTGAATCTTCAGATCTCCCGCCTGCCGGGTCGCAGATCACCGGCAAGCTTCCACATTCCGCCCTCGAGCCAGCAAATCTCGGCAGGTTCGCAATAATTCACTTGCGACGGTGCTCAACCTCGTCGTTAAGAGTTTGAATTCCGATATTGACTCTCTAAATCCAGGTATATATACTGGATAAATCCTAAATTTCTTTGCGCTGATCAAAAATGTGATTAGACGGAAATGGCTTGTAACCTTTTTGCCCACGAGGTAGAACGGTTTCGCAAATCTAATTTTAGATTTGTAATCAAGAAACAAACCTGAATTGACCTGAATCGAAATTTTCGGACTAACATCGGGATTTCTGGCGTCAGCTATCGACATGAAGGAAGAGGAACATGAGATCAATTCGAATTGGCTTCAAGAAACTGGTGGTGCTTGGCGGCTTGATTGTATTGCTTCCCGCTTGCGCCCAAACAACAGCCGCGTCCGTTCAAACGCTGCGATCCGGACCGGCTTCCAATTGGAATGCGATGTTGCAGGCAATGGAGGCAACGCAGTCGGTGCCTGCGGAAGTTGTCCCGCGCTTCGGAACATTTTACAGCGCCTTGTCGCCGATGGGTCCGCCGCTGCCGGCTGATGTCTACAATGTTCCCGATTGGAATTTGGGAAACGGCTTTTGGTTGCTCGACGACCTCGACCAACCGCGGACGCAATTGCGAGCAATGGAGATGGCTGCCCCAATGATGGATGCTGGAGACAATGACTCGGGATCTGACGGCAATGCATATGGCTTCGATACGAACCAGCTCTGGCTGGAGATCACGAATGTTAGTGCTGGGTTTGCATATCTAAATCTACACAATGCCACCAACGAGGTTTATGCCATCTGGGGCACTACGGACCTTCTGACGGGGTGGAACGTGGCGACAGAAATCTGGCCAACGGATACCAATTGCACGCCTTTCACCGTGCCAACGCCGGATCAACCCAACCTGTTTTTGCGGGCGGAAGACTGGACGGGAGTAACAGAAAATGGCAATTCGACGCCAGATTGGTGGTTCCGGAAATATTACCACACGACCAGTCTCTTCGACACCAATCTGGACAGTCAAGGAAACCAATTGCTTCACGATTATGAAATCGGGAATGATCCGAATGTAATCCTGTTTGATTTAACCACCACCAACTTTTATGTCAACAGCATCAATACTCCTATACAATTGAATGTTCTTGGCGGCGTGCCGGCGGGCTTGGCAGTGCTGGTTAATGACATGAACCAGGCCGATGCCGTGTGGCAACCCTATTGGGATACAGATCCAATTTGGTATAAGGTGGTCAACGGAATTCGTTATTCAAAAACGCCATCAGATATCGGAACAGTTACTATGGATTTTTTAAATGGAAGTAAAGATAATCCGCTGTTTAACAGCGGTTGGGGGGCATATGACCCCGGCATACCGGATCAGCGGCAAGTAATCACGGATACTCAATACTTTACCGGTCCAAGTTGGATATTGGGACTCTATGACCCATTAGGCGGGAACACCGTCGCTTCTGACCCGGCGAAGCGCGCACAACTACTGGCGGAGGCAATTCCGGCGTTAAGCAAACCAGTGGGAGCAAATTTGTGCCAAAATAGGCTTCTTTCTGAAAAACAATTCGATATGGCTACTCAGTTTGCTGATTCAACGTACTGGCCGAGTTCTCGCGGAAGTAATAATGGAATTCCTAAATGGTTTCACAGTGATATGGATCAAATTGCCTATCCACTCATCCACGGCCTGTACGATCAACTCGTTTCCATTGCCAATCAATAATAGTTATGAAAACGAAAATGATAATACTATTGGCGGCGCTGCTTGCAGTTGCTGCCACAACTAATGTTGTTAATCGTTTTGAGACGCCAATGGTAAAAATAACTGTCAAGGTTGTTGGTGAAGATCAACAAGTCATTAAAGACGCGAATGTGTTGTTTGGTTTCGGAAATTCGTCGGTTTCCGGTGTAACAGATATAAAGGGCTTATTCACAGGCGAAGGCCGTTGCCATGGCGATTACGGGTTAAGCATTACCAAAGATGGATTTTATCTGAGTGGCGCTAGTACTCCGCAGCTGACTAATATAGTGGATGGGAAATGGCTTCCGTGGAATCCAGTCGCCTTGAGCATTCTGCGACCGATTGGAAAACGAGTGGCCTTGTATGCAAAAACAGTCAAGCTGCGAATTCCTATATTAGACAAGCCATGCGGCTTTGATTTAGAAGCGAGCGATTGGGTTGCTCCCTACGGCAAAGGTATGAAATCCGATTTCATTTTTACATTGCATCAGGTAGATCGCGGAATGCAGGATTACGATGTGCTGGGGGAGTTGACATTCAAGAACCCATCGGACGGATTGCAAGATGCTCCCTTGCCAGAAGTTGGGAAAAACTCTGTATTTAAGTGGGAGCGTCAAGCGCCAGAAAACGGCTATCAGCCAAAGTTTCAACTGCAAAACTCATGGCATAAAGAAAAAGGAATTACTCGCAGTTTCAAATATGCAGATGGAGTGTGGGAGGGTTACTTTTTCCGTGTTCGCACGGTCGAGCAGGATGGGGAAATTGTGAGTGCGCGTTACGGGAAAATTCGTGGCGGCATAGAAGTGTTTCCTAATGATCCAAACCCAAAAATTGATTTCACCTATTATTTCAATCCTACCCCAAATGACCGAAATTTAGAATGGGATATGAAAAAGAATTTATTCAGTGGCTTAAAAAATTTGGAAGCTCCACGTGATCCGTGAATTTATCGACCGATATCGTAGGCGTCAGGCGCTCCACCAATTTCAACAGTGCTCTTAGATCGTTGACGTGGGGCATTTTGCCGGGCCATGCTGGATCATAAGCACAAACGCCTGAATATTTTGGAGCATGAGCCTAAAGCAGAAACTTTTTCGGACCGCTCCGTCTGATAATACAACTCAATCGGTGCCGGTTGCACCGAACGATCCCCGGGTGGTTTGGGGTGTTTGCCTGTTTCTTGTGGCCGCTGTTTGGGTCGTGTTCGGACAGACGCTCCGTCATGAGTTTGTAAATTACGACGACCGATTTTATATATCCGACAACCCGGCTATTCTCCATGGCCTGAGCGCAAATGGTATCGTCTGGGCGTTCACCCATTATGTAAACGTTAATTGGACGCCGCTGGCGGTGATCTCGCATATGTTGGATTGTCAACTCTACGGGGTTCACGCTGGCGGGCATCACCTGACCAGTGTGCTCCTGCACGCGTTTTCGGCCATTGCGCTGTTTCTGGCTTTGAAAGCGATGACGAGGGCACTCTGGCGTAGTGCGTTTGTGGCAGCGGTATTTGCTATCCATCCGCTGCATGTGGAATCGGTGGCCTGGGTGGCCGAGTGGCGGGATGTGCTCAGCGGTTTATTTTTCATGCTGACGCTGGGAGCGTATGTTCGCTATGTCCGCCAGCCGTCATTACTAGGCCGTTACGTGATAGTCGTGTTGATGCTGGCACTGGGGCTGATGTCCAAGCCCATGGTGGTCACACTGCCGTTGGTGTTGCTTTTGTTGGATAACTGGCCTTTGAAACGGTTTTCTCAACCCAGTGGAAGTTTGAAAATCCCTTGGCATCTAATTATTGAGAAGCTTCCCCTGCTGGCTCTTTCCGGCCTGACTTGCGTGGTCACGCTTTTTGCGCAGGAGCGGGCCATCGTATCTTTGCCACCTGGGGAACGAATCGGCAACGCGTTGGTTTCCTACGTAGCGTATATCGGACAAATGATATGCCCGATGGGCCTGGCCGTTTATTATCCTTATCCCGGCGGCGGGTTGGCGTTCGGTAAAGTGCTCGCCGCTTCGGTGTTGTTGCTGGCCGTTACAGTGACGGCAGTGATGGTTTGGCAAAGGCAGCCTTGGTTTTTAGTGGGTTGGTTGTGGTACTTGGGAATGATGATTCCAGTTATCGGGGTGATTCAATCCGGGATGCAGGCTCGCGCGGATCGTTACACTTATTTGCCGCAAATTGGGTTATATATCCTTCTAACCTGGGCAGCCGTTGAGCTGACGGCTTCCTGGCGCAATCGGCGTTGGTTGCTGGGCGGCGGCGCGCTAACAATTCTGGTAATCCTGATGGCCTGCGCCCGGCAGCAAACTGCCTATTGGCGCAATAGTGAGACTCTGTGGACTCATGTCCTGGCCTGCACTTCGAATAACAGTGTCGCTCACAACGACTTGGGTAATGCTTTTCTCCAACAGGGACGAACCGAGGAGGCCATCGCCCAATTCCAGGAAGCATTGGTAATTGATCCCGACAACGCAAATTTCCAGTATAACCTAGGCAATGCGTTTCGCCGGCAGGGGAACGTGAGCGAAGCTGTTGTCCAATTCCAAAAAGCACTGGCACTCAATCCACAACTGGCCGAGGCCCACTACAATCTGGCCAATGCCTTTCTACAGTCCGGGCGGGCAGAGGAAGCGATCGCGCAGTTCCGGGAGGCGCTGGCCGCCAAACCCGGTTACCTGGAAGCCCTGAACAACCTGGCCTTCGTGCTGGCTACCTGCCCGCAGGCTTCCCTGCGAAACGGAAGCGAGGCTGTAAAGCTCGCTGAACGGGCGAATCAGATTGCCGGCGGCAGGAACTTGTCTGTGCTTTGCACGTTGGTCGCGGCCTATGCGGAGGCGGGAAGATTTCCGGAAGCAATTGAGATGGGAAAATACGCTTTGCAACTGGCAGAGAGCCAATCCAACACTGCGGTAGCCGAAACACTTCAATCCCAATTGAAGCTTTATCAGACGAAAATTCCGCCTCAAAGCACGGAGGGAATTCGTTAGAGTAGGTATTCCCAATGCCGTCTTTGATTTGTGAACAAGTGCGAGCCACTCCGTATTCAGCCCACTGTTGAAACGTCAGTATCGACCGGCAAAGAAACCCGCACGACTCCGTGATGGCCCGCTTGCGGCGGAACTATCTCCAGCTTGCCGCGGTGGGTCTCGATGATCTTCCGGCTCACGGTCAATCCCAATCCCAGTCCCACGTTGCGTGTGGTGAAAAAGGGCGCTGGCGCTTTCTGCGCGGCTTCGGCGGTGAAACCGGCTCCGTTGTCCTGAACCTCAATCTGAACGTCCGGTTTCGAGCCCTCGGGCGCGGTATTCAATTTCACGCCGATTCTCGGTTCCTTCGGATTCGCCTGCAGCGCGTTGAGCATGATTTCCGCCAGCGCATGTTTGAGCGCGGCACGGTCGCCGGTGATGACCACCGATTTGCCGCCGCTGTCAAAGTGCAGCCGCGAGGTGTCGGTGGACTGATGTTTGCGCGCCTCCTGGTAGGCGTCCTCGATCAATTTCTGCACCGCAAACGTTTCCTGTTCGACATGGCCTTCGCGGGCGAGGAAACGCATCTGGTTGATGAGCCGGGTGACCCGTTTGACGCCGTCGGCCAGGGCCTGGTCGAGCGATTCGCGGAATTCCTTGTCGCGATATTTTTCCGCCAGCAACTGCTGGTGGGTGGCCAGGGGCACGAGCGCGTTGCCGATTTCATGGGCCAGCCGGTCGGACATGGATTTGATGAGGCGCAGGTTGGCGGCCTCAACCTCCAGGCGGCGCAACTGATCGGCCTGGGTCAGATCGTCGGCGGTCAGCAGGGCGGAAGCCGGCACGGTGGAATTGCCTCGCTGAAACGGCACAACGGTGACGCTGTAAACCGTGCCGGGCGAATTTTCCGGTTCGTAACGATACGGTCCCATGGCCGCGCCGGTTTTGAGCACCTGATAGATTTTGGCGCCGAGGGCCTGGGGCAGGTCGCTGAATTCGAGGTCGCCGCTGCGTTTGTTTTTGGCGCCGAAATGGCGGCGGGCGGCCTTGTTGGCGTGCAACACCTTCAGGTCGCGCCCGACGACGAGGCAGGCGCTGCTGAGTTCGCGCAGGACATCGGCCATCACCTCATGGTTGCCGGCCAGCTGGTCATGCAGCTCGATATTGCGGAGCGCCAGGCCGACCTGTTCCAGCAGGTGGAAAATGAGTTCCAGCTCGACATTGACGAGCGGTTCGCCGGTGACCCGGCCGTCGAATACCGCCACGCCGACAATGCCGTCATGGCCGGGAATTGGCACGGCGACCTGGGTGCCCAGCAGTTCGAATTCCTTTTGCACTTCGACGTCCAGCCGGGCTTCCTCGCTCTGGCGGCGGAGAATCCGGCCCAATTTGGCCACCTGGGCGCCAATGCCGGCGTCCAGCGACAGTTCGAAATGTTCGAGCAGGCCGGGTGAAAGCCCGATGGCGCAGACGGCGCGGAGGCGGCGGCTGTCTTCGGGCAGGACCGCATCGGCGGGTGGCGAACCCGGACGATTGAGGAAAATGGCGGCACGATTGACGCTGAGGATTTCGCGGAGAAACAGCAGGAACTGCCTCAACATGGCCTCGGCATTCAACGAATGGGTCAGGATGGACGAAAAATCGCGCAGCACATCCAGGGTCTGGGCCGCGTTGACGAAACGCCCGGGGACCGGCGATTCGGGAAAGGACAGCGATGCTGACACGGGCGGCTGCAACGATGCCGGTTTGCGGGAGGCGGGCGCATTCCACAGGCGTTCCAGCAGGGAATTCAGCAGGCGCGGCCGGACCGGTTTGGTCAGTATCTGGCTGACTCCGCGCAAAAAAGCTTCCTCTTCCCATCCGGACGCATTGTCGGAAGAATAAACCAGGATGGGAGTTTTGGTGTCGAGCCGGCGAAAATGGTCGATGACCCAAATGCGGTCGACGTCCGTCAGGTCGGCGTCAAGGATGCAGGCGGCGGCGAGGCCATGGATGAGCAGCGGTTCGGCCTCTTCCACACTGAGGCGATGCGCGATCCGGTATTGCTCCGGATTCAGACCTGCCCGAACCGTTTCGGCAAAGTCTGGGTGAGAAGACAGAACCAAAATGGTTTTCATCGCGCCACAAACATCTGATTAACAGATTGCCAGACCCCGCCTGGCACCTCACCCGCTATATTCCATAATTCCCGTCCAAAGGTCAATGGAATCTTGAATCAATTGGCAGATGTGGGGGGCGAAGCCGGAAAAATGGCCTATTTACCGGTCAACAATTTATTCCAAAGGTCTTCATTCAGAAGGGCTTTCTGAAGGAAAGCGGTGTCATCCGGGGAGGTGTTGGCCGGTTCGGGCTTGAGCGGCAGGTGCAGCGTAAACGTGGTGCCTTTGTCCGGGTGATTCTGGGCTTCAATCTTGCCGCCATGATGGTGGACGATGAAGAAGCAGGCCATGAGATGGATGCCATATTCAGAAGGAACACTGTCATTGACCACAAACGGGTCGAAAATGACGCTCAAAGCCTCCTGGGGTACGCCGGGACCGTTGTCGCTGATTTTGACGACAATTTCCGGTTTGGGGGTATTTTGCAATTCGGCAGTCAGCGTGATGCGGCTGCCGGCCGGCAGGGTGGCCACCTCGTCCTTCAGCAACAGTTCAAACAACCGGCTGAATTTCGGCCGGTCCACGTGCAGCGCCGGCAACGAATCCGGAATCCGATTGTCGACTTCGATCCGCCGGGAGACAAACTGCTCGTGATACATGGCCAGCGCGGCGGTGACCGCCTCGTGCAGATGTATTTCGTCGGCAAATTGCGACGATCCGCTGTTTTCGGACGCCGTCCAGAGGTCCTGGAGCAGGCCGTTGATTTTCTCGATCTGCGACTGGGCGTTCTGGTGATATTCCTTCCAGAAATCCGGGTTGCGCAGGCTGGCCAGGTCTACTTTTTCCTCGGCCATTTTTCCGGGGGCCAGATCGAGAAACGTCTTTACGGCGACCAGCGAATTGCGGACGTGGTGGCTCAGGCCGGCGGCCAGCAGGCCGAGGCTTACGATCCGGTCGGCCACCATCATGTTGTGCATCACCGACATTTTTTCGCGCAGCAACTGGTCGCGTTCGGTTTGCACCATGAAAAACTCCAGCCCATGCCGGAGGGTGAGTTCGAGCTGCGGCGGGTCCCAGGGTTTGGTGACGTATTTGTAAATCGCGCCGCTGTTGACGGCGGAAATTGCGGCATCCATGTCGGCGTAGGCGGTGGCCAGTACCCGCAGAATCCGCGGGCGGAACTGGCGCGCCCGTTCAAGCAGCCAGACGCCCTTTTCGCCCGGCATGCGTTGGTCGGTCATCAACAGGCCGATCTCATCGGCATTGGCCTCGAGCAATTTCAAGCCGTCCTGGGCGTTTGAAGCGGTGAGAATGCGGAAGTCATCACCGTACGCCCGGGTGAAATTGATCAAGGACTTCTCCTCGTCATCCACGTAAAGAATGGCGAACTTTTTGTAGTCGTACTGATTTTCCATGTGTTCCCTCCGATAGCTCGGTCTTTCATCCTATCCTTTGACCGGGAATTCCAGCGTAAATTCGCAGAATTTCCCGTGCTCGGTCTTCACCGAAATTTTCCCGCCGTATTCCTGGACAATGCTGTAACAGATGCTCAATCCCAGGCCCATGCCTTCCCCGACGTCCTTGGTGGTAAAAAACGGGTCAAAGATCTTGTCCAGGTGCCGCGCTTCGATGCCATTGCCGTTGTCCCGTACTGACAAAACACTTTGCCCGTTTTCCAGCCGGCTTTCAATCCTGATCGTCGGCTTGTCGCCGTTGGCAAACGGTTTGACTTTCAGCGAATCGAGTGAATTCTGCAACAGATTCACCAGGACCTGGATGAGTTTATTTTTGTTGGCCCAGATGGTCTGGCGTTCGGCGAGTTGCTGTTCCACCTGCACCGTGTCCCTCCACTCGTTGCTGAGGAACCGCAAAGCCCGCGTGACGACTTCGGCGACGGGCACCGGGTCCAGCTGTTCCGTGTTCGGGTGGGTGAACATGCGCAGATCGGAAACAATGGTCTGCACCCGTTTGAGCCCTTCCTCGATATCGGTCAGCACCTCGGTATATTCCTGCTGCTGGTCCGGGGCGAGGTGCTTGCCCTTCTTGCGCAGAGTAAACAAGCCGGTGGTGGCAAAGTTCAGCGGGTTGTTGATTTCATGAATGATGCCGGCGCTCATGCGGCCCAGCGACGCCAGTTTTTCGGACTGGACCAGCTGCATCTCGTTTTCCTTGAGTTGCTGAAGGCTTGCTTCCAGCGCTTTGCGACTCTTGTCCAGTTCGCATTGGAAGACAAATTCCTGGACGCGAACCCGGCTGTGGAAATAGGCGCCGGTGATGATGGCCGCCCCGGTGGAGACCAGGAAGAAGACATTGTTCAGGAACATGGGAAAGTTTTCCCCCCGGGCCGACGGCAGGCTGGCCAACAGGTACAACAACAGTACGAGCAACACCGCAAAGGCGCTCTGGAGAAACGTCCAGTCCAGCACGACGGCCAAAACCATCAGCACCAGGTTCAGTCCCGCATAGTAAGGCGAAGCCGCGCCCTCGGTCGCGTAGATCATCCAGGCAATTGTCGCCGACGGCAGGAACAACAGCAGCATGCCCTGGAAATGGTAATATTGTCTTCCAAACCGTGTTCCCAGCACCGGGTACAATCCGGCCATCAATGCCGAACAAAGCAACCGCAGCAGCAAAAAGGACATCGCCTGCTGCTGGTAGACAAAGTGGTCCAGCCAGCCGAAGAGCGGAACCATCACGATGCCGAAGAAACATCCCAGCCGCGTCTTGCGAATGGTGATTTCCCGCTCATGCTCCTCGTAAGCGGCGCGAAATTCCTCGGGAATGACAGGGAAACTGATCACGGCAATTCTTCCGGTTTGCTGAGATGCAGGAACAGGTTGACCGACGTCGCCTCGGCGATCACGCGGGCGGATTCCCGGGCCGCCTCCGGTGCCAGGGCCTGCATCTGGGCGCTGTCGCGATAGATCAATTGCCAATCCAGCACAAACTCGATGAAATTGCGAAAGGGTTTGCTGTCATTCATGTTGGCCACGATGACCTTTCCGCCCGGACGCAGCCGGTCATAAAAGAGCTGTACCAGGGCGCGACAGGTGGGTTCCGACAGGTAATCGAACAGGCCGCCGCAATAGATCAGGTCGTAGGCCGGTTCCGTCCCGGTGCCCGACCGCAGGAGATGATGCACGGACACCTGCTGGGTTTCGACGCTGGTTTTTTGGGAGAACGCTCCTTTCAGCCGTTTGATCTGCGCGGCGACGTATTCGAGCGTTTCGTCGTTGAAATCCAGCAGAACAAAATCCGCCTCGTTGGCCAGCGGAGTTTCCTTCAAAAAATCCTGCACTTCGCGGGCCGGGCCGCAGCCGACATTGAGGATCCGGGCCCGCCGGCCGGTGCGCGCGACGCGGGCGGTTTCCTCCAGCAGCTGGTGTTTGAAGTGGGCGACGCGGTTGCGCACCGATTGCGCCGGCCATTGGCTGACCAGCAAAAAATGGATCAGCTTTTCGTAAAGCGAACCGCCTTCGGGCTGATTGCGATGAATCATGTTCATCATTTCGTAATCACCCGCATAGCCGAGCGGCTTGTAAAAGGTGCGTCGAGCAAAAGGCGAGCACAAAAACAGCGGCTGCCAGTGGCGCCGGACGAAGTCCTGGTGGGCGCCGTAATGTTCCTCCGGGATGGCGTAGGCGAATTCCTCGAATTTTTCGTGTTGCGCGTTGAAGGCGGCGATCACGCGCTTGGCAATGGCTTCCAGCATCTCCCGTTGCGATTCGGACAGCGGATCGGCCCGGTTCAGCCCCAGATCGAATTCGACCTGTTCCAGCCATTGCCGGATGGCCACAAGGAACGCTTCAATATCCGTCACCTGCACCTTGAATTCCGTCGAGATCCGGTAGTTCTTCTGCCATTGCCGGAAAAAGCGGCCGTACGCCTGTTCGGCATCGGGACCGGCAGCCGACGGCTGCCGGAAAAAATCCGTTTCCGAACCCGGATCATCCAGTTTGACTTCGCAGATCAGGCGGGTTCCGGCGTCGACCAGGCTGCCGATCACGGCGCGCCCGGAATAAATCATCCGGCCATCGATGAGAATCTTGAACCGGTCCAGCACTTCCGATGTGCGCAGCACGGTGTCGATGCTGAAGAACTCGAAGGCCACGGCGTAGCGCGAGAGGCGCAGGATCGTTCCTCGATATTCGGCGCCGTTGTGGGTGCGGAAGACGGCGACGGTGCCTTTGGGCTCGCGGGATTCGGTTACGGTCGTTTCCCGCGCGACGGGACTACGGGGCGGCAGCAGGTCTTTTGGACCCTGGCCGTTCCCGTTGCCGCGGTTGGCGGACCTGTTCATTTCCGGAGGCATGAATAGACCATTTTCAGCCTTAAACAAAGCGATTATCGTGCCCCGTCCTGCCGGATTACGCGTATTTGCCGGGTGACAGCCGAAAATCCAGCCGGTTTCGGTCGGCCGGGGGCTGGTCCGGATGTCCTCCATTTAAAAACGCCAGCCTAATGATACGGACACGGCATGGCTGATGAAACTATATTTGCCGTCGGCCGTCTGGCCGGTGGAGACGGCTGGAATTGAAGAGGGCTGGCTGCCGGTAACGGTGTGCGTGGGGCCGTAACCGAACTGGTAGGCAACGTCGAAATTAAAATGCCTGCCCTGGTAACCGGCGCCGGTGCCGAAAAAGTAACGGTCCAGGTCCGCCGCCAGCGGCGAGTAGAAAGCATTCGGGACGGAATTTTTATTGTAAACCGCACCGGCGCTGGCGTGCCAGCCATGGTCAAAATATCGCGTCACGCCGAATTCGTACGTCCAGCTGGGCTGCCAATAAAGTTTCAGGGAAACGTCCGGAGCGACCGGCGGCGGCGGATGCGCCTGGTGAATGTTGTTTGATCCAAAACTGCTCCAATCCGTGTAGTTGGCATCAAACTCAAGGTTCCATTTCGAGGTCGGCCGATAGGACACGCCGACGGTGGCGGAGATGGGAAATTCAAAGTCCGTCTGGGCCGGTTGCGATGTCCGGGGGACAAACGGCTGCTGTTCGATTTCCGTCTGGCCGTTCAGGTGGACCGATGCCGAACTGCGGAACGTGGCGCCAAATGAAACTTTTTCCTGCGGCTGCCAGAGCGCGCCCAGGTTGTAACCCACGCTCCATCCGTCGCCGGTGAATCGGAAAAAATTGGTTGCGGGAAACTGAAACTTGGAAAGGCCTTGTGACATTTCCATGTTCACGTAATTGACCATGATGCCGCCGGCCAGCGACAATTCCGGAAACGGTTTCACGGCCACGACCGGGTTGATGGTGACATAGGCCAGTGAACCATCGATGGCGACGGAGCGGAAGCCGGTGTTCTGCGGCCAGCTCATATTTCCGCCAAAGGGAGCATACACTCCCAAACCGTAGCTGAAGATCGAATTCGAAGGCGTGTAAGTGTAGAAGAAGTGCGGAACGGCCGCGAGTTTGTTTTCGACGTGGTACGTGTGGCCGCTGTTCGGAGCGCCATTGGTGGGGCTGTAGGTCGGATCGAGGTAAATTCCGTAGACGCCGAACCGCAGGTTGTTGCCCGGGAGTTGGGTGATACCGGCCGGGTTATAATAAATGGCCGAGGGATTGTCCGCCGTCGCCACAAACGCATCGCCGCGGGCCGTCGCGAATGCGTCCTGATCCGGCAGGGAAAAACCGTTTGCCAGAGCTTTGCCGGCCAAAGCCGCCGAAATCACTGTCACCAGAACTTTGGCTGTTTGACTCCGGTTCATTGTTTCCGATTCAGGGCCAAATCAGAGATGGCGACGGTAGATATGCATGGAAACGGCATCGGAGCAAGCAAATCCCGGCAGCAGCGGCCTTTACTTTCATCCGACGTGGATTAGGATGGCACGGTGCGGAAGGTTGTTTTATGGTTAGGAGGAATCCTGTCGGCGGGCATGGCGGTGATACCTGCCCAGGCTGCATTTACCTCGTTGTATGTTTTTGGCGACGGTCTCTCCACAACCACGAACAATCCATCCCCCGGGCCGCATTATTATGGCAAACGCTATTCCAACGGCCGGGTCTGGGTTGAAGTATTGGCCCAACGGCAGGGGCTCACCTACGATCCCAACAAGAACTGGTCTTACTTTTATGATTCCTGTACCGGGATGCTGGCAAACGTTACCAGCTTCCAGGTGCCATCGGATGCGAGCAATGATTTGTTTGTCATCTGGGTCAATTGCGCCGACCTGTGGTTCCAGTCCTATTATGACGGAACCAACATGGCTTCCTGGACCAATGCCATCAATCAGTCTCAAACCAACCACTATAAAGCCGCCACCAACCTTTATGCCAAAGGTGTCCGTACCCTGATCATGCCGAATGCGGTCGACCTTTCCACCATTCCGCAGTTTAACACTTCGGCCAATGTCAGTTTTATCCATCTGCGATGCCGGGACTACAATCTTGCTTTTTCCAACACGTTGAATCGGATCCGCGTCGCCTGTCCGAATCTATCGCTCTATACCCCGGATTATTTTGCATTGCTCACCAATCTTTTGTCCCATCCGACCAGCTACGGCGTGACCAATGCCCTGGGCGGCGGGTTGAGCATTGATGCGATCAACGCGGTAAATTTTGGTTATCCTGCTGCCGCGACCAATGGTTTTGGCACCAACTTCATTTTCTGGGATCCAACCGATCCCACGGCCAAGGTCCACGAAATCATGGCCGATGCCGTCCAGCAGTTGATCTCGCCGGCGCAGATTGGCCGGGTCACTTTCTTCAATGGCAGCAACCGGCTGGACCTGGCCCGGGTGCCGGTCGGTTTGAATGGACTGGTTCTGGGTTGCACGAATCTGATGCAATCCATTTGGACAACCAATGCCACCTTTGTGGGGTCCAATGTCACCCAGTCGGTTTATGTCACCAATTCCGGGCCACTGCGCTATTACCGCGTGAACTATCCGGATTCCTGGAAATGGCCGTGATTTCCCCGAATACTGTGAAGATTCAGGTGGGTTTCGGGCAAGGACGGAATTTTTGCAAGATTGCCCCGATGCGTCCGTAATCATCTTGGAGCCGGGTCCGAAGATTGGTCTGACTGGTCCGCCAGCTGGCTTCGTTTAACCTTGACTGTCATCCGGTTTTCATTAGGATGACGACCATGCGAAAAGCTCTTACATTTGTTGCGGTGATCATGTTGTTAGCCGCGGCTGTTCCCGCCCCGGCGGCTTTCACGACGCTGTATTGTTTCGGCGACGGCATTTCCACCACCACCAATAATCCATCCACCGGGCCGTTGTACTACGGCAAGCGTTACTCCAACGGCCGGGTCTGGGTTGAAGTATTGGCCCAACGGCAGGGGCTCACCTACGATCCCAACAAAAACTGGTCCTATTTCTTTAATTCCAGCACCACCATGCTGGCAAGCGTCACCGGCTTTCATGCTCCGCCTGACGCCAGCAATGATTTGTTTGTCATCTGGGTCAACTGCGCCGACCTGTGGTTTCCGGCCTACTACAGCGGCACGAGCCTGTCGCAATGGACCAACGACATCAACCAGTCCCAGATCAATTATTTCAAAGCGGCAACCAATCTTTGTGGCAAGGGCGTCCGTACCCTGATCATGCCGAATGTGGTCGACCTTTCCACCATTCCGTTCTTCAACACCTCAGTCAATGCCGCCTTCATTCACCAGCAATGCTTGAATTATAATATAGCGTTTTCGAACACGGTGAACCAGATCCGGGCGGCATGTCCCAATCTGACGCTGTATACGCCGGACTTTTTCGCCTTGCTCACCAACCTGCTGACTCATCCGGCTAGTTACGGCGTGACGAATGTGCTGGTTCAGGGATTGAGCATGGACGCCGTCAATGCCCAGAACTATGGCTACCCGCCCGCCGCAACCAACGGGTATGGCACGAATTACATTTTCTGGGATCAGACGGATCCAACGGCCAAGGTCCACGAAATCATGGCCGATACCGTTCAGCAGATGATCTCGCCGCCGCAATTCAACCAGATCACCGTTCTCACCGGCAGCAATCGCCTCGATCTCGCGAACCTGCCGGTGGGTCTGAACGGTTCGGTTCTTATTTGCACCAATTTCGAGCCGAATAACTGGGTGTATGCACTGTCTGATTGGATGACCAACGCCAGCTTTGCCGCCGCGAGTCCAAATCAATCGGTTTTTGTTCTCACATCGGTCGGTGGCGACAAGCCCAACATAATTAAGGGGTCATCCAATCCGGCCATTATAGCGAATGATACCGGACCCTTCCCCACCAATACCGTCCTGCCCAACATGACCTTGCAGCTTTACCGGTTGAGCTTCCCATTCGCCTGGTCCTGGCCGTGATCGAAAGCTCGCGATTTGATGCGGGAGGCAGGTTGAACGGTTTCTGGCCCTGCCGGCGTTCCCGGCAACGCTACTCTATTTTTGCCAACGCATCATAGGCCCAGCGCAACATCCGCTCGGTGGCTTCCCAGCCGATGCAGGAATCGGTGATTGAGACGCCATAGCGGAGGTCGGCCGGATTTTTGGGGATGGGCTGGTTGCCCTCGTACAGGTTGCTCTCAACCATAAGGCCGATGAGCGAACGGGTGCCGTCCACCCGTTGCTGAATCACGCTGCGCCAGACGTCTTCCTGCCGGGCAAACTGCTTCTCCGAATTGGCATGGCTGCAATCCACCATCAATACCGGCGGCAGATTTTCCGATTTTAATTTTTCCTCCGCCGTCCGGATGCTTTCCGCATCATAGTTGGTCCGCGCCCGCCCGCCGCGCAGCACGATGTGGGCGTCCGGATTGCCGCCCGTGCGTACAATGCTGGTGACGCCGTCCTGATCAATGCCCAGGAAGCTGTGCGAATGCCCTGCCGCGCCCATGGCGTCGATCGCCACCTGCAGGCTCCCGTCCGTGCTGTTCTTCAGGCCGACAGGCATGGAAAGGCCGCTGGCCATTTCCCGGTGCGTTTGCGATTCCGTCGTGCGGGCGCCGATCGCCGCCCAGGTGATCAGGTCGGCGATGTATTGGGGGACAATCGGGTCCAGAAATTCCGTAGCCGCCGGCAGGCCCAGGCCGGTGATTTGGAGCAGGAGCCGCCGGGCGATTTTCAGGCCGGTTTCAATGTCCTGCGAGCCGTCCAGATGCGGATCATTGATCAAGCCCTTCCAACCAATCGTCGTGCGCGGCTTTTCAAAATAGACGCGCATGACAATTTCCAGCCGGTCGGCAAATTTCTCGCGAAATCCGTTGAGCCGCCCGGCATATTCCAGCGCCCCTTTCTCGTCGTGAATTGAACACGGGCCGATGACGACCAGCAGCCGCGGGTCCTCCCGGCGCAGAATGCGGATGACCCGTTCCCGGCTCCGGGCCACCATGGCGTTGACGGACTCAGGCGTGGGACATGCCGCTTTTAATTCCCGCGGCGTCAAAAGCCGGACAATCCCTTTGACGTGCAGATCCTGCGTTCGAAACATGGGGCGAGTATAACGGAGGCCGCCGTCGCGAAAAAGTCTGAACTCATCTGTTGTTGGACACCGGGCGGTGGCCCGCCACGTGGGGCCGGCTTTCCCGCCTGCCGGTTTGGGTGACTTTCCAGTCGCCCAGCCTTTTTCCCGGGCTGAAAAGCCCGGGAACCGGCAGACAGGAATGTTGCCCCACAAAAATCGAGATGCGCCCTTGGACACACCGCCAATTTTGTGTACCGTCGCGCGGCAGAAGGAAGGACATGAGCAAATCGCAATTGAATACCGCCCAGAAGGCACTCCAAATCAATCTGGATGCCCGGCAATACGGAACATTCGCCGAAATCGGCGCCGGACAGGAAGTGGCCCGCTGGTTTTTTCACGTTGGCGGTGCGTCCGGCACCGTGGCCAAGACCATTTCCGCTTATGATATGGCGGTCAGCGACGCCATTTACGGCCCATCGGACCGTTACGTCAGCCGCAACCGGCTCAAGGCCATGCTGGATTGTGAGTTCGATTTGCTGTTGCGGCGGTTGGATGCGGCGCGTGGCGGAAAAACCACCTTCTTCGCCTTTGCCAATACCGTCGCCACCCACAGCTTCAGCCGTCAGGAAGAAGGCCATGGCTGGCTGGGTATCCGCTTTCAAGCCACGCCGCGGGCCCAGCCGTCCGAAATTTTTATCCACGTGCGGCTGCTCGACCAGGAACAGGTCCGGGAACAGGAGGCGCTCGGCGTCGTCGGCGTCAACCTGGTGTACGGAGCGATTTATCATCACCGCGAGCCGGACAAGCTCATTCGCTCGCTTCTGGACAATCTGACGTGGGAACGCGTGGAGGTGGACCTGATCCGTCTGGCCGGGCCGGCTTTTGCCGGAGTCGATAACCGCCTGATGGCCCTTCAACTCGTCCAGCACGGTTTGACCGAGGCCGCCATGTTTACTGCCGAAGGCGAGGCGGTGCAGTGGTCCGAATTGCTTTACAAAAAACCCGCGCTCGTCCAGCGCGGCAGCTTCCGGCCCGTGACCAACGCCACCCTCGATGTGCTGGAACGCGCCCGGGACCGGTTCGTCCGGGAACCGGAACTCAAGGGCGAATCGCCCGTGGTGCTCATGGAAATGACCCTGCGCCATCTCACCACCGGCGATGCCATCGATCATCAGGATTTTATCCAGCGCGCCGACATGCTCCGCGCGCTCGGCCGGACCGTGCTCATCTCCAATTTCCGCCGTTTCCACCGGCTCGCCGCCTATCTCGGACGCTATACCACCCGGCCCATCGGCCTCGCCCTGGGAGCGTCCAAGTTGAACGAAATTTTCGACGAGACATTTTATAACGACCGGGAAGGCGGGCTGCTCGGCGGTCTCGGCCAGTTTTTCAAAAATCATGCCCGGCTGTATGTTTATCCCAGTCTCGACTTCAAATCCGGCCGGATTATCACCGTTGAAAACTATCCGATGGCGCCGTCCCTGCGGCATCTCTACGCGCATCTCACTGAAAATCATTTTCTCCAGGGAATCGAACGGTTCAATCGCGATTATCTGTCGATTCGTTCGCGTGACGTGCTCCGGCGGATTTCCTCCGGCGATGCCGGTTGGGAAAAACTGGTTCCGCCGCCGATCGTTGAAGTCATCCGGGCGCAGCGTCTGTTGGGCTGGAAAGAACGCTCGGACAAAGGCCGCCAGCGGTCGCGGCGCGCCAGACTCCCGTAGCCGGCACGCAAACCTCAACGGCGGGCGCCCGGGACGGATTCACCATTCCTGGATTTCCGCCCACAACGATTTCAGGTCGTTGTCGGCCAGGGCCATTTTCCGGATGGCGGCTTTGTCGCCTATTTTCATTGCCTGCCGGAGCCATTGCCGCGCTGCATCCGGCAACTGCAACTGGCAGGCGTAACAGGAAAGGTTGAAGGCCACGATCGGTTCTTTGGGAAATTTTTCCGCCGCGGGCAGCAATGCGCCCCAGGCTTGCGGCAGGCCGCCACCCTCGATCCGGCGCAAGGCGTAGGCCTGGTGCAGCCAGCCGGAACAGTTGCCGGGAGCCACCGCCAGCTCGGCGCGCGCGATCTCGAGCGCCTCCGCCCAGTTCCTTTCCATGGCGCAGAGCGTCCACCGCGCATCCAACACCAGCGGATGATTTCGTCGCGCGGCGGAAATCGAATCCAACTCGATTCGCGCGTCGTCGGCACAGCCGAGCCCCAGCCAGCCGATCGCGGCATCCAGATGATGTGAATCCGGCGGTTCAAGTCTTTCCACGGGAACAGGAAGCCCGCTCTCCGGGCCGCGTGTCAAGCCATTGGCATCGGCCGGGAAAGTATTTATAATGGCCTGATGAAACAAATTTTATTCTGCGCTATGGCGGCTTCCACCTTTTCTCTCCATGCGGCGGTCCAGACCCGTGTCGTGGATTATCCCCAGGGCGACACGACGCTGGAAGGTTTTGTCGCCTATGACGATGCCTTCAAAGGTCCGCGGCCCGGTGTCCTGATCGTGCATCAGTGGATGGGGCTGACGGATTACGAAAAGCACCGGGCCGAAATGCTCGCGCAACTCGGCTATGTCGCTTTTTGCGTGGACATCTATGGCAAGGGCATTCGTCCGGAAAACACGCAGGAAGCCGGCAGGCTGGCCGGCAAATACAAAAAAGATCGTCAACTGCTGCGCGCCCGGGCCAATGCCGGCCTGGAGGCATTGCGCCGGCAGCCGTCGGTGGATCCGAAACGCATCGCCGCCATCGGATATTGTTTTGGCGGGACGACGGTGATTGAACTGGCGCGCAGCGGCGCCGACGTCGCCGGGATTGTGAGTTTTCACGGCGGACTCGATTCGCCCAGCCCGGCGGACGGGAAGCACATCAAAGGCAAGGTCCTGATCTGTCACGGCGCCGATGATCCCACCATGAAGCCGGAGGACATCGCTGCATTTGAAAGCGAGATGCGGAACAACGGCGTGGACTGGCAGCTCATTGAATACGGCGGCGCCGTTCATGCCTTCACCCAGCCCATGGCCGGCAACGACAATTCCAAAGGCATGGCTTACAACGAAAAAGCCGACCGGCGGTCATGGGAAGCCATGAAACAATTCTTTGCCGAAATTTTTAAGTGATCGACCGGAGGGGCGAGTTCCACGAGCCCTGAACCGGCTTCCCGGAACGGAAAACAAATCCGTGTCCATCCGTGTCCATCCGTGGTTAAATTTCACCCATGCGTATCACCGGCGGCCACGCGGCCCGACGAATCCTGAAAGTCCCGAAGGGGCTGGATGTGCGGCCGACGCCTGACCTGGTCAAACAGGCGGTCTTCAACAGCCTGGGCGCACGGGTGGTTCAGGCCCGGGTCCTGGAACTGTTTGCCGGCTCCGGTGCGCTCAGCCTCGAATGCCTGAGCCGCGGAGCGGCGAGCGCCCTCTGCGTCGAGAAATCGCACCGGCATGCCGGATTTATCCGGGACAATGCGGACACCGCCGGCTTCGACGCGGTCCTTGAAGTCCGCACGCAGGATGTCTTTCCCGTTTTGCGTCAATTGGCCGAGGAAGGCCGGCAATTTGATTTGATCCTCGCCGATCCGCCTTACGGGGAAAAGAATGTCGGGCGCCGTTCCACTTCGTTTGCCCAGCAGCTGCTCGACGACGCGGCCCTGCCCCGATTGCTCGGCGCCGACGGAAGGTTCGTCCTGGGTCATACCAAACGGGATACACTCGAAATCGTCGCGCCCTGGAGCGAGGTGAAAATGCTCCGGCACGGCGACAGTGTGATGCGGTTTTTTAAACTCTGAAGATCCCGCCGGACCGTTACTCCGAGGCTTCGGCCACTGCTTCCCGGATGGTTTTTTTGAATTTGTCCAGTCCCTGGCCAAAGGCGGCGGCGATTGGCAATACCGGCACTTTCCGGATTTTCTTTTTGAATTCCTTCAAATTTTCCTCCGCGGCGGGTTCGTCCATTTTGTTGGCCACCACCAGGCGCGGTTTTTCCAGCAACGCCGGGTCATACAACTCCAGTTCCTTGAGCAGTTGCTGATAGTCATCCCACGGCGCCCGGTTGTCCGTGCCCGCCAGGTCCAGCAGGATGACGATGATTTTGCAGCGCTGAATATGGCGCAGAAAGGCATGGCCGAGCCCGACGTTTCGGTGCGCGCCTTCGATCAAACCCGGCACATCGCAGACGGTGAGCCGGTGGAAATCGTCATATTCCACAATGCCGATTTGCGGATGGAGGGTGGTGAATGGATATGGCGCCACCTTGGGGCGCGCTTTGGAAATGGCCGTCAAGAGCGTCGACTTGCCGGCGTTCGGGTAGCCGACCAACCCGACCTCGGCGATGATGCGCAATTCAAAAAGGTAGTCGCCTTCCCCGCCCGGTTCTCCCGGTTGGGCGAAGCGCGGCGTCTGGCGGGCGGCGGTGGCGAAATTGCGGTTGCCCAGGCCGCCGCGGCCGCCCTGGCAAAGCACAAATTGCTGGCCGTTTTCTGTAAGATCGGCGACCAGTTCGCCCTTGGGAGATGGGCCGGCGGAACCCGCTTCTCCGCCTTCCTCGCTCAGATCCACCTCCTGCGCAAAATTACTGCCCGCCCGACGGAACAGCGGCCGCTTGCCGGTGCTGGTCGCAATCGTCGGCTTTTCATCTTCGTCTCCATCTTCCGGCTCGTCTTTTTCCGCCGTGCGGCCGCCGCCGGCCATCCGCCAGATCAGGGTGCCGCACGGGACTTTGACGACGAGATCGTCGCCGGCGTGTCCGTCCATGCCCTTGCCGAGACCCGGTTCGCCGTCGGGCGCAATGAGCCGCGGCTGATAATATTGGGCAATCAGGTTGTTGAGGTCGTGGTCGGCCTGCAAAATAACGCTGCCGCCGCGTCCGCCATTGCCGCCGCTCGGCCCGCCTTTGGCGACATACGCTTCGCGATGGAACGCGACACAGCCTTTGCCGCCGTGTCCCGCCCGCGCGTAAACTTTGATTTCGTCGATGAACATCTGTCTGGATTGTAGCCGCCGACGTGAGGAGGCTCACTTAAAAATCTGGAATTACCGGATCGACTAAAATTCTTATTCGGGCTGCTGGGTTTACGGTTGAAACAAAAAAGGCGAGGCGCGAGGCCTCGCCGTGAAATTCATGGGTGCCGGTTCAATTCTTTGCGGCCGGGGCGGCTTTCACATTCACCCGCCGGCCGTTCTTGTCGAACGCGATGTGGCCGTCGACCAGGGCGAACAGGGTCCAATCGCGGCCGGTGCCGACGTTTTCGCCCGCGACAAATTTGCTGCCGCGCTGGCGGACGATGATGCTGCCGGCGCTGACCAGTTCGCCGCCGTAGGTTTTCACGCCAAGCCGTTTGCTGACGCTGTCGCGGCCGTTACGGACGCTGCCTTGACCTTTTTTATGTGCCATAAATTCTATGCCTTGATTTCTTTGATTTTCACCACCGTCAACTCCTGGCGATGGCCGATGGATTTATGATAACCTTTGCGGCGTTTCATCTTGAAGGTGAGTTTTTTTTCGCCGCGGATGTGTTCGACCACGTCGGCCAGCACGGTGGCGCCGCTGACGGTGGGCGAACCGACCGCCAGTTTGCCCTCATTGTTGACCAGCAGCACGCGATCAAAAGTGAATGGCTTGCCGGCCTCAACGGCCAGGCGTTCGATTTCCAGCGTGTCGCCCGCAGCGACCCGATACTGTTTGCTTCCGGTTTCTAAAACGGCGTACATAAATTTTCCCGCAAAGGGTTGGACATTGAACCAGATTTTCCAAGGGTGTCAACGCCGGATTTAACTTAAATCAGGCCGGTTTTCGAGCTTCCCGGCGGCGCAGGAACCGTTCCCGGCGTTTAATTTCGCCGCTCAAAAGCTCTTCAGCCGACCAGCCGCGTCTTTGGGCGCGTTCAGCCAGATCAAAAAGCTCCATGGCCAGGGCGGTTCGGGTCAACCGCCGCCGGTCGACGGCGCCGTCGGCGAACAGTTTCCCTTTGCGCGCCTTTTTCACCAGCTTTTCGGCGCGCAACAGCGCCGGCAGATGCCTGGGAATTCCATCCAGAACGGAATGCCGGGCGTGTTTGGTTCCATGCTTTTCCGCTTTCTTGATCACTTCCCAGTTCGCCCAGACTTCATCGACGTCTTTGACCCGCGTCCTGCCGAAAACGTGCGGGTGCCGGCGCACCAGTTTTTCAACGATCAGCCGGCAGACTTTTTCGAAATCAAACGCGCCGCGTTCCTTTGCCAGTTGACAGTGGAAAACAACCTGCAACAGCAAATCGCCCAGTTCCTCGGCCATCTCGTGGTCGTCCTTTGCCTCAATCGCATCGATCAGCTCATAGACCTCCTCGATCGCGTGGCGGCGGATGCTCATATGGTCCTGCTCGCGGTCCCACGGACAGCCCGTCGGCGACCGGAGCCGGGCCATGACTTTGAGCAGATCGTTGATGGCGGGAGATTTTTTCATTTGGAAAACATCGAACATTCAACATTCAACATCGAACTTCCAACCGGGAAAATTGCCGATGCGAGTGAACTTCGATGTTCGACGTTCGGTGTTGAATGTTCGATGTTTAACATCAAAGGATCACCAGGTCATCCCGGTGCACGAGTTCTTCCTTGGGCAAATGGCGCGCGCGCACGGCGGCGGAGTCGAACCGGGCAATGCCCCGCGCGAATTCCGTTCCGTTCAAATCGCAAATCCGCACTACGTCGCCGGCGGCGAATTCGCCTTCGCACCGCGCCACGCCGGGCGGCAGCAGGCTCTTGCCCTTTTCGCGCAGGGCCAGCCGGGCCCCGTCGTCCACCACCAGCGCGCCCGCCGGATGATGGAAAAAGGCGATCCAGCGTTTCCGGCCCTGGAGCCGCGTCGGATGCGCCACGAACAGCGTGCCTTCCTTTTCGCCGGCCAGGATTTTCGCCAGCACACTTTTCTTTTTGCCCGAGGCGATGACCAGCGGGATGCCGGAGCGCACCACGATTTTTGCCGCCTGGATTTTCGAGGCCATGCCGCCGACGGCGGTTTCGCTGTCCGTGCCGCCGGCGAGATTCTCCAGGGGGGAATCGATATGTTCGATGAGCGGGATGGTTTTGGGATTGGCCTTGCCGAAATTTTCGATGACCCCGTCGACGGTGGTCAGGATCACCAGCAGGTCCGCCGGCAGCAGCGACGCGACCAGCGCGGACAGCTTGTCGTTGTCGCCGAATTTGATTTCGGTGAACGAGATGGCGTCGTTTTCGTTGATGATCGGCACGACGCCGTG
>Ga0335078_10001310_pt1 | contig 37789 bp, 34 predicted proteins | sample Lox_Sample_32_FD_206711 | JGI IMG/M metagenome (GOLD analysis project Ga0335078, IMG submission 206711) | Soil microbial communities from Loxahatchee National Wildlife Refuge, Florida, United States - Lox_Sample_3.2 | ecosystem: Environmental > Terrestrial > Soil > Wetlands | place: USA... | reverse complement strand
ACCGCGCCCGCCGGCGGGCTAGTACCGGTAGTGGTCGGGCTTGTACGGGCCGCCCGCCGGCACCCCGAGATACGCGGCCTGACCCGGGGTGAGCTCGGTCAGCTTGACCCCGAGCGCCCCCAGATGAAGTCGCGCGACCTTCTCGTCGAGGTGCTTGGCGAGCGTGTAGACGCGCTTGTCGTAGCTGTCGGCGTGACCGAACAACTCGAGCTGCGCGATCACCTGGTTCGTGAACGAGTTCGACATCACGAAGCTCGGATGCCCGGTCGCGTTACCGAGGTTCAGCAACCGGCCCTCGGACAGCACGATCACCGAATGCCCGTCCGGGAACGCCCACTCATCCACCTGCGGCTTGATGCCGATCTTGTTGATGTCCGGAATCCTCGACAACCCGGCGATGTCGATCTCGTTATCGAAATGGCCGATGTTCCCGACGATCGCCTGATGCTTCATCCGCGACATATGCCCAGCCGTGATCACATCACGATTGCCCGTCGCCGTGATGAAGATGTCCGCGGTCTCGACCACATCCTCGAGCGTCAGCACCTGGTAGCCATCCATCGCCGCCTGCAGCGCACAGATCGGATCGATCTCGGTCACCACCACCCGCGCGCGCTGGCCGCGAAGCGCCTCCGCACAACCCTTCCCGACGTCGCCGTAGCCGCACACCACCGCGAGCTTGCCGCCGATCATCACGTCGGTGGCGCGGTTGATCCCGTCGATCAACGAGTGCCGGCAGCCGTACTTGTTGTCAAACTTGCTCTTGGTCACCGAATCGTTGACGTTGATCGCCGGGAACAGCAGCTTCCCCTGCTCGGCGAACTGATACAGGCGATGCACGCCGGTCGTGGTCTCCTCGGTCACACCCTTGATCTCGACCGCCATCCGCGTGAACCGCCGCGGGTCGTCCTCGAGCGAGCGCTGCAACAACGCGAGCACGATCGCGAACTCCTCCGAGTCCGCGGTCGAAGGCTCCGGCACCGCCCCGACGCCCTCGAACTCGACGCCCTTATGGACGAGCAGCGTCGCATCACCACCATCGTCGAGGATCATGTTCGGCGCGGGGTGGGCCGGGTCCGAACTCCACGACAGCGCCTGCTCAGTGCACCACCAATACTCCTCGAGCGTCTCCCCCTTCCACGCAAACACCGCCACCCCGCCCGGGTCCTCGACGGTCCCGTCCGGCCCCACCACCACCGCCGCGGCCGCATGATCCTGAGTCGAGAAGATGTTGCACGACGCCCACCGCACCTCGGCACCGAGCGCCACCAGAGTCTCGATCAACACCGCGGTCTGGACCGTCATATGCAGCGACCCGGTGATCCGGGCGCCCGCGAGCGGCTGCGCATCGGAATACTCACGCCGAACCGCCATCAACCCCGGCATCTCATGCTCGGCCAGGCGGATCTCATTCCGCCCGAACTCGGCCAACCCAAGATCGGCCACCCTGAAATCCGCCTTGGCAGCGGTCGTGCTCATCGTCCCTCCACGGTTGGGGTCATCGGGCGATCGCCGTCAGGCGACCACCAGCAGCTTCTCGTGCTTCTCTTGCTCGAATCGGAGCCAGTCCTCGGGCCCGACGTCGTCGGGACGGCGCGCCTCGGACTCGAGCCAGTTCTGCACGCAGTCGCGCAGATCCGGACTCTCGGCCATCCGCGCCGCGAACGCGACATCGGACAGGCCCACGTCGAAGCGCGCGAGCAACTCCTTGAGCGTGCGCAGGCGCTGAAGCTGAGCGGGCCCGTACAGGCGGTAGCCGGAAGCCGAGCGGGCCGGGGAAACCAGGCCCGTCTGCTCGACGTATCGGAGCATACGCGGCGACCAGCCGGTCGTCCGCGCCGCCTCGTTGATGGTCAAACCTTCCATCCGCTCCCAACCTTACCACGACAGTGTCAAGGTTTGGGCGGCCGCTGGAAGAATTTTCGATAGGGCTCAAGTTGTCTCGGACATTTGTCGAAATACCCCCTGAGAAGTGAAGTGCCGCCTAGCATGCAGACCACCCTCGAACTAGGAAGCCGGAGGCCGGGCATGGAGCGGTCCCGTAGGAGGACGCCGAAGATTGACCGCAGCAAGGGAATCTGCGCGATCGCACTCGCCGTGGGATTCGGCTGTGCGGCGTTTGGCGTCGGCGGGGCCACCGCGGGCAGCGGCGCCTACCTCCGTCACGTCCGAGAGGCCCGGCTCGAGACCAAGCTCGCCGGACTCGCGCTCGCTCATCGCTCGCCCCAGCAGCTCGTGCTCGCGATCAGGCCGAAGCCGAAGGCACATACCGAGGACACCGCAGCATCCGTGTCCCCGGCCGTGACGACTCCCGCCGCGGTGACGACGCCCGCGGCGACCTCGACCGCGCCGGCCACCACGACGCCCGCGGCGACCTCGACCGCGCCGGCCACCACGACGCCCGCGACGACGTCGACGACGACCAACGCGAACAACACGCCTCCGCCGGCCCAAGGGTCCGAGAGCGCCAGCGAGAGCGCGGCGACCAACCCGGCCGACACCGGGACGACCACGACCGGAACGACCACCACCGGCACCGACACCACCACGACCGGCACCACCACCACCGGGACGACGACCACCGGGACGACGACGACCGGAACGCCGACCACCACCGACACGACCACCACCCCCACCGACACCACCACCACCGACACGACCACCACCCCCACCGACACCACCACCACCGACACGACCACCGTCAACGCGGACACCTCCACCGGCCACGGTCGGCAGCCCGGAACCCTCACCTCGGGGTCGACCACGTCCGCGTGCCACGGCCGCTGTGAAAGCCTGACCGGAACCAGCGGAGTTGTCCCGGCCTCGTTGCCCTCGAGCGCGTCGTCGACATCCTCCAGCAGCTTCGGCATGAACACGGGCTCGGTCGCCACGCCCACGCTCGCCCTGATGCCGACCGCGGCGGTGAACAACGCGTCGTCGTCGACGCCCAGCCCGACCTCGGCCACGACGCCGACGCCGACCCCGACCCCGACCCCGACCCCGACCCCGACGCCGACGGCGACGGCGACCGTGACCCCGGCCCCGACCACGAGCCCGACGCCGTCACCGTTCGTCGCGCTCAAGAGCATCACCTTCAACGCCGGCTCGGCGATCAACAGCGTCGCCCGGCGCACCGGCTCGCATCGCTCGGCGGCCCCGTTGCCGACCGCGACCGGGGGCACCGGAACGCCGGCAACGGGAGGTGCCACCGGCGCCGGGCCGACCGGCACCGGAACCACCGGAACCACCGGAACCGCCGCTGCCGGAACCGCCCCGGCCACCACCCACGGGCGTGCGCACCCCGGTGCCAGCCACCCGTCGTCGGGCGGCTCAGGCTTCACGCCGATCACCGACAGCGGGCAGGTCATCCACGACATCGTGAAGGTGATCCCGACCGCGGTGTGGGTCGCGCTCGGCGCCGCGTTCGCGCTGATGCTCGCGTTCGCCGGCCTCGCCTTCCGATCCAGCCGCCGTGCCCACCGCCGCGAGAAGGAATTTGCGGCCATCTCCGCTGCAGCCCTGACCGACCCCCTGACCGGCATCCTCAACCGTCGCGGTTTCACCGAGGCCGCCGAGCGCGAGCTCGCGCGGGCCAGCCGCTACGACCGTCCGTTCGTGCTCGCCTATGTGGACGTGCGCGGGCTGAAGAACGTCAACGACACCGAGGGGCACCTGATGGGGGACGAGCTGCTCAAGGCCGTCGCCGGCCTGATGAAGGAATCGGCCCGCGCCGACGATGTCGTCGGCCGCATCGGCGGAGACGAGTTCGCGCTGCTGCTCGGCGAGCAGACCGCCGAGAGCGCGGGGCCGGTGGTTCGCCGCATTCAGGCGCATGTCGCGGAGGCTCGCGCCGCGATGGAGATTTCTGTCCCGTGGGAGCTGACGATCGGGATGGCCTCATTCCCGGACGACGGCGGAACCCTCGAGGAGCTGCTGGACGTCGCCGATCGGCGGCTCTACGAGCAGCGCGGTATTGCTTTGCGGTAGTGGGCTGGGGCAGAAGGGACTTGGGGGTTGGGCGCCGTTCGGGCCCCTCACACGGTGGTGAGGGCGCCCGAACGGTGACCAGGTCCAGACCTGACGCCGCTTGGCCGCACCGGGCCTGAACGCTCCCCGCCCCGCCCTTGAGCTGAAACCCGTCAGCCGCGGGCGAGCGCGCTCTTCAGGCGCTCGATCGACGGGACCGGCGACGGATCGACCTCGCGCAGCACGGCGAGGTAGATCGACACCAGGTCGCCCAGCAGCACGAGCGAGATCAGCCGCTCGGTGCGGTTCTGGCCGATGCTCTCGACCCGGTAGGTGCCGGCCGCGTCGGCCTCGATCAGCCCCCGGGTCAGCTCGATCCGCTGGCGAATCCGCGGGTGCAGGTCGCAGTCGTCGAGGAACACCGCGCTGAACCGCCCGAGCGCAGACGCCCCCTGCCAACCGACGATCTCGTTGTGATCGAGCTCGGGAAGCTCGTGCGAGAAGCACGGCATCTTCGCGTTCTCGTTGATCTGGGTCTTCCACCGGTAGGCAATCGGCGACGTGAGGCCCGACCCGGCAATCTGGGGAATCGTGCCGTGAAGGCCCCGGGCCAGCGCCTTGGCGAGCGAATCGTCGGGCGCATCGGGCCCCCACATCTCCGCGATCTGCTCGAGATGGGCGGCGGCGACGTCTATCTCGGCGTGCAGCCGCTCGCCGGCGCCGCACAGCCAGGCAACCTCGAGGGCGACCACGAGCGCGTAGGCGACCGCGGCGCGTGGCTGAAAGCCACCGGGAAGCGGAATCACCGGGACGTCCTCGGCACGCGCGGCTTCGGCGAGCTTGCCGCCGGTGGTCGCGACGATCCGCCGAGCGCCGAGCGCGCCCGCCGCGTCGTATACGGCAAGGGTCTCTTCGGTGTTGCCGGAATAGCTCGCGCACAGCACCGCGGTGTCCGGGGTGGTCCAGGGGGGAAGCGCGTAGCCGCGAGCGATCATGATCGAACGCGACGCACGATCCCCGAGCGCCGCCCTGGCCAGCGTGCCCCCGATCGCCGAGCCGCCCATGCCGGCCACGACCAGCCCGCCTGGAGCATCGTCGGGCTCCAGGTTCGCCGACTCGACCCGCCACAGCGCGTCGCGGAGCTGTTCGGGCGTCGCCAGGATGTCGTCGACCTGCCGCGCCGCATCGACCGACGCGATCGTCTCGCGAGTGAGATCCGCGGTCGTGCTCAAAATCTGATCGCTCCGTCGGGCAACTCCACGCCCGGGAAGATACGCGCGCCGGCGGCAAGTGTGTTCTCCGACCCTATCTTGACCCCCGCGCCGAGCACGACGCCGCCCTCGATCCGACAGTGATCGCCAACCCGGACGTCCGGGCCGATGATCGATCCACGGATCGTCGTGGCGGCTCCGACGCTCGCCCCCGCGAGTAGCGCCGAGGACTCGACGCGTGCTCCCGCGCCGATCGTCACGCCCTCGCCGAGTGCGCTCCGATCGCCGACCAGCGCGCGCGGCCCAACCGAGCAGCCCGGCGCGAGCAGCGCGGGGGCGACGACGCGTCCCTCGACGGTCGCGCCGTCGACGAGCATCAGCCTCGCCTCCTGGAGCCGGCGACCGATCTCGGTGGTCACCTTGCCCTCGAGGATGTCGTACGTGCCCTGCAGATAGCGATCGGGTGTGCCGATGTCGAGCCAGTAACCGCCTGCCTCATATCCGTACAGGCCGCGGCCGACGAGCGTCGGGAAAACGTCGCGCTCGATCGAGACGTTCGTCCCCGCGGGCGGCAGGCCGTCGAGCACGCTGCGCTCGAGGATGTACGCGCCGGCGTTGATCAGGTTGGTGTCGACCTGGTCCGGCGCCGGCTTCTCCACGAACTCGGTCACAGCCCCGTCCGCATCCATCCTCACGAGGCCGTACGCCGACGGGTCGGCGACCGGCACGAGCCCGAGCGTCGCGCACGCCCCCGTGCGCTCGTGTGCCTCGAGCTGTGCGGTGAGATCCAGGTCCGTGAGGGTGTCGCCGTTGAGCATGAAGAAGCGCTCGTCGAGCAGATCCTCGGCGAACTTGAGCGCCCCGCCCGTGCCGAGCGGCCGCGGCTCCTCGAGATAGCGCAGCGAAATGCCGAGGCCCGAGCCGTCGCCGAGCACCACTCGGACGCGATCGGCCATGAACCCGCAGCCCAGGATCACGTCGCTGACACCATGCCCCCGCAGCCACTCCAGCATGTACGAGATGAACGGACGGCCCACGAGCGGGACGACCGGCTTGGGGATGGTCGAGGTCAGCGGCCGCAGACGGGTGCCCTCGCCACCGGCAAGTATCAGCGCCTGCAAGTCAGCGGCCTCGGCGGGCCGACACTGTGGACTCGTCCACTAGCGGCCGATGCCTTCGTAGATGAAGCCCGCCGCGCGGGCCACCTCGGGGTCGACGAAGTTGCGGCCGTCGACGACGAGGTTGCCCCGCATCCGATCGGCGACGGCCGCCCAGTCCAGAGCGGCGAACTCTGGCCACTCGGTGACGATCACACACGCGTCGGCATCCGCCACGGCCTCGAACGCGGAATCCGCGAACTGGACGCCGACCATCAGCTTGCGCGCCTCGGTCTCGGCAATCGGGTCATACGCGCAGACGGTGGCGCCATCGGCCTGGAGACGAGCGGCCAGAACGAGCGAGGAGGCCTCCCGCATGTCGTCGGTGTTGGCCTTGAACGCGAGCCCGAGCAGCGTCACGCGCCTGCCCACCAGCGATCCCAGATGCTTCTGGAGCTTGCCGATCACGCGCCGCTTCTGCAGCTCGTTGACCTCGATCACCGCGGTCAGCAGCTGGAAATGGTAGCCCGAGTTGCCGGCGAGTTGCTTGAGCGCGGACACATCTTTCGGGAAGCAGGACCCCCCGAAGCCAATGCCCGGCTTCAAAAAGTGCGTCCCAATCCGCTGATCGAGCCCCATCCCCCGCGCCACCTCGAGCACGTCCGCCCCGGTTTCCTCGCACACGTTGGCGATCTCGTTGATGAACGAGATCTTGGTGGCGAGAAAGGCGTTCGCGGCGAGCTTGATCATCTCCGCGCTCGCGATGTCGGTGCGCACGAGTGGCACGTCGAGCGGCGAGTAGAGCTCGGTCACGGCGTCTCCGGCCCAGTCGCCGTCATCGCCGACGACGACCCGGTCGGGATGGCGGAAGTCCTCGAGCGCAGAGCCCTCCTTGAGGAACTCCGGGCACGACACGTAGGCGAACCCGTCCTTCCCGCGCTCGGCGAGGCTCCGCCGGATCGCGGCGCCGGTGCCGACCGGCACGGTCGACTTCATCACCAGCGCGTGATGGTCCGAGCGCGGCATCGCCTCGACCACGGCGTTGACCGCCGACAGGTCGGCGTCCCCGGAGTACGTCGGCGGCGTGCCCACCGCGACGAACAGCAGGCGGGCGTGCTCGAGCGCGGGGGCGAGCTCGGTCGAGAAGCGCAGCCGTTCGCGGTTGGCCGCCACCGACTCGGCAAGGCCGGGCTCATAGATCGGGATCTCGCCGCGCTCGAGCCGGGCGATCTTGTCCGCGTCGATGTCCACGCACCAGACCTCGCTGCCGAGCTCGGCGAACCCGGCAGCGGTGACCAGCCCGACGTAGCCGGTTCCGATCACCGCAATCGGTTCGGGCGCTGGAGACACCGGTGCGGAGGGTAGCGACTGAGGCGCCGCTGTCAGGCGCCGCCGACCATCCGCGAACCTACCTGCCGCCGCCCCCCGTCAGCGACGCGGCGATTCCGAGCAGCTGCCGATTCGGGATGTTGTCGGTCAGCGTGTTCGACACCCAGTACACGGCGTTCGCCGTGCGCCACGCGACGAGGCTCAGCTTCCCACCGTCGGCGTACAGCAGCAGCTGCTTGCCGTTGACGGTCTTCGTCTGAGTCGGCTTGTTGAGGATCGGCGGGTCCAGCCAGGTGGTGCCCTGCACCCCGTAGTACTCGCCCAGGACCGGGTTGATCTCCAGCGTCATCCGGTACGAGTAGTGAGCGATGCCCTCCTGGTCATGGAGCATGTAGGCACGGGGGTAGGAGCCCGGGCTCGCGGTCTCCACCGGGCACAAGCTGGTCGTGCTCGAGCAGTACTGCGAACCGGAAACGATCGTCTTCGGGTAGTAGATCTGGATCCCGATCCGCCCGAGCGCCTTCGCCTGCGCCTGGCCGTCGCTGGCATCAGCGCTGAGGCCCGGGACCGGGCCTCCCCCGCCACCGCCGTGCGAGCCGTTCCCGCCTGCGCCGGTCGAATGGGCCGCCGGCGACGCCGCCAGCGGCGAGCCGGTGGTCGGCGTCATGAACGCCTTGAACGCGGTCTGCTCGGCCTGGGTGCTCGTCGCCCCGACGTAGCACGGGGTCTGCTGGGCCGCGCTGCTTGCGTTCGGCGCGACCGGCGCGCACGGAAGCAGCTGCGCCGGGAACGGAATCTGCTTGATCGTGTTTCCGGCCGAGAACGCGACCAGGTCGAACAGGTTGATCAGTCCGTCGGTCGTATGCAGGTTGTGGTCGGTCGTCGCGTTCTTGCCGAAGATCTTCAGCAGCGTGTTCCGCTCGGTGATGATCTGATCCTGGCTGAACTGGCTCTTGGCCCACCGGATGAAGTCCTGCTGGCGCGCGTTGCGGGTGATGTCGCTGTCGGTGTGGCGGAAGCGGACGAACGACAGCGCGTCGGAACCGCACAGCTTCTGGTACCCAGGCTGCAGGTTGATGCTCGAATAGTCGGTCACCGCGGTGTTGTTGTAGTAGCGGTGGTCGACATCGGTGTAGACGCACCCGATCGCGTTGATCATCTGCTCGAAGCCGCCGAACCCGACGTCGACGACGTGGTTGACGTTCAGGCCCGGGAACACCTGCTGCTGGAGGATCTTGATCAGCAGGTTCGGCCCCCCGATCTCATACGCGGCGTTGAGCTTGTCGGTGGCGAGCGCCCCGCCTTCGGGAATTTCGACCTTCAGGTCGCGCGGCACCGACAGGAGGTTGATCGTCGAGGAGCTCGGATTGAGGCGAACAAGCATCATCGTGTCGGTGTTGACGTCCCGGAACGGCGTCCCGGCGCGGTGGTCGGAGCCGACCAGCAGGATCGTCTGGGGGCTGCCCGGGTCGGGAACCTTCACCGTCGGCGCCGCCGTGAACGGCGGAGTCACGTTGAAGTAGTCGGTGATTTGCCTGACCTGGAGCAGCCCGGCGACCGCGGTCGCGGTCGCGGCGAACCCGATCACCAGCACCCCGGCGACGAGGAATCGCACGATCGACCCCGTCCGCGACTTCGGAATCAGTCGTCTCACGTCAGTCCGCCGTCGATCGCTTTCAGGCCGGTACGCGCGTCATCCTGTTCGACCGTCCGTTCCTGTCCGACCCCATCCACCGAGATCGCGCCACGCGCCTCGTCGGACGCCGCCCGCTCGAGCCACATCGGCAGCGTCCGCACGAATCCGACGAGCGCGCGCCGGTAACGCGCCATCGACGACACCGCCACCCATTCCTCGGGTCCGTGGTGCCCGGCGCCGTCGGGGCCGAACTCGACCGCCGGGATGCCCGCCGCCATGAACGCCACCGCGTCGGATGCCCCGTCGCGCCCCACGCTTAGCACCTGCTTGTCCGGGATCGAGCGCGTGACCGCGTCGCGCAGCGCCTGGACGTACGGGTTGCCGCGGGCGACGCTCACCGGCGGAAAGATGAAGGTCCTGGTCACGTCGATCGACGGGATTCGGGAAATCTGGTCGAGGATCACGTCCGGGTCCTGTCCGGGGAGGAACCGGATGTCGACCGACATCCGGCATTCGTCGGGCACCTTGTTGATCGCGTCTCCCCCCTCGATCCGCCCCAGGTTGATCGACGGGCGATCGAACACCTCCGAGGACTCCCGGGAAAACGGGAGCGACTCGATCGCCCGGAAAGCGTCGATCGCCTTGAGCACCGCGTTGTCGCCGAGCCACGGCGTCGAGCTGTGCGCCGCGCGGCCGTGGACCTCGATCACCATCGCGAGCACGCCCTTGGCCTCGACGCCGATGTGCAGGTTGGTCGGCTCGCCGGTGATCGCGAAGTCGCCGCCGAGACCGCGGGCGACCACGGCGTCGGTCGACCGGTCCTCGATCTCCTCGGACTCCTCGTCGGGGACGCACACCAGCCTGACCCGCACCCGTCCCTGACCCTCTATGTCCTTGAGCGCGCACATCATCGCCGCCAGGCCGCCCTTCATGTCGTAGGCGCCGCGGCCGAACAGCCGATCTCCTTCGACGCGCGGCTCGAATTGCTCCGAGCGGCCCGGCACCACGTCCAGATGACCGTGGAACACGATGCAGGGGTACTCCTGCCCGTCATCGAAGGGCCCGACTTCCGCCACCAGCACGGGCAGCCCGTTGTGATCGTGGTGACGCACCTCGATGTCGCGGGATTCGAGCCATCCCTTCACGAATCCTGCCGCCGCGACTATCTCCTCGGGTCGAGACGTGTCGTAGGAGATCAGGCGCTCGGCGAGTGTCAGCTCGTCAAGCATGAACACACCAGGATAAGCGGAGACGCGTCACCCGGACGAACCCCGGCGCGTGGGCCTTAACCCTCCGCAATCTTCAAGAACTGCTCGAGCCGAGCTTTATCTCGCTCGGCGACACGCCGTTTTTCGGTGTCCTCGCCGGCGGACTCGAGCTCCCGGTCGGCCTGCTGGAGGCGCTCGCGCAGGCTGCCGGCATCCAGGTCACGCGGCGCCATCGCCTCCTCGACGAGGATCAGCACGTGGTTGCCGGCCATCTGCATGTAGCCCTCGGCCTGGGCGAAGCGGACGACCTCCGACTCGGTCTTGTACAGCCGCAGCTCGGTCGGATCGAGCATCGCCAGCACCGGCTCGTGGTTGGCGAGGATGCCGATCGATCCCACCGCGGTCCTGGTCGAGACCATCTCGACCTCGTCGTTGAACACCTCGCCCTCGGGCGTCAGGACCTCCGCGCGGAATTTGGCGTGCGCCACGAGGCGCTACTCCCGGTCCTCGCCGCCGTCCGAATCGTCCCTGGCGCCGTCCGAATCGTCCGCGCCGCCGTCCGAGTCGTCCGAATCGCCCTTGGCCTCGACGCCGCTCGACTCCTCCTCGCCGTTCTTGGAATCGTCCTTTGACTCCTCCTCCTCCTCGCCACCGCCGGCGTCGCGGATCACCTCGTCGATCGTCCCCTTCATGAAGAATGCCCGCTCGGGCAGGTCGTCGTGCTTGCCCTCGAGGATCTCCTTGAACCCGCGGATCGACTCGGCGATCGGGACGTACACGCCGGGCGTGCCGGTGAACTGCTCGGCCACGTGGAACGGCTGCGACAGGAACCGCTCGATCTTGCGCGCCCGGTTGACCGTGAGCCGGTCCTCGTCCGAGAGCTCGTCGATTCCGAGGATCGCGATGATGTCCTGGAGCTCGCGGTAGCGCTGGAGCACCTGCTTGACCTGGTTGGCGACGCGGAAATGCTCCTCGCCGAGGATCTCCTCCTTGAGGATCGTCGAGGTCGAGTCGAGCGGGTCGACCGCCGGGTAGATGCCCTTCTCCGCGATCGACCGCGACAGCGTCGTGGTGGCGTTCAGGTGCGCGAACACCGACGCCGGCGCCGGGTCGGTGAGGTCGTCGGCCGGGACGTAGATCGCCTGAATCGAGGTGACGGACCCCTTCTTGGTCGAGGTGATCCGCTCCTGGAGCTCGCCCATCTCGGACTCGAGCGTGGGCTGGTAGCCGACCTGCGACGGCATCCGGCCGAGCAGCGCCGAGACCTCGGATCCGGCCTGGACGAACCGGAAGATGTTGTCGATGAACAGGAGGACGTCCTGCCCCTCCTCGTCGCGGAAGTACTCGGCCATTGTCAGACCCGACAGCGCGACCCGCATGCGCGCCCCGGGCGGCTCGTTCATCTGCCCGAACACGAGCATCGTCTTCTCGAGCACGCCCGATTCCTTCATCTCGAGCCACAGGTCGTTGCCCTCGCGCGAGCGCTCGCCGACGCCGCAGAACGCCGACAGACCCTGGTGCTCCTCGGCCAGGTTGCGAATCAGTTCCTGGATGATCACCGTCTTGCCCACGCCGGCGCCGCCGAACAGGCCGACCTTGCCGCCCTTGGCGTACGGGGCGAGCAGGTCGATCACCTTGATGCCGGTCTCGAACATTTCGGTCGTCGGCGTCAGCGCCTCGACCGTCGGCGCCTCGCGGTGAATCGGCCAGCGCACCACGTCGTCCGGCAGCGCCTCGCCGAGATCGATCGGGTCGCCGAGCAGGTTGAAGATCCGCCCGAGCGTGATGTCACCCACCGGCACCGTGATCGGCGCCCCGCTGTCGAGCACCTCGACGCCGCGCGCCAGCCCATCGGTGGTGTCCATCGCGACCGCGCGCACGCGGTCGTCGCCCAGGTGCTGCTGCACCTCGCACACGAGCCAGCTTTCCTCGCCGGCGGCGATGTCGAGCGCCTCCTCGGCCTTGGCCACGTCCGGTCGGCGCACCAGGATCGCGTGGTTGATCTCGGGCAGCCGCTCGGGGAACACCGCCTCGATCACGACGCCCTGAATCTCCTCGATACGCCCGGTGTTCTTCTTGTCAGGCTCGCCCTTTGGGGCTTCGCTGCGCTGTTCTTCTGCTACTGACATAGCTTCTCCAGTGTAGGTCTACCCGGACAGCCCTTCTGCTCCCGCCACGACCTCCATGATCTCCTGGGTGATCTCGGCCTGGCGGGCCCGGTTCATCTCGAGCGTGAGGTTTTCGATCAACTCGCCGGCGTTCTCGGAGGCGTTGCGCATCGCGGTCATCCGCGCGCCGTGCTCCGATGCCGTCGACTCGAGCAGCGCCCTGTAGATCGAGATCTCCACGTAGTCCGGCACGAGTCGCTTGAGGATCTCTTCGGGATCGGGCTCGTAGTCGACCAGCGCGTGGCGCTCTGTCTTGGGCCGTGAGGAGTCGGAGTCATCCTGGGAATCCGATTCCTCGTCCTCGAGCACCGTGGCCTGCTGGAGCGGCAACAGCGTCTCTCGCCGTACAACCTGCGACACCGGCGAGATGTAGCCGTTGTAGAAGATCTCCACCTGATCGACCTCGTCGTCGACGTAGCCGGCCATCAGGCGCTCGGCGATCCGGCGGGCGTCGGCGTAGGCGGGACGATCGGTGAACCCCGTGAAGCTGTCGGCCGGCTCCAGCCCGCGGAACGTCAGCGACGTCGCGGGGCGCCGCCCGGAGGCGAAGTACAGGGGGGTGCGCCCGCCTGCGTCGTGCTCGCGCCCGGCCGCCACGCCGGCCCGCACGATGTTCGAGTTGAACGCGCCGGCGAGGCCCCGGTCGCCCGCGATCAGCAGCAGGCCGACCTTCGACACGTGCTCGTGCTCCTCGAGGATCGGCAGGCTCGGCACGCGGCCGGCGGCCTCGGCCGCCTGGCGGGTCATCCGGCGGATCGCGTTCGCATACGGGCGCAACGCCTCGATCCGCTGCTCGGCGCGGCGCAACCGCGCTGCCGCGACCATCTCCATCGCGCGAGTGATCTTCTGGATGTTCTTGACCGCGCCGATGCGGTTTCGAACGTCTCGCTGGGACTGCGCCATCGCTTCAGGTCAGGCCGCCTGCGCCTGCTCCTCCTCGCCGTTCTCGCTCTCGCGCCGCTCACCCCGCGACGGCTCCGGAGCGGCCTCGTCGATCGGATGTCCCTCCTCGTCGAGGTCGAAGCCGAAGTCCTCGGCGAACCTCGAGACCGCCGCTTCGACCGCCTGCTGGGTCTCGTCGCTCCAGTCCCCGCTCGCGATCTTCTCGAGCAGGTCGGACTCGTTCGCCCGGACCGATTCGGTGAGCTCGGCCAGGAACCGGTCGACCTTGTCGACCACGATCCGGTCCAGATAGCCGTTGGTGGCGGCGTACACCTGGATCACCTGGTCCTCGACCGCCATCGGGTGGCGCTCGGCCTGGTTGAGCGTCTTGACCAGCCGCTCGCCGCGGGCGAGCGTCCGCTGCGTGGCCGGATCGAGCTCGGAGCCGAACTGTGAGAACGCCTCGAGCTCGCGGTACTGCGAGAGCTCGAGCTTCAGCCGCCCGGCCACCTTGCGCATCGGGTTGATCTGGGCGTTGCCGCCGACGCGCGAGACCGAGATCCCGACGTTGATCGCCGGCCGGACGCCGGAGTTGAACAGACCGGGCTCGAGGTAGATCTGACCGTCGGTGATCGAGATCACGTTCGTCGGGACGTACGCCGAAACGTCGCCGGCCTGGGTCTCGATCACCGGAAGCGCTGTGAGCGAGCCGCCGCCGAGATCGTCGTTGAGCTTGACCGCGCGCTCGAGCAGCCGCGAGTGCAGATAGAACACGTCGCCGGGGTATGCCTCGCGTCCCGGTGGCCGGCGCAGCAGCAGCGACATCTGCCGGTAGGCGACGGCGTGCTTGGTGAGGTCGTCGTAGATCACGAGCGCCGCCCTGCCGTTGTAGAGGAAGTGCTCGCCCATCGCGCAGCCGGCGTAGGGGGCCAGGAACTTGATCGGCGCGGCCTCGTCGGCGGCCGCCATCACGATGATCGTGTTGCCGAGCGCGCCGGCGTCCTCGAGCGTCTTGGCGAGACCCACCACGGTCGCCTTGCGCTGGCCGATCGCGACGTACACGCACAACAGGTCGCGATCCTGGTTGTTGATGATCGCATCGACGGCGATGGCGGTCTTGCCCGTCTGGCGGTCGCCGATGATCAGCTCTCGCTGGCCACGGCCGATCGGGATCATCGAGTCGACCGCCTTGAGCCCGGTCAGCATCGGCTCCTTCACGGGCTGGCGCTGGACCACGCCCGGGGCCTTGAACTCCGACGGCCGACTCGCCTTGGTGGTGATCTCGCCCTTGCCGTCCAGCGGGTTGCCGAGCGGGTCGACGATCCGCCCGAGCAGCTCCTCGCCGACGGGAATCTCGAGCAGTCGCTTGGTGCGCTTGACGGTGTCCCCCTCGACGATCTTCGCCCACTCGCCGAACAGCACCGCGCCGACGTTGTCGGACTCGAGGTTCAGCGCCAGCCCGGTTACGTCATGCGGGAGCTCGAGCATCTCGAACGACATGCAGTTCTCGAGCCCGTGGATCCGGCAGATGCCGTCCGCCACCGACAGCACGGTTCCGACCTCGGTCAGGTCGGCGCTGGAGGTGTCGAGTCCTTCGATCCGCTCCTTGAGGATTGAGGTGATCTCGTCAGGCTTGATCTGCATTCAATGACTCCTTGGCGGGCGAGGTTAGCTACGCCCGCGCGACTTGCTTTCGAAGTTGTTCCAGTCGGTTCCGGATCGACGCGTCGAGGACGACGTTGCCCACCCGCAACACGATCCCGCCGAGGATGTCGGGATCGACCTTGCTGGAGAGCTCGACGGTACGGTCGGTCTGCTCTCCGATCCGCTCGCCGATGCTCGAGATGGTGGACTTGTCGAGCGCGACCGCGCTCGTCACCTCCACGGGCAGGAGATCGCGCTCGTCCTCCCACATCTCCTGATAGCGGGCCCTGATCCGGAAGATCGCCGGCATGCGGTGGCGCTCGATCAGCGCCTCGAGGAAGTTCATGAACACCGGCTCGGCACCGGTCACCGCCCGCTTCAGGCCGTCCTTCTTCTCCTCGGTCGAGAAGTACGGCGAGAAGAAGAACACCGCGAGCTCGCGATTGTCCGACAGCGCCTGCGCGAACGCGTCGAGGTCGTCGCGCACCTGGTCGAGGAGGTCGTGCCCCTTGGCCACCTCGAACAGCGCCCTGGCATAGACCTGAGCGATCTCTTCCACTACGAGTTACCCCCTCGACCGCGCACGCTAGCGGTGATCCTCCGGGGCGAGCGTGCTGAAATCGAGCTCTGACAGGGCGTCCTCGACGAGCCGCCGCTGGTCCTCCTCGCCGAGCACCTTGCGCGTGACCTTCTCGGTCGCCATCACGGTCAGGTCGGCGACCTCGCGGCGGATCTCCTGAATCGCACGGCGCGTCTCGGTCTCGATCTCGCGACGCGTCTGCTCCATCAGCTGCTCGCGACGCTGCTCGGCGTGCTCGGTGGCGCTGCGCTCGGTCGCCTCGCCCGTCCGGCGCGCGCGATCGAGGATCTCCTCGGCCTGGCTCCGGGCCTCGGTGAGCCGCTCGCGGTACTCGTCGAGCAACGCGTCGGCATCGCGGCGGACCTTCTCGGCGTGGTCGATCGACTCCTCGATCGCGTGCTGGCGGCGGTCGAGCGCCTCGGAGATGCGCGGGAACGCGAGCTTCCACAGGATGTACATCGAGATCCCGAACAGCAGCAGCGTCCAGATCATCAGCCCGACGTTCGGGGTGATTAGGAATGAGCCGCTGGAGGAGGCGACGGGCAGATGTGAGACGGCGGCCATCTACTTGAGCACGTAGGAGAGCAAGCCGGCGACGAGGCCATAGAAGAAGACGGCCTCGGTCAGCGCGAACCCCAGCCACTGGATGCTGGTGATCTCGTCGCGCATCTCGGGCTGGCGCGTGACCGCTTCGATCACCTTGCCGAAGATGATGCCGATGCCCACCCCGGCGCCGACCGCACCGAGACCGCCACCGACCGCGATCCCGAAGCCGGCCGTGATCCCGGAGGCCGCGAACGGAATGAAGTTGAAAACAGACAGCATCAGGGCTCCTTCTCGTGTTAGTGGTGAGTGGCGGCGCCGGCGATGTAAATCGCCGCCAGGGTCGCGAAGATGAACGCCTGGAGTGTGGCCACCAGGCCCAGCTCGAACAGGTAGATGAGGATTCCGGCGGGGAGCGCGAACCACCCGAGCGCCTGGAGGCCGAGGATCACCGCGAGCCCGCCCGCCAGGAACAGGAGGATGATGTGCCCGGCGAAGATGTTGGCCCAGAGCCGGATGGTCAGCGACAGCAGCCGCATCAGCGTCGAGATCACCTCGATCGGGAAGATCAGGATCAGCATCGGCCCGTGAACGCCCGCCGGAATCAGGCTCTTCAGGTATCCGATCGGGCCCTGCTCCCTGATTCCCACCGTGATGAAGGCGATGAACACGACGAGTGCCAGCACCAGCGGGATCGAGATGTTCGCGGTGGCGGCGTACAACGCGAACGACGGGATGTGGGCGCCGAACAGGTTGAACTTTTCCTCGCTGTTCGTCGGCAGCGGCAGGTAGCCGATCAGGTTGCAGAACCAGATGAACAGGAACAGCGTGCCGAGGAACGGGAACCACTTGGCCGCCATCGAGTCGGGCATGTTCCCCCGGGTGATGTTGTCTCGCATCAGCGAGAACAGCACCTCGACCGCAGTCTGGATCTTGTTCGGCCGCGCCTGCATCCGGCGGGCGATCCACACCATCGTGGCTATGGTCAGCACGGCCGCGATGACCAGGTAGAGCACCGCGCGGTTGATGCTGAACACGCCGAGGCTGACCCAGTTGACGAGCTTGAACTCGTTCTGGATCTGGAACTCGTTGTTCTTGTGCTGCGTGAAGCCGTAGATCAGGACCAGCAGGACGAAAATGCCGATGTAGGCGCCGAAGCCGATCAGCAGGGCTCTTTGGGTCTTGCTCATCGACGCGTCCTCGGCCGGGTCAGGAACGAGGTCACCAGCTGCGTCGTGAACGCGAACACCACCACGAGCAGCGCCGTCAGCCCGTCGTCACGGCCGGAGCCGTTGCGGACGACGATCACGGCAATGGCCAGCAGGAACAGCCGGCCGAGCACGTATCCGAGCCGCAACGTGATCTCGCCCCTGGGGTCACGCAGGGATGGAATGACACGGTCGATGATGACCCCGACCGCGCGCAGCGCGATCCACGCGCCGGCGCCGACCAGGTATCCGACCGCCGGCACCCCGATCAGCAGCATGATCGGCGCGGCGACGACGACCAGCACGACGTCGAGGTAGGCCAGCACCACCACGTGGCCGTCCGAGGTTGCGGGAGCGCTCAGCGACACCTGGGACACGCGTCCTTGGGGAAGTCGAGATGGGGTCGGTTGGGGCCGGGCATCGAGAAATGAGAGGGCCGGAAGGGTAGCGACGCGTAAACGGGACCGTCGCGTCCAAAAATGTCGTCCGCCTGCACACGCGGACAGACCCACCTTGAGGTGATCCGGTGGGTTACCACGTTAGCGGTACGTTAGCGTCGCCGCGTTGCACTCGCGTTCGAGCAGCCAGAACGTCAGCGACCGGCAGCTCCGCGACGGATCCGGGGCTTCGGCAGCTGCCCCTCCGCCCACATCGCGGCGATCCCGGCGCGCGGCAGCCCGAACGTCCCCTCGTACACGAGGAACCGCGGTTCCCATCGCGGGAAGAACTTGGCGTTGAAGCGGTACAGGCTCTCGATCTGGAAGAACGGGTTGCCGAGCGCGATCAGCTTGCCGAGCAGCCGCTCGACCCGCTTCTCGGGGCTGTGCATCCACTTCGCGAACGCCGCGAAGTTGAGCGACAGCTCCTCGAGCCCGCGCTCGCGCAGCAATTCGATCGCCCGCACCACGAGGAATTCGGTCAGCCCGTTGGGCGTCGCCGGATCGCGCCGCATGAACGAAAGCGACACGGCGGGACGCCCGTAGCAGGGGACGAAGTGCAGGACGCCGCGGATCGGGCGGGTGGGGATCGTTTCATCGCGGGCCAGCACCACGAGCGTGTCGTGATCGTGCTCGCCCCGGAGCGAGTCCATCGCCATCGAGAAGCCGCGTTCGGGCGCGCCCTGGCGCCCCAGCTCGACCACATGCTCGATCTGCTCGATCGCGTCCTGGTCGAGCGCTCGCAGCTCGTGCAGCTCGGCCTGGTACCCCGCCTTGCTCAGACGGGTCACCGACTGGCGCACCTTGCGGATCGGACGGCCCTCGAGCGAGAAGCGGCCGAGCTCGACGACCGCCTCGTCGCCGAGGTAGATCGCCCGCAGCCCGAGCTGCTCGTACATCGGGCACAGCTGTTCGCTGGCGCCGAGCGCGCCCAGCTTGAGGCCGCGGGCGTCCGCGAACTCGCGAACCTGACCGAGCAACCCGGGAAGCGCGTCCGCGGGTCCCACCGGGTCACCCGACAGCAGCAACACGCCGTTCTCGATCGCGTACGCCACGAACGCCCGCCGGTCCTCGCTGAAGATGTAGTGGCCGCCGGCGCGCAGCTTGAAGAACGCCAGCGTGTCGGCGCCGTGGGCGCGCACGAGCTCCGAGGCCACCTGGCGCGCCGCCGGGGTCGGGGGCGTGCGCGGCACCGTGAGCGGCCGGAAGATCACGTAGGCGATCATCAGCAGCGTCCAGAGCTCGAGCATGTGGATGCCGAGCGGGACGTGATGGTGGAAGTGCATCGGGCCCGGCTGCCAGCGCAGCAGATCGGCGGTCTCGGCCGCAACCGTGGCGAGCGGCGGGTGGCCCTGGGTCCACACCGCGAACATCGCGACGGCCGCTCCGACCACGGCGACCAGCGGTACGCGCCAGATCGCCGAGCGCAGCGTGATCGGATCGTGGCGAACCGGGAACGCGTCCCGGCTGAGAATCAGAACCCCCGCGGCGGCCCAGGTCAGGATCGTCTCCTCGAAGTCGAGGCCCTTGAACAGGTCGAACAGCCCCAGCGCGACCATCAGCACGACGGCGGTCTCGAGCGCCCGCCGCCGGCGCTTGGCCAGATACGGAGCCACCAGCAGCAGCGCCGTGCCGGCCGGCAGGGACAGCGCGTGGAACAGCCGGATCGCCTCGACCGGCTCGAACCCGAGCAGCAGGTGGCCGCGCCACCGGATGTTCGGCGTCAGCGTCGAGGCGATGTTGACGAGGCCGACGAGCGCCGCCGCGACCGCCGCGAATGCAGGCACACGCTTCTTCAGGACTTGTATCGAAGGGCTCATGGAGTAGAAACGTCGGATCGCGCCTTCCCGGTCCTTGGGATTAGAAAACGCTCACCGACCTTTGGCGCGCCGCAGACACGCCTCCCGTCGAGATTTACCGCGCCGGCGGGTGTTGGTTACGTCGCGGCCCGCGACAATCCTGCCGGCGCATCCGGGGTCCGGTCGGCTCGGGACGGCGCCTCCGGGCTCGCGGACTCACGGGGCGTCCGTCGCGGCAGCGCCAGCGCCAGCGCCAGCGCCAGGAACGGGAGGACGGCCACCGTCTCGAACACCGCGGTCAGTCCGCGCGCGTCGGCGAGCAGCCCGAGCAGCGGCGCGCCGACCCCGCCGAGCCCGATCGACAGCCCGATCGTCACGCCCGCCGAGACCCCGAGCCGCCCCGGCAGGTACTCCTGGCCCATCACGATCGTCACGGCGAACGTCGCGATCGTCGCCGCGCCGGCGAGCGCCGCGAACCCGATCGCCACGACGGGTCCGGACAGCAGGAAGCCGACGACCAGCGGCGGGATCACCAGCATCGAGCCGACCAGCACGGTGCGGCGGCCGAGGCGGTCGGCCAGCGGCCCGCCGGTCAGCGTGCCGACGGCGCCACCGAGCAGCATCGCGCTGAGCGCCGCGCTGCCGAGCGCCTTGCTCGCGTGCAGGACGTTGACGTAGTAGAGCGGGATGAACGTGACCATGCCGAAGTACACGAACGAGCGCACCGCAATCACGCTCGCGAGCACCGCGAACGGCCCCCAGGCCTCGTGGTGCTCGCCGGTCTGGACCCGTCCGCCGACTGCGTCGGGGCGGAAGGTCTTCAGGTGCGGCAGCTCGTGGATCAGGACCGCTGCCATCAGCCACGTCGGGATCAGCACGAACGCGGTCCCGTGCAGCCCGAACGCGATCAAGAGCGGCGTCACCAGGACCGGGCCCAGCGCGAAGCCGACGTTGCCGCCGACGCTGAACCGGCTCATGCCGCTGGCGCGCCGCGCGCCCGAGACGTAGTTGGCAAAGCGCGAGCCCTCGGGATGGAACGCGGCCACCCCGAGCCCGCTGACGAGCACGGCGGCGAACGTCAGCGCGTAGTTGGGCGCGAACCCGACGAGCGCGACCCCGAGGCCGCCGAGCGCGGGCCCGAGCGGCATCAGCCACGGCAGCGAGACGCGGTCGGACATGTACCCGAACAGCGGCTGGACCACCGACGAGGAGATCGTCGCGGCGAGCACGAGCGCGGACGCGGCCGCGATGCTGATGTGATCGTCGGCGACCAGGAACGGGAGCAGGGCGGGAATCGAGCCCTGCGCGATGTCGGTGAACATGTGGCCGAGCGACAGCACCGTCATCGCGCGGCGGTCGACACCCGCGGTCGCTGCCTTCACTTCATCTCAGCCAGTCGCTGCTGGACCAAGCGCCGTTTGGACACGAGCTCGGATTCGAGCTGCTCGAGCTCGCGCCGCCGTCGCCGTACCAACTCGAGCTGGGTGGATATGTGTCCGAGGGCCTCCTCCCGCATGCGCCGGATCTCAGCCGGATCCTCCGTGTGCTGGATCTCGCGTCTGATCGCGGCGCGGGCGGTCTCGGCCTCCAGCAGGGTTGCCAGCTCCTCCAGCGAAAGCCCGAGCAGGTCGCGCAGCCGGATGATCTCGCGCACCCGCTCGACCTCGGCCTCGCCGTAGGAGCGGTGCTTGCCCTGGGCGCGGTCGTCCGTGCCGGGAAGCAGGCCGATCTCCTCGTAGTAGCGAATCGTCCGCGGGGTCGTGCCGGTGAGCTCGGCCACCTCTCCGATCCGCAGCGGCTTGGTTGCGGTCGTGCTCACGCCGCCACCCCCGCGTGCGGCGGCGCCGGCGCCCGCGCCGCCTCGAGCTCCGCCTCGGCCTGCAGATGCGACGGGCGCGCCGCCGAGATCACGGCGCCGAGCAGCGAGATCCCGGCCAGGCACCACAGCGCGGTGTGCATGTTCGCCATGAACGGGACGAGCTGGGCGTTGGTGATGTGGTTGGCCAGGCCGCTGAACACCGCGAACAGCACCGTCTTGGGCACGCTCGAGGTGACGACCGCGATCACGAACGCGATCGAGATGACCGCGCCGGTGTTCTGGACGAGCACCCGCGCGCCGGCGGCGATGCCGCGGCGGTGCGGGGGAACCGTGCCCATCATCGCCGCGGTGTTGGGCGAGTTGAACATGCCCGACCCGACGCCGACGACGAACATGTAGGCGCAGCTCGCGACGTAGGTCGTGTCGCGCTCGAGCGTCGTCATCAACGCCAGTCCGACGGCCTGCACCAGCATCCCGGCGACGGCCATCCCCCGCGAGCCGCGCCGGTCGGCCCAGATCCCGGCCAGCGGCGAGGCGATCAGCATCCCGAGCGCCAGCGGCGCGAGCTTGATCCCGGCGAGGATCGGCGAGTTCCCCTGGACGCCCTGGAAGTAGAAGACGAACACGAACATCAGCGCGAACCGCGCGAGCCCGTTGGTGAAGGCCGCCAGCGAGGCCGCCGAGAACAGGCGGTTCTTGAAGATCGAGAGGTCGAGCATCGGGGATTTCACGTGGCCCTCGATCATGACGAAGCCGGGGAGGAAGATCGCCGCGGCGATCAGGCTCGCGATCACCGCCGGATCGCTCCAGCCCGAGATGCCGCCCTTGGAGATGCCGTAAACGAGCCCGGTCAGCCCGATCAGGAACGTGATCGTGCCCAGCGCGTCGAAGCTCGTGTCCTTGGCGCGGCCGGTGATCTCGTGGAGGATCAGCCACGCCCAGGCGCTCCCGCCGAGCGCGAACGGCACGTTGAACCAGAACACCCAGTGCCACGAGATCGCCACCAGCGCGCCACCGAGCACCGGGCCGATCACTAGCCCGACCGCGGCCACCATCGTGTTCGTGCCCATCGCCAGCCCGAGCTGCTCGCGCGGGAAGGCGTCGGTGACGATCGCGGCCGCGTTCGCGAACAGGAACGAGCCGCCGATGCCCTGGACGATCCGCCACAGGATCAGCTGCGTGCCGTTGCCCGCGAACCCGGCGCCGAGCGACGCGAACGCGAACAGCACGAAGCCGCCGATGTAGGCCTGCTTGCGGCCGAACTGGTCAGACAGCCGGCCGGCGCTCAGCACCAGCACGGTCGAGGCGATCATGTACACGAGGATCACCCACACGAGCTCGAGCAGGCTCGTGTGGAGGCTCCGCTCGAGGTCGGGTAGCGCGATGATCAGCGTGCCCGAGTTGATCGTCGCCAGCAGCATCCCCAGGCTGGTGCACGACAGCGCCCACCACTTGTACGAGTCGTGCCCGGAGTGGACGCCGATGCGCGGGGCGCGACTGGTCTGTACTGCCGACATGCTCCTCCGGACGTTTCGTCGCGGGCGAAATCTGATTCTTACGTAAACGTCAGAATAGCAGCGCGCGACGGCGATCGCACGGGTCGCCGGTGCCGGCGCGCCTCCTCTCTGCTTCACCGCGACACGAACCTGCAACGGCTCCGTTCCAATCCGGACACGATCGCGGTGGAATCGTGTCCGCAGGGTCGATACTGGGTGGCGTGAGCCCGAAAGGACCTGCAAAATGCGCCAATTGGCGCGGCCCGCCGGAACCGTGGCGCGGGACGCAGGTGGGGCATTCGTCCTGCGCCACGGTCCGGCGGTAACGGCTCGGGTGGCGCGTCATGCAGGTCGTGGAACTAGCGATCGCCCGGATTGCCGGCCGGCAGGACAACGTGATCACCGGCGATCAACTGCGCGCCGCCGGCCTCGGCCGAGGTGCCATCGCCCACCGTCTGAAGGCGGGCACGATGCAGAGGCTCCACACGGACGTCTACCTGCTCGGCGCAGCGCCCCCGACCCCGATGGCACGCGCCCGCGCGGCGGTCCTCGCCTGCGAACCGGATGCGGTCGCCAGCCACCGCTCGGCCGCCTGCCTCTACGGCCTGCTCCCCGACCTCGGTGGCGATATCGACGTGACCGTCGTCGGCCGCAACCCCGGCCGGCGATCCGGCATCAGGCGCCACCGCGTGGCCCGCCTTGGGCCACAGGAGGTGCGAACCATGCGGGGACTCAAGGTCACCTCGGTCGCGCGCACGATCTGCGACCTCGCCGCCACCGAGTCCGCCCGCGAGACCGAACAGGCCGTTCAGGAAGCTCTCTACCGCGAGATCGTCACCGTCGGCGCCCTCGCCGCGATGCTAACCCCGAACCCGAGACGCAAGGGCGCGCCCGTGATCAGGGCGCTCATCAGAGATCCGCGCCTGACCCGTTCCGAACGCGAACGACGGCTCCTGAAGCTGATCGACGCCGCCCAGCTCCCGAAACCGCTCACGAACGCCCCGCTCCACGGCTACAAGGCCGATCTGTACTGGCCGAGGCACGGCCTGGTCGTCGAATTCGACGGCTGGGGCGCTCACGGCCACCGGCTCGCGTTCGAGAGCAACCGCAAGCGGGACCAGATCATGCTGGCGGCCGGTCTCCGCGTCCTCCGAGTCACCGACCGGCAACTCGAAGGCGAGCCGATCGCAATAATCGCCCGGATCGCACAGGCGCTCCGCGCCGATATCTGACACTCCTGCCATCCTTCCGGCAACGGCATGCGGTACTGGGACGCCTTGTTCGCATTCCTGGTGGCGATGGCGGTCGCCGCCGCGCTGACCCCATTGGCCGGCAGGCTCGCGAGGCGGGTCGGCGCTGTCGTGATGCCCAGCGACCGCGGGCTGGCCGAGCGCGCCACCCCCGCCCTCGGAGGCCTGGCGATCCTCGCCGGCGTGCTGGCCGCGTCCGCGCTCTGGCTCCCGCGCACGATCAACCTCCGCCACACGCTCGGCACCGCGCCCGGCTCGGGCGGGACCGTGCACACCGCGGCGATCCTCGCCGGCGCCTGCCTGATCACGCTCGTCGGCGCGATCGACGACGCTCATCCGCTCAGACCGCAGTGGAAGCTGCTCGGCCAGATCGCGGCGGCGGTGATCGCGGTCGAGGCCGGCGCCGTCGTCACCGACGTGACGATCCCGTTCGTCGGCGCGCTGCAGCTCCCGAACACCGGTGGCGTGCTCACCGTGATCTGGCTCGTCGGGCTGATGAACGTCGTGAACTTCTCGGACGGGGTCGACGGGCTGGCCGCGGGGCTGTGCACGATCGACGGGGTCGCGTTCGCGATCATCGCGTACGACCTGCACATCGGCGGCGCCGGCGTGCTCGCGGCGCTGACCGCCGGCGCGGCCTTCGGGTTTCTGTTCCACAACTTCCCGCCGGCTTCGTCGTTCATGGGCGATTCGGGCGCGAATCTGCTCGGCTACCTGCTCGGCGTGGTCGCGGTCGTGGGGTCGGTGAAGACCGGCGCGGTCGTGGCCCTGATCGTCCCGTTCATCGTCCTCGCGGTGCCGTTCCTCGACACGGGCTTCGTCGTCGCCAAGCGCCTGAAGTACAGGCGCAAGCCGTGGGACGCGGACGCCAACCACTTCCACCACCGGATGGCACGGATGGGGTTCAGCCAGCGCCGTACGGTCGCCTACCTGTACGGATGGACGCTGATGCTCGCGGGCGTCGCGGTGGCGCTGCGGTTCGTGCCCTACTCCAACCACCACGGCACGTATCACCTCGGGTGGATGCTGGTGATGGTGGCGATCGTGCTGGTGGCGCTCGCCGCCAGCGTCTATCTGATCTACGTGCTCGAGATCCTGAAATTCAAGAGCCGGCGCACCCGGGAGCTGCGAACCGCGGAGCCGGGCACCAGCGAACACGACATCGACGAGCGGGTGCAGCGCGAGGTCGAGACCGGGGAGTTCGAGCGGGTGGGTTAGCTGGCGGCGGCGACTCGAACCCCGGACGGCCAGCTGGGCGGGCTCACGCGTGTCGAACGCGCGCTCCTGGTCGCGGTCGCGCTGCTGATCGTCCTCGCCGGCGTGACCCGCTACGCGACCGGCGTCTCGAGGATCGTCGCGTTCGTGTTCGCCACCCTGGCGCTTGCCGGCGTCGCCTGGGTCGTCTCGATCTCGATCGAGCAGGTCGGCCGCCGGGCCGGGCCTGCGGTAACCGGCGTCATGCAGGCGTCGCTCGCCAACCTCCCGGAGTTCTTCGTGGTGATCTTCGCCCTCCAGGCGGGGCACAAGGTGATCGCCGAGACCGCGATCCTCGGTTCGATCCTCGTCAACGCGCTGCTCGTGCTCGGGCTGGTGATCATTGCCGGCGCCTTGCGTGCGAACGACGGCGTCATGCGCTTCAACCCGCGGCTGCCGAACGACACCGCGACCCTGTTGCTGGTCGCGTCGTTCATCATCGTGCTGATCGGGCTGACCCACTCCTCGTCCGACGCCGCCAGCACCCACTCCGAGACGATCTCGATCATCGGGTCGTGCGTGATCCTCGCCGTGTACGCCACCTGGCTGCGTCAGTACCTCACGTCGGAGTCGATCGTCGACGAAGCGTCCGAGCCGCCGCGACTCAGCCTCCCCACGAGCCTGGTCCTCCTGGTCCTCGCCGGCATCGCGGCGGCGTTCGTGTCGGACTGGTTCGTGAACGCGCTCGAGCCGACGATCACCGAGCTCCACATCTCACAGGCGTTCGCGGGTCTCGTGATCGTGGCGATCGCCGGCAACGCGGTCGAGAACGTGGCCGGGATCGTGCTCGCCGCCAAGGGCAGGTCCGAGCTCGCGATCTCGGTGGTCAAGAACTCGGTGTCGCAGATCGCCGCGTTCCTGTATCCGGTGCTCGTGCTCGTGTCGCTGCTGACCGCCACCCGGCTGACGTTCACGCTCGCCTCGGTGTACATCGGCGCCCTGATCGGCACCGCGGTGATCGTGTGGCAGATCACCGGCGACGGCGAGGCGACCGTGTTCGAGGGGACGGCGCTGGTGGCGACGTTCCTGATCCTCGCGACCGTGGCCGCGTTCGAATGACCGGCTGAGGGGCCGCCCGCGGCGGCGTCGATGGGGCCTGAGGCGCCGCCGTCAGGCGCCGCCGACCATCGCATCCTCCGCCGGGCATCCATGCCCGGCGGCCGCTACACGACTGCGGCCGCGCCCAGACGGGCGTACAGCGGGTACCGGTCGGCGATCGCCGCCGCGCGCTCGCCGAGCTCGGCCTGACGCGACGAGAAGTCCTCCGACACCAGCGCCTCGGCGATGATCGTCCCGAGCTCGATGAAGTCCTCGAGCGCCAGCCCGCGCGTGGCGAGCGCCGGCGTGCCGATCCGCAGCCCGCTCGAGACGGCCGGCGGCCGCGGGTCGAACGGGACCGCGTTCCGGTTGACGGTGATCCCGACCGAGGCGAGCCGGTCCTCCGCCTGCTTGCCGTCCAACTCCGACTCGCGCAGGTCGCACAGCACGAGGTGCACGTCGGTCCCGCCGGTCAGCACGCTCACGCCGCCACCGGCGCCGAGCAGCTCGGCCGCGACCGCGCGGGCGCCGGCGACCGTCCGCTCCTGCCGCTCCCGGAACGCCTCGGATTGCGCGATCCGCAGCGCCACCGCCTTGCCGGCGATCACGTGCTCGAGCGGGCCCCCCTGCTGCCCGGGGAACACCGCGGAGTCGATCCGCTTGGCCAGCCCTTCGGTGCACAGGATCAGCCCGCCGCGGCCGCCGCCGATCGTCTTGTGGATCGTGGTCGTGACCACGTCGGCGTAGGGCACCGGGTTCGGGTGCAAGCCGGCGGCGACGAGGCCGGCGAAATGCGCCATGTCCACCACCAGGTGCGCGCCGACCTCGTCGGCGATCGCGCGGAAGCGCTCGAAGTCGAGGAACCTCGGGTACGCCGACCAGCCCGCCAGGATCAGCTTGGGCCGGCGCTCGTGCGCGATCCGCTGGACCTCGTCCATGTCGATCCGGCCGGATTCCCGGTCGACGTGATACGGCGCGATGTCGTACAGCCGGCCCGAGACGTTGATCCGCATCCCGTGCGTCAGATGGCCGCCGTGGGCGAGCTCCAGCCCCATCACGGTGTCGCCGGGATTCAGCAGCGCGTGGTAGACGGCGATGTTCGCCTGGGCGCCCGAGTGCGGCTGCACGTTCGCGTGCTCGGCGCCGAACAGCTCCAACGCCCGCTCGATCGCCAGCCGCTCGGCGACGTCGACGAACTCGCAGCCGCCGTAATACCGCTTGCCCGGATAGCCCTCGGCGTACTTGTTGGTGAGCACGGATCCCTGGCATTCGAGCACGGCCACCGGGACGAAGTTCTCCGAGGCGATCATCTCGAGCGTCCGCTGCTGGCGCTCGAGCTCCAACGCGAGCACGTCGGCGATCTCCGGGTCGACCTCTGCCAGAGGCCGGTTGAAGAAGTCGGCGGGCAGGTCGGCGGCGCTCACTCGAACTACGAGCCTAGCAACGGATGCGGTCGGCGTTGTAGTCGCAGCGCGACGTTACGGGCGGTCAGATTCGCCGCGCCGCCACGACCGCCAGATCGCCCCGTTCCCACACCACTCGCGCCTGGAGGCCGGCCTCGGCCAGCCACCGCATCTGGTCCGCCAGCGGGCTGGGACGGTCGTACCCGGGGGTCAGCGCCGTCCTCGCCAGCGCCGGGTCGACCGGGACGACCACGTCGCCCATCACGAACAGCCCGTCCGGCGCGAGCACGTCCCGGACCCGACCGAACAGGTCGGCCTTCGCCGCCCCGGACAGATGGTGGACGCACAGCGCGGTGGCGACCAGGTCGAACGGGCCGTCAGGGAGCTCATCCTCGATCCGGCCTGCGCGCAGCGAAACCCGCGAAGCCGCCAAGGAACCGGAGGCCACCGCCAGCATCTGCTCGTTCTCGTCGATTCCCACCAGGAACGCGTCCGGGTGGCGCGCCAGCAGGCGGCGGGCGGTCTCCCCGGTCCCGGTCCCCAGCTCCAAGATGTGCCTCGCTCCGGATCCGCTCGCGCCGGCGAGCTCATCCTGAAGCGCCTCGTAGAACGGCACGTCCGCCCGGATCACGTCGGCGTACGACTCCGCGTCGAAGTGGTACTGCCAGTGCAGCGCCTCGGTCAGCTCGCGCTCGCCCACGGCGCCGGATCTGACCACGGTCCACTCTCCGTCGAGCTCGTAGCGGCGCAGGTCGACCACCGTCGACGGCGTCCCCGGCAGCTCACCCGCGTCGATCACCAGGTCGACGGCGGCTCGCAGCAGCGCCGGCACCTCGTCGAGCGTGCGCGGATCGACCCCGCCGGCGCGGTTCGCGCTCGACTGCAACACCGGTCGGCGAACACCTTCCAAGGACGGGACCACCGGCACCCGCAGCCCCAGCGTGCCGAGATCGGACCCGCAAGCGAGCGCGAACCGCCCCGCTGGGTTCGGCACGAGCACGGTTACCCCGCCCGGGAGCAGGCGCGTCATCGCTCCCCGCGTCCGCTCGCCGATCTCGGGGACGGCCGCGAACGCCCGCTCCAGAGAGAAGAACATGACCGCCGAGGGCTTGTCCAGCGTGCGCCGTTTGAGCAGATACACGCGCTCGACCGCGAACCGATCGTGGGGATCGCACGCCAGCCCGTAGACGGTGTCGGCTCCGAACAGCACCACCCCGCCGACCCCGATGCAGCGCTCGAACGCCTCCGCGTCGCTCGCGGCCCGCCGACGACCGCCGGTCACTGCCGGCCGACGACGACGCGTTCGTGGCCGGCGAGATCGCGCAGGATCTCGACCGATCGGAAGCCGGCGCGTGCCACGAGCGAGGCGACGGCCTCACCCAGCCCGACCTCGAGCGCGACGAGCGGAACGTCGTCGACCATCGCGAGCAGCCGCCGGACCGGGTCCATCCCGTCGGGTCCCCCGAACAGCGCCAGCGGCGGTTCGTACAGCTCGATCTCGGGCGGCAACCCGGAGCCATCGGCCACGTACGGCAGGTTCGCGAGCACTGCGTCGAATGGGCCGGGCACACCGTCGAGCAGATCGGCGCGGACGAACTCCACGTCGAGACCGAGCTCGGCAGCGTTGGACCGGGCGACCTCGAGCGCACCGGCGCTGACGTCGACCCCGACAACCGAGAGATCGGGCCGCTCCTCGTTCAGGGCGAGCGCCACCGCGCCACTCCCCGTCCCGACATCCGCGACGCGCGCACCCCGACCGATCGACAGCGCCACCTCGACCAGCAGCTCGGTCTCGGGCCTCGGGATCAGCACCCGGCGGTCGACCGCCACCGAGATCCGCCGGAACGCCTTGCGCCCGATGATGTACGCGACGGGCTCGCGCGCCTCGCGCCGCGCCACCACCCCCGCGAACCGCTCGAGCTGGGATGCATCGAGCTCCGCGAAGGCATCGATCACCAGCCGCTCGCGGCCCACCCCCAACACGAACGACAGCAGCAGCTCGGCGTCGAGCCGCGGCGTGTCGCACCCGGCGGCGGCCAGCGCGGCAGTCGCATCCGACAACGCCTGAGAAACCGACCGCGTGGCCCCAACGGCGGCGTCAACCACCGGCCTGTTCCTCCAGGCGCCGGCGCTTCTCGTCGTCCTGGAGCGCGCCCGTAAGCTCGCCCAGCTCGCCCATCAAGATCTCGTCGAGGTTGTGGAGGAGCAGGTTGATCCGGTGGTCCTTGACCCGGCGCTCGCCGTAGTTGTACGTGCGGATCTTCTCGGCACGCTCGCCGGTCCCGACCTGGGCGGCGCGGGACGCGGCGACCTCGGCCCGCTGCGCGGCCAGCGCACGCTCGTACAGACGCGCGCGGAGAACGCGCATCGCGCGCTCGCGGTTCTGAAGCTGAGACTTCTCGTCCTGCATCGAGACCACGATCCCCGACGGCTTATGGGTGATGCGCACGGCCGAGTCGGTCGTGTTCACCGACTGACCCCCCGGGCCGGAGCTTCGATACACGTCGATCTGAAGGTCGGTCGGGTCGATGTCCACCTCGACCTCCTCCGCCTCGGGAAGCACCGCGACGGTCGCCGTCGAGGTGTGGATGCGCCCCTGGGACTCCGTCTCCGGGACCCGCTGCACCCGATGCGTGCCTCCCTCGAACTTGAACACCGAGTACGCCCCGTCGCCTTTCACCGCGAACGTGTACGTCCCGTCGCCGATCGACAGCGGCTCGGCCTGGAACCCGCGCCGGTCGGCATAGCGAGTGAGCATGCGGTACAGATCGCCGGCCCAGAGCCCGGCCTCCTCTCCCCCGGCGCCCGGCCGGATCTCGACGATCACGTTCTTGTCGTCGTTCGGATCCCGCTCGACCATCACCAGTCGGATCTCGTCCTCGAGCTCCTCCAGGCGCGTCCGCGAGGACTCGAGCAGCGCGCGCAGCTCGGGGTCGTCGCCGTCCTCGGCGAGCAGTTCCCGGGCACCCTCGAGATCGTCGGCCACCCGGCGATACTCATTTGCGAGCTTTGCGGCGGCTTCGAGCTCACGGTACGCGCGACTGGCCGCCGCGAACCGCTCGCGATCGGCGATCACCGCCGGGTCCGCGAGTTCGGCTTCCAGCTCGGCGAACCGAGCCTCGATTTGGGAGACCAACTCGTCGATCATCTGGAGTTCGAGTGTAGGCCCGCGAACTCGAACTCGCCCGGGTCCAGCACGCGCAGCCGCTCGGCGTACTCGGTCATGTATCCGGGCCAGTTGGCGGCGATCCGCCCGCGCTCGTCGCGGTACCAGGAGTCGCACCGCGTCCATGCCGTGCCGGCGAACCCGGCCTGGACCGCTCGGTCGCTCGCCGCCTCGGCGGCGGGCAACACCGAGATCGAGCCCGCCCTGCGGGACCGGAGCGCGGACAGCGCCTGACGGATGTAGGCGGCCTGCGCCTCCTCGTAGAACACGATCGATCCGCCCGACGTGTTCGTGTTCGGCCCGTACATGAGGAACAGCGACGGGAAACCGGGAACGCACACGCCGAGGTGGGCGTGGGCCCCGCTCGCCCACTCCTCGCGCAACGACCGCCCGCCGGCGCCGACGACCTCCATCGGGAACATGAACTCGGTGGCCTTGAAGCCCGTGCCCCAGATCACACAGTCGAGCTCGCGCAGGACCCCGTCGGCGGTGAGGACCCCTCGATCAGAGAACCGCGCGATCGGCTCGGACACCAATTCGACATTCGGGCGCTGCAAAGCCGGCAGGTAGTGCGAGCTGAACAGGACGCGCTTGCACCCGAACGTATAGCGCGGCCACGCCTTGCGGCGCACCTCCGCATCCCGGAGCTGCCAGCGCATGAACAGCGCCGAGCGGAGCCGCCCGACCTGCCCGACCGTCCGCGGGTTGCGGATCATCATCGTCAGCGTCTCGGCGTAGTAGTAGATGAACCGCCGCCGGAACGCCTGCACTCCCGGCACGTACCTGATCCCGGCCCGCACCAACGCCGGGTAGGCGCGGTTGCGGCGAGGCAGGAACCAGTTGCCGGTGCGCTGGAACACGTACAGGGCCCCGGCCTCCCGAGCGATCTCGGGCACGAACTGGACCGCGCTCGCCCCCGTGCCGATCACCGCCACCCGCTTACCGGTCAAGTCGTAGTCGTGGTCCCAGCGGGCGGAGTGGAAGCTGTGCCCCTCGAACTCCTCGAAGCCCTCGATCCGCGGAACAGAAGGCTGGTGCAACTGCCCGGTCGCGATGATCATCGCGTCCGCCCGCCAGGAACGCCCGTCCCCGGACGACACCGTCCACTCAAAGGACTCGTCGTCCCACCGTGAGGAAACCACTTCGACGCCGTATCGCACGAGTCCATCGATCCCGAAGTCCCGCGCCACCTCCTCGAGATAGCGCAGGATCTCCGCCCGGGGTGAGCAGATCCGCGACCAGTGACGCCGCTGGGCGAACGAGAACGAATAAAGATGGCTGGGAACGTCGCAGGCGCAGCCGGGGTAGTCGTTGTAGTGCCACGTCCCGCCGATGCCCGGCGCGCGCTCGAGCACGGTCACGTCCGTGAAGCCGTGCCGGCGAAGCTCGATCGCGGCCGCCAGGCCGCCGAAGCCGGCGCCGACGATCACGATTTGCGGCGAGCGAGGCGCCGCCGTCAGGCACCGCCGACCATCCGCATGTTCCCCGGTCACGGGGAAACGCTACGCGACTACTTCGAGCCCGACAAGGTCCTCGGGCGAGACGTTCGCGCCCTCCTGATGCGCGAGCACCGCCTTGAGCGACGCGATCGACACCGCGAGCTGGTCGAGGTCGGGCTCGGCCGTGGTCAGCCGTTGCAGCTGCATGCCCGGGTACATGATCGCCCGGACCCAGCCGCGCGACCGGTTGCGCCCCGCCCACTTGATCACCTCGAACGACAGACCGGCGATCAGTGGCACGCCGACGATCCGGGTGATCACGAGAATCCACCACGATGGGAGTCCGATCGGGGCGAACACGAAGATCGCCATGATCATCACGATCAGCAGGAAGCTCGTGCCGCATCGCGGGTGGAACCGCGAGTACAGCTTCGCGCGCTCGGGCGTCAGCTCGTCGGAGGCCTCGTAGCACGAGATCACCTTGTGCTCGGCGCCGTGGTACTCGAACACGCGCTTGAGGTCCTTCACGCGCGTGAGAAGCAGCAGATAGCCGAGGAAGATCGCGGTCCGCAGCACCCCCTCGACCGCCCAGAACGCCACCGAGGAGCCGAGCTGGTGCTTGATCAGGCTGGTCACGCCGACCGGCACGACGAAGAACAGGCCGATCGCGAAGATCGCGGCGACGGCGACCGTGCCGATCCACGCGCCGCCCGAGATCTCCTGCTCCTCACCGGGAAGCTGCGCATTGGCCGAGATCCCGAGCGCGCGGATCCCGATCGCGAGCGATTCGACGAGCGCGACCACGCCGCGGACCACCGGCCACCGGTAGATCCGCCGCCGCCGGTTCCACGACTCGATCGGGAACGTCTGGACGCTGAGGTCGCCGAGCGTAAGGTCTTCAGCCGGCGGCTTGCGAACCGCGACCGCCCACGTGTTGACGCCGCGCATCATCACGCCTTCGAGCACGGCCTGACCGCCCACAGGGGCATCGCGCGACGCCGTCAGGCGCCCCTCCTGGACCGCCGCGCTCATCGGTCGCCTGCGGCTACGCGCCCGCGCTCGCGCGTGCGGCGCGCCGCCCCTTGGCCACTCGCCGCTGGAAGCGCTCGACCCGTCCGCCGGTGTCGACCAGCTTCTGCCGACCCGTGTAGAACGGGTGGCAGGCGGAGCAGATCTCGACGTGGATCTCCGGCTTGGTCGAACGGGTCATGAACTCGTTGCCGCACGTGCAGCGCACATGCGCGTCTACATACTCTGGATGGACTCCGGTCTTCATGTCACGTTCGAGTTTAGCGGCCGCCTCGGGTCCGCCCTCGCGTCGTATACCGGTCGCGCGTCGGTGGGTGGTCAGCTCGCCGGCGCCGCCGGGCACGGCATCGTCAGCAGGTTGTTGGCGTAGTTGTACTCGTCGATGCTCTGCGTCGGGTCGACGGTCACGGTCAGCACGCTCCCGGCGGTGCACGGCGCCGCCACGAACCGCTGGCGCGCCGACGACCTCGCCCCCACCCACGCGACCGTCGCGGTCACGGGCGCGCTGCCCGAGTCGGCGAACGCGACCGAGACCGGCCCCGCTCCGGTCAGGCCGCGATTGGCGACCTCGGCGGTGTACGCCCACTGGCCCGCCGCCGCGCCCGAGGTGATCGGAGTCACCGACAGCGAGCGAACGAGCAGGTCCGCTCGCAGCTCGGGCTGGTAGCAGGTCGGACTCGTCTGCGTGGCCGTGCCGAGCGTCTGGCCCTGCGGGCCGATCCACCTGAACGTCACGCGGTACTTGTACGTCGCGGGAGCGGCGAGATTGACCACCGGGTGGTTGAGGATCCACACGTCGCCGGCCTGCTGGCCGAGCGTCGGATCGGTCGGCGAGATCCAGCTCCCCAGTCCCCGCCCGCGCACGGCCGTGAAGCGCGTGTGGGGCTTCATCTGGCGCATCAGCTCGAACTTCATCTGCAGCTTCGACGTGCCGGCGAGCGGCCGCATCACCGCCTGGACCGAGACCGCGCGCGCCGGCGGGTCGAGCGCCGTCTGGCACACGAACGAGCGCAGCTGGTCGTTGGGCGGCGCGGTCGTGGCCGCGGCGGCCGTTCCCGAGCCGAACCCCAGCGCGCACACGACCGCCGCGCCGACCCGAACTGAGCGCTTGCAGGACATACGCAAATACCAACAAATCGGGGAGCGAAAAGTCTCGCCCCGCGATCCCGACTCAGGTCACGGTGTAGAGCGGGCCGTCGCCACCTTCGGGTGGCGTCAGCCGGCCGCCCTTCGCCGTGATCGCCCCGCACTGCACGCAGTTGGTGTAGTTGACGATCACGTCGACCCCTCCGGACTCCGGTGCGTCGTCGGGGATCTCGTAGACGCCGGCGGGGCACATCCACTGCCACGTCTCCGCGACCTCGCGAGGCACCTGCTTGCGCACCCGGATGTGGTTGGGGGCGTCGTCGCGGGTGGCGTTGCCCGACACGTACACCGAGGACAGCTTGTCGAACGTGTACTTGCCATCGGGCTTCGGATAGGCGTCCTTCTTGGAGTCGATCGCCATGCCCGCGTCGGCGTCGCGGTGGTTCGACCACCGGCCGCCGGGGAAGCGGCCCTTGGTGACGACCATCGCGTTGGTGATCGCGCCGCCGACGAAGAACCCCCGCGCGAACGGTTGCTTCATGTTCCGCGACTCGTAGAGCTCCTTGCCGATCAGCGACTCCTCGACTCGCTGGTCGTACTCGGACAGGTCCGTTCCGCCGTCCTTCAGGCGCTTGAAGATCGTCTCCGCGGCCATGATCCCCGAATGGATCGCGTAGTGGATCCCCTTGAGGATCGGCACGTTGACCATGCCGGCGCTGTCCCCGCAGATGACCATGCCCCTGGCCGAGGGCTTGGGCATCGCCCAGTAGCCGCCCTCCGGAATCGCCTTTGCGCCCCAGGCGACGCGCTTGCCGCCGTCGAGGATCTCCCGCACCAGCTTCGAGGTCTTGAACAGCTGGAGGATGTCGTGGGGCGAGACGGTCGCGTCGGTGTAGTCAAGCCCGACGACGAACCCGATCGAGACGCGGTTCTCGCCCTGTGGGTAGATCCACGAGCCGCCGAACTCGTGCCACTTCGCGCCGTAGCGCAGCGGCCAGCCGAGCGTGTGGATCACGCGGTCGAGAGGCTTCGACACCTCCCACACCTCCTTGACCCCGAGCGCCCACACCTGGGGCTCGCGGTTCTTGGCCAGCCCGAACTCCTTGATCGCGGGGCCGGCCAGGTGCCCCCAGGTGCCTTCGGCGAGCACCGTGGCGCGGGCGGTCACGTCCGAGCCGGGCTCGAAGTTCGAGAGCTCCTCGCCGTCCTTGCCCCGGCCCTTGTCGCCCGACCTGATCCCCCGAACCACGCCGTCGGTCACCAGCAGCTGGTGGGCGCTCGTCTCGGTGAGGATGTAGGCGCCGGCCTCCTCCGCCCGCGCGGCCAGCCAGCGTGACAGCTCGGCCACGCTGACCATGTGGTTGCCGTGGTTGCGGAACGGCGGCGGCGTCGGCTTGAGCGGCAGCTTCCGGTCGGGCCCGAGCATCCAGTAGACGGTGTCCTTGGCCACCGTCCCGTGCGTCGGCCAATCGGATTCCGGCACGTCGGGGAACAGCGCCTTCAGCCCGGACGGGCGCATCATCGCCCCGCTCAGGTTGTGCGCTCCGCATGCCTTGCCCTTCTCGATCACCGCAACCGGGACCTCGCCGAGCTTCTCCATCAGCTCGGGCTCGTCGGCGAGGAGCTGTAGCAGCCGGTTGGCGCACGCCAACCCCGCCGGGCCGCCGCCGACGATCACGACGCCGACGTCGATCCGGTCGTCCTCGGGATCGAGCTCGCGCTTGATGAACTCGCCGACGGAGTCGACGGGGGGCGGGAACTTGCTGGGCGCTACGGGCCCGCGACCGTTGAGCGACGCCAACTCAGCTCAGCCCCTCTTGGCCTTGATCGCTTCGGCCAGCTTGGGCAGGATCTTATTGAGGTCTCCGACGATCCCCAGATCGGAGAACTCGAAGATCGGCGCGTTCGCGTCCTTGTTGATCGCGACGATGTTCTCGGAGGACTGCATCCCGACCTTGTGCTGGATCGCGCCCGAGATTCCGGCCGCGAGGTACAGCTTCGGCGCGACCGTCTTGCCGGTCTGACCGATCTGGGCCGCGTACGGGTACCACCCGGCGTCGACGACGGCGCGGGTCGCGGCGACCGCGCTGTTGCCGCCGAACGCGCCCGCGAGGTCCTCGCACAGCTCGAAGCCCTCTGCCTTGCCCAGGCCGCGGCCCCCGGCGACGAGGATGTCGGCGCCTTCGATGTCGACGTCCGCGCCGCGCTGCTCGCCGCGCTGGACCATCTTCGCCTGGTTCGACCATGGCGAGTACTCGATGTCGACGTCGACGACCTCGGACGAGCCGCCGTCCTGCGAGACCGCCTCGAACGCGTTGATCCGCCCGATGATGATCCCGAGGTCGCCCTGGTACCTGGACACCGAAATCTGCGAGTCCTGGAGGATCGGGCGCTCGGCGACGAGCTTGCCGTCCTCGGCGCGGACCTGCACGACCTCCATCGTGACCCCCGCGTGCTTGCGCGCGGCCAGCCCGGCGCCGATCTCGAATCCGAGCAGCCCGCCGCCGAACAGCGCGTAGGAATGACCGTGTTCGTCGATCACCTTGGCCATCACGTCGATCACCGGCTGCGCGAGCCCCTCCTCGCCGCGCGCCCGGAACACCTTGGTGGCGCCGTAGGCGCCGAGCGACTGGCACAGCTCGTCGGTCAGGTCATCTCCGCCGACGACGACCGCGTGGCACTCGCCGCCGACCTCGGACGCGCGCGCCGCGCCCTCGGACACCGCCCCGAGCGAGTTCTTGTTGAACGCGCCCTCGTAGTGCAGGACGTAGGTAAGGACGTCAGCCATCAGATCAGCTTCCTTTCCTCGAGCCAGGCGACGATTTTCTCGACGGTCTCGTTCGTGTCCTCGTCCTCGATGATCTGGCCCGCCGGTTTGGCCTCGGGCGCGTGGAAATCGCCACAGTGGACGCGGGACCCCTCGGCCCCGACCATCGCGACGTCGATCCCGACGTCGCCGGTCGCGACCGTCTCAAGCGGCTTCTTGCGCGCACCCATGATCGCCTTCAGCGACGGGTAGCGGGGCTCGTTGATGGCGTCGCCGACCGAGATCACCGCCGGCAACTGCACCTCCACGGTGTCGTAGCCGTACTCGGCCTGGC
>Ga0335078_10001309_pt1 | contig 37822 bp, 29 predicted proteins | sample Lox_Sample_32_FD_206711 | JGI IMG/M metagenome (GOLD analysis project Ga0335078, IMG submission 206711) | Soil microbial communities from Loxahatchee National Wildlife Refuge, Florida, United States - Lox_Sample_3.2 | ecosystem: Environmental > Terrestrial > Soil > Wetlands | place: USA... | reverse complement strand
GCGTGCAACCCGAGCTGGTAACCGATTCGTCATGGTCGGGTGTTCGATTTCGGGACCGGAGTGTCCGAAATTATCGCCTGCTTCCCTACCTTGGGGTAATCAGGCCGCCGAGTTTGTCCTGCTCGCTGGCGGTGGCGCGGGGGAAGCGGGTTGACCAGGCTTCGGGGTACTTGAGACCGGAGCCGGTGTTATAGAGAACGATGCGGTCGGAGGGTTTGAGGAACCCGCTGGCGAGCAGCTTGCGGAGCGCGGCCACGCAGGCGGCGCCCTCCGGGGCGGCGAAGATGCCTTCCATGGAGGCCAGCTCCGCTCCGGCGTCGAGCATTTCCTCATCGCTGACCGCGACCGCGGTGCCGCCCGAGGAGCGGACCGCCTCGAGCACCAGGAAATCGCCCAACGGTTTGGGGACGCGCAAGCCGGCGGCCAGGGTGTGGGCGCCATCGAAGAACCGGCTGCGGGGTTCATTCTCCTCAAAGGCGCGGACCACGGGGGCACAACCTTCGGCCTGCACGGCGATCATTTTCGGGCGCCGGCTGCCGATCCAGCCCAGCTTTTCCATTTCGTCAAAGGCCTTCCACATGCCGATCATGCCGACGCCGCCGCCGGTGGGATAGAAAATGGCGTCGGGCGGTTCCCAATCCATCTGCTCGGCCACTTCGTAACCCATGGTTTTCTTGCCTTCGATGCGATAGGGCTCCTTGAGCGTGCTCAGATCGAACCAGCCTTCGAGCGGGCCGCGCTCGGCGACGATGCGGCCGCAATCGCTGATGAGGCCGTCGACCAGCGTGACATTGGCCCCGTAAGCCATGCATTCCAGGTAATTCGCCTGCGGGACGTCGCGCGGCATGAAGATGTAGGATTCGATTCCGGCGGCCGCAGCGTAGGCGGCCAAGGCGCTGGCCGCATTGCCTGCCGAGGGGATGGCGACTTTGCGGATGCCCAGCTCGACGCACATGGAGATGGCGCAAGCCAGGCCGCGCGCTTTGAAGGACGCGGTGGGATTCAGCCCCTCATCCTTCACCCAGAGCTCTTCGGCGCCCACGCGCGCGCCGAGCCGGCGGGCGCGCAGCAACGGCGTCCAGCCCTCGCCCAGGCTGACGATCGAGGCGTCGGAGGGCGGCAGCACGGGCGCGTAGCGCCACATGGTGGAGGGCCCGTTGGCCACTTCCCGCCGCCGCCAGCGGTGGCGAATGGTATCGAGGTCGTAGCGCACCAGCCAGGGTCCGCCGCAGGAACAGAGGTTCGCCGGCGCGCCCGCATCCAGCGTAGAGCCGCACTGGCTGCATTCCAAATGGGTCGCTCTCGCCATGAACCATCAAGTCTAGCATTGAGCGGCGCGAGGGCCGCCGGCGCAGGACGGCTCCGCGCTGGCTGCGCGGGAACGTGGGCCAGCGCGGTGCAAGGAGCCCGGCGTGCGGCCGCGCTTCCCGCCGGCAATGAATGCTCCGCGGACGCTCACTCCGCGCGCAGGCAGGTCATGGGGTCGACGGCGGTGGCGCGCCGCGAGGGGAACCAACAGGCGAGCAGCGCAGCGGCGAGCAGCACCAAGGCCACCACGCCGAGGGAGGAGTAATCGATGGCGCCGGTTCCGTAAAGGACGGTTTTCATGGCGCGCCCCACGAACCAGGCGCCCGCCAGTCCGACCGCGAGCCCGGCGGCGGCCAGGGTCATCCCTTCGCGCAGCACCAGCGCCAGAACTCGCGGCCGGCTGGCTCCCAGCGCCATACGCAGGCCGATCTCGTGAGTGCGCTGCGCCACGGCAAAAGCCATGACGCCATAAATACCGACGGCGGCCAATAGCAGGGCGACGCCGGCAAAACTCAGGTAGAGCAGCGCATTGAAGCGGTCTCCCGAGAGATGTTCGTCCATCACCTGCTCCATGGTTCGGGGCTGTGCCAGCGGCAGGGTTGGGTCCACAGTGTGGATGGCGGCGGCGACGCTCTTCTGGATTGCCGCCGGGTCGCCGTGCGTCCGGACCGCCATTGCCGCCTGCGGCCACGGACTCTGGTAGAAGGGGACGTCAATCTCGGGATAGTCGGAATCCTTGAGGATTTCGGGCGCGCGCACGTCGCGGAACACGCCCACAATCTGCCAGTCCTGCGGCGGCCCGAGCTTGGTCACGCCGGGGATCAACTCCTCCACGAGGATGCGCTGGCGCAGAGGGTCGGCGCCGGCGAGGAATTTCTGCACGAACCGCTCATTCACCACCGCCACGCGCAGGCTGCCGGCTACGTCCTGCTCGTTGAAGGCACGCCCCCGCACCATCTGGACGCCGAAAGTCCGGAAGTAGCCCGCGGTGCACATCAGAAAAGCGGCTCCGGGACGCGCCGATGGATCGCTCACCGGCTTGCCGGCGACGGTAAACGGCATGCCGAAACCGGGACCGTCCAGCGGCATGCCGGTGGCGGCCATGGCGCGCTCCACGCCGGGAACGGCTTCGATTTTCTCGAGCACGGTGCGGTAGAATCCGTCGATCTGGCCGGCGGCGGTGAATCGATCCGCCGGCACCGGCAGGTTAAAGGTGAAGACGTGATCGGAGCGGAAGCCCATATCCGCCCTGGTCTGGTTCCAAAAGCTGTGGATGGCGAGGCCCGCACCGGTGAGCAAGGCGAGAGCCAGGGCGAACTCCACGACCACGAGCGCCTGCCGCAGGCGATGACGGCCGCCACCGATGGCACGGCCGGCTTCTTTGAGCGGTTCCACCAGGTCCAGCCGGGTAGCCTGCCAGGCCGGAGCGCAGCCGAACAGCGCCCCCGCCAGCGCGGTTGCGCAGAGGGTGAACGCCAGCACCGGCAGATTCAGGCCGGCATCGGCTTCCGAGGGCAGGGTGAATTTCGGCATGAGGCTCATCACCGCTTTGAGAATCGCCCAGCCCATCGCCACGCCCAAAGCACCGCCGATGGCGGCCAGCGCCAGGCTTTCAGCCAGCAACTGGCGGAACAATCGCGTTCTCGCCGCCCCCAGCGACGCGCGCACCGCCAGTTCTTTCTGGCGCGATGTGCCGCGCGCCAGCAGCAGGTTGCCGACGTTCACACAGGCGATCAAAAGGACGAAGCCGACGGCGCCCATGAGGAGCCACATGTGGGTGCGCGTGTCCTTGCTCAGAAAGTCGTTCTGCAGCGCTTCCACACTGGACGTCCAGCCCTGGTTCGAGCGCGGATAGACCTGCGCGATGTGCCGCGTCACCGAGTCCATGTCGGCCTGCGCCCGTGCGAGCGTCACGCCGGGCTTCATTCGCGCGAGCACGATGAGCCAGTGGAAATCGTGATTGATCTGCTCGGGCTTGAAAACAAGGGGGACCCACATCTCCTGTTGCAGGCGGTCGGCCTGGCCCGGACGCAGCACGCCGACCACGGTATACGGCTGGTCGTTCATGCGGATCTGACGGCCGATGATGCCGGGATCCGAACCGAAGCGCCGCTGCCACAGACGATGGGTCAGGATCACGACATGATCGCGGCCCGCCTGGGCCTCATCGGCGCGGAAATCGCAGCGACCGAGCAGGGGCGTGTAGCCGAAGATGCCAAGGAGCCCGGGCGTCGATGTCTGGGCCTGCACCTGTTCCGGCTCCTGAGCCGTGGCCAGGTTGAACTGCGAACCGCTCGCCGCGCCAATCCCTTGAAATGCCGTGCTCTCACGCTGCCAGTCGAGAAAGTCGCCGGCCGAGACCACGTTCCTGCTTCCCTGGATCTTCGACCAGACGACCACCAGCTGCTCGGGATGCGGGTATGGCATAGGCGCGAGCAGGGTGGCATAGATGACGCTGAAGATTGCCGTATTCGGACCGATGCCCAGGGCCAAGGCGAGCACCGCCACGGCGCCGAAGCCCTTGTTCTTGGCCAGCAATCGCAGTCCGAAGGAAACGTCCCGCCAGAGTGTACCCATAACCTCTTATACGAACGGTTCGCTGATTGGTTTGCGATAATGGCTGGCGAGCACGGCCTCGGGCGCGCCGCGCTGCCGCGCCGCTGAGCCTTCCAGTACCGAAACCGCCGGCCCGGGCGTTCCCTTTGGAATGGGCCTCTGTTATAAAGAACTGTTACGAAGAACGGATCCGGGCAGCGATGAGCCACTCTTGCGGACACACACATCCACACCGCCATTACGAGCGTCAGGAAATTCCGGGCAGAACCGATACGGCACAACAGACCGGCGCGGCGCGAGGGAAGGGGGCGACGGCCGCGCCTTCTCACCACGAGATCGCAGCCTTAGCGTATTCGTATTGGGAAGCCCGCGGCAGACAGGGTGGTTCGCAGTGGGAGGATTGGTTTCGCGCGGAGCGGGAACTGCGGCAGAAGACGTGACCCGGGTGTCCGGGCATTGACACCGTGCGGCACGATGGCCGATGATCCGGCGGGCGGGACTTCAGATCGCTCGAGGGTCAGGCCACATGGCTGGACGCATGGCGATGCTGCTTGCGAAGGGTCCACCAATAAAGGCACTCGAGAGCACCGAAGAGCAGCACTGAGAACGTCACATTCTGGGGCAGCGTCATAAAGGCATTCTCCGCAGTCACCTCTAATTGCAGCAGATTTGGTACTGAGTTAATAGTTCTATAAGTTTTGAACAGTACTGCATTACCGATAAGAGGGGAATACCCTAATACAGAGGGCAAAGAGGGCAAAGAGGGTTCACACGATGTCGAAGAACCCTTCAATGCCGATCCGCGAGGCGATGTCATACAATTGAAACCAGGATGCCGGCGGACAGGGGGCGCAAGCTCGGTGTTTTAGAGCCGATCTCGATTGGCGGCTTGATCCTGGCCTACATCTGGGTCTTGCGATACCATCACCCGGCGGCCTGGGTGCTCATTCTGGCGCTGCCGGTGCTGTCCCACTGGTGGCGCGGAGAAGGGGCCGCGTCGCTCGGTTTCCGTTTGCAGAACCTGGCGGCGTGCGTGCGGAGGTTCGCGCCGTTGCTGGGATTCCTGGCGCTCATGCTGCTGGGATCGGGACTGTTGCTGGACACGGTGCGCCGCATTGCGCTCGATCGAGCCGCGCTGCTTTGGGCGATCTACCTGCCGTGGGGACTCTTCCAGCAGTACCTTTTGAACGGATTTTGCCTGAAGCGGTTTGAGATTGTCCTGCCCGGCCGCGGCGCGGCGCTGGCTGCCGCGGGCCTGTTTTCCGCGGTGCACGCGCCGAACTGGTTTCTGATGGTGGTGACCTTGGTGGCGGGGTATGCCGCGGCGCGGATTTACCGCCGCTACTGCAATCTTTACTTCCTGGGCCTGGCGCACGGCACGCTGGGCGTGATGTTGTTTCTGGTGGTTCCGGATTCGATCAGCCATCACCTGGTGGTCGGCCCCGGCTGGTTTGCGCATTGAGCGGGAAGGGTGCGGGAGTCGATCGTCCCACCGCGGCACAAGCAGTCCCACAAGCGGACAGTCCAGATCCCGTGCTAACGAGATTTCGCCTTTGAACGTCATATGTTAGCCTAGGCGCGAAGTGGCAGGAGCCGTGCCGCTTTCCCATTTCGGGAACGGAAATGGATATACAGCGCAAGAACGTCGGCAGGAAGAAGGCCATCCGCTGGACGATCATCGGAGTCCTGCTTCTGGCGGCGGTGGGGGGCGTGGGTTACGGAGTCACGCGGCTGAAGCCGGCAGCGCCCGGGGTAGAAATGTCGGCCTTGTGGCCCGATACGGTGAAACGCGGCCCGATGGTGCGGGAAGTGCGCGGCCTGGGGACGCTGGTTCCGGAAGACACGATGCTGATCACGGCCAACACGGATGCCCGGATCGAGCGCATTCTGATCAAGCCGGGCACTCCGGTGAAAGCCGATTCGCTGGTGATGGTGATGACCAGCCCGGAGTTGGAGACGCTGCTGCTGGACGCGCAATACGCTCTCAAAACCGCGCAGGCCGATTACGAAAACCTCAAGGTCACGCTGGAAAAGGCTCTGCTGGACATGCAGTCGCAGGCCGCGCAGACCAAGGCCGATATGGAAAACGCGAAGCTGCAGGCCGACCGCGACCAGACGCTGGCCAAGGACGGATTAGTTTCGGAAATCGACGCCAAGATCTCCGCCACCAAAGCGCAGCAGCTTGCGGAACAATACCAGCTTCAACTGAAGCGGCTGGCGATCAACTCGAAAGCGGACGACGCGCAGCTTGCGGCCGCCAAGGTAAAAGTGGACCAGTTTCAGGCCGAATACAACCTGAAGAAGAGCCAGGTGGACGAACTGAAGGTGCGCGCGGGATTTGACGGCATGCTGGAGGCGCTGCCAGCTCCGCTTACGGAAGTGGAAGAAGGGCAGAAAGTGCTCGCCGGCACACCGCTGGGCAAAGTGGCGCAGCCTTCGCATTTGAAGGCGGAATTGAAGATCGCCGAGACGCAGGTCAAGGACATCACGATCGGGCTGCCGGCGGTGATTGACACGCGGCTTGCCGGAGGAGGCTGGAACGGGCTGGTGGATGGCAGAGTTTCGCGCATCGATCCTTCAGTTCTCAACGGCACGGTGACGGTGGACGTAGCGTTAAAGGGTCCGATTCCGCCGGTGCTGCGCCCGGACTTGAGCGTGGACGGCACGATTCAGCTCGAGAAACTGGACGATGTGATCAACGTGGGCCGGCCGGTATTCGGCCAGGAAAACAGCACGGTGCAATTGTTCAAGGTCGAGCCGGACGGCAAGTATGCCAACAAGGTGAAGGTCACCTTCGGCCGCAGCTCGGTCAACACGATTGAAATCAAGAGCGGCCTGAATGTCGGCGACCGGGTGATTCTCTCCGACATGTCGAATTACGACCAGTACGACCGAATAAAGTTGAACTAGTTCTTCGCCAATATCGTCTTCGAGGTAGAGCAAACATGGAAAACGGCTCGCAAACGCTGATTCGCCTGGAACAGGTGAGCAAGGTTTTCATCACCGATGAAGTGGAGACTCACGCCCTGGCCGGAATCCACTTCGATGTGAAGAAAGGAGAGTACCTGTCGATCGCCGGTCCGTCGGGCTGCGGCAAATCCACGTTGCTAGCGATCCTGGGGCTGCTCGATACGCCCAGCGACGGGACATACTACCTGAACGGCAAGCCGGTGACGGGGCTGAAGCTGAGCGAACGGGCGCGCATCCGCAACCGCGAGATCGGCTTCATCTTTCAGGCGTTCAACCTGATTGGCGATCTGACGGTGTACGAAAACGTCGAGCTGCCTCTGACTTACCGCGGAATGCCCGGCTCGGAGCGCAAGCGCCGGGTGCAGGATGCGCTGGAACGCGTGGGCATGTCGCACCGCATGAAGCACTACCCCTCGCAGCTTTCGGGCGGCCAACAGCAGCGCGTGGCGGTGGCCCGCGCGCTGGGCGGCGACCCTCTGATCCTGCTCGCCGACGAGCCGACCGGCAACCTGGACTCGGCCAATGGGGAGGCTGTGATGTCGCTGCTTAAGGAACTGCATTCGGCCGGCGCGACGGTATGCATGGTGACGCATGACCCGCGCTACGCCGAGTTTGCGGACCGCACGATTCGCCTGTTCGACGGGCGGATCGTGGAAGAGCAGGTAGAATCGGCAGGCAAGCACTAAGCGCCGGCTGCGCCCCCCGTGGCGGTTTGATAATCTCACTTCATGCACCCGCTGTTCCGGGATATGCGGCACGGAGTGCGCCTATGGTGGAAGGCGCGCGGCCTGGCCGGCGTGGCGCTGGCGGCGCTGACGCTGGGGATTGGCGCGGCAACGGCGATGTTCAGCGTGGTGAATGCGGTGCTGCTGCAGCCTTTGCCGTTTCGCGAGGCGGGCCGGCTGCTGGTGATGTGGGAGAAGAGCGGTCCCCAACAGAAAGACGAGTTGTACGTGGCGGGCACTAATTTCGGCGAATGGCGCCGGCGCAGCCGCTCGGTGGAGGGGATGGCGGCGCTACAGGACGTGCACGTCAGTCTGACCGGCGGCCCGAACGGCCACCGGGATGCCGAGGAAGTGAAAGCCGAGCGGGCATCGGCGAATCTGTTTGACGTGCTGGGCGTACAGCCCGTGCTGGGCCGCGGTTTTCTGGCGGTGGAGGACAGCCCCGGGCGCGCGGATGTGGCGGTGCTCAGCTTCGAGCTATGGCAGCGCCGCTACGGGGCCGACCCCACGATTGGCGGCAAACCGATCCGGCTGCGCGGCCAGAGCTACACGGTGGTCGGCGTGTTGCCGCCCGGTTTTTCCGTGCTCGAGCCGGGAGTAGACGTGTGGATCCCGCTGGGCTTGAATCTGGGCGATCCACGGCAGGGCGCGGGCCGTTACCTCACGGTAATTGCGCGGCTGAAACCGGGGGTGACGATGGAGCAGGCGAGGGCGGAGTTCGCCGCGCTGGGCGACAGCCTGGAGAAAACCTACCCGGAAATCGACAGCGGGTACCGCGCCGATATCCGGCCGCTGACGGAGCAGATGATGGGCAAGGCGCGCCATTCGCTGCTGGTACTGCTGGCGGCGGTGAGCCTGCTTCTCGCGATCGCGTGCGTCAATGTCGCCAATCTGCTGCTGGCGCGCGGCGCGGGGCGGCGCAAGGAAATCGCGCTGCGCGCCGCGCTGGGCGCCAGCCGCCTGCGCGTCACCGCGCAGCTGCTGACGGAAAGCGTGCAGCTGGCGCTGGCCGGAGGAGCGCTGGGGGCGGCGCTGGCGTGCGCCGCGGTGACGCTGGTGGCGCGGCTGGGCCCGGCCAGCATACCACGGCTGGCTCAGGTCCACGCGGATTGGCGGCTGCTGCTGTGCGCGGTGGCGCTTTCGATTCTCACCGGGATCGTTTTCGGGATGGCCCCGGCGCTGCAGGTTTCCGGGGGCAACCTGAACGCAGCGCTGGTGGAGGCCGGACGCGGCGGAACGGTGGGCCGCTCGAGCCGTATGCTGCGCAGCGGGCTGGTGGTGCTCGAAATCGCGCTGGCGCTGGTGATGCTGATCGGCGCCAGCCTGCTGGCCCGGAGTTTCAGCAGACTGCGCTCGATGGACGCCGGCTTCGACCCTTCGAATCTGCTGACCATGCGCCTGCCGCAAGCGGGAAGCAGGAACACGGCGGCGGCGCGGGTGGCCTTCTTTCAAGCGATTCTGCCGCAACTGGCGGCGCTTCCCGGGGTTCGCGGGGCCGGCGCCTGCAACGGACTACCGCTGACGGGGCTGGGACTGGGAGTGATGTTCGCGGTGGACGGGCGCCCGGCGCCGCCGCCCGACCAGCGACCGATGGCGCTGGCTCGCTCGGTGACGCCGGACTACTTCCGCGTGATGGGCATCCCGGTGGTGGCGGGGAGGGCCTTCACGGACGCGGACACGGGCCAGGCTACGCCGGCAATCGTGATCAACCAAATGCTGGCGCGCCGTTTCTGGCCGGGTGGGAATCCGCTGGGCGGGCGGCTGGCCCTCGATTCGGTTCCGCCGCGGGTAGCCGAAATCGTCGGCGTGGTGGCGGGCGTGAAGCCGGAAACGGTGCAGGGGGGCGACTGGCCCACGATTTACAGCCCCTATGCCCAAGCGCCTACCGCGGCCACCACGATCGTGGTCAAGACTAGCGGTTCCCCGCTGAGGCTGGCGGTGAGCGCGCAGAGCGAAGTGCGCCGGATGGACCCGGACCAGCCGGTCGCGGACGTGCAAACGGGCGACCAGGTGGTCGCCCGGTCGCTGGCGGATCCGCGCTTCAACACGCTGCTGCTGGGCCTGTTCGGCGTGATCGCGTTCGTCCTGGCGGCGGTGGGCGTTTACGGGGTGGTCTCCTACGACGTGGGCGAGCGCATCGGGGAACTGGGAATCCGGATGGCGCTGGGCGCGCAGAAAACCCAGGTGCTGTCACTGATCCTGGGACAAGCCGCGTGGCTGGCGGCTCTGGGCATCGCACTGGGGCTGGCGGGAGCCTGGGCGCTGACGCGCCTGATGGCGTCGATGCTGTTCGGCGTGCAGCCACGCGATTTTGGCACTTACGCGGCAGCCGCTGTGGGCCTGGCCGCGGTTACGCTGGCCGCCAGCTACCTGCCGGCGCGGCGCGCCATGGATCTCGATCCGCTCAAAGCGCTCCGCCATGAATAGGAAATCATGATTACTCTTCGCAACGTAGAGAAGTTTTACGAAGGCGGCTACGGACGAACCTACGTCCTGCGCCGCATCAATATGGAGATCCGCGAGGGTGAGTTCGTCACCATCATGGGTCCTTCGGGGGCCGGGAAATCGACGCTGCTCAGTATCCTCGGCATGCTCGACGCGGCGTGGACGGGAGAGTTCGAGTTTCTATCCCACCAGGTTCACCGCATGAAACCGAAGGACCGGGTGGAGCTCAACAAGAAATACATTGGCTTCGTCTTTCAGAGCTACCATTTGATCGACAATCTCACGGTGTACGAGAACCTGGACATACCGCTCTCGTACCGGAACGTCAAGAGCTCGGAGCGGGCGGCGATCGTTTGCGATTCGCTGGACCGGTTTCACATCGTGGGCAAGCGGGATCTGTACCCGAGCCAGCTCTCGGGCGGCCAGCAGCAACTGGTGGCGGTGGCGCGCGCGGTAATCGCCAGCCCGAAGCTGATTCTTGCCGACGAGCCGACGGGCAACCTTCATTCGAGTCAGGGCAAGGAGATCATGGAGCTTTTCAAGAAGCTGAACGAGGAAGGGACCACGATTATTCAAGTGACCCACTCGGAGGCCAACGCCGCGTACAGCCATCGTGTGGTCAATCTGGCGGACGGGTGGATCGTCTAGGGGCAGGCGGGCGGAGGCGCGGTTTTTGCCCCCGACTTTTTAGTTGCATCTTGCAAGTAAATCGGATAGTTTATTTCGTGTGCCCGGGAGGTCGAAGGGGAAGCAGCGTTCCGGCTGCCCGGTGAGTATCGCGCTTGAGACGTTTGGGGACCGCTGGTCGCTGCTGGTGATCCGCGACCTGATGGTGCGAGGGCTTCGGACATTCAAGGAATTCCGGGAATCGGGTGAAGGGATTGCCACGAACGTCCTGGCGGACCGTTTGCAGAAGCTGGGAGCGGCGGGCATTGTCATTGCGGAAGCGGACCAGAGGGATGGGAGAAGGGTAAACTACCGCCTGACGGAAAAAGGGATCGATCTGGCGCCGGTCCTTTTGGAGATGCTGATCTGGGGGGCGCGGCACGAGGAAACGGGCGCGCCGTGCGCGCTGATCGCGAGGATGGCAAAGAATCGAGAGGCGCTACTCGCCGAGGCGCGGAAGCGATGGCGAGAGCGCGATTCGACACCGCTATTGCCGTGGCTGGGCGAAGCCGCCGGGCGGTGATGCGGCAGGGTCTTTGAGGGAAAGCAGGAGGGGCAAAGACGATGAAGAGAATGGCAACGATTTCGGCCGCGCTGCTGTTTGCGGGCGCAGCGGCCTTCGGCCAGGCGCTGACGCAGGCAGACCGGGAGCGGGGGATCAAGTATCTGGAGCAGACCCGCGGCGGGGTGGTGGCGGCGGTGACGGGGCTCTCGGAAGCCCAGATGACGTTTCAGGCGGCACCGGGCCGCTGGTCGGTGGCGGAGACGCTGGAGCACATCGCGAAATCGGAAGACTTCATCTTCCAGAATGTCACGGAGAGAGTCATGAAAGCGCCTGCGGGAGCTGCCGGGCGCGATACGGCGAAGATCGACGCGATGGTGCTGGCGGTGATTCCGGACCGAAGCCACAAGGCCCAGGCGCCGCCCGAGCTGGTGCCCAAACGGACCTGGACCGCGGCCGAGTGCCTCGATCATTTTCTGAAAAGCCGCGCGGCTACGATTGCGTTTCTGGAATCGACGCCGGATCTGCGCGAGCATGTCACCGACAGCCCGCTGGGACAGCCGCTCGACGCGTACGAATGGCTGCTGTTCATCGGCGCGCACAGCGAACGGCACACGAAGCAGATTCTGGAAGTGAAGGCGGATCCGAATTTCCCGAAGGATTAGCGGGTGCGGCGCGGTGAAAGCAGCGGAGCCGCAAGGGCGGGAGCGGCTGAACCGTTCTCGCGGAGGGAGGGGAGATGAGCGGAGTACGAGTGTTGGTGGGCACGCGCAAGGGGGCGTTCGTGCTGGCATCGGATGGCAAGCGCGAGAAGTGGGAGGTGAGCGGGCCGCACTTTGCCGGTTGGGAGATCTACCATCTGAAGGGCTCGCCAGCGGACGCAAACCGGCTGTACGCTTCGCAATCGAGCGGATGGTCCGGGCAGGTCATGCAGCGCTCGAGCGACGGCGGCAAAACCTGGGAGCCGGTGGGCAATCAATTTGTGTACGACGGCGTGCCGGGAACGCACCAGTGGTACGACGGCACGCCGCACCCGTGGGAGTTCAAGCGGGTCTGGCACCTGGAACCATCGCTGGACGATCCGGACACGGTCTACGCGGGGGTGGAAGATGCGGCGTTGTTCCGCTCGAGAGACGGCGGGAAAACGTGGCAGGAACTTTCCGGGCTGCGCGGCCACGGCTCCGGCCCGCGCTGGCAGCCCGGGGCAGGCGGGATGTGCCTGCACACGATTCTGCTCGACCCGAGCGACCCGGCGCGGATCTACATCGCCATCTCGGCGGCCGGCGCGTTCCGCAGTGTCGATGCGGGTGTGACGTGGCAGCCGATCAACCGCGGATTGCATTCGCAGTATATCCCGGACCCGACGGCCGAAGTGGGCCATTGCGTGCACCGCATTGCGATGCATCGCTCGCGGCCGCAGGTGCTGTTTATGCAGAAGCACTGGGACGTGATGCGCAGCGACAATGGCGGCGATTCGTGGCAGGAAGTGAGCGGAAACCTGCCCACTGATTTCGGGTTCGTCATCGACGTCCACGCACATGAGCCGGAGACGATTTTCGTAGTGCCGATCAAGAGCGACTCGGAGCATTTTCCGCCCGAAGGGAAACTGCGCGTGTACCGCAGCCGCAGCGGCGGAAGCGAATGGGAGCCGCTCAGCAAAGGCCTGCCACAGAGCCACTGCTACGTGAACGTGCTGCGCGACGCGATGGCGGTGGATTCGCTTGACGAATGCGGGGTGTATTTCGGCACCACCGGCGGGCAAGTCTACGCGTCGGCGGATGCCGGCGAGAGCTGGGCGCCGATTGTTCGCGATCTTCCCGCCGTGCTTTCTGTCGAGGTACAGACACTCCAGTGATCCGGGTGGAGCTTCCCTCGCACCTGCGGACTCTGGCTCGCATCGCAGGCGAAGTGCAGCTTGAAGTGGAAGGGGAGGTGACGCAGCGCACGGTGCTCGACGCGCTGGAGGGCCGCTATCCGATGCTGCGCGGGACCATCCGCGATCAGGTTACCGGGCAGCGCCGCCCCTTCGTGAGATTCTTCGCGTGCGCGGAGGACTTGTCCCACGAATCTCCGGACGCTCCGCTGCCCGAGGCGGTGGCCAGCGGAAGGGAGCCGCTGCTGATTGTGGGAGCGATCGCGGGCGGGTAGGAGAAGCCGGGGCGGTTGCGCTTCAGCGGGTTCGAACAGGCCGACGGGTGCTAGCGTGGTTGACGGAGCTTGCGCTGCTCGAGGAGGGCGGAACCTGCCGCTGTGACCCTGACGAGCGTGCGCCCGCCGACAAACGCCGTGGTGACCAATGCGCGATCGTTGGCGTCCTCCCAAACCGGGAGCTTAGGGCATGACGTGCGCCAGGCGTCCATTACTTCCTGGTAGGTTCGTTCCCGCATCGCCACCCACTCCAGCAAGTCGACGATCAAGGCTTCGACAGTGTCGTGCAGACCTTCCCCTCCCGCGCGCTGCTTCAATATATCGCACCCGGGAGCGGGCGTCGTGGGGTGTAGCGGGGCGAGTATCTCCCCTGGGCGACGCCGACGCGGCTCAGACCGCCTGCTGCCATCGATGCCGGGTGAAATCGGGGAACCTCACGGGGGCGCTGCCGGCGGCCACCGATTGTTCACTGAGCGGGCCGGGGGCGCTCCAGGCGGCGGCATCGTAGACATTGATATCGGGAGGTTCGCCCTGCTTGATGCATTCGATGAGGCGATAAGCCATCACGAAATCCATCCCGCCGTGGCCGCCTTTCTCCAGCGCCATGGCGCCTAACTTCGTCCAGTACGGGTGTTCGAATTTGGCTTTGTACGGGTCGATGGAAGCGAATTGCTCTTCGGGCGAGCCATCGAGGTAGATGCGCGGCGGGTAGTCGCGGAAGATCCCCTTGGTGCCGGCCACGAGGTTGATCCGGTCGTAGGGCTGGGGCGTGGAGGTGTTGTGTTCCAGGGTGATCACTTTGCCGCGCGCGGTGCGAATCAGGCTGATGTTGAGGTCGCCGCAGCGGTAGACTTCCTTCTGCCGCGGATCGTCGGCAGCGAGGTGGGTTTTTCGGTACGCGGGTAGAGAGGCGACGGGCGAACTCATCGAGACCAGGGTGTCAAAACGGTCGCCGCGGTTGATGTCGAGATAATGCGCCACGGGGCCGAGGCCGTGGGTGGGATACAGGTTGCCGTTGCGGTCCAGGTGCTCGAAGCGGCGCCACAGACCTTCGCCTTCCTGGGAGAACAGGATCTCACGCAGATCGTGGTTGTAGGCGCAGGCGGCGTGGGTGATTTCTCCCAAGAGGCCGGTGCGCACCATGTTCCACACCATCATTTCGTTGTAACCGTAGCAGCAGTTTTCGAGCTGGATGCAGTGGCGGCGGGTGGCCTCGGAAGTATCGACCAGCGCCCAGCAATCGTCGATGGTGCGCGCCGCGGGCACTTCCACGCCGACGTGTTTGCCCTGTTTCATGCCGGCCAGGGCCATGGGGACGTGCCAGATCCAAGGAGTGGCGATGAGGACGAGGTCGAGATCGTCGCGCGCCACGAGTTTCTCGTAAGCGTGGTCGCCATCGTGATAGAGAGCGGGCGCGGGCCTGCCGGATTTCACCAGGCGCGCTTTGGCGGCTTCGGTTTTCCCGGGCACGATGTCGCAGAGCGCTCGGATTTCGACGCCGGGAACGGCGGTGAACTCATCGATCAAGGCATTCCCGCGGCCGCCGATGCCGATAAAGCCGAGGCGCACGCTGGCGCGAGGCTCGAAATGCATTGCGGCGACGCTTTGCCCGGCGGGGCCGGCATCCTGAGCAGAGCGCGCCAGGCCGGCGCCGAGCGAGGCCAGCCCGGCGAGGCGCAGCAGATCGCGGCGCGAAGCCGCCAGATCACGATCGTCCATGTATCACCTCCAGATACGCCGAATCACGCGGATGAGCGCCGCGGCGCTGGCCGCGAAAATGACGAGCAGAAAGAGCGTGTAACCGGTTCGCCCATACAGGAAGTTGCCGACGGCAAACAGTGCCGACCAGATCATGGTACAACCGAGGAGCCAGCCGGCGAGAGCCAGCGGCACGTGGGCAGCATCGGCCGCGGCCTCCGCGGCGCCCACGCCAGCCTGGGCGCGGATCGCACTCCAACCGGGGCCGGGGGGGTGCACCTTGCGGTAGAAGCGAATCAGCACCTCGCGGTCAGTGCGCGGACCCAGGTAAGCGGTGAGCAGCCAGCAGACGGAGGTGAAGGCCACGGTGAGGAGCAGCTGCCGCGTGGTGCCCAGCGCCACGCCGCTCTTGACGAGAATCAGAAAAACGATCGAAATGCCGAACGAGCTGGCCATGGCGACGATCTCGCACCACGCCGTGACGCGCCACCAATACCAGCGCAGCAGGTAGAGCAGGCCGGTTCCCGCGCCGACTTGGAGGATGAGGCTGAACGCGTCCTTGGCGGTATCGAGCAAAAAAACCGTAGCCGATGAAAGGACGAACAGGAGAACCGTGGCGGCGCGGCCGGCGGTCACATAGTGATGTTCGCTGGCGGAGCGGTTGACGAAGCGGCGGTAGAAATCGTGCACCAGGTAGGATGCGCCCCAGTTCAAGTGGGTGAGGATGGTGGACGAATTAGCGGCGACCAGGCCGCCGAGCATCAGCCCCAGCCAGCCTGCGGGGAGAAAACGCAGCATCACGGGGAAGGCGATGTCATGGCCCACGAGGGATGGGTCGAGGTTCGGGAACGCGCGGCGGATATCGGACAATTCGGGGTAGACGACGAGCGATGCCAGGCCGACCAGTATCCACGGCCAGGGGCGGAGCACATAATGGGCGACGTTGAAAAAGAGGGTGCCGCCCAGGGCATCCTTTTCCGATTTGGAGGCCAGCATGCGCTGTGCGATATAGCTGCCGCCGCCCGGCTCGGCGCCGGGATACCAGACGGCCCACCACTGCACCGCAATGGGAATGATGAAGACGGCGACGGCCAGGTCCCAGTTGCTGGTGAAATCGGGCAGCATGTTGAGATAGTGGACTCCGCCGGGGCCGCGCACGCGCGAGAGCTTGTCCACCAGGCCCGAGAGGCCGCCGACCTGGGGCAAAGTGACCGCGAAATAGGCGGCGGCAATCACCGCGGCCATCTTGATGAAGAACTGGATCATGTCGATGACCAGGACGCCCCAAAGGCCGGAATGAGCGGCAAAGACGACGTTGAGCAAGCCCACGGCGAGGAGCGTCTCCCAGCGGCTGAAACCGAAGAGCACGGCGGCGATCTTGCAGGCCGCCAGATTCACCGTGGCCATGATGATGCAGTTGAAAAAGAGACCGAGGTAGATGGCGCGGAAGCCGCGCACGGCGCCGGCAGCCTTGCCCGAGTAGCGGAGCTCATAGAATTCCAGATCGGTGAGGACGCCGGAGCGCCGCCACAGGCGCGCGTAGAAGAAGACGGTTGCCACGCCGGTGAGGGTGAATGCCCACCACTGCCAATTGCCGGCGACTCCCTGGGTGCGCACAAAGTTCGCCACCAGGTTGGGCGTGTCACTCGAAAAGGTGGTAGCCACCATGGAAAGGCCGGCCAGCCACCACGGCACCGACCGGCCGGAGGCAAAGAACTCAGCGGTGCTTTTACCGGACCGCTTGCTGACAAACAGGGCGGGCGCGAAACAGATGGCGACCGAAGCAAGCGCGATGATCCAATCGATCGCGTGTAGCTGCATGGGTATCTAAACGAGTCTACGATGATTTGGAGGAGGGCGGCCGGCCGCGAGCGCGCCGCCAACTTTACTTTCATAGCCGGGGAATGCTAGCCTAAGTGTCTCATAATGCGTACAGTTGACTTGATCCAACGCAAGCGCGACGGCGAAGAGCTCGCCCCTGAGGAAATTGAATTTCTGGTGGATGGTTACACTTCGGGCGAGATACCCGACTACCAGATGTCGGCATTCCTGATGGCGGTGTTCTATTCGGGCATGACCGACCGCGAAGTCAGCCGCCTGACCGAGTGCATGTTGCGATCGGGCGAAACCGCGGACCTTTCCGCGATTCCCGGCGTCAAGGTGGACAAACACTCGACCGGCGGTGTAGGCGACAAAACCAGCCTGATTGTGGCGCCGCTGGCGGCAGCCGCGGGTGTGGTGGTGCCGATGATGTCCGGGCGGGCGCTGGGACATACCGGCGGCACGCTCGACAAGCTGGAATCGATTCCCGGATTCCGCACCAACCTTTCGAGCGAGGAGTTTACGCAGCAGCTTTCCGAGTTGGGCCTGTGCTTCATCGGGCAGACCGACCAGTTTGCGCCGGCGGACCGGAAGTTGTATGCGCTGCGCGACGTAACGGGCACGGTGGAATCGGTTCCGCTGATCGCCTCCTCGATCATGTCCAAGAAGCTGGCCGAAGGTGTGGACGCGCTGGTGCTGGATGTGAAAGTGGGCAGCGGGGCCTTCATGAAGAGGCAGGTGGATGCGCGCCGGCTGGCGCAAGCCATGGTGGGCATCGGCCGGCGCATGGACAAGAAGGTGCAGGCGCTGATCACGGACATGAATCAGCCGCTGGGCTATGCGGTGGGCAACGCGCTGGAAGTGATGGAGGCGTCGCAGACGCTGCAAAATGCGGGGCCGGCCGACCTCACCAAGCTGTGCCTGGAGCTGGCGGCGCGCATGATCTTTCTGGGCAAGAAAGCAGCCACGCTGGATGAGGCGCGCCTGGCCGCGGAGAGCCACCTGGTGGATGGCTCGGCATACAAGAAGTTCAAGGACGCGGTGGCCGCGCAGGGCGGCAACCCGCAGGCGCTGGATAACTTCGTGCTTCTGCCCAACGCCACGGGCGCGCGCGAAATCGCCTCGCCGCGCGCGGGCTATGTGAGCGCGATCGACGCCGAGGACATCGGCATCGCCTCAAACATGATCGGCGCCGGACGCGACAAGAAGGAGGACGCGATCGACCCGGCGGTGGGGATCATATTGGAGGTCAAGGCGGGTGAAAAGGTGGATGCGGGCAGCATCCTGTGCCGGCTGTACTACACCAAGGAAGACCGGGTGGAAGAGGCCGCCGAGAAGGTGGAGGATGCATTCCACATCTCGGCTCAGCGGCCCGATGAGCGCGAGCTGATTCTCGAGGTCGTTGGATAGGATGGGCCGATTCACCGGTCTACTCGGGCTGGTGGTGATTCTTGGTGTGGCCTGGCTGTTTTCGAAACACAAGCGGGACATCAAACTGCGCATCGTGGCTTGGGGAGTGGGCCTGCAGGTTTTTTTTGCGTTCCTGGTGCTGAAAACCGATTTCGGCAAGGTGTTCCAGGCCATCGGCGCGGGCGTCAACGCCATGCTGGGTTACACGGAAGCGGGCAGCGAGTTCGTTTTCGGCCCGATGGGGAAGAGCAGCGGCGGCTTCGGCGTGGTGTTTGCGTTCCAGGTTTTGCCGATTATCATTTTCATCGCGTCGTTCTTCGCCATCCTGTATTACCTGGGCATCATGCAATGGATCGTTCACGGCATGGCGGTGGGGATGCAGAAAGTGATGGGGGTGAGCGGCGCGGAATCGCTCAACGTGGCGGCCAGCATTTTCATGGGGCAAACGGAAGCGCCTCTCACCATACGACCGTACCTGGCGGGGCTGACCGAATCCGAGCTGTTCACGATTATGGCGAGCGGCATGGCGCACGTTTCCGGCTCGGTGATGGCGGCATATGTGAAAATCGCCGGGGTATCGATCACTCACCTGCTTACCGCGGTGATCATGACGGCGCCGGCCACCATCATGCTGTCGAAGATTCTGGTGCCGGAGACGGGCCGGCCGGCCACGGCGGGCAAGGTGGAAGTGAAGATCGAAAAGACGGCGGTCAACGTCATCGATGCGGCGGCGCAGGGCGCGGGCGACGGCCTTCACCTGGCGCTGAACGTGGGTGGGATGCTGATCGCTTTTCTGGCGCTGATCGCCATGTTCAACGGCATACTGGGCGGCTTGCACGGGCTGAGATGGACGAGCTGGGTTCCGGTATCGCTCGAGCAGATTTTCGGCGTGGTATTCGCGCCGGTGGCGTTTCTGCTGGGGGTGCCGTGGAAGGATGCATCCGCGATCGGCAACCTGCTGGGCACGCGCCTGGTGCTCAACGAATTTGTCGCTTTTCTCAAGCTCGGCCCGATGAAGGCGGGGCTCGACCCGCGCTCGTTTGTGATCGCCACCTATGCGCTCTGCGGCTTCGCCAATTTCAGCTCGATCGCGATTCAGATCGGGGGGATCGGGGCGCTGGCGCCGAGCCGGAAGTCGGACCTGGCGCGCCTCGGCCTGCGCGCGGTGGCAGCCGGAACGATGGCCAACTTCATGTCAGCCTGTATTGCGGGAATGATTCTATGATTGCGGAAGCCAAGACACTGCTGGAAAGCCGCACCGCCCTGCGCCCGGCCATTGGCGTGGTATTGGGCAGCGGATTGGGAGCGTTCGCCGATGGACTGGACGACCGGGTGGAGATCCCTTACGCCGAGATCCCGGGCTGGCCGGCCTCTACGGCGGCCGGCCACGCCGGAAAACTGGTGGTGGGCAAGCTGGACGATCTGGCGATCGCGGTGATGGCGGGGCGCGCCCACCTGTACGAAGGGTACACGCCCGCGCAGGTGGTTTTTCCGCTGCGCGCGCTGCACGCATTCGGCGTACAGTCGATGGTTTTTACCAACGCCGCGGGCGGGATCAACAGAGAGCTCCAGGAAGGCTGCCTGGTGCTGATCTCGGACCATATCAACCTGCAGGGATCGAACCCGCTTGCCGGCCCGAACGACGACTCGCTGGGCCCGCGGTTCCCGGACATGTCGGAGGCTTACTCGCGGCGCTATCGCGACCTTGCCAAGCGGGTGGCCGAGGAGCAGTGCATCTTCATGCCGGAAGGCGTGTACGCGGGGCTGCTGGGACCGAGCTACGAAACCCCCGCCGAGATTCGCTTTTTGCGCTCGATTGGCGCGGACGTAGTGGGCATGTCCACGGTGGCCGAAGTGATCGCCGCCAATCACATGGGGATGAAGGTGCTGGCGGTATCGTGTGTGACCAACATGGCGGCGGGAATCGGGGGGAAGCTCGACCACGAAGAAGTGCTGGAAGCCGGCGGGGCGGTTCGCGAAGCGCTGGCGAAGTTCTTGCGGGGCGTGGTACCGCTGCTGGCACGGGATGAATGGTAGACGCCGGCGGCGCAGGACCGGACCGCACGGCTGGATGAGACAATGACGGATCCGCTTCTCGCCGCTGCGCTCGCCGCCCGCGAACGCGCCTTTGCGCCCTACTCGAAATTCCAGGTAGGCGCCGCAATTGAAGATTCGGCCGGCCGCATCCATACCGGCTGCAACGTGGAGAACGCCACCTACGGCCTCTCGGTGTGCGCGGAGCGGGTGGCGGTGTTCAAGGCCGTTTCCGAAGGGGTGCGCGAGTTTCGCCGCGTCGCCGTGGCTGCCGATACGGATATTCTGACGCCTCCCTGCGGGGCGTGCCGCCAGATTCTGTGGGAGTTCTGCGGAGACGTGGAGATCACGCTGGTGAACCCGCGCGGCAAGACCGAAACCCATCGCATGCGCGACCTCTTCCCTAAACCTTTCGATGCCTCGTATCTGTAGTTTCTTCCTGTTGGTTTTTGCGCTTTCGGCGGAGCAGGCCGATTGGGTGTGGAGCGCGCGCTACGTGATCACCGAAGATGCCGGGGGGCGGGTGATCGAGAACGGCGCGGTGGCGGTGCGCGGAGCGCACATTGTGGCCGTCGGCCCACGCGCGGAAATCGATGCGCGTTTCACGGCCGCCAAGCGCCTGGACCGCGGTGAAGCCATTCTGGCGCCGGGCCTGATCGACACGCACACGCACGCGGCGATGTCGCTTTTTCGCGGTATCGCCGCCGACCTGCGGCTGCAGGACTGGCTGGAAAAGTTCATATTCCCGGCTGAAGCCAGGAACGTAACCCCCGAGTTCGTGCGCTGGGGAACGCGGCTGGGGTGCTTGGAAATGCTGCTCGGGGGCACCACGACGTTCACCGACATGTACTATTTCGAGGACGTGGTGGCCGAAGCCGCCAAAGAAGCGGGGATGAGGGGCGTGCTGGGCGAAACGATCATCGGCTTCCCGGTGGCCGACAACAAAACGCCTACCGACGCCCTGCGCTTTACCGAGGGCTACCTGAAGCGGTTCGCGGGCGACCCGCTGATCGTTGCCGCGGTCGCGCCGCACGCGCTCTACACGAACTCGGACGAAACCCTTCAGGCGGCTCGCTCGCTGGCCAACCGTTTTCACGCGCCCTTGATCATTCATCTCGCCGAAACCAAGAAGGAGTTCGACGACGAGATGGCGAAGCGGCACACCACGCCCACCAGGACGCTCGAGAGCCTCGGAGTATTCAACGGACGCACGGTGGCGGCGCACTGCGTTTGGGAGACAGAGGCGGACCTGGCGATTCTGAAGGCGCGCGGGGTGGGCGTGGCGCATTGTCCTTCGAGCAACATGATGCTGGCGAGCGGGATCGCGCCGGTGACGCGAATGCTGGCGCTGGGGATCCATGTGGGCCTAGGGCCGGACGGCCCGGCGGGCAGCAACAACGACTTCAACATGTTCGAGGAGATGGACCTGGCGGCAAAGCTGCAAAAGGTCACGGCGCGCGATCCGCGCGCGCTGACGGCGGCGACCGCGCTCGCCATGGCTACCATCGGCGGGGCGCGCGTGCTGGGCATGGAAAAAGAAATCGGCTCGCTCGAAGCGGGCAAGCTGGCAGACATGATTGTGGTCCGCCTGGACCGTCCCAACGCGGTCCCGCTGTACGATGCGATCTCGCAAATGGTGTACGCGCTCAAGGCCGAGGACGTCAGGGACGTAATGGTCAACGGCAAGCCGGTGGTGCGCGACGGGGCGATCCTCACGTTAAACGAACCGCAGATCCTCGAGCAGGCCCGCGAGTACCGGGACAGGATCCGGGCGTCACTGAGGTAGCGCGGAGCGTGGCGGTTCGCGATTCGCGGCCGTTGCTCACCGCCGCAGGACGGAGCGGTCCGGGTCTAACGTGACGCGGGTGGGAGGCTGCTTCAGGGCCACGCTGAACTGGGCCGGATCGCTGCCGCAGCGCACCCACTGGATATGGATTGAGCCGCCTGGGAGATGGATCTCGACCGGCACGAGGGCGGAAAAATCGGCTCCGACATCGGTTTGCGTCACCGTGCCCACTAGCCGCAGCGCAGGCGCCTTGCCCTTCACGCCATAGCTCATCTTGAGGGTGGGGATGCCGGTGCCGTATACCCAGGTGTCGAAGAACGTTTCCAGATCGGCGTCATCGGATTTGGGCGGAGTGAAACGCGCCGCGACACGCCGGAAGTCTTCGGTCGAAATCTCCTGGTGGTCATAGCGCTTCAAGACGTCAGCCAGCATGGCGTAAAAGCGCTGGTCGCCGAGGTAGCGGCGCAGCATGTGAATGATCCAGGTGCCTTTGCCGTAGGTGACGGCGCGCCAGGCGCCGGGGTCCAGCGACGATTCCAGGCGCGTCCCCATGGTGACCGGGCCGGCGGATTCCACCTGCGCGCCATTTTCCCCCTTGGCCAGCAGCTCAGTGCGGTAAGTGTCCAACATCGTGTCCACGGCGTGCCCGCCCTGAGTCTTCTCGAGGAACAAGAGCGCCGAGTAATTGGCCAGCGCCTCCATCAGCCAGTTGTCGCGGTAGGAGCCCGTTGTGACGCGGTTACCCCACCATTGATGCGCCGTCTCATGCGCCTGCAGCACCTGCTGGAAAAACAGCTCCTGGGCCTGCGCCAGGCTGCCGGCGCTGCGCGGCGCGGAGCGGAGATAGCTCAATGTTGAAAGATAAATCAGCCCGGGAAAGCCCTGGCCGAACGTGCCGGGAATGGGCGAAACCGTGAGGTGATCGAGCGCGGGCGGCCCGAATTTGCCGGCCATGAACTCGAGCGCGGCATCGACGCCGGCGGCGATCTCCTTCAACCGGTCGAGCGGGTTGGGCGGCGCCACCGGAAAGGGCTCGGAAATGGTATCGGTGGCGCGCCGCGACGGCTGCAAGGTAATCACATCGCGCATCGGCAAGGAGGGCTGGGGCCTCTGGTCGCGCTGCAAGGCGCGGTTGGCGCACACGTCCACGACGTAGGGGTCGTGCTCGACTCGAGCGCGCGCATAGTTGCCCAGGTTGAAACCGGCGAAGCGGATGGGGGAGCGCACACGGAAGCGAGTCACTCGGCTGTCGCCGTCGGCGCGGGTTTCGATGAGCTCGCCGGGCGCCACCAAGTCGAGATCCCGGGGATGGCGAAAGGTCAGATCGTAGTTCGCGAACTGCAGGCCGTGCAGTGGATACCAATTGCCGCGGGCGGTGACGAAGAGGACGCGATCGCCGGTATCGAAAACAACTTTGCCGGAATGTTCGAAGGCAAAATCGTAGTCGCGGCCGGCATTCAAAGGCTCGCTGGGAACCACCAGGAACATCTCGTTGCCGCCGCGAAGCGCGTTGCCGCGCGGCGACTCGCGTTGCAGCACTTCCGCCGGCTGCCCGTCCACGGTCGCCGAAGCCACGGTCATCAGCGGGGAAATGTCGAACGGCAGCGCGCGCACGCCGGAGCGCGACAGCCGCACTTTCACCCTGGTGACGGCTTTCAACTCGAGACCGCTCCCGATGGCGGCCTCGATGCGGTAGTCCGAAAGCGCCATATCGGGCGCGGGCGGCGTGGCCGCCTGGCGCATGGAGCGCGTTTTGAAGCTGCACCACGAGTCGAGGAAGAGCCGGTTGTCGCGGCTGGTCATCTGGCCGGCGATAATGGGCTCGGCCCGCAGCGGATCGTAAACCAAGTCGAAAGCGCCCAAAACGGGGCTGTCGAGCACGGAGGCAAAAAGTCCGCCGTCGCCCGCCACGTGGTTCAGCAGGTCGAGCACCATGCGCGTCTGATAGCTGGCGCTCAGATTGCGGAGCACAGGGGTGAATTGCTCGTTCAGGAGGGCGCCCACCTCGGGCGCGCGCCGGTTGGCGGAGTTGGAAGGAAGCTGCGCCAGAACGGTTTCGTACGTGTCGCGGGTGAAGAGGAACAAACCGGTGCGGAAGTGCTCATCGAGGTTCGGCGAATGGATATAGGAAGCGAGCGAGCGGCGCTCGGCGCGGTCGGGCGGCAGCAGAATGACTTCAGCGTCGCCGCCTTCCACATCAGCCACAAAGGCAGCCGCGATGCGCTTCCCGGCCACCGGCTTGCCGAAGATCAAGTGACCGTCCGTGAGGTAGATCTTGATGTCCTCGATGACCAGCGCGAGGTCGCGGACGCGGTAGCACTCCTGCGGGTCGAAACTGTTCTCCTGAATAGCGCGGGCGAGGTTCTCGGCTTCCCCGGCCCAAACCGGCGCAGCCAGAAACAGCGCGAGCACCATCTCCCAACGAGCCATAGGTAGATTTTGACGTGGTACCGGCTAAAATAGCCAGCCCGTTTTCAACTAACCCCTTTCAGCAGCCACAACCGCTTCGGCCGATAACAGGACGTGGCTGCAGCGTTCGCTAGATGTTGCGGCCCGCACCTGCCGGAAGAACGCCTCTTTCAGGACCCACCATGCTTATAGTGTAGTTGAGCGGCGGGGCGCCTTTGCCGCCCGTTGGTGGAGCGCCATCTCCGGGGGCTCTCAGGGAAGCGCGGACGGTCTTTGGCTGACGCCCGGCTTACCGGCGCGCTCAAGGCGTCCTCACTATACTGGAAGTATTGGTACGGCATGGAACGGCGCGGGTGGAAAAGCACGGCTACGTACGGCGGGCTGATGGCGGCTGCCTTTGTGGTCGCGGTAGCCGGCAGTTGGAAGTTCGGCGGGCAGTTGGACGACAGCGCCTACGATTTCATGTTTCGCCTCTACGAACCGCCGCCATGGCAGGCGGAATCCGCGGTGCTGGCGATTGACGAAGCCACGCTCAATTCATGCGGCGGCATGCAGGGCATCCGGCGGCCGCTGGCGGACTCCCTGAACCTGGTGGCGGCGGCGGCGCCCAAGGCGGTGGCCGTCGACGTGATTCTGGCGACGCGAAGCGAAGATCCGCAGGTCGACGCCGCTTTGGGGGCGGCGTTCCAGCGCACGCCGCACCTGGTGCTGGCGAGCGAGCTGCTGCCCGACGGCTGGGAGAGTGCGATCCCGGAATTCAGCCGATGGGCCGCGGCCCGGGGGCACGTCTATGCCAAGCCAGACGATGACGGCATCGCGCGCTCCATACCGCTCGAAAAGGCTTTCGGCCGCCAGCGGCTGTGGGCGTTATCGCTCGAAGCGTTCCGGCTGAGCCAAGGCGCGGAAGTGGTCGAATCGCCGGACGGGTTACAGGTGGGCGGCCGATGGATCCCGATTCCGCAGGTTCCATCGGGATGGCGGCACAGCCGCGACCGGGACGACGGCCGCTTGATGCGCGTCCGCTTTGCCCCGCGGAATGCGGATTCGGGCGCCGACGTGATTCCCCGCATCGGCATGCGCCAACTGATCGACCACCCCGAGCTGGCGCGCGCGTTCACCGGGAAAGTAGTTTTTGTGGGGCTCACGGCGGTCACGGAGCTGCATGACCGGCTGCCGACGCCGGCGGCGCCGGCCATCCCGACCAGCGGAATCGAAATCAACGCCAGCGCCTTCGAGACGATCGCGCACGGCCTGTTCATCACCGACGCCGGCGCGCTGTGGGTGCTGATGTTCAGCCTGGCGCTGCTGGCGGGCGCGGGCCTCAGCTTTCGCTATCTGCCCGGCTGGTGGGCGTATTCGGGCGCGGTCATTGTGCTGGCGGCGGCCCACATCACCCCGTACGTCTTTTTCACCCACGGCCGGGTTTTTTCCTTTGTCACCCCGGCTTCGGCAGCGTGGTTCGGAAGCCTCACGGCGGCAGCCTATTACCATCTTGTGGTGCGGCGCAACTGGCACATCGAGCAGGCGGCTCGCACGCGTTACCAGCAGGCGATGCAATTCGTGACGCACGAAATGCGCACGCCGCTTTCCGCGATTCAGGGGTCGAGCGAGTTGATCTCGCGCTACCCGCTGACGGATGAGAAGCGGAAGCAGGTGGCGAACGTCATTCACTCGGAATCGAAACGGCTGGCGCGCATGGTCGAGGTGTTTCTCAGCGTGGAACGGCTGTCGGCCGGGCAAATGGAATTGAAACGCGAGAGCATCGGGCTGGGAGCGATGGTGGCCACCTGCGTGGAGCGCGCCGGGCCGCTGGCCGAGCGCAAGCACATCACGCTGAGGCTCGAGCCGATGGCCGACGACCTGGCATTCACCGGCGACCGCGAGCTGATGGAGTACGCCTGCTACAATCTGCTTTCCAACGCCATCAAGTATTCGCCGCAGCGGAGCGAGGTGACCGTATCCGGCTGGAAGGAACAGACACAGCTGCGCATCGCGGTGAAGGATCAGGGCATCGGCATGGATGAGAAGGAGGTCCAGCAGATCTTCAAGAAGTTCTACCGCACGCGCAAAGCGGAGGAATCGGGCGAGGCCGGCAGCGGGATCGGGCTTTCCATCGTCCAGCAGATTGTCGAGCAGCACGGCGGCGGGATTGAAGTGACCAGCCAGCCGGGCGCAGGCTCGTGTTTCACCCTGGTCCTGCCCGCGGCGGCGCGCACGGCCGCACCCAGCCTGGCGCAGAAAAACTAATGCTGAAGCTACTCTTAGTGGAAGACGATCCGGCGCTGCAATTCACGATTCAGACGGCGCTCGAGGAAAAGGGTTACGCGGTGGACGCGGTCTCGACCACCGGCGACGCCATCGAGAGGCTCAATGGCGGCGAAGGCTATCCCATCGTGGTCTCCGACATCTATGTGGATGAGCGCACGGGCCTGGACGTGCTGGAAGCGGCGCGTCTGCGCGACCCGCTCTGCGCGGTGATCCTGATGACCGGCCGCGGCACGATGGAAACGGTGATGGCGGCGACCCGCGGCGGGGCGTTCGACTACATTGCCAAGCCTTTCGACCTGGACGTAATGATCGACGCGATCGAGCGCGCAGAAGCCGCGCGCCGCGATGAAGGCAGCGAAGCGGCGAGCGAAGAGTTGCCGGAAACGGAGATGATCGGCAACACGGCGGCGATGGTGGAGATTTACAAAGTGATCGCGCGCGTGGCGCCCACCGACGCCACGGTGATCATCGAAGGCGAGACCGGAACCGGCAAGGAAGTGGTGGCGCGGATGATCTGGCGCAACAGCGGGCGCGCGGGCCAACCGTTCGCGGTGGTGGATTGCGGCGCCATCGCGCCCTCACTGCTGGAAAGCGACCTGTTCGGGGCGGTGCGCGGCGCTTACACCGGGGCCGACCGCGACCGCACGGGAGTGTTCGAAGCCGCCAACCGCGGCACCGTGTTTCTGGACGAGATCGGCGACATCGACGGGAATTTCCAGCTCGCGCTGCTGCGCTTCCTCGAAAACCACGAGATCCGCCCCGTGGGCGCGGCGCGGCCCAAAGAGGTGGATGTCCGCATGATCGTCGCCACCAATCGCGACCTGCAGCAGCTGGTGGAGGAGAAGAAGTTTCGCGAGGACCTCTGGTACCGGCTCAACACGGTGCGCATTTCCATTCCGCCCCTGCGCGAGCGCCGCGCCGACATTCCGCTGCTGGCGCGATTCTTCGCCAACAAGTACAACGAGCGTTACCAGCGCGAGGTCAAGCTGATGGATTCCGGCGTGAACGCGCTGAAGGATTACACCTGGCCGGGCAATGTGCGCCAGTTGCAGCACCTGGTGGAGCGGCTGGTGATCCTCAGCGAGCGCATCGACGGCGAAACCGTGCTCGACGCCCTGACCACGATGGAATCGCGCGAACGCCCGGTCGAGACGCTGGCGGACGCGGAGGAAGATCAGATCCGCAAGGTACTCGCCGCCACCGGGGGCAACAAGACCAAGGCGGCGCAAGTGCTGGGCATCGAACGCAAGACGCTGTACCGCAAACTGGAAAGGATGAAGCCGTAAAGGGCGTTCGAGGGCGGCGGATTTTGCGGCCCACAGCGCTCAGCTTCGCCCGCCTCAGTCCATGTCCTCGTCGTAAGCAACTTTGAGCCAGCGCTTGACCTCGGAGTCGATCCCGCCGACCGATTCCAGGGCGATGCGGTGCGTGATGCGGTCCTTCTTCGCGTACCCGCCGGTCTCGATCAGCCTGCCTCCGCCTTTCCGCGCGCCCAGGGCGAAGCCGAAATCGACGCGCGTGCGCGTGGCCGGCTTGATCTGCGCGAAAACGTGGTTGCGATACAGCGGGACCATGGTTTTGCAGGGGCACGCTTTGACGTCTTCGCCCAGGCTGAATCCCAGCCGCAGCAGCTCGTCATAAATCGGCCGCAGCACGGAATACGGGCCGCGAAACATGGTCTTGACGTATCGTTCGGCGGCCTTGAGGTAAGCCTCCGGGCTGTCCATGTCGGACTCCTTGCCGGAGGCGCGCTGTGCAATCCAAATGGCTGAATTGGTGCCCAGCTTGTGCTCCTGCTTCAACCAGGCGATGCGTTCCTTCTCGCCGGCCGGCCCGGATGCTTTGACCAGCGCCAGCCATGCGCTGAGCGAGCGCCCGGTTTTTTCCTTGAGGCTTTCCTTCCAGTTTTCCGCAAACACGACGCTGGGATGCACGCTGTAAATGGATGCAATCTTCGCCATTCTGGGTGGCAGTATAACACCGGCTTCTGCGCCGCAGCGCGCACGAAACGCGACAGACCGGAAGAGAGAGCGGCCGGCCCCACCGCAAAGCGCTTAGAAGCTCAGCCGGATTCCAAGCTGGGCCGCGAACGGGATTCCGACGGTTGTGCCTGGTCCGAAGAAATCGCCCAGCCCGCCGGCGGGCACGCGCAACTGGTTCAGGCTGGTGATCGGCTGTGTTTCGGAGCAGCTCGCATTCAGGCAGAATGCCGTGGCATTGGCAAGATTGTTGACCGGCACGGGAAGCGCGGCCAGGCTGGTGACGTAGTTTGCGCCGGGATTGTTGCGATTGAAGAGATTGAACATCTCGATAAAGGGAATTGCCTGCCAGCGCTCGTGGAAGCGAAAGGGCCGGCTGACGCGGATGTCCGTCTGCACGTAGGGGGTGCCGCGAAATTCGTCCATGCCGGTTTGCACGCCGTTGACCACTGCCCGGTCGTCGAGAGGATCTCCGAAGCCATTGACGTCCAGCGGCGTCGTCAACGTGAAGGGGCGCGCGCTTTCGGCCTGGCTGAGCAGCGACAGCTCGATGCCGCCCGGCAGACGAACCATGCCCGCGACCACCAGGCGATGGGTTACATCTTCGCCCGACGGCCCGTAATCTCCCTTGGCAAAGGCGTCAAGCGGGTTGCAGACGCCATTCACGTAGTCGAACAGCTCACCGAGGACGCAGCCCCATGTGTCCGCGCGCGAAAGCGTGTAGTTCACGATCACGCTGGCACGCGAGATCCTGCCCTGCAAGTGAATCGACAGGCCGTCGTACACCGACCGGTTGTCGGTGCGGAAAACGGCGATGCCGGGGACGTTGGCCTGCTGTGTGCCGACGTCGCTCGCGAGCAGCGGAGAGAACAGGGTGTAGCCAGGCTCGTATTGGTAGCGGCGGTAGCCGTGCATCCCGGTCTCATGAGTCCAGTCCGCACTGATCAGCCAGTGAGGCCCGAAGGCATGTTCTATTCCGGCGCTCGCATCGAGCGCATAGGGGGTATGGTAATCGGGATCGATGATCGCGCCGGCGCCGCCGTTGGCCGCGCCGGGAAGGCAGCCGGCGTCGCCCGGAATAAGACAGGCCGCGGGCGGCTCATTCACCGCCTGAAAGGCCGTGACCCAACCGTTCTGCGCCAGGTCGTTATAGTAGAGGCCGCCGCCGGCGCGGATCACGGTGCCGCGGTCCTCGCCGAGAGCGTAGGCAATGCCCAGACGGGGCGCGAACGCTTTCCGGTAATCGTGAGGCGCACCCGGATGCGCGAACAGAGGCACCTCGAAAGCGGCGAGCGTAAGCAGCGCCGGATTGTCCAATTGCGATCTTCCCGAAGCCTGGAACAATCCAAACGTGGTGTCATAGCGAAGGCCATAATTCACGGTGAGCTGCGGCGTGACACGCCAGGAATCCTGAACGTAGGCACCGATGCGCTGCACGTTTTGCGCGAAGCTGCCGTTGCCGGCCGGTGTGTTGGCGCAGACCGTCCCCGGGGTGACGGGGAGCGCCGCGGTGGGTGTGCAAGTGAGATCCACGGCAAACTGCTGCGGGTTCTGCAGGTAGTCCACCGGATCCTGGGCAAACACGGTGAGGTTCTCCGCGTTGCCGGGAAGGGCGCCGCTGAGCACGGGTTCATGGATGAAATCGGCGCCGAAGCTGGGCGAGTGGCGGCCGGAGGAGTGGTTCACCGCATAACGGACCTGGTATTTTTCCTGGTCGCGCGCCACGGGAAAAGCGGTGATCGGGGTGACGAATTGGTTGTCGCCGAAAGTCTCGAAGCCGGAAATCGTCTGGAACGTGGAACTGAACGGGAAAGCGAGCGCGAAACCCAGGTCCGAATTGCGGGTCTCGGTCAAGCGCAACCCGCTGGCCGCCAGCGTCAAGGATCCGATCCAGGAGGGGCTGAAGATGGCTTCCTGCCCCAGCACGGCATTCCAATAGCTGGAATGGGAAGTGGCGCCGGTGGAGGGCAGCGTGGCCTGCTGAACGAAGGCGTTGTCGGTGTTATAGGTCTCGGTGGCGATGCGCAGGAACCACTGCGAGCGCGGCGATTGCGCCCAATCGAGGCGCGCCGTGCCCAGGTAGTCGCGGAAGGGCACGGGAACATTACCGGGCACGGAAATCGTGGTAACGCCGGGAATCAGCCCTTGGGCGGCAAGCGAAGCCAGCGCGTTGAACTGGGTGAGGCTGGCCGGGCTGTAGGCGATGCTGGCGTCCTCATGAATTGCTTCGAACGACGCGAAGAACCAAAGCTTGCTCTTTACCGCGGGACCGCCGAGCGTGGCGATATAGTTCTGGCGCGAAAACGGCTGCTTGGGCAAGGGGGCCGGATTTTCGATCGGGTAGCGGGCATCGAAGGCCGCGGCCCTCTCGTAGAAGGCCGCTCCGCCATGCCAGACGTCGGTTCCACGCCTGGTGGTGATCACGACCGATCCGCCGACGGTTCTGCCGGTTTCGGCGGTCTGTTGCGACGTCTGGACGGCAAACTCCTGAATCGCATCGGGCGAAAAACCCTGCAGGAAGCCCCCGATATAATCGTCCGAATTGTCGCCCCCATCCACCGAGAGCACGTCGTTGAGCCCGGAGCTGCCGCCGAAGGAAACCGCGGTGATGCGGGCCTTGGTTGGGTCCGACGGCTCAACCGGCTCAGTGCCGGGAACCAGGTAGGCGATGTTGGCGAAACTCCGGCTCGCCAGCGGAATGGTGGCCAGGTCTCCCGCGGTCACGACACCGCCGTGCACGGCGCTCGCGGTATTGACGGGTTCGGTGGCAATGGAAGAAGCCTGCCCCTGCACGATGACCGTCTGCTGCCCGGCGGCCGGCCGCAGCGTAATGTCGATCTGACTCGCCGAACTGACGGCGACGGTGACGGTGGAACGGGCTTCCGCAAAGCCCCGTGCCTGGACGCGCAGTTGGTAGGCGCCGGGAAGGAGATCGGAAAAACGGAACTCGCCGCGGCTGTCGCTCCTGGCGGCGCGCTCGATGGAAGACTCCGGGGCGCGCAACAAAAGCGTGGCCGACCCAACGCGTCCGCCGGCCGCATCGCTCACCGTGCCTTCGAGACTTCCGCGGAAATCCTGAGCCCGGGAGGCGAAGGAAGCCAGGAGGACTCCCAGGGTCAACGAAATAGCCAACGCGCTGGAAGGTGCGCGGCGAAGCGACTCATGGGTCGGCAAGGGAGCAGGTTTCACAGTGTTCGATCCTCGAGAGCGACCCACGCCGCGGCTTCAGACAGCGAGACTCCAACGATTTCGGCTGTGCGGCGCGGGAGTACTCACAGGCTAGCGCCGCCACCAGCCTACTACCACTGCTCGTAGTCACTTTGGCAAAAAGCGCGGCGGCGCGGGCAGCCCCGGCTGCCGTGTCGAGGGCGATCGCGGCACCCTGTTTAGGTTGAACCTCTTCGCGCCTGCCAGCGCCCGGCCTAGAGCCGCAGCGGCCGCTCCATCCAGATCACGTCCCAATATTTTGCGAATTTGCGGCCGACCTGAGTGAAGCTTCCGATGATGCGGAAACCAAACCGCTGATGGAGGGCATTGGAAGCGGGATTCGGCTGCGCGATGCCCGCGACAATGCGGTGGATATCCTCGCCGGCGACCGCCTCAAACAGCGCCTGGTAGAGTGCCGTGCCAAGGCCGCGCCCCACCGCGTCCGGCCGGCAGGCTACGCTGGCTTCGACAGTGGTATCGTATGCGTCCTTGGCGCGGAAACGGCCGGTGCAGGCATAGCCCAATACGCCGCCGGACGGATCTTCGGCCACCAGCAGGCGGTAGCGCCGGCCGTCGGAATGATCGTGGAACCAGGCGGCGCGCTGCTCCGGCATAAATGGCTGGACATCGAAGGTGATGTGCGTGTGGCGGACGTAGTGGTTGTGAATCGCCGTGAGCCGCGGCAAATCAGCCAGTGTCGCGGGGCGTACCGTGAGGTTCTGCATAGGGCAACCCAAAGGGGCGGGGCGCGCGGCGAACTGCGAAACGCTGGAGACGACAGGAACCGATCGTCCGCCCTGCCTGGCTGGCTACACGAAGTAGTCCTTCACCTTTTCAAACAAGCCCTTTTCCGACGGCGCATTATTCACCGGCAGGCTGTCGCGCAACAGCTCGAGCAAGCGCCTTTGGTCGCGGTTCAGGCGAGTGGGCACTTTGACGTCGAGGTGGACGATCAGGTCACCGCGTCCGCCGCCGTTCAGCATGGCGACGCCCTTGTGGCGCAGCTTGAATTGCGCACCGCTCTGGGTGCCTTCGGGAATCTTGAGGCGCTGCGGCCCTTCAAAAGTGGGGACGTCGATTTCGCAGCCCAGGGCGGCTTGCGCGATGTTGAGGGGAATCGTGCAGTGCAGGTCGTGTTCCTGGCGCTCGAAAAACGGATGCTCGCGCACTTTGAGGAAAACGTAGAGATCGCCGGGAGGGCCGCCTTGCGGGCCGGGCTGGCCTTCCCCGGACAAGCGGAGCCGGGTGCCGTCATCCACCCCAGCGGGAATGTTGATCTTCAATTTGTGCTGCGCCTGGCGGTAGCCCTGGCCGCGGCATTCGCTGCAAGCGTTGCGAATCACCTGGCCGGAGCCGCCGCAGGTGGAGCAGGTGCGCCGAACGCTGAGAAAGCCCTGCTGGTAGAGGATCTCGCCGCGACCGTGGCAGGTGGGGCAAGTAGTCGGCCCGCTGCCCGGTTCCGCGCCCGATCCGTGGCAGCGCGCGCAGGCTTCCATGCGCGGCACCTGGATATCGGCGCTCATCCCGAACATCGCTTCTTCGAAGGCGATCTCGAGGTCGTAGCGGACGTCTTCTCCGCGCTCCGCGCGCGTCCGTCGCCGCCCTCCGCCACCTCCGAACAGATCGCCGAAGCCGAAGAAGTTGCCGAGGATGTCGCTGAAATCGGTAAACTGGCTGGGGTCGAATCCGCCCGTTCCCGCGCCCTGCAGGCCGGCGTGGCCGAAGCGGTCGTAGGCGGCCCGCTTCTGCGCATCGCTCAAGACGCTATACGCTTCGGAGGCTTCCTTGAAGCGGTCCTCGGCCGCGGGATCGTCCGGGTTGCGGTCGGGGTGATATTTCAGCGCCAGCTTGCGGTAGGCGCTCTTGATGTCTTGTTCGCCGGCTTCCCGGCCGAGACCGAGAATCTCGTAATAATCTCGTTTGGACACAGGATTCGAATCCGTTATGGCCGCACCGCAACTTTCACCATGGCGGGCCGCAGCAGTTTGCCTTTGAAGCGGTAGCCACGCTGATATTCGGCGAGGATGGCCATATCCTCCGCCGCTTCGGTTTCCACGCGGTCGATCGCCTGGTGCAGGTTCGGATCGAACCGCTGCCCGGCCGTATCGATCGGCTCCAGCCCGATTTTCTTTAGAGTTTCGAAGAGCCGCTGGTAGATCAGCTCGACTCCCTTGGCGTAGTCGCGGTCGGCCGTTTCCACTTTGAGCGCGCGTTCGAAATCGTCGACGATGGGCAGCAGTTGCTGGATCAAATCCGTGGCGGCAAACTGCAGGAAATCGGAGCGCTCGCGCTCAGCGCGGCGGCGCGCGTTGTCGAATTCGGCGCGCGCGCGGAGCATGCGGTCCTCCAGATCGGCCTTGGCCGCGGCCAGGCGGTCGCGTTCCGCAGTGAGTGAGGCGATCTGCCCTTCGGCGGTTTCTACCGGCAGATTCCCGTCCTCGGACACGTTGGAAACATTGGGTTCGGGGTTCGGAGTATCCACTGATTTCAGCTTACCAAAGCCGCGCGGGCATGCGCCCATGGGAGGCGCCGGAAGCGGCTGCGAGCGAAGCTTAGAACTGCGCCCGCTCGAGCGCCCGGCCGGTCTGAATCACCGCCGCCATCACGCGTTCGTAGCGCATGCGCATCGGACCCAGCACCGCCACCTTGGCCGGCAGACCGCTGGCCAGCCGCACGCTCATGCCGATCAAGGCCAGGTGCTTCATCGCGGGATGCGCCTCCTCCAGGCCCACGCGCACCTCGAGTTCGCCCGGCGGCAGCTCCAGGAAACGATCGAGCAAGTCGATCAACCGCTGTTTTTCCTCGAGCGCCCTCAGGAGCTCGCGCAGTTTCTCGCGCGTCAGGTGCAGGTCCAGGCCCAACAGGTTCGAGGCGCCTTCCATGTGTATTTCGGGAGAGGTATCGACCTCGAGCAGCCCCTTGCTGCACAGCACCTGCAGCTTGCCGAGCACGGCGCTGCAGAGGGCTCTTTCCTCAATGACCCGGCGCAGCAGCTCACGGCGCGCATCGCCCAGCCGCCAGCCGCTGAAATTGAGGTTCACGTAATTGCGGATGGAAAGCAGCTCGTCGGGCCCAATGGGATCTTCCAGCGTGACGACGCGGTTGCGCACCATCTGATCGCGCGTCACCAGAACCATCAGCACGCGCCGGTCGGCCAGGGGAAGCAGCTCGATCTGGTCCAGTTCCTGAGCCAGCGCCGGAAGAGCCGCGACAATTCCCACGTTGCGGGTCAATTCGGTGAGAATCTGGCTGGAGCGCTCGACGCCGGCGGCCACGGTGGGTAAAGCGCGAAACTCCTGGCGCAGCCGTTCGGCTTCGGCCAATGCCAGCCGCGCGGCCACCAGCGAACCCACGAAAAAGCGGAATGCTTTCTCCGTGGGCACCCGGCCGGCGGAAGTATGCGGCTGCGAGAGGTAGCCCTCTTCGGCAAGGTCCGCCATCACGTTGCGGATGGAAGCCGGACTCAACCTCTGCTCGCGGCTGCTGGCAAGGCTGCGCGAACCGACGGGCTCGCCGGTTTCGATGTAATTCCGCACAATCGCCTGCAGAATTTCACGGTGCCGGGATTTCAGCGGCTCGGTGTGGCTCATGCTGCCTGATTACAATACCCCTTGCTACGATTCTAACGGCGAGACAGGGAAGGGTCAACAATACCTGGCCGCGCCGCCGAAGCGATCTGGCGAACCGAGAGTGCGCCGGGAGGGTGGCAGAGAACGTCCGCGAGGAAACCGGGCCGCTCCGCATGCGAGCGGCGAACGCGCGACTGGCGCAGCCACGGATGCGTTAGAATAGCCGTTTCGTTTGCCAGGAGGTGACCGGCGTGGGAGCCGTCAAAGCCCTGTTGCGTGTATTCAGCTATCTCTACCACGGTCTGCTCGCACTGTTTCTGCTCGTGGTCTCCATCCTGGCGCTCACGTCAGGCGCTCATTCGCTCCATCTCGACATGCTGCCGTGGAGCGGCGCCACGCTGGCGTGGATTCTGCTGGCCTCTGCGCTGATCGGGCTGATCGCGGTGGCGCGCTCCATCCGCCGCGCGCGCTATGGCCTGCTCTTCCTCTGGAGCCTGGTAGTGGCGGTGATGCTGCTCAAAGGGTACGTGTTCAGCGCGTATCGCTTCGCCGCCGGCGCCGGCGTGAGCACCGCGGGATACCTGGTGCTCGGCTCATGGCTGGCGCTTCTCGGCGCCTGGTTTTCCCTGGGCCGGCGCAAGACCGCCTAGCCGGCGGGTCCGATGCCATGGTGGAGAGGGGTTCGCTGCGGGCCTTGGTGCTGCCATGAGCCGGACTCCGGCTCCTTCGGCAGGCGTGATGCCGGCAGTCGCGCCGCCGGCGCTCCACAGCAGCCTCTCTTAGAACTTGCAGCGCCCGACACAGCCCAGGCCGGAGCACGTCTTGCAACTGAGCTTCACCGGCTTAGATGAAGCAAGGCCGGCGAAGCGAACTATGCCACGCGGCGCCGGTCGCCACATTGCGCGAGATTCCCCAACGCGATACCCGCGCGTAGGGGTGGATAGCTGCGCGATTTCCCCCAACCTGCTTTCAAGAACTGTCATGGGACCCCTCCCAGCCTCGCCGGCTTCAACGACTTGCTGCGCCTTGCCCGCGTGGTGCCATCGAAGAGGGCACGTTTCGGGCCAACCTGGTGGCGGCCGGCCACCGGGCAGGGGCCGGCGCTTTTGTGAGATGCCGGGCTGAGGAGCGCAAAGGTGAACGCCCCGCTGCGATACAATGTCCATTCGTCATGCAGGTATTGCAGGCCGGACAACACAAGCTGATTTACATGGAGCTGCAGTCCGAGATGGTCTCGACCATCGCGCGGCAAGCCGGGTTCGAAGTGCGCACTCATGAGGGCTCCCGAACCATCAGCCTGGACCTGAGCGCGCCCGGCCGTCTCGCGCCCCTGCTGCTGTTCGATGCCGCGAATCCGGCCCACCTGAGCTGGTTCTCGCGCTGCCAGTTTTACGTGGATGGACGGACTGGTGTCGTGATGCAGACCCCTCTCAGCGTGGCGAACCGGCGCGACCGGAGCGGCCGCCTGCACCTGAATGCCGTGCGTCTTGGCATTGCCAAGGAACTGCCCGTGACATTCCGCCTGCCGGGCAGCCAGCCGCTGACCGAACAGGTGTTCTACAACCTGCTGGTGGGCTTCCTGAACGGCCTGACGCAGACCGGTGTTGCGGTTTGCGGATCGGGCGCGGTGGAACCTTTGTCCGGCCGCAGCGAAGCGCGCGGCCCTCGCAATTGACCTGCCGGCTCGCAAGGAGCGCGCGGCCCCTCACTCCGGTTTCAAGTTGCTCGCCAGGAAGGCGAGCACTTTGGGGATGGCATCGAGGGTCGATTCCGCATTTCCCTTGGGCGTGCCGCCGGGGCTGATGGCGCGGCCTGAGATGGGGTGGGTGCTCGCGCCCTGCCAGGCGGGAACGATTTCGGGCCGGCCGGCGCCGTGTCCGGCGTGCGGGTATTTCAGATGCTCGAAGGGGTAAGCGAAGTGATGATGCTCGAGGCGCCGGACCACGGAATCGGCCATAGACGACGATGCCCAGACACCGTCCGACTCGCCGGAAATCAACAGCAGCGGTCCGTGCGTGTTCTCCACCGCGATGACGGCGTCCGTGGCCATGGCTGCGGGTGCGCGGATGGGACGAAAGGCAAGCGGCCTGCCCTCCCAGGTCCAGGCATAGGGCACGGGGGTGAAGCCGCAGCACGCAGGGTACCGGACGTTGGCGGGCACGTAGGCCACGACCGCCGCGATGCGCGGATACATGGAACCGAGTTGCAGCGCAAGCTCGCCGCCGCGCGACGTACCCATCACGGCGATGCGGTCCGCGGCTACCTCCGGCCGCTGGGCCAGCCAGTTCAGCGCGCGGCCGAAGTATTCGAGCGGGATCCCG
>Ga0335078_10001308_pt1 | contig 37824 bp, 37 predicted proteins | sample Lox_Sample_32_FD_206711 | JGI IMG/M metagenome (GOLD analysis project Ga0335078, IMG submission 206711) | Soil microbial communities from Loxahatchee National Wildlife Refuge, Florida, United States - Lox_Sample_3.2 | ecosystem: Environmental > Terrestrial > Soil > Wetlands | place: USA... | reverse complement strand
TGGCGCCTGCCCGACGGCGAAGCGATCGAGTCGGTGCTGATCCCCGAGGGCGCCCGGCGGACGCTGTGCATCTCCTCGCAGGCCGGCTGTCCGTTGCGCTGCGCGTTCTGCGCCACGGGCACCATGGGGCTCAAGCGCAACCTGCAGACGTGGGAGATCGCCGCGCAGGTGCGCGAGCTGCTGCTCCAGGCCGAACCCGCGAAGCCGACCAACGTCGTCTTCATGGGCATGGGCGAGCCGCTCCTCAACTGGCCGGCGGTCGCCACCGCGCTCACGCTGCTCAACCACCCCGAGGGGCTCGCCATCGGCGCCCGGCACATCACGGTCTCCACCGTGGGGATCCTGCCGGCGCTGGCGGAGCTGGCGAAGCGGCCCGAGCAGTTCCGGCTGGCCGTCTCGCTGCACGCGCCGACGAGCGCGATCCGCCTCTCGTTGATGCCGATCGAGAAGCGCTACCGGCTGTCGGAGCTGCTCGAAGCGCTGGGAGCGTTCCGGCGCCGGGTGACCTTCGAGTACGTGCTGATCGCCGGGGTGAACGATCGCGAAGAAGACGTGGTGGAGCTGGCGAAGATCGCACGCAAGGCGGGGGCGTTGGTGAACCTCCTGCCCCTGCATCCCGGCGGCGCGGCGGACCTGGTGCCGGCCGATGGGCGGCGGCTCGCCAGCTTCGCCGCGGGCCTCAGGCGCCGCGGGGTCGAAGCGGTGGCGCGCCGGAGCCGCGGCCTGGACATCGCCGCGGCGTGCGGCCAGCTACGGGCGCTGCGCGGCGAGCCTGGCGGCGAAGTCGCCGCCGAGGCGCACGGTGACGTCCACCAGCCGGCTCGAGTCGGGCGCCTGACGCACCGCGCCGACACCTAGCGCACGCGCCACCTTCGCGGCGGCCGAGAGATTGCCGCGCCGCAGGAGGACGAGCGTGGAGTCGGCGACCGCGCCCGTGTCGGAGCCGAAGTAGACCACGTCGATGCCGGCGTCGCGGAGGACCCGCGTCGCCGCCCGCGCCAGGCCCACCGCCCGCGTCGTGTTCAGGACCTCGGCCACCACGTGCACGCGCTCGCCCGGCACCGGTCGGTTCACGCCCTCCGACCGCGCCGCCCGCACGTGCCACCAGACGGCGAGCACGCCCGCGGCCAGGCCGAGGGCGATCAGCGCGAGGACGACGACGCGTCCGCGGCGATGCTGTTCCAGAATTCCCATGTCTCCTGCGCCAGGCGGCCCCCGTTCTTCAGCCGCCATGCGATCCGGAATGCGGCCACCTCCCGCAGCACGACGCCCGGCTCGGACGCGGTGCGGGCGATCCAGGCGTCGAGCGTGGGGCGCTCGTAGGTGCGCCCGGGCTCGAGGTAGTCCGCGAGGTAGAGCATCCGTCCCGCCTGGTCCCATCCGGCGAACCCGAACGAGTGGTACCGCACGGCGTCCAGCACGCCCTGGTCCCGTTCGCCGTCCGCGGCGGCTGCCGCGGCCGCGGCGGGCCCGTGCCATGTCTTGACCGGCCAGGCGGACTGCGCGCCATAGCGCCGCAGCGCCGCCTCGTCGGCGTCGCGCAGCGCGTCGTGCAGCACCGCGGCCCGGCGCCAGCGCGCGACCTCGCCGGCGGGAGCGCCGAGGGCGGCCCCCCAGCGCTCGAGCAGCGCGACCACGCGCGCGACGTGCTCGATGCGCCGCTCGCCGGCGATGGCCCACGGCGGCATCTCGCGCCGCACGTCATCCGCCGACACGAACGTCCTCCTCGAGTCCGGCGCCGAGCACCACGTTGTCGATGAGCCGCGTGCCGCCGACGCGCGCGGCGACTGCGAGGACCGAGGTCTCGTCGACGGCCTCGAGCAACTCGACGGTGTCCGGCCCCACGCACGCCACGTAATCCACGGAGACGCCGCGCTCCGCCTCCAGCACCCGGCGCGCGCAGGCGCCGAGGGCCGCCGCGCCGCGTTCCCCCGCCCGGAAGGCCTCCACGGCGCGGCCGAGCGCCTTCGGCAGGGCGGCCGCCGAGGCTCGGGCGCCCCCGTCCAGGTAGGCGTTCCGCGACGACAGGGCCAGTCCGTCCTTCTCTCGCACCGTGGGCGCAACGACGATCTCGACGGGGAAGCTCAGGTCCCGCACCATGCCGCGAATCAGGGCGGCCTGCTGGAAGTCCTTGCGCCCGAAGATGGCGACGTCGGGCTCCACGACGTGAAGCAGCTTCGCCACGACCGTGAGCACGCCCGCGAAGTGGCCGGGGCGCACGGCTCCTTCCAGTCGCTGGCCCGCCGGGCCCGGCTCCACCGTCACGCGCGGCGGCTCCGGGTACATGGCGCCGGGCGCCGGCGCCCAGAGGACGTCGACGCCCGACTGGCGGGCGAGCGCGCTGTCGCGCGGCAGGTCGCGCGGATACCGCGCGAAGTCCTCGCCCGGCCCGAACTGCAGCGGATTGACGAACACACTGAGCACGACCGCGTCGGCGCGAGCGCGGGCCTCGGCCACGAGGGCGAGGTGCCCCGCGTGGAGGGCGCCCATCGTCGGCACGAAGCCGAGCCGGCGGCCGCCGCGCCGCGCGTCCCGCGCGTGCTCCCGCATCGCCGCCGGATCCGAGATGGACAGCATGGAGGAGCTAGCTAGAAGGAATGAGCGGCATCGGGGTACGTGCCTGCACGCACCTCGTCGCCGTAGCGGCCGACGGCCTTGCGCACCTCGTCGCCGAGCGAGGCGTACCGCTTGAGGAACTTGGGGGCGAAGTCGTCGTTCAGGCCGAGGAGGTCCGGCAGCACGAGCACCTGGCCGTCGCACGCCGCGCCCGCGCCGATGCCGATGGTGGGCACGCCGCGCGCCGCCGTGATCCGGCCCGCCAGCGCGGCCGGCAGCAGCTCCAGCACGATGCTGAAGACGCCGGCCTGCTCGAGGGCGGCCGCGTCGCTCTCGAGCCGGCGCGCCGTCTCCTCGTCCCTCCCCTGCACGCGGTAGCCCCCGAGCGCGTGCACGGACTGCGGCGTGAGACCCAGGTGGCCCATCACCGGAATCCCGATTTCGACGAGCGCGCCCACGGTGGCGGCCATCGCGGCGCCGCCCTCCAGCTTCACGGCCTGCGCCCCGGTCTCCTTCATCACGCGGCCCGCGTTGCGCACCGCTTCCTCGCGGCTGACCTGGTAACTGAGGAACGGCAGGTCCACGACCATCAGCGCCCGCGTCACGCCGCGGCGCACCGCGCGGGCGTGGTAGATCATCTGCTCCAGCGTGGCGGAGAGGGTCGAGGGCTCGCCCGCGAGCACCTGGTTCACCGAGTCGCCCACCAGGACGCAGTCCACGCCCGCCTCGTCCACGAGGCGCCCGAACAGTGCGTCGTAGGCCGTGACGACGACGATCTTGCGGTTCTTCGATTTCCAGGCGAGGAAATCGCGGGTGGTGATGGGGGCGTCCCTGGTGGGGCTGGACATGGTCGAGCGAACGGTAATCGGTAAGCCGAGAACAGGTAAGTTGCCAGACGGCAAGTTGTCAGTGGTTATCAGCCTGCAGTCCGCTGACCGGATCCGCACTCCGAGCCACACGATGCTGACCGCTGGACTGGCGCCTGGCGGCTGGCTCCGTGGAACCGCCGGCAACTTGGCGTCTGGGAACTACTCTGGACTCTCGCCGCTCTTCGCTGCCATCTCGAAATGCATGCCCAGCTCCCGCAGCTCGCGGATCCAGAAGTCGCGGTTGGAAAGCTCCGGGTGCGGCACGACCAGGTCGGGCAGGTCCACCCGCTGCTCGCCGTAGAGCACGAGGTCGCAGTCGAGCGTCCTCGGCCCCCAGCGCACCGCGCGCACCCGTCCCTCCGCGCGCTCCACGGCCAGGAGCCCGTCGAGCAGCGCGCGAGGGCCCAGGGCCGTCTCCACCCGGAGCATCTGGTTCAGGTAGGGGCCCTGCGGCACGGGCCCGAGGGGCGCCGTCTCCTCCACCGCGCTCGCGGCCGCGAAACGCGTGGCCGGCAGGCGCCCGATCGCGTCGCGCGCGCGGGCGAGGATCGCCGCGCGGTCCCCCAGGTTCGAGCCGAGCGCCACCGCCGCGACGTCGCTCAAAAGACCAGCTGCAGGCCCGCCGAGAAGATGGTGTCCGTCTTCTTGACGCCGGCCGTGGGCGGCTCGTTGGCGTACCGCACCACGTAGCCCAGCTTCAGGCCGACGTTCGAGAGCACCGGCGCCACGACCGAGCTCTCGGTGTTGACCAGGTAGTTCTTCGTGTTCTCGAGGTCCTCGAGCAGCTCGGCCTTCTGCTCGAAGAAGGCGCGCGACGTGAGATTGAGCTTGTAGTGGGCCGCGAGCCGCGAGACCCAGAACTGCTGGTTCACGTCCGTCGTGCTCGTCTGTTGCGTGCGGCCCGCGCCGGCTTCGACGTCGAGAACGTTCGTCGGGCCCGTCAGGATCCCGTAGGCCAGGCCCGCCGCCTCCTCGAAGCGGCTCGACACGCCGGCGAACCGGTCGCGCGTATAGGAGCCGAGCGCGAACAGCCGGAACCGCGCGCCCACGGCGTAGTCCGCCCGGAGGCCCGCCTTGATCGTGGCGGCCGTCTCGGAGTCGTTGGTGTAGCTGTTGACGATGGAGAAGCTCTGGCTGAACCGCCACTGGCTCGGATTGAAGCCCACCTGCTCGGCCACGTTGAGCGTGCGCACCCTCGAGTTGCCGGCGGTGCTCACGTAGCCGAGGTCGATCTGCGCGCGCCAGCGCGGCGGCGCCGCGGCCGGCGCGGGCGCGACCGTCGCGGCCGCCGGGAGCGCCGGCGGGAAGACGGACGAGGCTTCCTGGGCCAGGGCGGCCGAGGCGCACAACAGCGCCGCCGGCGCGAGGGCAAGTGTGAGACGGGGCATCGGAGATCCGGTGGTCAGGAGGTTGGGGCGGTGCCCTGACGGACGCGCTCGATCACCACTTCGACCGACTCGAGCGGTCCCGGGATGGGAGCGTGGGGCTTCCGGGCCGCGACGCGGACCCGGTCCACGTTGTCGAGGGCCAGCACCTTGCCGGCGATCAACTCGCACAAGCCCTCGAGCAGGCGGTGGTGGCTGGTGCCGACGGTTTCCGCCACCAGCCGATAGAGGCTCCGGTAGTCGAGCAGCGCCTTCGGGGAATCGGTGACTCCCACGCGCCGCAGCGACAGGTACGCGGTCACGTCCAGCTCCAGCGGCTGCGGGATGTGCTCTTCGTGGGGCAAGAGACCCACGAGGGTGTGAAAGCGCATGCCCCGCAGCGTGATCGCGTCCTGCGTCATGGGGCGGAACGCTACGCACGCCGCGGCGCGGCGTCCAGCGCCGCCCGCACGGTCCGGAGCCAGGCCAGCGCCGCCGCGGCGCCACCGCGCTCCATGCGCGCGACGACCGCGCTCCCGATGACGACGCCGTCGGCCAGCGCGCCCACGGCCGCCGCCTGCTGCGCCGTGCTGATGCCGAAGCCCACCGCGATCGGCAGCGCGGTCATCGTCCGAAGCGCGGCGACCAGCGGTCCGAGGCCCCGCGAGACGTCCGGGCTCTCGCCCGTGACGCCGAGGCGCGAGACGAGATAGAGGAAGCCCCGGCTCCGCTCGGCCACGCGGCGCTGGCGCTCGGGCGGCGTGGTGGGCGCCACCAGCCTCACCAGCGGCAGCCCGCCGGCGCCCAGCGCCCGCTCGATCGCGTCGTCGGCGCCCACCGGCAGGTCGGTGATCAGGATGCCGGCCGCGCCCGCGCCGCGCGCGTCGCGCGCGAACCGCTCCGGTCCCAGCGCGAGCACCGGGTTCAGGTACGAGAAAATCACCACCGGCACCCGCGCCGGCGCCTGTTCGAGCAGCCGCAGGGCACCCCGGACCGTCATCCCGGCGTCGAGCGCGGCGTGGGAGCTGGCCTGGATCACGGGCCCGTCCGCGACCGGGTCGCTAAAGGGCACCCCGAGCTCCACGACGTCCACGCCGGCGTCCGCGGCGCCGCGGAGGAACGCCGCGGTCTCCTCCGGCGCGGGATGGCCGGCCGTCACGTAGGCCACGAGCGCCGTTCGTCCCGCCGCGCGCAGCTCCGTCCAGCGCCCGGCGAGCCGCTCGTCGGGCGGCAGGTCAGACAAAGTAGTCGGAGACCCGGATGCCGTACTTCTCGGGATTGGACACCTTGATGATGCTGCGCAGGAAGTTGCCGTCGGCGTCACGCGCCGAGAGGTCGGCGACGTGGCCCGGGTAGACCACGGTGCCCGTCGAGTCGGAGACGATGCGGGCGATGGGCCGGTGCACGAACTCGGGGTTGGGGTTCGCGCCGGTGACGATGGCCAGCTCGTACGTGTCGAGGATGACGAGCGTGCCCACCGGGTACACGCCGATGAGGTTGATGAAGGCCTTCACCAGGATCTGGTCGTAGCCGCGCTTCGGGTTCTCCAGCATCTCCTTCAGGACCGCGTCGGGCTGGATGGGCGTGGTCTGGTAGGTGCGCCGGGAGGTGGCGGCGTCGAACCCGTCGGCGACGGCGATGACCTTCGAGAAGATCGACAGCTCGCGCGGCCGGATGGTCTTGGGGTACCCGGTCCGGTCGCCCTTCATGTGATGCTCGTAGGCGCCGATCATGCTGCGGTAGGGCACCTCGCCGTAGCCGCGCATCCCGAACAGCGTCAGCACCCCCAGCCACGGGTGCGCCGTCATGATGCGCCACTCCTCCTCGTCGAGGCTCCCGTCCTTGTTCAGCACCTCGAGCGGCACGCGCGACTTGCCGACGTCGTGGAACAGCGCGGCCATGCCGAGGTCGTAGAGCTGGAGCTTGGTGAGGCCGAGCTTGCGGCCGAGCGCGACGGCGAAGATGCACACGTTGACGGAGTGCGTGAACGTGTAGTCGTCGTAGTCGCGCAGCGTGGTGAGCCCCACCAGCGACGACTCGGCCGAGAGCACCTGGTCCACGATGGCCTGCACGGCGCGCTTCACCTTCTTGACGCTGGCGGTGCGGCCCATCCGCACCGAGTTGATGACCTCCTTCGTCACGGCGACGGAGCGCTGGTAGGTCCGCTTGGCCTGCTCCTTCGCGCGCTCCTCTTCCTCCTCGCTGGCGTCGGACTCGATCGGCGGCTCGACCGTGACGTTCACCACGTTCGCGTCGTGGAGCTTGGTCGTGAGCTCGGCGTAGCGGTTGACCGAGGCGTCCCGCGCCGATACGGCCAGCAGCACCGAGAGCAGGGTCGTCCACTCGCGCCGGTCCGCGCCCTCCACGGCGCGGATCACGCCGACGCCGACGGCCCTCAGGAGCCCGAGGACGTGGGAGAACGAGGCGTAGTTGTCGAGATCGAGGCGCAGCCGCGTGGCGTTCACGAAGATGAACTCGCCCGTGACCCGCAGCTCGATCTCCTTCTCGCGCTCGAGCAGCACGTTCACGGCGGCGGTGAGCTCGTCGAGCGACTTCTGCACCTGGCTGTTCTCGAGGGGGTAGAGCTTGAGCGAGCGCAGCGACGTGTAGAGCGTGACGAGGAACGCCCGCCCCGCCCCGCGGATGAACGCGTCCGTGGTCTGGATCGAGTCCACGACGGAGGGGCGGCGGCCCGGCTCGGTCATCTCAGATCTCCCGCGGCAGCGCGCGCAGCGCGCGGCTCACGGCGTTCCGGACGAGGGCTTCCTTCGACCCCGACGCCCGCTCGAGGGCCTGGCGCGCCGAGGACGTGCCGATGCGGCCCAGCGCGAGCGCGGCGCAGGCCCGCGTCTCCGGCTCCTCCTTGCGCTTGAGGAAGCCGCCGCTGTTGAGCATCGCGTCCAACGTCGCCACGCCCGGCTCGCCCACCAGCGCCCCGTACGCCTCGAAGAACGCCATCTTCTCCGTCAGGTCCGCCTCGCGCGCCGACTTGCCCTGCACGGCCGCCGTGACCTTGGCCAGCGCCCCGCGGTGGCGGTGCTGCATCAGCACCCGTACCGCCGTGAGCCGCACCTCGCGGTCGGCGTCGTCGAGGGCCTTCTCCAGCCCCTGCAGGGCGGCCGGCGTGGCGAGGTCGCTGAGACCCTGCACGGCGGCCACGCGGATCGCCGTCTCCTCGTGGCCCAGGGCCTGCGCCATGGCCGGCACCGCCTGCTGGAGCTTCAGCCGGCCCGCGAGCTTCACGGCCTCGAGCGCGACGACCGCGTCGGCGCCCGCGATGGCGCCCACGAGGTCCGGGACGTGCGCGGCGCCCAGCCGCTGCAGCGACTCCTCGAGCACCTGCTTGAGACGCTGGTTCGAGACGCGCGACACCCAGGCCAGCAGCGTGGGCAGGGCCTCGGGCCGCAGCTCGCCGAGCAGCTCGCCCAGCTCCTCCGACGACGGGTGCGCCGCGGCCTCGTCGAGCGACTGCAGGAGCTGCGAGAGGGCCTCCGGCTGCGACAGCCGCCCCGGCAGGTCCTCGAGCGCCTTGCGGTGCTCCGGCTGCAGCTCGCGCGCCCGCTGCAGCACCGCGCGCACCTCGCGCAGCACGTAGGCGACGGAGAGGAAGTCGCCGGCGCCGAGCAGGTACGGCAGGAAGCTCTCCAGGATAGAGATGAGCTCCGCGCGGACCGTCGGATACGGCTGCAGCTCCAGGACGTCGAACAGCATCGAGAGCACGTTGCGCCGCAGGTCCTGCGCGTACTCGCGGGTCACCTCGTCGCGTAGGTGCGTGATCTCCTTCTCGTCGAGGAAGTACAGCGTGCTGTCGAAGTCGTCGGCGCGCACCAGGCCCGGCCGCGGCGGGGCCTCCTCCTCGACCGCCTGGGCCACGTAGCGCGGCGGCCCGGACGACTTCTCGACTTCCTCCGCAGACGGCAGCGGCATGCCGCCGCCCTCCGTCCCCATCTCCTGGAAGACGTAGCGGATGAGCTGGAAGTCCTTCTCCCACAGGAGGGTCAGCAGGTCGTCGTTGTCCTCGGGTTGCAGCGTGCGCGCGCGGTGCACGACGTCCAGCAGCCCGACGATCTCCTCCTGCTCGACGCCCGCCAGCAGCGTGAGCGAGCGCACGCCGTCCTTGAAGAACACCCAGGAGAAGCTCTCGCTGCGCGACGTCTGGGTGTAGACGACGTGGCCCTCCCAGCGCAGCTCGCTCTCGTACACGTCGAGCACGAGCTCGTCCTGCGCCTCCCACACGGGGCGGAAGGCGGCGCGGAGGTTCTCCATCGCTTTCTGGTAGACGGGATTGTTCGGCAGGTAGAGCTGGTGGGCGCGCAGTCCCTTCGACAGAGCCTGCATCAGCTCCTCGACCGCCGAGGGCGGCAGCGCCAGCTCAGGCTCCGGAGTCACACCCATCGTCACTCGGCCTTGTCCTCGACGGCCGCGGCCGTGGCGACGTCCTTGTCGCCGCGCCCGCTGAGATTGACGATCACCACCGAACCGGGCGGCCAGTGCCCGGCCTCGCCCAACACCCAGGCCAGCGCGTGCGCGCTCTCCAAGGCCGGGATGATGCCCTCCAGCCGGCTCACGCGGCGGAACGCCGCGAGCGCCGCGGCATCGTCCACCGCCACGTACCGGGCGCGCCCCGAGTCCTTCAGCGCGGCGTGCTCCGGACCGACGCCGGGATAGTCCAGCCCCGGGGCGAGTGAATGCGCGGGGCTCACCTGCCCGTCGGCGTCCTGCAGGAGGTAGCTCAGGCTGCCGTGCAGCACTCCGGGCCGCCCCATCAGGAGCGAGGCCGAGTGGCGGCCCGGCGCCATCCCTGCCCCCGCCGCCTCCACGCCCACCAGCTCGACGTCCGCATCCGCCAGGAAGGCCGTCCAGATGCCGAGCGCGTTGGATCCGCCGCCGACGCACGCCACCACCGCCCGCGGAAGCGCGGCCGTCCGCTCGAGACACTGGCGGCGCGCTTCCCGCCCGATCACCGCCTGGAGGTCTCGCACGAGCCTCGGGTAGGGGTCGGGCCCGACCACCGAGCCGATAATATAGTGCGTGGTATCGACATTCGTGACCCAATCGCGGATGGCTTCGCTCGTCGCGTCCTTCAGCGTCCGCGTGCCCGCGCGCACGGGTTCCACGGTCGCCCCCAGCAGGCGCATCCGGAACACGTTGAGCGCCTGGCGCTCCATGTCCGTCTCGCCCATGTACACCACGCACTCGAGTCCGAAGCGCGCGCAGACCGTCGCCGTCGCGACGCCGTGCTGCCCCGCCCCGGTCTCCGCGATGATCCGCCGCTTGCCCATCCGCCGCGCGAGCAGGACCTGGCCCAGCGCGTTGTTGATCTTGTGCGCACCGGTGTGGTTCAGGTCCTCACGCTTGAGCAGGATGCGCACTTGCGCGGCCTCCGACAGGCGCGGCGCTTCCGAGAGGGGCGTCGGCCGCCCCACGTAGTCCGTCAGCAGCCCCTCGTACTCCGTCCAGAAGCTGCGATCGGCCGCGAGCCGGTCGTAGGTCGCCGCCAGCTCGTCCAGGGCCGGGATGAGGGTCTCCGGCACGTAGCGCCCGCCGTACGCACCGAACCGCCCCGCTTCACCGGCCATGGGAAGACCCTCGCCTCCCGCAACGCCGCACGCCCACGATCGCGGCGAGCGCCGCCGCCGGATCCGCGGCGCCCGAGATGGCGGTCCCGACGAGCACGGCGTCGGCTCCCCAGGCCGCCACGCGCTCGACGTCGGATCGCGCCGCGATCCCGCTCTCCGCCACGGCGGCGCACCGCTCGGGCACGAGCGGGAGCAACCGCTCCACGACGCCCGCGTCCACGGCGAGCGAATCGAGATCGCGCGCGTTCACGCCGATCGCCTTCGACCGGGCCGCGCGGGCGCCCTCGAGCTCCGCCTCGGCGTGCAGCTCGATCAGCGCCGTCATCCCGAGCCCGGCGGCGAGCCGCGCCAGCTCCGCCAGGTGCCCGGGCTCGAGGATCCTGGCGATGAGGAGCACGGCCGACGCCCCCGCCGCGCGCGCCTCGAAGACCTGCGCGGGCTCGAGCAGGAAGTCCTTCCTCAGGAGCGGGAGGCGCACCGCCGCCGCCACGCGCGCCAGGTCGTCCAGCGAGCCGCCGAAGTGGTGCTCCTCGGTGAGCACCGACAGCGCGGCCGCGCCGCCGGCTTCCAGCTCTCGCGCGAGGGCTGCGACGTCGGCCGTGGCGGCACCCGCCAGGCGGCCGGCCGAGGGCGAGCGGCGCTTGATCTCGGCGATGACCTGCACCCGGTCGCCGGCCCGCAGCGCCGCGGCGAAGTCCGCGGGCTCGGCCGCACGGGCCGCCTCGCGCTCGAATCGCGCGCGGCCCAGCCTGGCCGTCTCGGCGCGTCGCGTTGCCTCCCGGAGGATCCCGGCCAGCGTGCCGTCTTGTGCTTCGGCTTTCATTCGGTTAGCTTCTTTTCGGCATATCTTCGGGAAACGCCGACCTCGGACCCGGGCCGGAAGGAGCCATGGTAGCCCTCACGAAGCGCCAGCGGGAAATCCTCGACTACCTCACGAGCTACATCGGCGAGCACGGGTACGCGCCGAGCTTCGAGGAGATCGCCGTCGCGATGAAGTATGCCTCGCTCGCCACGGTCCACGAGCACCTGACGAACCTCGAGCGCAAGGGCGTGATCCGGCGCCTGTACAACGAGAGCCGGTCCATCGAGGTACTCTCGCGCGCCAAGGCGCCAGGCCTCGCCGAGGTGCCGCTCCTCGGGACGGTCGCGGCCGGCGAGCCCATCGAGGCCGTGCAGGAGAACGAGTCCATCACGCTCCCCGAGGAGATGCTCCCGGCCGCCGGGCCCAACTACGTGCTGCGGGTGCGCGGCGACTCGATGATCGACGAGCAGATCCGCGACGGCGACTACGTGATCGTCCACAGCCGCAACACGGCGCGCAACGGCGAGATGGTCATCGCCCTCCTCCAGGGCACGCACGCGACGGTGAAGAAGTTCTACCGCGAGAAGAGCGGCTGGGTGCGCCTCCAGCCCGCCAATCCCACCGTGGACCCGATCTTCGTTCACGAGGACGACGTCACCATCCAGGGCGTGGTCGTCGGCGTCATCCGAAAGTACTAGGCCCGGCTCTCGCGCCGCAGCCGCTCCAGGACGCCGGAGGCCGCCCCCGAGTCGAGCGACTCGCCGGCACGCCGCACCGCCTCCTCCCACGATTCCACCACCCCCGCCGCCACGAGCGCGGCCGCCGCGTTGATGACGACCGCGCTGCGGCGCACCGAACGGTCGGCGCCGCCCAGGACCGCGGTGACGATCGCGGCGTTGTCGGAGGGCGAGCCGCCCTCCAGCTCGGCGGCGTCGCCCGTCGCGAGCCCAAACCGCCCGGGCTCGAGCGTCCACTGCTCCACCCCGCCCCGCTTCACCTCGTAGACGTCGGTGGGCCCCACGCCCGGGGGGGCGACCTCGTCGAGGCCGGCGGGCGCGTGCACGACGAGCGCGCGCTCGGCGCCGAGCAGGGCCAGCGCCTGGGCCAGGAGCGGCGCCCGCGCGGCCGAGGCGACGCCGATCAGCTGGCGCGCGGCGCCGGCGGGGTTCGCCAGGGGCCCGAGCAGGTTCATGATGGTGTTCAGGCCCAGCTCGCGGCGCACCGGACCCACGTGGCGCATCGCCGGGTGGTAGAGCGGCGCGAAGAGGAACGTCATGCCGGCCCGATCCAGCACGCGCGCGGCCTTGGCCGGCTCGAGCTGGATCTCGACCCCCAGGGCCTCGAGCACGTCCGCGCTGCCCGAGCGCGAGGTGAAGGAGCGGTTGCCGTGCTTGACGACCCGCGCGCCCGCGCCCGCGGCCACGAACGCCGCGGCGGTGGAGATGTTGAACGTGGGGGCGCCGCCGCCGGTGCCACACGTGTCCACGAGCCGCTCCGGCGTGCCGGGGTCCACCCGCAGCATCGCGGCGCGCAGCGCGAGCGCCGCGCCTTCGAGCTCGGCGGCCGTCTCCCCCTTCACGCGCAGCGCCACGAGCAGCGCCGCCGTCTGCACCGGCGTCGCCTCGCCCGCCATGATCTGCCCGAACGCCTGCACGGCGAGCGAGGCGGGCAGGTCCTCCCGTTCCACGAGGGCGCTGATGGCGCGCGAGACGGGGTCGTTCATGGGCCTCCGCCGTGTGGGCGGTGCACGGTTCGAAGCGGCGCGTCGGAGGACGCCCGCGGATGTGCGTGAGATGGCGCTTTATCAAATAGAACAAGCACTTGCGTCGCTTGACCACCCCCCGCGCGGCGGCTAGGTTTCGCGCACATGGCGGCGCGGCCGACCCTCTTCCTGCTGCAGTACGACGGCGGGGCCTTTGCAGGGTGGCAGCGGCAGCCAGCATCGCGCACGGTTCAGGGCGACCTCGAGGACGTCCTGGCGCGTCTCCTCGGGAGACGGACGCCGGTGGTGGGGGCCGGTCGCACGGACGCCGGCGTCCACGCCACGGGCCAGGCGGCGGCGGCGACGGTCCCCGAGCGATGGCAGCCCCGGGAACTGGTGCGCGCGATGAATGCTCTGCTACCCTCCGACATCTGGATCGCGTCGGCGCATCGCATGGTGGCCGGTTTCAATCCCCGGCGCCACGCGGTCGAGCGCACGTACTGCTACCGCATCGGCACGAACGGAGCCAGCCGGTCGCCCTTCCGCGGGCGCTACGAGTGGGCGGCGCCCGGCAAGCTCGATGCGGCGCGGCTCGCCGCCTGCGCCCACGCGTTGCTGGGCGTGCACAGTTTCCTCGGCCTTTCGGCGAAGGGGCCCGAGCGCGAACACTATCGCTGCCGCGTGCTCGAGGCGCTGTGGATGCGGCGCGAGGACGCCGAGGGGCTCGAGTTCTGGATCACGGCCGACCGCTTCCTGCACCACATGGTCCGCTTCGTCGTCGGCGTGATGACCGACATCGGGCGCGGGCGCCGGCCCCTGGCCGACCTGCCGCGCCTGCTGGCCGCGAAGGACAACCACGCGGCCTCTCCACCGGCGCCGGCGCACGGCCTGTTCCTCGTGGGCGTGCGGTACCCGGCCGACCTCTACGCACCGGCGTGATGAAGATCTATCTCGACACCGCGAACCTCGACGACATCCGCTGGGCCGCGACGGCGGGCCTGATCGACGGCGTGACGACCAACCCCAGCCTGCTGGCGCGATCCGCAGGCGAGGGCGACCCCCGCGAGCTGCTGGCCGACATCTGCCGCGCGGTCGAGGGCCCGGTCTCCGCCGAGGTCGTCTCGCTCACGGCCGACGACATGTACCGCGAGGGGAAAGACCTCGCCCGGCTCGCCGAGAACGTCGTCGTGAAGGTGCCGATGATCGAGGAGGGCCTCGCCGCCGCGCGCCGCCTGGCGGCCGACGGCGTGAGCGTCAACGTCACGCTGGTCTTCTCGGCCATGCAGGCGCTGCTGGCCGCCAAGGCCGGCGCGGCGTACGTGAGCCCGTTCGTCGGGCGCCTGGACGACGCCGGGCACGAAGGCATGGAGGTCGTGCGGCAGATCCGCACGATCTTCACCAACTACGACATCGAGACCGAGCTGCTGGCCGCGTCCCTCCGGCACCCGCTGCACGTGTTGCAGGCCGCGCTGGCGGGGGCCGACAGCGGCACGATGCCCACGGCCGTGCTCCGCCAGCTCCTGCTGCACCCGCTCACCGACCGGGGCCTGGACCAGTTCCTCAGCGACTGGAGCAAGCTGGGCGCGCGAGGCCGCGGCGAGGGGGCCGGCTCGTGAGGGCGGCGCGCGCGGTGCTGTGCTCGCTGGCGCTGGCGGTTCCGGCGCGCAGCCTCGGCGCCCAGGGGCGCCCCGACGCGGTGACCGCGAGCCGCCACTCGGCGATCAGCATCGCGGCCGCGCGGATCGCGCCGGCCGTGGTCAGCGTGAACGTCGTGCGGCGCGAGCGCGCCCTGCCCCGCACCGTCTTCGACCTGTTCTTCCTCCCGCCCGGGGCCGAGCAGGTGGTCCAGGGCCTCGGCTCGGGCTTCATCGTCAGTGCCGACGGGATGATCATCACCAACCAGCACGTGGTGACCGGCGCCGACTCCATCGTCGTGACGCTGCGCGACGGGCGGAACTTCCCCGCCCGCCTGCTCGGCGAGGACGCCCGCACCGACGTGGCCGTGGTGAAGATCGACGGGACGAACCTGCCCGTGGCGCACATCGGCCGCAGCCGGGACCTCGACATCGGCGACTGGGTCGTCGCCATCGGCAATCCGTACGGCTTCCTGCTGGGCAACAGCGAGCCCTCGGTCACCGCAGGCGTCGTCAGCGCGGTGCGCCGCTCCGTGCTGCCGTCGGCCGGGCAGGCCGGCCTGTACGTGGACATGATCCAGACCGACGCGGCGATCAATCCCGGCAACTCCGGCGGGCCGCTGGTCAACGTCCTGGGCGAGGTCGTGGGCGTCAACTCGTTCATCCTCTCGGAGTCGGGCGGCAACGTCGGTCTCGGGTTCGCGATCCCCATCGAGCGGGCGATGAAAGTGGCGCGGGACCTCCGGGCGTACGGGCGCGTGCGGCGCGGCTGGACCGGCGTGCTGATCGCCGAGCCCGGCGCCAACTCCGACGGCTGGCGCCGCCAGTCGGGCGTGGCGGTGCAGTACGTGGCGCCGGGGAGCCCGGGCGACCAGGCCGGCATCGCCGCGGGCGACACGATCATCCGCGTGAGCGACCAACCCGTGCGCAACTACCTGGACTGGGAGGGCGCCCAGCTCGACCTCGCGGTGGGCGATACGCTGCACCTGGCCTACCGGCACGACGGCGAGGTCCACGCGGTGGGCGTGCGAGCCGGCGAGCTGCCCTCCGAGCGCGCGGCGCGCGTGAGCCTCGGCGATCTCCAGCTCATCACCGTCACGCCCGCCATCCAGGCCGAGCGCCGGCTGTTGATCTCGCACGGCGCGCTGGTGGTGACGGCCGGACCCGAGGCGCAGCAGACCCTGCAGCTGCAGGCGGGCGACGTCATCTTCCGCATCAACAACGAGGACATCACCGACGCGGAGCAGGTGCAGAAGGTCATCAACTACTTCCGCGGCCGCGGCGGGGTGCGGCTGTGGTTCGAGCGGAACGGCCAGCAGTTCTGGGAGGATTTCTGAGCCCCGCCCCCGCAGAGCGCGACCGCTACGACTCGCCGCTGGGCACGCGCTACGCGTCGCCCGCGATGCAGCGGCTGTGGGGCGCGCAGACGCGGATCGGCCTGTGGCGGCGGCTCTGGATCGCGCTCGCCGAGACCGAGCGCGAGCTGGGCCTCGCGATCCCGGACGAGGCCATCGCCCAGATGAAGGCCCACGCCGACGACGTGGACTTCGCCCGCGCGGCCGAGTACGAGGCGCGCCTCCGCCACGACGTGATGGCGCACGTGCACGCCTTCGGCGACGCGGCCCCCGCCGCTCGCGCGTTCATCCACCTGGGCGCCACCTCGGCCTACGTGACGGACAACGCGGACCTGCTGGTGATGCGCGAGTCGCTCCGGCTCGTCGAGTCGCGCCTCGCCTCGGTCCTGCGGCTCCTGGGCGCACTGGCCGCGCGGTACCGCGCGCTGCCGACGCTCGCCTACACGCACTTCCAGCCGGCGCAGCTCACCACGGTTGGCAAGCGCACGGCCCTGTGGATGCAGGGCTTCGCGGCCGACCTCGAGGAGGTCCGCCACCGGGCCGACGGGATGGCGCTGCTGGGCTGCAAGGGCACGACCGGCACCCAGGCCTCGTTCCTCGACCTCCTGGGCGGCGACCACGAGAAGGTCCGCCGGCTCGACCGGCGCATCGCCGAGAAGATGGGCGTGGGCCGCGTCGTGCCGATCAGCGGGCAGACCTACCCGCGCAAGGTGGACGCGCAGGTCCTGTCGGCGCTGGCCGGCGTCGCCCAGTCGGCGGCGAAGTTCGCGAACGATCTGCGACTCCTGCAGCACCTCGGCGAGATCCTGGAGCCCTTCGAGGCCGACCAGGTGGGCTCGTCGGCCATGGCGTACAAGCGCAACCCGATGCGCGCCGAGCGCATCGTCTCGCTGGCGCGGTTCGCGATGCACCAGCCGCCCAACGCCGAGGAGACCGCCGCGCAGCAGTGGTTCGAGCGGACGCTCGACGACAGCGCCAACCGGCGGCTGGTGCTCCCGGAGGCGTTCCTCGCCGTGGACGCGATCCTCGTCCTGGTGGCGGACATCACGCGCGGGCTGGAGGTCCGCGAGGCGGTGATCGCCCGGCACGTGGAGCGCGAGCTGCCGTTCATGGCCACCGAGCGCTGCCTGATGCTCGGGGTCAAGGCGGGCGGCGACCGGCAGGCGCTCCACGAGGTGATCCGCCGCCACAGCCTGGCGGTGGCCACGGCGGTGGCCGAGCGCGACGCGCCGAACGACCTGCTGGATCGCCTGGCCGGCGATCCTGCGTTCCGCGGCGTGGCGGTCGCGGACGTGACACGCTCGCTGCGAGCGGCCGATTTCGTGGGACGCGCTCCGGAGCAGGTGGACGAGTTCCTGCACGACGTGGTCGAACCACTGGTGTCGGGCGTGAGCGAGGCTCCGCCCGCGGAGGTCAGGGTATGACGGTGACGATGCAGAGCGATCTTCCCCTCCCGCTCGAGCGGCGCGGCAAGGTCCGCGAGGTGTACCGGGTGGACGAGCAGCGCCTGCTCATCGTCGCCAGCGACCGCATCAGCGCGTTCGACTTCGTGCTGGACCAGCCGGTGCCGCACAAGGGCGAGGTGCTCACGCAGCTCAGCGCGTTCTGGTTCGGGACCCTGAAGGCGGCGGCGCCGCACCACTGCCTGGCGGCCGACGTGGGCGAGATCGTCGCCGCGGTGCCCGTGCTGGCGAAGCACCGCGCCGCCGTCGCGGGCCGCGCGATGCTGGTGCGCCGCACGCAGCCCGTCGCGTTCGAGTGCGTGGTGCGGGGCTACATCTCGGGCTCGGCGTGGAAGGAGTACAAGCAGGCGGGCACGCTGGCGGGCGAGCCCCTGCCGAAGGGCCTGCGCGAATCGGACCAGCTGGCGGAGCCCATCTTCTCGCCGGCCACCAAGGCCGACGTGGGGCACGACGAGAACGTCACCTTCGGGCACGTCACCAAGGCGCTCGGCGAGGAGCGCGCGGGAGAGCTGCGGCGCCGCTCGCTCGACCTGTACGCGGAAGCCCGCGCCTTCGCGGCCGCCCGCGGCATCATCATTGCAGACCCCAAGTTCGAGTTCGGGACCGCGCCCGACGGTCGGCTGCTGCTGATCGACGAAGTGCTGACGCCCGACTCCTCGCGGTTCTGGCCCGCGGACGGCTACCGGCCGGGCGGGGGCCAGCCGAGCTTCGACAAGCAGCCCGTGCGGGACTACCTCGACGGCCTGCGCCGCGCCGGGAAGTGGAACGGCGAGGCCCCGGCCCCGTCCCTGCCCGCCGACGTGGTGAGCGCCACCACGGCCCGCTACCAGGAGATCTTCCGGCGGCTCGCCGGTCCTTCAAGGGAGAACGCCTGATGCGCATCGCGCCCGAAGGTTGGCCGTTCATCAGGGTCGCGCTGGCCCTCGACGCGGCCCTGGTGGTGGTCTGGTACTCGTGGCCTGGCTGGACCGCCGCGCTCGTCGCGGTCGGCGTGGTCCTCACGGTGTGGGTCACGGCGTTCTTCCGCGACCCGGCGCGGCAGGGGCCGCGCGGCGAGCGGCTGGTGATCGCGCCCGCCGACGGGCGCGTGTGCAGCATCGCCCAGGTGGAGGAGCCGGTGTACATTCACCGGCAGACCACCCGTGTCTCCATCTTCATGAGCGTGTTCAACGTTCACGTCAACCGCTTCCCGGTCTCGGGCGAGGTCGAGGTGGTGCACTACAACCCCGGCCAGTTCACCGTCGCCAGCCACGACAAGGCATCCCTGGTGAACGAGCAGGCGTCGGTCGGGATCAGCGGCCCGCGAGGCCCGGTGCTGGTGCGCCAGATCGCGGGGAGCATCGCCCGCCGGATCGTCACCGACGTCGGGCCGGGCGATCACGCCGAGCAGGGCGAGCGGTTCGGGATGATCCGCTTCGGCTCGCGCGTGGACCTCTTCCTCGACCCGGCGGTGAAGGTCAAGGTGGCGCTGAATCAGGTCGTGCGCGGCGGCGAGACGGTGATCGCGGAGTACCCGGCGTGACCGCGCCGCGCCCACGTCGCCGGGGCATGCGGCGCGCGATCGTCATCCTGCCGAGCGCCTTCACGTCGGGCAATCTCTTCTTCGGCGTGTGGTCCATGGTGGCGTCGGCGCGCGGGAACTTCGCCGGCGCCGCGTGGTTCATCGTCGTCGCGGCCGTGCTCGACCTCCTGGACGGCCGCGTGGCACGGATGAGCCGCACGGGCTCGTCGTTCGGCGCCGAGCTGGATTCCCTGGTGGACATCGTCTCGTTCGGGGTCGCCCCGGCGCTGCTGCTCTACTTCTGGCGCTTCCAGGCCGGCGAATGGGGCTGGCTCCTCTCCTTCATCTACGTGCTGGCGGCGGCGCTCCGGCTGGCGCGGTTCAACGTGCTGCAGGCCGGCCAGGCCAAGAGCCACTTCATCGGCCTGTCGTCGCCGATCTCGGGCATCACGCTCGCCTCCTCGTACACGTTCACGCAGACGCCGTTCTTCCGCGGCTCCCTCGCGTTCATCCCGGTACCGCAGCTCGTCGTGCTGCTCACGATCCTGCTCGCGGTGCTGATGGTGAGCCAGGTGCCCTACCCGGTCTTCCCCAAGGTGGGGCTCCGCACCTGGCGGGGACGCGCGTGGCTGGTGGTGCACGTGGCCGCGGCGCTGCTCGCGCTGTCGTACCCCGAGTACTTCTTCTTCGCGGCGGGCCTCACGCTCATCGCGTTCGGCCTCGTGCGCGCCGCGTTCCTCGGCCTGCTGGACCGGCTGCCGGAGCGCGACCCGATGCGGGACGACGAGGACGAGCCGCGGCGCCCGGTCGAGTACGACCTGTCGCCCGAGCGGCTGCGCTTCCACCTGGGCCGGCGGCGGCCCCGGGGACCGGGTCCGCGCGCGGGCGAGGGCGGCCAGTGAGCCGGTTCCGCGCCCGGGTGCGTGTCATGCCCCGGCCATCCATCCTGGACCCGGCCGGGCTCGCCGTCTCTCACGCGCTCGGCGAGCTGGGCTTCGCCGGCATCGCCGACGTGCGGCTCGGCCGCGCCGTCGAGCTGCTGCTGGAGGCGGCCACGGCGGACGCGGCGCGCGACAGCGCCCTCAAGATGTGCGAGCGGCTGCTGGCGAACCCGGTCACCGAAGACTTCGTGCTCGAGACGGTGGAGCCCGCGACGTGAAGATCGCGGTCGTCCGCTTCCCAGGGTCGAACTGCGACGCCGACGCCTACGCGGCGGCCGAAGCCGCCGGGGCCGAAGCGTCGTACGTATGGCACCGGTCCACGGATCTCGGCGGCGCCGACGTCGTCGTGCTGCCGGGCGGTTTCTGCTACGGCGACTACCTGCGGCCGGGCGCCATCGCGCGCTTCTCTCCGGTCATGCGCGCGGTGGCCGCGCACGCGGCCGCGGGGCGCCCCGTCCTCGGCATCTGCAACGGCTTCCAGGTGCTGTGCGAGGCGCAACTGCTGCCCGGAGCGCTCGCCAGGAACGGCGGGCTCTCGTTCGTCTGCCGCACGGTCACGCTGCGCGTCGAGTCCGACGCCACGCCGTTCACCGCGCGCTACCAGGTGGGGCAGCAGCTCCGGATGCCCGTGGCGCACGGCGACGGCCGCTACGTCGCCGACGAGCGCACGCTCGACCGCCTCGAGCGGGAGGATCGGGTGATCTTCCGCTACGCAGGCGGCAATCCGAACGGCGCGATGCGCGACATCGCGGGTATCACGAACGAAGGACGCAACGTGGTAGGACTCATGCCGCACCCCGAGCGCGCCGCGGAACCCCTCCTCGGCTCCAGTGACGGTGCGGCCATGTTCGCCCTGGCGGCGGTCGCCGCGGGCGTCTGAGGGAGGCACCATGACGCAGGCTACGCTCTGGACGGCCCTCGTGGCGTCGGCGCTCGCCGCCGCGCCCCTCCAGGCCCAGGACACGACGGCGGCGAAGCACGACACCGCCGCCGCGGCTCAGGCGGCACCGGCCGCCGCGCCGGCGGCCGCTCCCGCGGCCCCCACCATGACGCCCGTCAAGCCGGGGATGAGCGAGGCCGACGTGCGGGCCGCGTGGGGGGATCCCGTCGCGGTGCGCCGCGTGAACGACTGGACCTATCTCTTCTACCGGAACGGGCGGGAGCGCGAGGTCGGCTACTACGACGTCGTGATGCTCCAGGGCGGCCAGGTGATGGACGCCATCGTGCGCAGCCCCGACCACGTCTACGCGGGCCAGAGCAGCTCGCCCGAGGGCCGCAAGCCCGTCTTCACGCCGCCCGAGGGCCAGGCCGCCGACACGACGACCGGCGCCGTGACCGGCGTCAAGGTGAAGCCGGGCCGGTGACGAGGACGGCGCACCCCCGCCCCGGGGACCCGCCGATCACCCCGGAGCTCGTGCGCCAGCACGGCCTCACACCCGCCGAATTCGATCGCATCCGGTCCATTCTGGGCCGGGCGCCGACGTACGTGGAGCTGGGCATCTTCTCCGCGCTGTGGAGCGAGCACTGCGCGTACAAGCACTCGCGCCCGGTGCTGAAGACCTTCCCCACCCAGGGGCCCCAGGTGCTGCAGGGACCCGGCGAGAACGCCGGCGTGCTGCGCATCGGCGACGGCTGGGCGGTCGCGTTCAAGATGGAGTCGCACAACCATCCCTCCGCCGTCGAGCCCTACCAGGGCGCGGCGACCGGCGTCGGCGGCATCCTGCGCGACATCTTCACCATGGGCGCGCGCCCCGTCGCGGTCCTGGACTCCCTGCGCTTCGGCCCGCTCGAGAGCGACCGGCAACGCTACCTGATGAAGGGCGTCGTGCGCGGCGTGGGCGACTACGGGAACTGCGTGGGCGTCCCCAACGTCGGGGGCGACGTCGCCTTCGAGAGCGCCTACGAGGGGAACCCGCTGGTCAACGCGATGTGCGTGGGCCTGCTCCGGGAGGACGAGCTGATCCGCGCGAAGGCGGCCGGCCCCGGCAACCCCATCATCGCGGTGGGCTCGCGCACGGGCCGCGACGGGATCCACGGCGCCTCGTTCGCCTCCGAGGAGCTGTCGGCCAAGAGCGAGGCCCGCCGTCCGCAGGTGCAGGTCGGCGACCCGTTCACCGAGAAGCTGCTGGTCGAGGCCTCCCTCGACCTCATCCGCTCGGGCCACATCGTGGCCATCCAGGACATGGGGGCCGCCGGCCTCACGTCGAGCTCCGCCGAGATGGCGGCGCGCGGCGGCGTCGGCGTGGAGATCGACGCCAAGCTCGTGCCCGTGCGGGAGACGGCGATGACCCCGTACGAGATCCTGCTGTCGGAATCGCAGGAGCGCATGCTCGTCGTGGCGCACCGCGGCCGCGAGCGCGAGGTCGAGGCCATCTGCCGGCGTTGGGAGCTGGGCAGCGCCGTGATCGGGCGCGTCACCGACGACGGGATGTACCGGGTGCGCTGGGGCGAGGAGGTCGTGGCCGAGATCCCGGGCCGCGACCTCGTCGACCACGCCCCGGTCTACCATCCCGAGGCCCGCGAGAGCGCCGAGACGGCGGGGCGCCGCGCGCGCCCGGTGCCGGCTCCCCCGCCCCACCAGGACGTCGGCCAGGTGCTCGACCGCCTGATGGACCTGCCTACCATCGCGTCCAAGCGCTGGGTCTACGAGCAGTACGACACGTCGGTGCAGACCAATACGGTGCTCGGGCCGGGCGGCGACGCCGCCGTGCTGCGGGTGCGCGGCAGCCGCCGGGGCATCGCCGTCACGAGCGGCGGGAGCGGCCGCTACGTCTGGCTCGATCCCTACGAGGGCGGCAAGGCGGTCGTGGCCGAGGCGGCGCGCAACGTGGCGGCGACGGGCGCCCGGCCCCTCGGCATCACCGACTGCCTGAACTTCGGCAACCCCGAGAAGCCGGAAGTGTTCTACCAGTTCCGCGAGGCGTGCCGGGGCATCAGCGACGCCTGCCGCGCGCTGGACACGCCGGTCACCGGCGGCAACGTGTCCTTCTACAACGAGAGCCCGGCGGGCGCCGTGCTGCCCACCCCGGTGATCGGCATGGTCGGCGTGCTCGACGACGTGACGGCGCGCGTCGGCGCGGCGTTCCGGTCCCGGAGCGACGCCATCGTGTGCCTGGGGCGGCCGTCGGGGTCGCTGGGCGCGTCGCAGTATCTTTCACTGCTGACGGGCGAGGTGTTCGGCGCCCCGCCGCGTGTGGACCTCGCGGCCGTGAGGGCGCTGGTGGATTGCCTGGTCGCCTGCGCGGCGGAACGCCTGCTCGCCTCGGCGCACGACGTTTCCGAGGGAGGCCTGGCTGTGGCGCTGGCGGAGTGCTCCGCTCTCTCGCCCGACTTGCTCGGCGCGGACGTGGACCTCACCGTGCTCGCGGGCGGGCTCGACGCCGCGGCGGCGCTGTTCGGCGAGGACCAGGGCGTGGTGGTGGCGAGCTGCCGGCCCGAGCACGCCTCGCGCGTCCAGGACGTGGCGCGGCGTTTCGGCGTGCCGTGCGCGACGGTGGGGACGGTCGGGGCGCCGGAGGGCGACCTCCGGGTTCGCGTGGGCACGGCGCGGATCGTCCGGTCCGTCGCGCAGCTGCGTCGGATTTACGAAGACGCGCTGCCGCGGCGCCTCAACGGGACCGGCGGCACGCAGCTTGCGCGGGGTACCTAGACTCGATGTGCGGGATCATCGGCGTATCGAACCATCCTGAAGCGGCGCGGCTCGCGTACCTCGGCTTGTACGCGCTGCAGCACCGCGGCCAGGAGTCGGCCGGCATCGTCTCGGTGGACGAGGCCGGGGTGGCCCGCACCCATCGCGGCATGGGCCTCGTGTCGGACGTGTTCGGCGAGGGCGTGCTCGACAGTTTCGAGGGCTCCACCGCCATCGGCCACACGCGCTACAGCACGGCGGGCTCGAGCGTCCTGGCCAACGCGCAGCCCGTGCTCGTGCGCTTCCGCGGCGGCACGCTCGCGCTCGCGCACAACGGCAACCTGACCAACGCGGCGGAGCTGCGGCGCGAGCTGGTGGACGCGGGCGCCATCTTCGCCTCGACGATGGACTCGGAGATCCTGGTCCACCTGATCGCCCGCTCGCGCCGCCCCGACCCCGCCGACCAGATCCGCGAGGCCCTGGCGCGGGTCGAGGGCGCCTACTCGCTCGTCCTGACCGTCAACGCCCAGCTCTACGCCATCGTGGACCCGCGCGGCTTCCGCCCCCTGCTCCTGGGCAAGGTCGGCGACGCGCCGGTCGTGGCGTCGGAGAGCTGCGCGCTCGACATCGTCGGCGCGCGGACGGTGTGCGAGCTCGAGCCGGGCTCCTTCGTGCGGATCGACGGCGGGCGCATCGACTACCTGGATCCCCTGCCTCCGGCGCCTCCCGCCCACTGCGTCTTCGAGCTGGTGTATTTCTCACGCCCCGACAGCCTGATCTTCGGCGAGAGCGTGGACCAGTTCCGGCGCAACCTCGGCCGCCAGCTCGCGCGCGAGCAGCCCGCCGAGGGCTGCGACTGCGTCTTCTCGGTGCCCGACTCCTCCAACGCGGCGGCGCTGGGCTTTTCGGACGAGTCGAAGATCCCGCTCGAGCACGCGCTGATCCGCAATCACTACGTCGGCCGGACGTTCATCCACCCGGCGCAGGCGGGGCGCGACGCGAAGGTCAAGATCAAGTACAACCCGGTCCGCGAAGTGCTGTCCGGCAAGAAGGTCGTGATCGTGGACGACTCGATCGTCCGCGGCACCACGAGCCGCGGCCTCGTCGAGATGGTCCGCCGCGCCGGCGCGCGCGAGGTGCACTTCCGCGTCGCCTCCGCGCCGATCGTGGGTCCGTGCTACTACGGCATCGATACGCCCAACCGCGACGAGCTGATCGCCGCGACGCATTCCGTCGAGGAGATCAAGACGTTCCTCGGCGTGGACTCCCTCGGCTACCTGTCGCTCGAGGGGATGGTGCAGGCCAGCGTCCGGGAGCCCGGGCGCTTCTGTCACGCGTGTTTCTCGAAGGTCTACCCCACCAGCGTCCCGCTCGAGGCCGCGAAGCTGCGGCTCGAGGCCGGGCGTGAACGCACTCACAAAGGGCTGGTATGAGTCGCTACGTCTACTACTTCGGTTCGGGCCACGCCGACGGCACGGCCCAGATGAAGACCGTGCTCGGTGGCAAGGGCGCGAACCTCGCCGAGATGACCAACCTCGGCATTCCCGTGCCGCCCGGCTTCACCATCAGCGCCGAGCTGTGCAACGCCTACATCGCGAACAAGACCTACCCCAAGGAGCTGAAGGGCGAAGTCGAGGCCAGCCTGAAGCGGGTCGAAGAGGTGATGGGCCGGAAGTTCGGCGCGGCCACGAAGCCGCTGCTGGTCTCCGTGCGCTCCGGCGCCGCAGTCTCGATGCCGGGGATGATGGACACGATCCTGAACCTCGGGATGAACGACACCGTCGCCGCCGCGCTGGCCACGGAGACGGGCAACCCGCAGTTCGCGTACGACGCGTACCGGCGCTTCGTGCAGATGTACGGCGACGTGGTCCTGGGCCTCAAGGGCAGCCGGAGCCCGTTCGAGCCGCTGCTGGCCGCGAAGAAGAAGGCCAAGAAGGTGGAGCGCGACATCGACCTGCCCGCCGAGGACATGAAGGCGCTGGTGGGCGAGTACAAGGAGGCCCTGAAGAAGCTCCTGCCCTCCGGGTTCCCCGAGGACCCGCAGGCGCAGCTGTGGGGCGCGATCGAGGCGGTGTGGCGCTCCTGGATGGGCGACCGCGCCGTCGCCTACCGCCGCATCCACCACGTGCCCGAGACGCTGGGTACGGCCGTCACCGTGATGGCGATGGTGTTCGGCAACTTCGGCGAGGACTCGGGCACGGGCGTGGCCTTCACGCGCGACCCCTCGACCGGAGAGAAGCGGTTCTTCGGCGAGTTCCTCGTGAACGCGCAGGGCGAGGACGTCGTGGCCGGGATCAGGACGCCGGAGCCGGTCGCACTGATGGAAAAGAAGTTCCCGCCCGCCTACAAGCAGCTGGTGGAGACCTACCAGCGGCTCGAGAAGCACTACAAGGACATGCAGGACCTCGAGTTCACGGTCGAGCGCGGCAAGCTGTTCCTGCTCCAGACGCGCAACGGCAAGCGCACGGGCGCCGCGGCGGTGCGGGTCGCGGTCGAGATGGCCGAGGAGGGGATGATCAGCCAGCAGGAGGCGCTGCTTCGCGTCTCGCCCGACGCCCTCGACCAGCTGCTCCACCCCATGGTGGACCCGGCGGCCAAGGCCACGGTGCTGGCGACCGGCCTGCCGGCCTCGCCGGGCGCGGCGGCCGGCCAGGTGGTGTTCGACGCCCACGAGGCGTTCGAGTGGGCCAAGGACGGCAAGGCGGTGATCCTGGTGCGGGCCGAGACGTCGCCCGAGGACATCAAGGGCATGGCCGCGGCCAAGGGCATCCTCACGGCGCGCGGCGGCATGACGTCGCACGCGGCGGTCGTGGCACGCGGGATGGGCAAGTGCTGCGTCGTGGGCGCAAAGAGCGTCGAGGTGGACGAGGCGGCCGGCGTCTTCCGCTCCGGCGGGCGCACCGTCAAGCGCGGCGACTGGGTGACGCTCGACGGCTCCACGGGCCGGGTGATCGACGGCCAGGTCAAGCTGGTGGAGCCCAAGATGTCGGGCCACTTCGAGAAGTTCATGCAGTGGGCCGACCGGGAGCGGAAGATCACGGTCCGCACCAACGCCGACACGCCGGGCGACGCGAAGCGGGCGCGCGAGTTCGGCGCGCAGGGCATCGGGCTGACGCGGACGGAGCACATGTTCTTCGAGGGTGACCGGATCGCGGCAATGCGCGAGATGATCGTGGCCCGCGACCTGGCCGGGCGGAAGAAGGCCCTCGCCAAGCTGCTGCCGATGCAGCGCAGCGACTTCGAGGGGATCTTCACCGCGATGGACGGCTACCCCGTGACCATCCGCCTGCTCGACCCGCCGCTCCACGAGTTCCTGCCGCATGAACCCGACCTCGTGGCGGCGCTCGCCAAGCAGATGGGGATCAGCGCCGAGCAGCTGGCCGGGATCGTCGAGTCGCTGCGCGAGGCCAACCCGATGCTCGGGCACCGCGGCTGCAGGCTCGGCATCACGTACCCCGAGATCACCGAGATGCAGGCGCAGGCGATCTTCGAGGCCGCCGTCAACGTGGCGGCGAAGGGCGTGAAGGTGATCCCGGAGGTGGAGGTGCCGCTCGTCGCGACGGTGGCGGAGTTCCGGAACCAGGAGCAGATCGTGCGCCGCGTCGCCGCGGAGGTGTTCGCCAGCAAGAAGCGCGAAGTGCACTACCTGGTGGGCACGATGATCGAGCTGCCGCGCGCGGCGCTCACCGCCGACAAGATCGCCGAGGTGGCCGAGTTCTTCTCGTACGGCACCAACGACCTGACCCAGACCACGTTCGGCCTCTCGCGCGACGACGCCGGGCGCTTCCTTCCCGCCTACGTCGAGGCGGGTATCCTGTCCAACGATCCGTTCCAGGTGCTGGACCAGGAGGGTGTGGGCAAGCTGATCAGGATGGGCATCGAGCTCGGCCGCAGCGTCCGCAAGGACCTGATGGTCGGCATCTGCGGCGAGCACGGCGGCGAGCCGTCGAGCGTGATGTTCTGCCACCGGGTCGGGATGAACTACGTGTCCTGCTCGCCGTTCCGGGTGCCGATCGCCCGGCTCGCGGCCGCGCAGGCCGCGCTCCAGGACAAGGGCGTCGAGGACCGGACCGGCGCCACCGTGTGAACGACGCCGGCGGGCGGCCGCCGGCGAACACTCGAGGGAAAGGGAGTCACCGATGCGACGCACCACCCGACGCTTCCTGGCATCTGCCGGCGTGGCGCTGGCGGCCCTCATCGCGGCGGGCCCGCGCGTGCTGCTCGCGCAGGCCATCGACTCCACTCCGGCCAGGGACACCGCGCGGGCCACGGACAGCACCGCCGGAAGCCGCGCGCTGGCCACCACGAGCGTGCCGCGTTACCTGGCCAGCCACGGGCGGCAGCTGCACCTCACGGCCAAGCAGAGCGATCGCGTCCGCGAGGTCGCCACGTGGCTCGACAACGCCAACGCGCCGCTGCGCGCGCAGGTTCAGCAGGTGACCGGCGGCCGGCCGCTGCGCACCATGCGGCCGATGGAGCGCCGCCGGCTGGCGCCTCAGCTCCAGCCCATCATCCAGAACATCCGGACGAACAACCAGGCCGCGCTCGACTCCGTGGACGCGATCCTCAACCCGGCGCAGCAACAGCAGCTGCAGACCCTGGTCGAGGAGTACCGCCAGCGCATGCAGCAACGTCAGGCGCGCCCGGCGCAGCAGTAGCGCCCGGGGCGCGATTATCCGAGCTGACGGGCCGGGTTTCCGCTGGGGAACCCGGCCCTTTGCATGGGGGTAGCGAATCCGTGTGCCGGCGCATTAACGCCGGCCAGCGATGGGCGTCAGATGGGTGGAGCGCTGACGGCAGTCAGGAGGTAGATCGTGAGCAAGATCACCATGCGGGTTCGCGCGGTCATCGGCGCGATGGGCATTCTGGCATTCGCATCGCCCGTGGCGGCGCAGACCCATCATCGCGGCGCCGAGATGCGCTACGCGGCCCAGTGGGTCCAGCGCGGCGGCGCCTGGCGTGACGCGCGTCCAATCCGCGGCGCGCGGTGGCGTGCGGCCGGCTGGGGATATGGTTACCGGGCCTTCGCCCCGCGCTGGGGCTATCGCGTGGTCGCGCCGCGCTGGGGTTACGGCGTGAGGGCGCCGCGTTGGGGGTATCGGGTCTGGGATCCGCCGTTCCCGCCGCGCATGTGGCCTCGCCCCTGGGTGCGGCCGCCTTACCGCGCGATCCGCCGACCGTGGGGACGCGCCTGGATCAGTGCCCGCTATCGCGTAGGCTGAACAGCCGGAATCTCTGCAGCAGCGGGCCGGGCCCCCTCGGGACCCGGCCCGCCGTCGTCCTCACCCCCCCATGGCCTTCAGGGCGGCGTTGATGCCGAACGCGCCGAGTGAGGCGAGGGCCACGAGGAGGATCGCGAACGAGATCAGCGCCGCCGACCATGCCGCGCCCGTGGAGACCTTGCCCAGGGTCTTCAGGCCGACGGCCGAGATGATGAGCTGCCAGATGGCGAGCGGACCGATGCCGGCCAGGAACAGCCGCAGGAACGCGCCGGTGGCCGCATCGGAAGGCAGCAGCAAGTCGAGCCCGAAGGACACCTGCACGTCCCACACCGACTGGATGCTGCCCGCTCCGCGAGACGTGAGCACGATGACCGTCAGCACTTGCTGGAGGATGGCGATCGGCCACCCGTAGATGACGACCACCAGCATCTTCTTGAACGTGGTCTGACCGCCGAAGATGAGCAGAACCACGTAGTAGATGCCCCCCGCGAGCGCCGCGAGGATCAGCACCGTCAAGGCGCCGAGCACGACGCCCATCAGGGTACGGCCAAGGCCGATGCTCGCCGCCGGCACCGGCTGCCCCATGTGCTGCAGGATGAGCACCCGGATGCGGTCCTGGAACGGCCGCTGCAGGATCTGCAGGACGGCAAAGACCAGGCTCACGATGATCCACGGCGTCCAGAAACGTGGCGTCTCCTGCTGCTCCTCGAACACCGCCTTGGGCGTGAAAGGTGCCCGGACGAGCCGCCACAGGTCCGTGAGCACCGGCGTGTACGGGGTGGACGACGTGGCTTGAGGGGCCGGTACTGCCATGCGCGCTCCGGGTGTAGGATGGCACACAACCTACGCGTGCGGAGAAAAAGCGAAAGAGCCGGGCGAATCGCCCGTTCGGCACGCGTGTCGTATAATGACGCGTCGCTTCTCGAGGCCAGGTAGTGCGGCGGCTCGTGGTGAACGCGGACGATTTCGGCCTTTCGGCGCTGGTCAACGACGGCATCGCCGAAGCCGTCGGGGCGGGCGTCGTCACGTCGGTCTCGGTCATGGTCAACACGCCCGGCTTCGACGACGCGATGCACCGCGTTCCCTCGCTCTCGCCGCGGACGAGCGTCGGCCTCCACTTCAATCTGACGACCGGCCGGCCCGTCTGCGCGGCGGGCGAGGTGCCGAGCCTGGTGGACGGCGCGGGCCGCCTCCTGAGCCTCGGCGCCCTCGTGCGGCGGGCGCTGGCGGGCCGGGTGCGCGCCGACGAGGTCCGGCGCGAGGCGAGCGCGCAGCTCGCCCGGCTCCGCTCCGGCGGCGTCGAGCCGACCCACGCCGACAGCCACCGCCACGTCCATGCCCTCCCCGCCATCCGCGGCGGTCTCGCGGCCGCGGCGGCGTCCGCGGGAGTGCGCGCCGTGCGCCGCCCCCTCGAGCCGCTCTGGGCGCGGCCCGTGAACGCGGCGGCGCTCGCCAAGCGCGCCTCTCTCGCCGCGGCGTGGGCCGTGCCCTCGGGCAGCGCTCGGCCTCGGCCGGGAACCACCGCCTTCCGCGGGCTCGCCCTGCTCGGCGTCCGCCGCTACGCCGAGGACCTCCTCGTCCTGCTCGACGCGCTACCCGCGGGGAGCACCGAGTTGATGGTGCATCCCGGCCGCGACGATCCGTCCGTCGCGGCCTGGGACCCGTACGTCGCCGAGCGCGCCGTCGAGCTCGCGGCGCTCCTATCGGCGCCCGTGCGCGAGCGGCTCGGGCGCGGCGACGTGCGCCTCGGGCCGATTGGCGACGCCCGCGCGCCGTAGGGTCCCGCCGTCGTGCGCTTGACCCCCTCTCCCGCCCTGCTCTATTCATAGCCGCATGACACCGCCCGCCACCGCGGCCCCGCTCCTCACCGTTGTCGCGCCGTGCTACCAGGAAGAGGACGTCGTCGACGATTTCTACCGCGCCCTGAAGTGCGTGCTGGCCAAGCTCCCCGACCTGCGGCACGAGATCGTCCTCGTGGACGACGGCAGCACCGACGGCACCCTGGCGCGACTCAACGCGATCGCGGCGGCGGACCCCGCGGTGCGGGTGTACTCCTTCGCGCGGAATTTCGGGCACCAGGCCGCCGTCACCTGCGGCCTCAATTACGCGGGCGATCCGGACGCCGTGATCGTGATGGACTCCGATCTCCAGCATCCGCCCGAGATCCTGCTGCGGCTTCTGGAGGAGTGGCGGAACGGGCACGAGGTCGTGAACGCGGTGCGCGAGGTCACGGAGGGCGTGGGCCCGCTCAAGCGGGCGAGCTCGACGCTGTTCTACCGCGTATTCAACGCGCTCTCGGACACGCAGCTCACGCCGGGCGCGGCGGACTTCTTCCTGCTCTCCCGGGCGGCGCTCGCCGCCGTGCGGCGGATGCCGGAGCGCAACCGCTTTCTGCGCGGGATGATCGCGTGGCTGGGGTTCCCCCGCGCCCGGGTCACGTACTGCGCGCCGGCTCGCTCCAAGGGTTACTCCAAATACAGCGCGGCGCGGATGATCGTCCTCGCCAAGGACGCGATCTACTCGTTCTCCTCCAGGCCGCTGCGCCTGGTGAGCAACCTGGGGCTGCTGCTGGTGGTGCTGGGGGCGGGCTACTTCCTCGAGGTGATGTGGGAGAAGCTGTTCTCCAACAAGCCGCTCGAGCCCGGTTGGGCGACCGTCATCGGGGTCCTGCTGATCCTCGGGGGCGCGCAGCTCGTCACGCTGGGCGTGATCGGCGAGTACCTCTCGCGGGTGTTCGACGAGGTGAAGCGGCGCCCGATGTACGTCCTCAAGCAGAGCGCGCCCGCCCGGGCCGAGCCGCGGCGCTGAGCGCCGGTCACACGGCGGGCGTCGCCTCCGCGCGCGACGGCCGCAGCAGCTCCGACTGCATCACCAGCCACGCGAGCGCGACCGGCACCACCTTGTAGTGCCACGGCTGGCAGCACCGGGCCCGGAGCGACGGCGTCAGCACCTCCGAGGACAGCGAGACCAGCAGCCAGGCGAGCGCCATGACCGCGTGGTGGTACCAGCGTCGCCGGCTCGTGAGGTACCAGCCCACGATCCCCGCCATCGCGACCACGAACGTGGGCGACTCCGCCTGGTGGTTGAAGAGCACGACGTACCCGAGCACGGAGAAGAGCATCCCGCGCCGGAACAACGCGTCTTCCCAGTCGGCCCGCCGCACCAGGAACGGCAGCAGCAGCACGAGCGTGCCCGCGAGTTGCACGGGCCAGTTCGGCCACCCGCCCGGGACCCAGAGCCCGATGAGCGACATCACCGACTCCATCCGCAGCGGTCCGTAGCTCCGTTCGAGCTCGCTCCACCCGTGGTACTGGTGCACCAGGGTGGCCGGCGACGTGAGCAGCAGCGGCGCGAGCAGGAGCGCCGCGATGGCGCCGCCGAGCAGCAGCCCGAAACGCCAGCGCCGGCGGCTCGGCAGCGCCAGGGCCGCGGCCGCGAGCGGGAAGATCTTGATGACGGCGCCGACGGCGACGGCCCACGCCGCCCGTCCCATCCGGTCCTGCTCCATCCACACGAAGGCGAGGATCATCAGGCCGGCGACGAGGGCGTTGGTCTCCGAGTTCTGCGTCGTGCGCAGCACCTCGAAGACGAGGATCAGCAGCGCCACGACACCGGTCCGGCCCGGGAGGAGGCGGCGGATGGCGTAATAGAAGACGCCGATGTTCAGGGCGTTGAAGAGCAGCAGACCGAGCCAGACGGGCGGCAACGCGAACGGCGCAACGAGGAGCGCGAACGTCGGACCGTACTGGAACCGGTCGAAGTAAAGCGATGGATAGAACTCATAGAGGCTGATCCCCTCCCTGAGGTGGAAGAAGGACCAGCGGAACATCGCGAAGTTGTTGACGTGACCGAGGTGGACTTCCTGCCACGTGACGAGCACGGCCATCAGCGCGTACAGCGCGATCAGCCCGATCTCCCATCGCGCCGTCGCCCGCCCGGCGCTCGTCCCCACCACCCCGTCCTGCGCCAACCGCCCCCCGGCTGCACGTAGGCACCCAAACTACCGCGACCGCGCGGGGCAGCGAAAGTGCCGGCCGAGCCGGCCGTCGGCCGGCATGCACGGCAAGTCGAAAGTGGAGGCGGGGGGAATCGAACCCCCGTCCGAGCAGCGATCCGCAGCAGCTTCTACGTGCGTAGCTCGCGATTCAGGCTGCGACCACGGGCCGGCTCACGAGCAGCCTGCCTGCAGTCCCGCCTCGGTGAAATCTCGCCGCGCGCGCCGAGACGCCACGCACGACCAGCCTGACTTTTCGATACCCGAGCGTCGCCTCAGGCGGGCTCCATCTCGGGCAGGTGCATAAGGCGGTTAAGCCTTACGCGGCCATCGCAAGGTTCGCGTTGGCATTTGAATCGTTCCCAGAGGTTTAGCGAGGATCCAGGAACCTCGGCACGCTGCCACCGCCCCACGACACCCGTCGAATCCTGTCGCCCCCAGGCGAACACCGAAAATTAGCCACCCTTCCCCCCGGATGCCACGCTCCGGTTGCGCCCCTCGCGTTTGGCCCGGTACAGCGCGCTATCGGCCGTGGCCATCAGGTTCTCCGGGCTGGGGATCGGGATGGGCGAGGCGGAGACGCCGCAGGAGAGGGTCATCGGGTGCTCCTGGGCCTGGTAGCGGAACGGGTGCTCCGCCAGGAGGTTGCGGAGCCGCTCGGCCACCTCCATGCCGTGGCTGAGATCTCCGCCCGGGAGCCACACGGCGAACTCCTCGCCCCCGATGCGCGCGGCCATGTCGGCGCCGCGCAACGCGTTCTTGAGCAGGCCGGCGAAGTGCTTCAGCGCCGCGTCACCTGCCGCGTGCCCCAGGGTGTCGTTGATCCGCTTGAAGAAGTCGATGTCCAGGATCACCAGTGCCGAGCGGGCCGCGTCCGCCGACGCCATCGCCTTCTTGAGCGCGCGCCGGTTCGCCAGGCCCGTCAGCTCGTCCGTTTCCGCCTGCCGCTTGGCGATCTCCACGGCCTGGGAGGGGCCGAGCACCGGCCCGAAGCGCCGCGCCAGCTTCTCCAGCTCGTCCACGACCGCGGCCGGCGCCATGGGCGGCTCGCCCAGGGCCAGTACGGCGCCGCCCACCCGCGAACCGAACAGCAGAGGCACCGCCACGCCGCCGCGGAGCGGCCGGCGCCGGTCGCGCGGCGACGAATGCACCACCGCTTCGCTCGCCAGGGCCACCGTCGGCGTGGCCTCCGTGATGGCGCGCCCGGCCGGCGAGTCCAGGTCCACGGAGACGCCTTCGAGACGCCGGTCGTCGCCGCTCGAAATCGTCGTGATCTTGAGCGGCCCGCCGTCCGTGTCGCGCAGCACGACCGCGCACGGCATGCCCACCGCCTCCGACGCGACGTCGGCCAGGACCCGGCACAGGTGGTCCAGCGTGGCGTCTACCGGCAGGCCGGACGCCGCGTCGGCCGCCCGCATGGAGGGCCGACGCCGAGCCGAGTACGCACGCTCGCGCCGGGCCGCGAGCGCCCGGGCCGACCAGCCGCCCGCGGCCCCCAGCGCCAGGCCTACGAGCAACGGGACGAAGCCGGTCACGCCGGGGCCAGGACCTCGCCGCTCGCCAGGTACTCCGAGAAGATCTGCTCGACCTCGGCGAGGCTGGCGACGCGGTGCAACCGCTCGCGCAGCGCGGCCGCCCCGGGGAGTCCGCGGGCGTACCAGCCCAGGTGCTTGCGGAATTCCAACACCGTCTTGGGGCTATCGCCTTCCAGCGCGAGCGTGAGACGGGCGTGCTCCAGCGCCGTCCGGAACCGCTCCTCCGCCCCGGGGGCCGGCGGCACGGGCCGCCCATCGAGCAGCGCCCGCGCGTCGCGGAAGATCCAGGGGTTCCCGAACGATCCCCGTGCGATCATCACGCCCGCGCACCCCGTCCGGCTCCGCATGCGCAGCACGTCCTCGGCGCTGGTGACGTCGCCGTTGCCGATCACGGGGATCTCGAGCGCCTCCACCACGGCCGCGATCTCCTCCCAGCGCGCCGCGCCGGAGAACATCTGCGTCCGCGTGCGGGCGTGCAGCGTCAGGGCCCGCGCGCCGGCCTCCTGGCAGCGGAGCGCGATACCCACCGGGTCGCGCAGCGTCTCGTCCCACCCCGAGCGGATCTTGACCGTCACCGGCAGCGACGTGGCCGCAGCCACCGCGCGGATGATGCGCTGCACGAGGTCGAGGTCCTTGAGGCACCCGGAGCCGCCGTTGCGCTTGACGACCTTCTTGACCGGGCAGCCGAAGTTGATGTCCACGTACTCGGGCGCGAAGACGTCGGAGACGAGGGCCGCCGCCTCCGCCATCGCACCGGGCTCGGCGCCGAAGATCTGGATCCCGATCGGCCGCTCGGCCGCCGCGAAGCCGGCCATGCGCAACGTGCGCTCGCTGCCGCGGCGGAGGCCCTCCGAGGAGAGGAACTCCGATACCACGACGTCGGCCCCGAACCGGCGGCACAACTGCCGGAACGGCGCCTCCGACACACCCGCCATGGGGGCCAGGAACAGGGGGACCCCGGCCGGTACCGGAAACGGAAACTCCATGGGGCGCAAGCTACGAAGCGCTCCGGAGGGAGGCAACCGGCCGTTTGACCGACCGCGGGACGGTTTGTAGCTTTTGACCCATGCTGCTACGCGAGTTCCTCCGCGACGACGCGATCAATCTCGCGCTCGCCGGTCGCACCAAGGACGACATCCTCAAGGAGCTGATCCGGCTCCTCAAGCTCGACGAGAAATCCGAGGGGATGCTCTACAAGATGCTCAAGCGCCGGGAGAACCTCGGCTCGACGGGCATCGGCCGGGGCATCGCCATCCCGCACTGCCGCTCGCTGGTGGTGAACAACCTGCGACTGGCCTTCGGCCGGCGGCTGGACGGCGTCGAGTACAAGTCCATCGACGAGAAGCCCGCGCAGTTCTTCTTCCTCATCGTGGCGCCGCCGCTCGAGGTCTCCAACCAGTACCTGCCGGTGCTGGGCCGGATCGCGCAATTCGCCAAGGAGGCCGACGTGCCCCAGCGCCTGGCCTCTATCCAGACGCCCGAGGAATTTCTGAAGTTGGTAGAGGAGAAGGGACTGTAGATTTCAGAGCAGTTGCCAGACGCCAAGTTGCCGGTGGTTTTCAGAAGCAAGTTGACGGATGCAGAGCAGGCCTCGGGCGGCTTCGGAGCCGCGACGGGGCCTGTTCCGTTTTTCACAGCCTGTCAGCTGGGAACCACTGGCAACTTGGCGTCTGAGAACTGACCTGTTCGCTCTCTACTGACCTACTCCCATTCTATGGTCGCCGGCGGCTTGGATGACACGTCGTACACGACCCGGTTCACGCCTTTCACCTCGTTGATGATGCGCGTGGCGATCCTGCCCAGCACCTCCGGCGGGAACGGGAACCAGTCGGCCGTCATGCCGTCCTGGCTCGTCACCGCCCGCAGCGCGACCGCGTTGGCGTAGGTGCGGAAGTCGCCCATCACGCCCACGGAGCGCACCGGCAGCAGCACCGCGAACGCCTGCCAGATCTCGTCGTAGAGGCCGGCGGCCCGGATCTCCTCGAGGTAGATCGCGTCGGCGCACTGCAGGGTGGCGACGCGGTCGGCGTCCACCGGCCCGAGGATGCGCACGGCCAGCCCGGGCCCGGGGAACGGGTGCCGGCGCACGATGTCCTCCGGCAGACCCAGCTCGCGGCCGACCTGGCGCACCTCGTCCTTGAAGAGCTCGCGCAGCGGCTCGATGAGCGCGAACGGGAGGTCCGGCCTCAGGCCGCCCACGTTGTGGTGCGACTTGATCGTGGCCGAGGGGCCGCCGCGCGGCGAAACCGACTCGATGACGTCGGGATACAGGGTGCCCTGCACCAGGAACCCCACGTCCGGGCCCACCTCGCGCGCCGCGTCCTCGAACACGTCGATGAACGTGTGCCCGATGCGCTTGCGCTTCTCCTCCGGGTCCTCGACGCCTGCCAGCTGCTCCAGGAAGCGCCGCGACGCATCCACCACCCTGAGGTCGGTGTCGAGCTGGTCGCGGAAGGTGCGCTCGACCTGCTCGCGCTCCCCTGCCCTGAGCAATCCGTGGTCCACGAAGATGCAGGTCAGCCGGCGGCCGATCGCCCGCTGCACCAGGGCCGCGGCGACCGCGGAGTCCACGCCGCCGGACAGGCCGCAGATGGCGTGGCCCTTCCCCACGCGCTCGGCCACGTCGTGGACGGTCCGCTCGATGAAGTGCCCCGGCGTCCAGTCCGGCTTCGCGTGGCAGATCCGGAACAGGAAGTTCTGCAGCATCTCCGCGCCGCGCGGCGTGTGAGCCACCTCGGGGTGGAACTGCACGCCGAAGAGCGGGAGTGAGCTGTGCCGGAACGCCGCGACCGGCGTGTTGCCGCTGCGGGCGAGCACTTCCCAGCCGGGCGGCGCCGCGTCCACGCGGTCCCCGTGCGACATCCACACCGGAGTACGGGAGCCCGCCGCGAAACCCTCGAACAGCCCCTCTCCCTCGAGGACCTCGATCTCGGCGCGGCCGTACTCGCGCTCGCCCGACGGGCGCACGTCGCCGCCCGCCAGCTGCGCGAGGAGCTGCATGCCGTAACAGATGCCCAGGACGGGCACCCCCAGATCGAGGATGCCGCGGTCCGCCGAGGGCGCGTCCTTGTCGTAGACGGAGCTGGGGCCGCCGGAGAGGATGAGCCCGGTCGGCGCGAACGCCTTGATCCAGGCGAGATCGCGCGTAGGCGGGTGGATCTCGCAGTAGACGTGGGCCTCGCGCACCCGGCGGGCGATGAGCTGCGTGTATTGCGCGCCGAGATCGATGATCAGGATGCGCTGCGCCGCGTTCACGTCCCCTCCGGTCCCCGGATCCGGCATCCCGGACCGCGGCTCAATACGCCTTGGACCAGACCGCCTCCACCACCGACTTCGACCCGCACCAGGCGCAGCGGGCGGGCGCCGTGGGCGAGCGGAACTCTTCGTCCGGCAGCACCCGGATGGTGGCCTTGGTGGCCTCCTTGATGGCCTGCTCGCACGCCTCGTTCCCGCAGTAGCCGCCGTACGCGAAGCCGCCCTCGCCCGCCATCATCGCCAGCAGCTCGTCCTTCGTGACGCCGCGACGGGTGTTCGCCTCGCGCCGCTCGACCGCGGCCTTGAAAAGAGCCGCCTGGATCTCGTTCAGCGCCGCGCGCACGCCGTCCGTGAGCCCCGCCACGGGGATGGGCGCCTTGCCGCCCGTGCGTCGCGCGGCGAACACCTGCCCTTTCGCCACGTC
>Ga0335078_10001307_pt1 | contig 37829 bp, 30 predicted proteins | sample Lox_Sample_32_FD_206711 | JGI IMG/M metagenome (GOLD analysis project Ga0335078, IMG submission 206711) | Soil microbial communities from Loxahatchee National Wildlife Refuge, Florida, United States - Lox_Sample_3.2 | ecosystem: Environmental > Terrestrial > Soil > Wetlands | place: USA... | reverse complement strand
GCTCGACGATCGACGACGCTCAGCTGCTGGGCCTCGAAACGAGGGCTGCCCACGGCACGCGCCGAGGCGAGCATTGTGACGACACGACAAACGCCGGGCGTCGCCGGGCCCGCCCACCCTAGTGCCGCTCGCGCAGGGGTTGCGAAAGAGCCGACCCCGCTCGACGCGGCTGATGCTCAGGACGATTTGGGGAAGGGCGGCGGCGGTCTCCGCGGGGACGCCCGACTAGTTGTGGAAATCGTCCATTCCACAAGCCCGGCGCCGGCTGCCCCGTGTGCTCGCGTTGCTGGCGGAGCAGAAGAACGGCTATTAGCTCGCCGTATCCGATCGAGCAAACGCCGACGCCACGATGCATATGCAGCTCCACGCCGTCGACGGACGCGCGCGCGATCCCGGCGGCTCTCCCTTCGTCTGCGAGAGCGGTTGTGCTCGCGCGCGTGAACGCCGCGCTGTCGGAGCTCGTCCGTTCCGCTAGCGAGCGACGAGACTGATCTCCCACCTGCTCAGCCAGGGCTAAGCGGTTGTCGCGTTCTCCTATTGCCGCGAAATCGAGGGTTCGGCGCGCTCTACCCGGCGGGCGAACGCGCGATCGGGGCCGGTCGGACCATGACGATGCTTGCAGTCAGAATCCAAATGAGTGACGCGATGGGGGCAACGAATGTGAATGTTCCGCCGATCGCAAAGAAGCCGCTGCTCGCGAAGAAGCCGACCCCGGAAACCACGTTCAAGAGCGCGACGATGAGCGCGGTCGGGGCCATCACGCCGGGTAGGGCGGCGGTCATCCTGATTGAGGCCGCGGCGTCTACAAACATGGCCGCGAAGCCGAAGCCGGTTGCGAGGAATAGGTCGTTGGCGATGTCATAGAGGGCGTGGTTCAGGTTGGCGTCGCCGGCGCTCGCGACCTGGAATACCGCGCCGTTGAGGACGGCCGTTCCGGCGAAGATCATGCTCACGGCCAAGACGGCGCCGGCCAGCATGGTGGATCCGGGCCGAACGCCTGTCTGATCAGCGCCACCAAAGTAGGAGCGCAGAGCGCCGACGAACAGCAAGAACAGGACGAAGGCGAAACAGGTCAGATAGTTGCTCGCGAGGATGCTCCCGCGTTGGTCGGTGAAATAGCCCGCGATCCTGGAGACCTCGTCTGCCTTCGGTGGCGCGCCCGGCAGGAATATCCCAACGACGCCGAGCACGACGAACGCGATCCCGACGATCCCGCCGAGGCGTCGGACCCGGTCTACTGTCGCTGACGTTCGCGGCTCCTCTCGGATCGTTTTGAAAGCCGTGGCTGTTAGCTCCTGGGTCATCGAGGTCCTCCTGATCGAGAGGGTTGGAGGCCCAACTCCGCCGGGGGGTCGGATGCTGCGTCGCGAGGCTCGTAAAGCCCCTGGTCCTGCTCTACCCGCTCGAGGTTCCTCAGTACGTCTCGGGCGTATTTGCTGAACAGCCGCTCGCCCACGACTCGGAACAGGGTTCCGAACACCATGCCGCGCGGGCCGGGTTTGAACTCGCGCACCCAGATCATTTCGACTTGGCTGCCGTTCTCGGTGCCCGTCGCCTTGATCTCCCAGCTGCTAGCAGGGAACGCGTAGACGTTGGAGTCGGTCACGGGCGCTGTCACCAATCCTGGTTGTGACCAGTCGTAGCGGCAGCGTTCCCAGTTGACCACCGGGCCCGCCCGGGTGCCTTCGGTGACGTCGGCCCAAGTGTCGCCGCGGTCGTGAACGGCGAGGCGCGGGACGGACACGGCGGGCCAGACCTCGGCTCGCCGCGCGGAGAAGTCGTATGCGGCTTGCAGGACGCGCTCGGGCGCGAGTGAGCTCTGAAGCACGACGCGGATCATCGGCATGATCGACAGCCCTTTCGCTTCAGCCGGCCGCGGACGTCGAGCCGGACGGGCAGGCGAGCTGCCGCTCGAAGAACTCGATCGTGGTCTCGATCGCAGCCGGGGTGATCACATGCCCGGTGTTCGGCAGGATCGCGAGCTCGCCGGCCGGAAGTTGCCGGTATGCGGTGACGGCCTGTTCAACGGTGCAGAAGTCGTCGCGGTCGCCGACGAGGATCAGCGTCGGAACGGTGATCCTTGCGAGGTCGGCGTAGGTGTAGCCGGGAGGCTGGGTGGTGCGGTCCCAGGCGAGGCGCAGGTATGTCCGCCAGTGCCCCGCGCCCTGACCGCTGTCCTGGTCGTGCTTCATCAGCTCGAGCATTGGCCGCATCTGCTCCGACGCCTCGAACCCGCGGGCGGCGGCGTCCGGGTCGGGCTCTGTCGCGTCGGGGCTGCCGCCCAGGATCTGGCGCATCATCGCGACCGTCGGCGCGTCGGGATCGAACGCGTCGAAGCCGGCGTCGTTGACGACCGCGCGGACCGCTTCGGGGTTCCGGATCGCGACGATCGTCGCCGTGATCGCGCCCTCGCTGAAGCCTGTGATCAGTGGCCGCTCGAGGCCGAGCGCGTCGATCAGCGCAACGGCGTCGTCGGCCAGCACGTCGAACGACACCTCCTCACTACCAGAGTGAGCCGTCCGCCCGCCGCCGCGCGTGTCCGGAGCGATCACGCGGAAATTGTTCGCGAGCGCTCCCATGTGCGACGCGTATGCGATCGGTACGCCCTCCCAGATCAGGCTCGTCGACACAACACCGCCGTGCAGGAGGACCAGCGGCTGGCCCTCCCCGGCCTCGACGTAGTGGATGTCGACGCCGTTGGCATGGACCTGGTTGCCTTCAGCTTGAACCGCTGAAGCCCCGAGACTCATCATGTGCTCCTCCTCGATCGTCGAACTTCACTTCGATCAAGCTATGAGCAATCGAGTCCGCCGTCATCGGGCGTTCGCCCGATCTTCCTGCCAGTCAGCCGTCCGACATCAGCCCGTGCCGCATCGCGAACAAACTCGCCTGGGCGCGATTCGCAGCGTCGATCTTCGCGTAGATGTGCTCGATGTGACTGCCGGCGGTCTTGCGGGAGATCGTAAGCTGCTCGGCGATCTCCTTGTTCGACAGTCCCCGCGCGAGCAGCCTCAGCACCTCCACCTCACGCGACGACAAACCGGCCGGCCATTCCCGCTGGCGCCTGACCCGGTGGCCCGCCGCGCGCAGCACAGCGTCCACCGCCTCACCGTCCAGACGCCCCGCCGCCACCTCGGCGCGAACCTCCGCCGCCGCCTCACCGGGCGAGCGCGCCGGCCGGTGCGGGCGCACCTCCGTCATCGCGTGATAACAATCAGCCGCAGCCAGAATCCGTCCCATCGGCGTGATCGCATCACCCGAGACGCCGCGCGGATACCCCGAACCGTCGAGCCGCTCGTGGTGCTGCACCGCGATCGCGCCAAGCGGCGCCAGCGTCGGCGAGAACGCAAGCATCCGCTCGCTCAGATACGGGTGCAAACGAACCCGCTCGAGCTCTGACCGCGTCAGCGCTCCCCGCTTGTCCCACACCGCGTTCGAAACGCCGAGCCGACCGAGGTCGTGCACAACACCCGCCCGCCTGATCGCCACCATGTCAAGGATCGGAAGCCCGCTCCCGCGGGCCGCCTCCGCGGCGAGATCCGCAACTCCTCGCGAATGACCGATCGTCCACGGCGACTTCAAATCCGCGAACTCACCGATCGCCTCCAGCGCATCGTCGAACCGCTCATCCGACACAACCCCACCGAGCGTCGGCTCAGCCGCGATCACCTGCTCCCAACTCGGCGCCGACTCGAGCTCTGAGAGCAGCACCGGCGCCATCTCACAAAAGCTCTCCACCAGCTCAGGATCGAACTGCGTCCCGCTCCGCTCCCGCGCGATCGCGACGGCCGCCTCCACCCCGCCCGTGCGGCGAAACACCTCGACCACGTCAGCGAGGTTGATCAGCCGCGACGCCGGAAGGATCTCCTCACCCTTCAGCCCGGACGCCCCCTTGCCATCCCACCGCTCGTAGCTCTGCCGCAGGCTGTCGCGCACCCCGTCGCCGAGCCCGAGACGGACCACCAGCTCATCCGTCGCCAGATAATGATTCACCGCCATCGCCATCATCGCCTGGCGCCCCTCACCCATGAACGCCAACCCGACCCGAGCCCGCTCGGGCAGACGCCTACCCGCGCCGCCGACGTGCTTGACCATAAACGACGTGGCTGGCCCGACCCGACCCCAGTCAACCGCGTAATGCGCATCGCTCTTGGACGACAGATCATCCCCGAACCACTTCGCCTGCTCATACGCATCGCTGTGACACCCCACCCACGCGAGCAGCCCCGAGTAGTACAGAACCGGGCGCTCTGAATCATCCATCCCGAGACGCTCCGCCAACCTCAGCGCGATCAAGCAAGCATTGATCATGTGCTCCATCGGCTGACCAAGCCCCAGGTCGGTCCCCAACGAGAGCAACGCAACCAGCTCCGCCAAACGGATCTCCGACCGCTCCCCAGTCGACGACACCGCCGGGAGTCTACGACCGCCCCGACCAACACCCCAGCGAGTTCGCCTTGCGCCCCTGACCGTCGCAGAGAGCAGGACACGGCACCCGCGTCGCCCTGGCTGAGCATCTCTTCGCACGGCAACCAGCGCCGCCGCCTTGATCGGGAAGCCGCAGTCGCCGGCGCGCGAGCGCCGTTCCTGCCGCGACGCTGATGGCCGGGTGTTGCACAGCGGTGTGATGAGGGGCTCAGGTCGCGCAGGCGCCGGGCTTGTCGTGAGTGCGCGCCCAGACGGCGCGCACGGCGGCGAGCACCACAGGCTTGTTGTCGCTGCCGGCCGCTAACTGGTCACCGACGAGCATCAGGCCCCGCCCCTCGGTGAACAGGATGTTGGCGTCGGCGTACGGTTGGCCCCAGCCCTCGGCGCCGGGGCGCCCGCGACGGTGAAGCGCGTCGCACCCGGCGCCGTGGAGGCGAATTGCTGTAGCTCCGCCGCCTTCTCTCGCGCCGCCGCGGAGGCAACCCAGCTCCATCGCCCAGGAGACACCTGACCTTTGCTCGAGCCCGTCTGAACGCTCACCACCTCGCGGAAGCCCTCCTGGGCCAGGCGCTTTGGCCTCGGCAGTGCCGTTGAGGATGTCTGATGTCCACCGCGTGGCGGCCAGGTAGCGAGTCGCCGGCCTGTCGGCGGCAGCCCCGTCTCCTGATGCCCCCGGACCAAGTAGGCGCTAAAAGGCAGCTTCGACGTACTGCCCTGCGACGTGCTGCACTGCGACGTGCTGCACTGCGACGTGCTGCGCTGCGACCCGCTTCCGCAGGCAGCACATACCACCGCCGTACTCACCAGCACCGCCCACACGCGACGCGCGCCCATGATCAGAATCTCAATCAAGCGTCCCGCTCAACGTCCCCAGGTCTACCCCGCCGCGAGGCCAACGGCAATGCCTCCAGCGACGGCTTGATTGCGGGTGGTTGAGGGCGTTAGGCTCCGAGTGAACGTGCGGTAACGATTCGAGGAGAGGGGCAGATGGCTGGCGTCCAAAAGTTGGACTTCGATTCACCGGATGAGACGCGGACTCCTGACAAGACCCGCGCTGAACTCGTCCGGGTTGGAAGCACGACCGTCGGCCGGCTGACGCTTCAGCCCGGCTGGCAGTGGTCAGAGTGCATCAAGCCCGTCGTCGGAACCGACAGCTGCCAGGTCAGGCATGTGGGCATCGTTCAAGCCGGGGAGATGCATGTCGTCCACGACGACGGGACAGAAGAGGACCTTCGGGCTGGCGACGCTTACGTCATCGAGCCGGGGCACAACGCATGGGTAGTCGGAGATGAGCCTTTCGTCGGCTTCGAGTTTGAGTCGCGCTCAGCCGAGGAGTACGCCCGCGAATAGCCCCAGGCCCAGCCCCGGCTCGGCACGAAGCCGGGCAAGCTGACTGAGGCGCACGGCTGGCGGGGCCACCGCCCAAACCCCCGGGTGCGGCACCGGCTTACCCCGCAGTTGGGCCCAAGTTGTCGGCCGAGCCGAATACCGGTCCTCGTCGTTCACCATTTTGATCGTGGTCGGCGAAAGACCCACTCGCCCCAGTAAGTAGCTCGTGACTGGCTGAGATCGACGCCGCTGCACGGCCCGACAGGGGAGAGCGTCGGCGAAGCGCCAGACAGGGGCTCGGTCGCTCGTCAAGCGCTCATACCGCCGTCCGCATTTTCAGCGGTGCCGCCATGGGGGCTCGACTGCGGAAGAACCCAAAAGCGCCGGCCAGGCAGTACGGTATCCGGTGTTGGGAGTGCCAGGGTGGCGCCGCTAACCGTGCGAGGAGGTGCCGCGTGGACGTTGACTGGGAGCTCCGGCGGGCAGGTCCACCCGATGGCGACTTCACTGTGGTGCTGCTCCCCGGCGGGATGTGCAGCGCCGGCTCCTATGCCGAGCTGATGGCCGAACCAACCCTGGCAAGGATGCGATTGGTCGCCGCGACACTGCCAGGACACGCCGGCGCGCCACCGCCGGACGACTACAGCATCGAGAACTACGCGCGACTAGCGGTCGAGCTCGCGAGGAAGGTGAGCGCGGATGTGGTGGTCGGATTCAGTATCGGCGGCTGTGTCGCGCTTGAGATGGTCACCTCGGGCGGCTTCGCCGGGCCGGTCGTCCTGCTCGGCATCAGCCTGTCGGCTGAGGACGAGCCGGCTTACTTTCATGCGCTCGTCCGCCTGGGCAGCGTGCTCGGAAGCTTGCCCGTCAGGGTCATGGCGAAGGGAGCGGCCTCAATGGTCAAGCGCATCCCAGTGGCGGCCGAGCGCCAGAGTGAATTACGCAAGGACCTCGCGAGGAACGTTCCGCGCGACGTTAGGCACGCGCTGGCTGAATACGCGGGGTGGCTTCACCGGGATGTACCTCGCGCCCAGCGGCTGTGTCAGGCTGGTGTTCCAACCTGGATCGTCCACGCGGAGAAGGGCGATGGCGGACTGACCGACAACGAGCGGCGCACCCTGGAGGCGTGTCCGAACGTCCATCTGGTGACGATCCCAGGCAAGGTGTTCTTTCTCCCAAACGAGGTACCGGACCAGATCGCTGGCATCGTCCGCGAGGCGACAGCCCGGAGTGACAGCGTGTCCGCGCCGTAAGCACCACCGACGAGCCGGGCTGCCGTGCTCAGACTCGTCCGCCCGGCGTCACGCCTGCAGCTCGAGCTTCACCTCGCACATGTCCACCGAGACGCGAGTGCCTGGCGTCTCGGCCGCGTCCATCGCGCTGAACGCTTGCCCGCCGACCTCCATGTCCTCGGCCGTCTCAAGGTACTGCTCCACCAAGGCCGTGCCTTGATCCTGGTCAAGCAGGACCCTGAGTCCGGTCGTGGGAATTCCCGGGGGCGGCCCGTCGGCCTCCTTGATACCTGCGAGCAGCTCCTCCAGTCGCTCGCTGCTTACTCCAGTGAACCTGACAACACGAACGTACACCGCAAACGCCCTCCTCTGGACTGGCCTAAACCCGTGGCTTGGACCTCGACCCTACTGCCTGCGCCAGCCGCTGTGTCAATGGCTATCGGGGTCTCCCCCGCACCCACTGCCGAGGTGAAGCCGGAAGTGTGTCAGCACGCCCGGTTTCAGCGCGCCGAGTCATCCGGGCTTTCGTCGTGCGCGCTGTTTAGGCGCGCGCGAGGAGGTAGTGGAAAGAGTTCTGCAGGCGATAGCCGCCGTCCGCCGTCCGGTGTGCCGCGAGTCCGTCGATGATCGCGTCTTTGACCGCTTCCTCTCGAGCGGGTCCAACGAGCGTTCCGATCCCGGCGGGAGCGACGAGCGCGCGGCGCAGGGTCGCATGGTCGGGGAACCGATAGGACCACGTGGTGTCGAACGCTTGCTCCGGTGTCAGGCCGGCTCGGATGGCGATGTCTTCGAGCACGCCGAGCTTGGCGTAATCGGGCTCGGGTGCAGCGTCGGCCGGCCGGGGAGGCAGGAACGGCCGGACGATCTCTTTCATGGCCTCGAGGTCGTTCTGCTCGTGCGGTCCCCAGACCTGGATGACGACGGGTGCGCCGGGCTTGGCGACCCGGCCGGCCTCGCGGATCGCGGTCACGATGTCGTTGGCGAAGAAGAACGAGTTGAAGCCGGTCACGAGGTCGAAGCTGTCGTCCCGGTAGGGCAGGGCCTCCATGTCGCCGACGCGCAGATCGGCCTCGGGCAGGCGCTGGCGGGCGAAGTCGATCAGGGCCGCCGAGGCGTCGAGGCCAAAGGCGCGCGCTCCGCGGTCGGTGATCAGGCGCAGGAACGTCCCGACGCCGCAGCCGATGTCGAGCACGGCCTGGCCGGGCTTGAGCGAGACGCGCGCGAGCGCGGCCTCGTAGGTGGGGGACTGGCGGTCTTCGTTGAGCGCCCAGTCGGCAGGGCGGGCGCCCCACAGCGGTCCCCAGCGCTCCGCGCTCCCAGTGGTATGTGACGCTCCGGTGGTGTCGGTCGCCATCGCCTCAGTCCTCTTCGATAAACCTATGAGACATAGCTACTGTAAGCTATGCGGCATGGCTTTGTCAAGGAGCGAATCTCCCGACGCGGTCCCTAACACCGAGCTCAGCCTGTTCTCCTACGAGATCCTCGGCCTAGTGGGGCGCGACGGTGCGGCGCCACACGATCTGCTGCGGCTGGCCAAGCGCGGCCGGTTCTTCGCGTGGGCGGGCGAGAGCCAGTACTACACCGAGCCCAAGCGGCTCGCCCGGCTGGGCTACCTGGCCTCGCGCAAGGAGCCGGGCAAGACGCACGAGCGCACGGTCTACACGCTCACCGACAAGGGCGTTCAGGCGTTGCTCGATTACGCGCGAACGCCGGTCACGTTCACGCCGCTGAAGAGCGATCCGCTGGTGCGCCTGTTGATCTGCGACCTCGTCGGGGAGGACGTGACGCGGCAAAGCATGGCCAACCTGCGCGACGACATCGCGGACATTCAGGCCCGCCTCGACGACGCCGAGCAGACCGCACGCCAACTCCCCCACCGCGAAAAGTATCTACGGCTCGTGATCGCCTTCATGCGCCACCTGCTCGAGCTGCACCTCGAGCTCGTCGATGAGGTCGACCGCGAGCTCGCCCCGGCAAAGCCCAAGCCCGCTCCCAAAGCCTAACGCTGTCAGCCGGACAAGCGGCGGTCGAGATCAGACCGAATTTCCCCGCGGCCGCGACGCGGTCGGGCCGACGGTCGGAAAAGGGCGTCGTCAACCGCTGGATCGCGGACGGCCGATTAGCGCCCGTGCGAGGCCCCAGCCTCGTTGAGAACCACCCGTCGCACGGTCGAACCGTGTGCCAAGGACCGCCGCTTTTCGGATGGGCCACAGACACAGCGACCGCCCATTGCTCACACCCGCCCAACCCAGACCATCTCATGGACGATCGTGGCGCTCCGGCGCGACGCCCGCCCGCAAGAAGCTGCAGCAGCGGTGGTCTCGCTGTGACCCGCCGACGCGACGGAGCGCGAGGACGTCTCCTTCGGCAGCACGAACGGCCGGCGGCGCGACGCTTGCCGGCCGCTGGATCGACGGACCGCGGTAAGCACCCGCTCTCCTGCAATCCCAAGAAACGAGGCGCCACCTTCATCGTTCTCGAACGTTTAGTGCTTCCGCACCGCGCTGGATGAGCAGCGGTCAGCGACCCCGCCCGGGGACCCTTTCGATTGGTGAGTGGACGGTAGGGGTGGGGCGCGTCCGTTCCGCGCGTTGTGGGGCCCGCGTTCGTGGGCGCCGCAAGGCGTGTCGCGCCGGGAGAAAGGTGTGAGGGGGGTCGTATCTTGCCGCGGGCCAGGGGCAGAAGCCGACGCTCGATGTGAAACGATCCTCCCGGTGCCTGATCCGTTTGCCGAACGCGACCAGCTTGATGCCGCGCTTGGAGTTGCGGCCCGGACAGCGCGGACTTATCTGGAGCGTATTGGCGATGAGCCCGTGCTGAGTCCGGACGTCGAGGTCGCGATCGCCCGCTGGAGCGATCCGATGCCGGAGGAGGGTGTTGGGACGTTTACCGCACTGGCTGAGTTGGGTGAACGCGCGTGTCGCGCGGCCACGCGGTCGAGCGGGCCACGGTTCTTTCATTTCGTGATGGGTGGCGGTACGCCCGCTGCGCTGGGTGCGGACTGGCTTACTTCGGCCTACGATCAGATCGCGTTCGCGTGGGCGTCTTCGCCGTTCGCGTCTCGGTTGGAGCAGGTCGCGGTTGACTGGCTGCGGCAGCTGTTCGAGCTCCCCGTGGACTTTGGAGGCGTGCTGACGACGGGCGCGACGATGGCCAATTTCGTCGCCCTTGCCGCGGCCCGCAATTGGTGGGGGGAGCGTCAGGGGATTGACGTGGAGCAGCAGGGCGTCGGGAGCCTGGCGCCTGCTCTGATCCTCTCAAGTGGCTATCTGCATCCGAGCGCCATCCAGGCCGTGGGGATGCTCGGCTTTGGTCGGGGAAACATCCGGCGGCTCGCGCGGGACGACGTCGGCCGCCTGGACCTCACGGCGCTTGAGCGCGAGCTGAGAGAGGCTACTGCGCCGGCGATCGTGATCGCCAACGCCGGTGAGGTAAACGCGGGCGATTTCGATCCGATCGAGGATGTTGCCGAGCTGTGCGAGCGTCACTGCGCGTGGTTGCACGTCGACGGCGCCTTTGGGCTGTTCGCGCGCCTGACGCCTGGTACGCGAGCGCTGACCGAGGGCGTGGACCGGGCCGATTCGGTGATCGCCGATGGGCACAAGTGGCTGAACGTGCCTTACGACTGCGGCTTCGCCTTTGTCCGCGAGATGGAGCGACTGCCGCGCGCGCTCAATGTCGGGGCGCCGTATCTGCCCTCCGCGGACGATCCGCACCCGAACTTTGGGTTCGTCTCGCCCGAGAACTCGCGACGCGCCCGCGCGCTGGCTGTCTGGGCAACGCTGCGTGCGTACGGACGCGCTGGCTACCGCGAGATGGTCAAGCGGCACCTGAGGCTTGCGCGGCATTTGGCCGAGCGGGTTGACGCCAGCCCTGAGCTCGAGCGGCTCGCGGATGTTCCGCTGAACATCGTCTGCTTCAGGGCACACCCGCGGGGCTTCGGCGAGGAACGACTCAACGAGCTCAACACCCGCCTCGGGGACGCCTTGCGCGCTGACGGGCGCGTGTTCGTCGGCACCACCACGTACGCAGGGAAGACCGCGCTGCGACCAGCGATCGTCAACTGGCGGACCGACGTTCCCGACGTCGAGCTGCTAGTTGACGTCACCCGCGAGCTCACCCAAGCAGCCGTGGGTTCCTGAGCCCGCGCCGTCCGTCGCCAGCGGTGCGCAAGCGCCCGACCGCAGGGTGCGGCTCGCTCGCAACGAGCGGAAAGCACGGGGTTGGCCTGCGTGAGAGCAGACACCTCCGTGAAGGTCTCCAGCAACCGTCACAATGCGTCCGTGCGAATCGAGCGCTCCCGCGAGAACGTCTTCACGGTCACGGCGACCAGCCAGGAGCTCTCGGCCCTGGTGGCCGGCGCGCGGATGGCGCTCGAGGCGATGCGCGTAGCACCAGAGCCGCCGCCGAAGGATGCGGTCGCGATTCTCGAGGGGGTCCTGAGGGACTTCGATCACGCTCGGGAGCGGCTGACCGGCGGTCCGGCGGCGGGCGGCTGACCCCGGCTCGCGACCAGGGTCAGCCGCGGCGGGCCATCAGGCGGGCGCCCCGGCCGCCATCTGCTCGCGGACGTGAGCCGCCATCTGGTCGAATTCGGCGGTGAACGCGTCGTAGTCGAACTGGAGCGTGTTGAGGTAGGTGCTCCAGCCCATCGTGTTCTTGGCGATCAACGCCGTTTCGGTGATCTCGTCTTCGGTGGCGCCGAACAGCCGCGCGGCCTCGGTATGGAAGTACGCGCAGTACCGGCAGCGGGTCGCGCCGGAGACGGCCAGGCCGATCAGCTCCTTGTACTTGTTCGGAATGGCGGTCTGGTCGGAGAGAACGAGCGATTTGAAGCTCGCCCACTCGGTCGGGAGCAGGTAGTCCGGAACCCGCTGAAAGAACTCGGGCACGAGCCCGAAGACTTCCTCGATGTCCCGGTCGGCCTCGCGGCGATCCTCGACGATTGACATGAGATGACCTCCTGGTCGGTTGTTTGTCGAGACCACAGTCTCAGCCGCCCGTTGAGTGACCGTGAATCCAGCGTCAAACGGGGCACGACGCGCTGTGGCTCGCGACGGAATCCGCGGGTGCGGAGACTTCGCTCGGCTGAGTCGGAGGTCTGTCAGTTCCGTTTGGCCGTGCTTGACAAGTAGCTGATTCCGGCTGTCCGAACGAGGCGTGTGCTCCCGGGCGCGACGTGTGCCGCTGGATTGCTGGCCAGACAACGACTTTGCGGCTAATCTGGGGTGGCCATGCTCCGGGTGCGGGTGTTGGGGCGATTCGAGGCGGACTGGGATGGGTGCGGCGTTACCCCGCCCGAAAGTCGTCGGGCGTGGGTGCTGCTGGCCTGGATGGCGCTGAATCCGGGACTGCACGAGCGCAGCATGGTGGCGGCGATCCTGTGGCCGGACGTCCTCGATTCGAGTGCACGGACCAGTCTGCGGAGCGCGTTGTGGTCGCTGCGGCGGGCGCTGGGCCCGGCCACGACGGCCGTGGTGACCGACCGCGAGCGGCTTGGACTCGACGCGGCCACCACGGCAATTGACGTGCTTGAGTTCGAGGCGCTGGCGGCGGCCGGAGAGCTCGAGCGTGCCCAGGCGCTGTGCCGCGGGCCGCTGCTGGCGGGTTTCGACGAGGACTGGGCGATCCGTGCGCGCGACGAGACGTCCGAGCGACTGGGAGAGGTGCTCGCGGGGCTCTCGGAGCAGGCGGCGTCGACCGGGGATTTGCCGCGCGCCGTTCATTGGGCCCGCCGGAGGGCGTCCCTCGACCCGTTCTCGGAGGAGGGCGCGAGGCTGGTCATGCGCCGCCTGGACGAGTCCGGCGACCGGCCGGCTGCGCTCGTCGTCTATGACCGTCTGTGTGAGCGGCTCCGTCGGGAGCTCTCGATCGCGCCGTCGCACGAGACACGGGAACTGGCGCGCATGCTCCGCTCCAGCCCCTCCGACGGTCATGTCCCGGTGGCGGAACCGGCGGTCGTCGTGCGGCCGCGCCGGCTGATCCGTCTGGTCGGCCGAGAGGCCGAGCTCGGTCTCCTGCGGCAGGCGTGGGACGCGGCGAGAGAGGGGTACGGTGGCGTCGCGGTCGTCGCGGGTCCGGCGGGCATCGGCAAGACGCGACTCGTGACCGAGCTGACCGACACCGTAGCCATGACGGAAGGGTTCACGGCCTGTGCCGCGGCGCCAGAGCTAGGTGGCGGCGCCCCGCTGACTCCCTGGGCAGAGCTGTGTGGGGAGCTCGTCCGGGCGTTCCCGGAGCCGCGCGACCCGCCGGCCTGGGCAGCTGATGTGGCGCGGCTGGCTCCCGCGGCCGCGGCCTGGGCACCGGAAGCCGCCGTCCGCGGGCGGTCGAGCCCGGAGCTCGAGCGCGCGCGCTTGTTCGAGGCGACGTGCGAGCTGATCGGGCACGCGGTGGCGCGAACGCCCCTGCTGCTCGTCGTTGAGGACGTGCATGCCGCGGACCGATCGACGCTCGAGCTCGTCGCCTACCTCGCGCGGCGGCTGCGGTCGCTTCCGGTGCTCGTGGTCATGAGCCGTCGTGAGCCGTCCGACAGTGCTGATGTCGACGCCCTGGTGCGCGGGTTGCGGGCCCGCGGGTCGCTCGCCCTCGAGCTGACGCTCGGACCCTTGGCTGACGACGCCGTCGCCGCCCTGGTCGAGACGGTCGGCTCGGTGCCGGCCGAGCGCGTGCCTGAGATCGTGGCGGCCGCTGAGGGAAGTCCGCTGCTCGCTGTCGAGGCGGCGCGCGCCGTGGCTCGTGGCGAGCGGGATCTCCCGGCGGGTCTTCGCGAGGTGGTGCGGGCCGCCTTCGCCGAGCTGGGCGCGACCACCCGGACGCTTGCGCAGGTGGCCGCCGTCGCGGCCGGGCCGCTGACGCACGGGGATGCGCGAGCACTCATCGGTGGGAGCTCCGCCGAAGCGTTTGCCGCCATGGTGGCGGCGGGCGTCCGCGCGGGCCTGCTCGCGGGTGGCGAGCGTCACCTTGATTTCCGTCACGCGCTCCTGCGTGCGGCAGCCTACTCGGAGGTTCCCCCGCCGGTCCGTGCGGCGCTGCACGAACGGATCGCCCACCAGCTGATCGCCGGCGGGGATGACGCCGTCGCGGTCGATGCGGCCCGTCATCTGCGGCGGGCCGGTCGCGATGATGAGGCGGTGCCCCAGCTCGTGCGAGCTGCCGCGCACGCGAGCCGGGTCGCGGCGCCGGGCGCGGCGGCCGGCTTCCTCGCCGAGGCTGCGGCAACACGCCCCGACGACGCATCCGTCGCGCTCGCCCTTGCCGAGGCGCTGCTCGCGTGCGGGCGGCGCGCAGAGTCCGAGGCGAGCTTCGAGCGAGCTTGCAGCGTGCTCGAGCGCGGCCGCGATTCGCTGGCGCTTGCACGGGCGCACTTTCGTCGCGGCGCCTGGCACTACAGTCTGGTTTGCGCGCCACACGAGGTACGCGCCGCGTTCGACCGGGGTCTCGAGATCCTCGACGCCGCGGGCATCGGCTCGCGATCCGAACGCGATCCGGCGCGTGCAGCGCTGGCGTGGGCAGAGGCCGTGGGAGGGGATCCCGAACGCGCCGCGACGCTGCTCGACGAGATCGAGGCTGCCGGCGCGCCGGTCGATGAACTGACCGCGATCGAGCTCGGCCGCGCGCGGGCGACAGCCCTGGCGCGGGAGGGCCGGTTCGCGGAATCGTTCGGTCCGGGCGTCGCGGCCGCCGAGGCGGCCGAGCGAGCTGGATGGCCGGAGGTCGCGTACGGCTGCTGGCTGAATGCTGCGGGCGCGGCGGTGTGCGCGGGCGACCTCGACCGCGCGCTTAGGTACGTCGACCGCTGCCTGGTCGGCTTGCGCGGCTCCGGGTTGTCGCCCGCCGAGATCCAGGCCCTTTGTGCGCGGGCCTGGGTCCTCGGCCGCGCCGGACGGTTGACGGACGCGCAGGCGGCGGCGGCGGCCGCCGCGGAGCTGGCGAGGCGGATCGGCGACGACGGGCTGCTGGCGGCGGCGGAGAACGAGCTTGCGCGCGTGGCGCTCGCATGCGGGGACCACGCCCTCGCCGCCGAGCACTATGCAGCGGCACTGGCTGCCGGAGGACCCTTCAGCAGGCCGATCGCGAGGCTCGAGCGCGCCGAGGCGCTCGCCCGTCTCGGTCGCTGCGACGAAGCCGAGCGCGAGCTGCGGGACGCGGCGCTCGAGCCGGTGCGCGCAGGGGACTGGCCCGACACGCTGGTCGCGCGGATCAGCGGCGTCCAGGGACTGGTGGCCGCCGCACGCGGCGATCACGCGCTCGCGGTCCGCCGGCTGCAGGAAGCGGCACACGGGTGGCGCGGTCGGATCGGCGCGGCGGACGCAGGCGAACGCTGGACGAGTGCGCTGGCGGATCTCGGACGGCCGGTCGTCGGCGTGGTCGAGCCGGAGCGCGAGCTGGAGCGGATCCTCGACGATCTCGAGGACCTCGCCGTGACAACCGGAACGGAGGTGTGAGAGATGGCGAGCTTCGACGATGCGGTCGAGACCATGGCCCGGCCAGAGGACGTGTTCAAGCTCCTCTACAACCCGGAGCAGTTCCCCCGGTGGTGGGGATGCATGCAGATCGAAGGGAGTCCGGCGCCCTCAAAGCATCCGGACTTCGGCCTGCCGCGTGTGGTCTCCTCCAGCCGAGGCGACGGACGCGTGACCATCTCCTGCTCACTGGCCGAGATCGTTTTCGACTGGCGACTCGAGGAGCGTCCCGAGGGCGGGACGACAATCGGCGTCCACGTCGAGGTGCCCGATGCCTACCAACTCGACCTCGAGGGCCAGAAGGCGGTGATCGGCATGTCCCTGCGCCAGCTGGCCGAAGTCGCCGCGCGGGACGCTGCGCCCGTGTAGCGACGATACGTACGGCTCGTCGCCGACGGACTCAGCGTCGTGCCCGGGAGGAATGGTCACGACATCGCCGGAGCCAACCTCGCTCTCGCTGCCGTCATCAATTATCACCTTCATCGGGCCAGACAGGCAGCAGCCCAGGTGCGAGACCTCGCATAAATCGGTTCCTGCAGTCGGCTTGACCTTGCGCGAGCACTTCGAGCCGACTGCCTAGTCTCCGACCCATGGCCCTGCCGCCGATGTCGAGCACATCGGCCCTTCCGTTCCCCTCGAACGGCCGGACCTCGTCGGGCGACTCGAGGCGCTTGACCGCATCCCAGCGATGGCGTTGACCTCCTGATCGGATGTCATTCGTTGATGTAGCCCCACTTAGAAGGCTGCGCCGCCGTCAACGCGGGCGGCCTGCTCCGGCGTGAGCAAGAAGATCTCGGCCTTGGAGTCGTAGGTCACGTGGCCTCGATCCGCCTCCCCGCCCAACCATTCGCGTACGCGCCGCTCCTCGAAACCCGTGCGTTCCGCGAGCTCGCGCGTCGTCAGCGGGCCGCCGACGAGGAGCGCTCGATACAGGTCGAGCCCGGCGGGAAATAAGGAAGGCGTCGTCATGGCAGCATCGTCACTTTCCTGCGTCAAGTCACCGCCAAGAAACCGTGAATAGCCGATGCGCGCGCTGGGGCGCTGGCTTGACGGCGGGAGCCGAGGCTCGCGGATCCGATGCGTCAAGCGCGACCGTCTCTGATCTGACATGGGTGACCTGTGGACGATGATCCTCAGCGGTCATGGCCTCAGGTAACGCGAGCCGTCACCCGGCCGAGTGGGTGCTGCCGCAGCAAGTCACACCTCGCCACGTTTCGCCGCGCATCCACTCGACCAACCCGCCCGCGCTTTGCGTGGAACCCATGGCCGTAGAGGCCATCACCCCCGACGCCACGGCGGCGCCGCTTCGCGCAAACAGCAGGCCGGCGCTGAGTTGTATTTGCCTTGGGCGCCCTGCTCCGCCGGCGAACCGCGGCACGGTAACCTCAGCGGCGGCCGCCCCCTTTGGCGGACATCGCGACGGCAACACGGAGCTCAGGTCCGTCGCGCTCGCCCTGTCCACGACCTCGTCCAATCGTGCTGAAACCACAACGCGGACGCTCCAGGCGCCGCCGTGGCCAACGCCTGCTTCGCCAGTGGTTGCGAGCGCGTCGACGGTCGTCATCGTCGCTCATGCTCGGGACGATTTGGGGAAGGTCGGCGGCGGTGTCCGCGGGGACGCCCGATTAGTTGTAGAAATCGTCCATTCCACAAGCCAGGCGCCGGCGGGGTGGCGTGCCTGCGTTGCCGGCGGAGCAGAAGAACCACGGTTAGCTCGTCGTGTCCGATCGAGCAAACGCCGACGTCACGATGCATGTGCAGTTCCGCGCCGACGACGGGCGCGCGCGATCCGGGCGGCTGTCCCTTCGCATGCGAGGGCGGCTGTGCCCGACCGCCCGAACGCTGCGCTGCCGGAGCTCGTCCGTTCCAGGAGGCGACCCGCTGCCACCGCGCGCTTCTGCTCCGGCCGGCTCGTTAGCAGCGATCTTGCAAGCACGACGCTCTGGCAGGTGCTCGCTTTCGCGGCTTAGGGCGAGCGTAATCATCGATGCCCGACATGCTCGTGGCGCGAGCAATGCGGGACCCGAAGCCTGCGTAGCCGTGGACGTGGTGTGAGCTTGGCCGCGAGCCACTCGAGGGGCTGGCCTTCCCGCTTACCCACGGCCGTTGGGCGCGGGAGGCCAAAGAGCTGCTAGTCATCGTGCTGGCTCACGGGCACGGGATCCGGGGGAGATAATCAGTTCCCATGGCTGGGGCGGACGTACAGAGTGATGTCAGGGCTGGAAAGACCGCGCTGGGCGAGTGCAGTTGGGCGGAGGCGCGTGCGGCGTTCGAGCGCGCCGCACAGGCGGGCGCCGGGCCCGAGGCGCTGGAGGGTCTGGCCCAGGCGGCGTTCTTCCTTGATCAGCCGGACCTGGCCGTGGACGCTCACGAGCGAGCGTACGCCGGCTACCGGGCTGCGGACCGTGCCGTAGACGCCGGCCGTGTGGCGATCGCGCTTGCCTGGGAATACCGCGCATATCGTGGCGAGCCGGCGGTGAGCGACGGTTGGCTGGGACGCGCCCGGCGGCTTCTTGAGGGGTTTGGGCCGACGCGTGAGAGTGGCTGGCTTGCGTTGCGCGAGGCGTCGTTCGCATTGCCCGGCAACCCGGCGCTGGCGCGTGAGCGCTCGGCGGAGGCCGAGTCGTTGGCGCGGCAGTTGGGCGATATCGACCTTGAGATGACCGCGAGCGCGCTGATGGGCCTGGCGCTCGTGAGCCAGGGCGAGATCGGCGCGGGGATGGCGCGCCTGGACGAGGCGACCGCGGCGGCGACTGCGGGGGAGATGAGCGACCCGGTGGCGATCGGCTTCTCGTGCTGCTATTTGATTTTTGCGTGTGAGCGGGTGCGTGATCTGGACCGCGCAGCGCAGTGGTGCCAGCGGCTGGCCGCGATATCCGCGGATCAGAACGTCCGTGCGCTGAGGGCGGTGTGCCGGGCGCATTATGGAAGCGTGCTGATGCTCCGAGGCGAGTGGGACCAGGCGGAGGTCGAGTTGACCGAGGCGGCGCCGGTCCTGGCAAGGACTCCGCGTGAGGGGGCGGACGCGTTCGCGCGCTTGGGCGAGCTGCGTCGGCGACAGGGACGCAGCGATGAGGCGTTGGGCCTGATCAGGCAGGCCGAGCACCATCCAATCGCGATCTTGTGCCGGGCGGCGTTAGCGCTCGAGGGCGGCGACCGGGCGGCTACCGTGGATGGAGCAGCACGCTATCTGCGCTCGCTTGGCGGGGCCATCGTCGAGCGGGCGCCAGCCCTCGAGTTGCTTGCCGAGGCCAGCGGTCAGGCCGGCCACACCGATGAGGCGATGGCCGCCGCGCGGGAGTTGCGCTCGATCGCCAACCGGGTGGCTACAGACCCGATGCTCGGGGCAGCGCGGCACGCCGAGGGCTGCGCCCATTCCGCGGCGGGCGACTGGGGGGCTGCCCGAGAGGCGTTCGAGGACGCGGTCGGGCTGTTCGCGAGTTCCGGGCTTCCCTTCGAGTCGGGCCGCGCTCAAGTGGCGCTGGCCTGCTCGCTGCGCGCGCTCGGTCGCAAGCAAGCCGCGTTGGCGGAGTTTGACCGAGCGGACGAGGCGTTTCTACGTCTCGGGGCGGCGGCCGAGGAGCGCCGCACCCGCCAGCTTCGGGCGGGTGGCCAGCCCAAGGGACATATGCGGCTCAGTCCGCGCGAGCAAGAGGTGCTCCGCCTCGTCGGGCAGGGCAGGACGAACGCTGAGATCGCCGCCACGCTCGTGCTGAGCGAGCACACTGTCCATCGGCACATGGCGAACATCCTCGCCAAACTCGGCACCTCCTCCCGTACCGCCGCCGCCGCCACCGCTCTCGAGCAGAACCTGCTGTAGGCGACCGGCCACGGCGGGCCATCCTTACTCGATGGCCCGAACGGGCGAAGCCGACGCCCGAAACCTCGGCCACGCTTCCTCCGAGCCGGCAGCGGCCGGGAGATCTCAAATTAGCGAGGGTGACGATGCAGATGACGCAGCGAAGGCAAGGATCAGCTCCGATGCAGGGTGATCTCTGGGGGGCGCGGGCGCACGACTACGCCGACTATCAAGAGCCGCAGCTGCGCCCGCTCTTCACGGACGCGATCGGCCGCACTGGCATCGGGCAGGGCAGCACCGTGCTAGACGTTGGCTGCGGACCGGGCGGGTTCTGCCGCCTGGCTGCCGATACCGACGCCACGGTCGTCGGTATCGACGCGTCGCGGGCGCTCGTGGAGATCTCCCGCGAGCGGGTCCCGTCGGGGCGCTTCGATGTCGGCGACATGCAGTTCCTGCCATACGAGGACGATTCGTTCGATGTTGTCACCGGGTTCAACAGCTTCCAGTACGCGGCCGATCGGGTCGCCGCTCTGCGCGAGGCCGGCCGGGTGGCACGCCCCGACGGCATCGTGCACGCGGTCGTATGGGGACGCGAGGAGCACACGGAGCTCGTCGCGGCGCTCCGCGCCCTGGGCCCGCTGCTGCCGCCGGCGCCATCCGGCGCGCCTGGGCCATTCGCGCTCTCCTACCCCGGGGCGCTCGAGGCACTCCTCGAACAAGCCGGTCTGACACCCACAGACGACGGCTACATCGAGCTCACCTTCGAGTACCCCGACGAAACGACTCTGCTCAAGGGCAACAACTCCAACGGCCCCGTCGTACTGGCCGAGCGCAACTCCGGCGAAGCCACCGTCGCCACCGCGATCCGAAACTCGCTCGCCCCCTTCCGTACCGCGTCCGGCGCCTACCGGATCGAGACCGAGTGGCGGTACGTAACGGCGAGGGCGTAAGCACCCGTCATCGGACATATCCTGGCGATTGCTCGGTCCTCGGCCCTGCCGCCGCTCGGCGAGGTTCCGCTATCGGTGGACCAGCGCGAAGCAGCGGGCCTTGGCCCAGGTCGAGCGAGCGTCGCGCATCTCGCCACGAGCGCTACCAGCGAGATCGCGGTCGGCGCCGACGGTGGCGAGCGTCTTCTTGTCCGCGCGTAGCGGGAACGTTGAACGAGTCGCATCGAGTCCGCGGTGACGCGAGAGCGGGTCTGTGCGAGTCGATCGCGTCTGGGTGCAACCGTGGCAGGATTACGGGTGGTGGATCTGGTTCGTGATGGTGTTGTGCTGGCGTACGACGACGCCGGAAGTGGTTACCCGCCCCTTGTGTTCGTGCATGGCGCGGCGTGTAATCGGCGCTTTTGGGATCAGCAGCTCCCGCGCTTCTCCTCTGCTCATCGGGTAGTCGCCGTGGACCTTCGAGGCCATGGGGAGAGCGACGCCCCCTCAGAGCGGTACACGGTGCGACTGTTCGCCGAGGACCTTGCGTCGACGTCCACGCAGCTGGGGATTGAGAGCCCAGTGATGATCGGCCATAGCCTCGGCGGGCTGGTCGCGCTCGATTTCGCTTCCGCCTGCCCAGAGCATGTCGCCGCGGCGGTAGTCATCGACTCGCCGCTGCTGCCCCGTGGCGACCGGGCTGAGGTTGTGCGTGATCTCGTGGCCGGGCTCCGAGGCCCGGATCCGGACTCGGCTCTTCGCGCCTACTTTGCGAGTCTGTTTGGTCCGAATGACAATGCCGCTACCAGGTCGTGGATCCTCGATCAGGCCGTGCTGACCGAGCCGCACGTGACGAGCTCACTCTGGGAGGAGTCTCTTATCAGCTGGGACGACGAAGCGGCATTGCGCGCGTGCCGGGTGCCACTTCTCTACATCGACGCGAGCACTCCGAACGCCGACCTGGCGCGCGCTCTCGAGCTATGCCCGGGGCTGATGATCGCCAAGACCATCGGCTCTGGGCATTTCAGCCCGCTCGTGGTGCCGGAGCAGGTGAACGCCGTGCTCGAGCGCTTCCTCAGCCTCGCACTTAGCGGATGACATAGAGCATTGACGAACCGGATGAGAGCGCGGGCTGCGCTCAACAAACCCCGCGGACGGTCCCGGCCGCGGGCCTGCGCCGCAATACCGCGCGAGGAGCAAAGCAAGACTGACTCGCCCTCGCGGCTTGGTCCCGCTCATCACCAATTGCGCGCCCGACGACCCTCCCACTGCTTGCAAGATCGCTGCTAACGACCCGGCCGGAGGAGAAGTGTGCGCCGGTCTCGAGCTGCCTCCTGAAGCGGACGATTTCTACAACTAATCGGGCGTCCCCGCGGACACCGCAGCCGACCTTCCCCAAATCGTCCGTTGCGGGCACCGGGTCCGCCGTCCAGTTGGCTACCGCTCGCCGAGGTAAAGCAGGCGTCGTCATGTCGTGTCCGCACAAAGCAACACTCTGCTCGGGTCAGCCGACGACGGTCGACGGAACATCTCTTGTCTGCTCGGATTGGGGGGGCGCCCCAATCGCGAGCTGGGATAGTTGGAATTCGTGGATGGCTGCCGGCGGCCACGGCAGTGAGCGGCGCGGTCATGCCGGCCTCCAAGGGGGTTTGGTCGGGCGGCCGAGCGCGAGGTTCGGGATCTCGCCGTCCGTGTGTCTGGCCCGCGCATCTTCAGCCGTGTCTCGGGGGAGGCCTCTTCCGCGCTGTGGGCCGCTCGGCGTAGAGTGGCGTGATGGTGTGCGACGTGGTCGGGCGCGGGCACGAACTCGCGGCGGTCGGGGCTTTCCTGGATCGCGTTGAGAGTGGACCGCATGCGCTCGTTATCTCGGGGGAGCCGGGGATCGGGAAGACCGTTCTCTGGGAAGCATGCGTGGCCTTGGCCGCGAAGCGTGGTCACCGTGTTCTCACGCACAGGGGTGCCGAGGCCGAGGCAGCGTTCTCGTTTGCTGCGCTGTCTGACCTACTCGGCCCGCTGTTCGACGAGATCTCGCCGTCGCTCGCCGCTCCTCGCCGGCGGGCACTCGCAGTCGCGCTGCTGCTCACGGAGCCAGGCGAGGAGCGCCCAGACGCACATGCCATCGGGCTGGCCGTGCTCGACGCGCTGCGGGCATTGGCGAACGGCGGCGCAGTGGTGGTCGCGCTGGACGACGTCCAGTGGCTTGATTCCGCGTCGGCTGCCGTGCTCGAGGTCGCGTTCCGGCGGCTTCGGGACGAGCGCGTGGGCCTGCTCGTGACTGTTCGTAGCGATGCTGGTGCGCCGCTTGAGCTGGAGCGCATGCTTCCCGAGGGGCAACTCGAGCACCGCCCGCTCGGGCCGCTCACCACGGCGGGGGTGCATCACCTGCTCAAGGACCGATTGCGCCTGGAGTTGACGCGGCCCGAGCTCGCTCGATTGCACGCATCCACCGCGGGCAACCCGTTCTTCGCGCTCGAACTCGGCCGTGAGCTGCTTCACACGGGGACGAGGCCAACCGCGGGGCGCGTGCCACGGGTGCCGAAAAGCCTAGGCGACATCCTGGCCGGTCGCCTGGCCCGCCTGCCCGCCGAGACGCTCGATGTGCTGGTGCACGTGGCGGCCCTCGCCCGGCCCACGCCCGAGCAGGTCGCGGCGAGCTATGGCAACCGCGATCGTGTCCTTGCGTCCCTCGAGGTCGCGCTGGGCGAAGGTGTTGTCGAGCTCGATGACACGCGTCTCAGATTTGTGCACCCGCTGCTCGCCTCGGTCTGCTACGAGCGGACCCCGGTCTGGAAGCGCCGTGCCGCCCACCGGGCGCTGGCGAGCGTCGTCGCGGACGCTGAGGAACGGGCACGGCACCTCGCGCTGGCAGCGGACGGTGCGGACCCGGACGCGGCCGGCCAAGTCGAGTCCGCCGCCGAGTTGGCCGCCGCCCGCGGGGCGACCACCGCGGCCGCGGAGCTGTCGGAGCTCGCGGCCGAGCTGACCGGCGACGATGCGAACGTTAGGCGCAGGCGGCTGCTGGCGGCCGCGCGGTTCTACCGGCTCGCCGGGAGCTCCGATGCCGCGATCGCGCTGCTCGATGAGCTGCTCCCGCAGGCGGCTGCTGGCGCCGAGCGGTCTGACGTTCTGTTTGAGCTGGCGTTGAACTACCTGGCTGGTGCCCCGGCAGCGATTGCGTTCTGCAACGACGCGCTAGTCGAGGCGGGTGCTGACGACATCCGCGCGACGGCGATCCTGAGCCTGCGATCCCTCTACCAGATCCTCGGGTCGGACATTCCCGCGGCGGTTTCCGACGGGCGGGCGGCGCTGGCGGGGTCCGAGCGGACCGCCGAGCCGCAGCAGATCGCGACGGCGATAGCACGCTTAGGGCACGCGGAGCAGTACGCGGCCGAGAGCACGCCAGGTCTGCTCGAGCGCGGCGTCGAGATCGAGCGAAAGCTCAAGCACGGGCTGCAGGCACTCGACAGCCCGCGGTTCTTCCTGGTCCGGCAGCAGTTGCTCGCCGGCAAGACCGAGTACGCGTGCGCAGGATTCGGCGAGCTCGAGGCGGGAGCCGCCGCGCGCGGCGACGAGTTCAGCCGAATGCTCGCCCTCTGGCATCTCTCATGGGCTGAATGGGGCGCCGGCCGCCTGCCAGCCGCACTCGCAGCGGCGGACCGCGCGCAGGAGGCCGGCGGGCAGATCGACATATGGCACGAACGCGCGTGGGTGGGGAGGGTCAGGGCGCTGGTCGAAGCCGACCTTGGACTGCTCGATGAGGCGCGGACGTCCGCCGGCCAGGGAATTGGGCTCGCCGAGGAGCTCGCGTTGTTCACTCTGCTCAGCCGCAGCGTGCTCGGCCGCATCGAGCTCGTCTCCGGCGACCTCGAGTCGGCTGGCGCTTACCTTTGCGATCTGCCCGACCAGCTCCTCGCCGCCGGCCTAGCCGATCCTACGCTGCCGCACTGGGCCGACATCTTTGAGACGCTCGTCGGCCTGGGCGAGCTCGACAGCGCCCGCACCCACATCGAGTCGCACCAGCGGCGAGCAAAAGCCGTCGGGAGCCCGTGGGCGGCCGCCGTCGGCGCCCGTGGCCGGGGCCTACTCGCCGCCGCCGAGCGCGACTTCGCGATGGCGCTCGCCTCGCTCGATGTGTCGCTGCGTCACCTCGACGACCTGCAGCTGCCGCTCGAGCGCGCGCGCACGCTCCTTTCGCTCGGCATGGCCCGCCGGCAGGCCCAGCAGAAGCGGGCCGCCCGGGAAGCACTCGACTCGGCACTCGCGATGTTCGAAGAGCTCGGCGCGCCGATGTGGGCCGAGATGACGCGGGCCGAGCGCCGCAGGATCAGCGGCCGTCGATCGGCGGCAGACGGGCTCACGCAAACCGAGGTGCGTGTCGCCTCGCTCGCCGCTCGCGGCCGCTCAAACAGAGAGATCGCGGCCGAGCTCTTCATGGGTGTGAGCACGGTCGAGATGCACCTCTCGCGTGTGTACCGCAAACTCGGAATCCGCTCCCGAAGCGGAATAGCGGCGCATCTGTTGATGGCCACGGATCGCGAGGCCCAAAGCTAGGGCTTTCCCGGTTTCGCTCTCCCGCGCCGCGCAGGAGCATCGGCGACCTGGCCTACAACCAGCCATCGCCTCAAACTCAACCAAGGAGTCATCCATGAGACGCGCACTGCTCGTCCTGCTGCTCATCCCCGCCTGCGGCCTTACCCTGACGTCGGCGGCAAGCGCCCACGCCGTCGTCCACGTCTCCGGCACCGATCTCGGACCGGACGCCGGCACGACGTCCTGTCACCCGATCAACTCCGCCGGCACGCTGCTCAGCTGCGACACCCCCGACTTCGCCACCCGGTACAGCGGCGACCTGACAGGCACCATCAGCACCGACTTCAGGTGGGTCATCAACTGCAGGGCCGGCGCGATCGCCGGTCAGGGTGCCGAGACGTTCACCGGTTCAGTCGCACGCCTGGGATCCGGCACGCTCAGATGGGAGACGAAGTTCCACGCGGCCTTCGACTGCAGCACCCAAACCCTGTCGAACCTGCACGGCACGGGGACCATCACGTCCGGTTCCGGAGCGCTGGCCGAACTGCGTGGCACGTTGATCTTCACCGGCCAGGAGTACACCGGAATCCTGCTCAAGCACCCTGTGCGCCCGTGACGCATGTCCGGCGCCCGCCCGCGCGACGCTGCTCCTAACTCTATGTGGAAGGAGTCCGCGGCTCAGTGCCGCGGACTCCTCGCTCCGTCGCGCCAAGTACGACTCGTCGCCAACAGCAAGATGGTGGCGCGCGCTCATACTGCGCGAGCGTAAGCCAGCCGGATCGTCGATCTCGTGCCCGCTCTGGACGAGCTCCGACAGCGCGGCGTTCACGCGCGCGAGCACAACCGCTCTCGCAGACGAAGGGAGAGCCGCCGGGATCGCGCGCGCGTCCGTCGACGGCGTGGAGCTGCATATGCATCGTGACGTCGACGTTTGCTCGATCGGATATGGCGAGCTAATAGCCGTTCTTCTGCTCCGCCAGCAACGCGAGCACGCGGTGCAGCCGGCGCCGGGCTTGTGGAATGGACGAGCTCCGATAGCGCGGCGTTCGCGCCGGCAAGCGCAACCGCTCTCGCGGGCGAAGGGAGAGCCGCCGGGATCGCGCGTGTGTCCGTCGACGGCGTGGAGCTGCATATGCATCGTGACGTCGGCGTTTGCTCGATCGGATAGGAGGAGCTAATAGCGGTTCTTCTGCTCCGCCAGCAATGCGAGCACGCCGCGCAGCCGGCGTCGGGCTTGTGGAATGGACGAACACCACTCGTCTCGCCCCACGCCGCGGAGTACTGCATCCGCCGGGCGCTCCAGCAGTCGACGCGCGCCGAGCCTCGTCGTCGGTCACCGCAACCCGTCAGCGGGCTCGCGCTCCTCGAGTAAGGAGTAGCAAGGCCCCGTTGGTGCTGGTAGCCCCGAGGAGAAGCCGATCGATCGACTAAGTGGCTTGTCGCCGACGCCTAACCGCGGGTTGGGTCGGCTACGTGGTAGGTTGCGTTGTGATCACCCTCCGGGGGCGCCGGTGCGCACGACAGAAAGGAAGGTGAGGGACTCGGGATGAGCATGGAGCCAGCGGGGGGTGGCTCCGCAGCACACGCGCTTCTCTCTGAAGCGCACAGGTCAGGGAACATTTCTGATGACGCACTCCAACGAGGGGGTTATCCGTGATCTTCATCACGACCTACAGGGTCAAGGAGTTTCTCAGCAAGGACGAGCGGAGGGAGCTTCTGGCCGCTTTTCGCGAACAGGGCACCTTGCCGACGACAACGGCGCACTACCTCACGACCGACGGTACTGGGGGTTTGGTCATCGATGAGACGGATGATCTCGAGCCGGGCTATCGGAATGCCTTGAACTACCTGCCGTGGCTCACGTTCGAGACCACACCGTACCTGACGATCGAGCAGGCCCTGCCCCACCTGCTGGACTACATTGCTTGACGCGGGAGTGCTCTCCTGGGCCGTCGGCTTTGGCAGAGCGGTTCCCTTCAAGCCCGGCTGGAAGGCGTGTCGCCGCCTATGCTGCGACACGGCGTGGGTCCGGTCACGCAGGACGCGCGCCCCTCACCTGCGGGGGCGCGCTCCGCCGGGGGCGCGCCGAGTCTGGATGGCAGCTGGCTCGGGCATGACCGGGCGTCACACTTCTGGTTTGATCGAGACGGAGTCGTCTCGTCGCGGGTGGCGGACTGTTGCATCGTCCCGGACGTCCGCGAGTCGGCACGGCGCGGGTTGCGCCCCGCGCCGTAACCGTGCTGCTTTCGCAGGCGATGCGGCTGCGGCAGTCGCCCGCGGCCGATGAGCGGAGCAGTAGTCGACGGACGCAGCGCCTCGCGGCAGGAACCGCCCAGGGGGCAGCCGGATCCCAGCCGCGGTCGTTGAGCAAAGCAGCGACGCGGCCGGCGTCGGCGCGGTCAGGCCCGCTGCTGGAATCGGACACGACCGGTAGTGCCAGACCGGCCGGCGCCGACGTCGATCGCCGACTCCGAAGGCGCGCCGGTGGACGCTGCTCCTCGACGCCTACACCAATCACGGCCGCCTTCTGGCCGCTTTCCTCGTGGACCGTTAGAGCCGGTGGCCTCGAGATCCGACGGTGATGCTGAACTAGGTGGGTGCGCGGAAACCGCTCGCCGGGTTGAAGACAAGCCACCTCCGTCAGGTCCCGGGTTGTCGTGGCCGGGCCAGTCACCCGAGGGGCTGAGTCTCGTGCGGCTGTTACGCGTTGATCAGCGCGAGGTCGATCGCCTCGAGCAGTTCCGCGCGCGCTGGTCCGCCCGGTTGTGGCGGTCCGCTGTCGTGTGCGATCTGCCGAGCGCGTCCGATCAGGGTTGTGTCGTGTTCGAGCGCGTCGGGTGGGTCGAGCATGTTCACGCGGCGAGCGACGGCGCGGAACAGGTCGGGGTCCTCGGCGGCGGCCGCGTAAGCGGTCATCCGCAGGAACAAGGCCATGCTGTGGCTGGGGTCGCGTACGTCGATTGGTTCCCCTTGCCACAGTCGGAGTCGATCGCGGTCCTCGGCGGACACCACGTCGAAGCGGGCGGCGGCGTCCGCGCCGGTCGCGTCGTCGAAGTCCAGCGCTCGCGCGCGAGCATCCTCCGTGCGACCCGCGACGTCAGCGAGGGTGAAGCCGTGCTTGATCGAGAGCCCGGCGCCATAGGCGAAGGTGGGGTTGGTGTGGCAGAGCGCGTCGCCGATTGGCTGGACGCCCACGGCGACCGGCTCGCCGCCGACGACGAGCGAGCGGTGAACGTTCTGCAGGCTGCCCATCGGCAGCACCGGCGTGATCGGCTCGGCCTGGTCAGGGTGCACCCACGGCACCACCAACGGCAACGACAGCGCCGCGGTCATGTAGGCGTGCTCGGATTTGAGCGCGCGCAGCTGCCGGTCCCAGGGCGGGATGCTGAGAATCAACGCGAAGGCGCGGTTGTCCTCGACGAACACGGCAAAAGCGAGGTAGCCGATCTCGCCGCGCGGGCCACCCAACAGGAACGGGGTACGCGGCATGTCCACCCCGTCTCGGAGGCGGAAATGGCGGCTGTAGTAGATCAGCCCGCACTCGCTTGACCGCTCGAGCATCGGCCGGGCGCCCAGGCCGTTGAGCCAGGAGCCCAGCGGCGAGGTTCGCCCGAGCGCGTCAATCACCAGGTCGGCCCGGATCTCCCTGCCAGTGGAGGTCCGGACGCCGCAGATACGCAATCGGGCGTTGGGACGGGCGCTGGCTGACAGCAGCCCTGCGACCCGCGTGAATGGCTCGAGTACGAAATTTTCGCTCCGTTCCGCTGCCCGCCGAAGGGCGGCCTCGAACATCGGCCGACGCGCGCAGAGCGAGACGAACGCCTCATCACCCGGTTGTGCCTTTCCGGGCAGGAGCTCGTACTGCCTGTTCTCTCGCGCGCCGAGCGCGAGGACGGTGTCGAGGACGTCAGGAGCCCGAGTCAGCAGGATCTGGCAGGCGAGCGCGAGGAAGTTGTGTGGCTGGCGGAAGTGGGAGATCCCCGGTCGCTCCCAAGTGTCGAACAGCCGGTCCGCATCGCCTGCGATCCCCGGCCCATCGCGCTCGAGCACGAGCACGCGCCGACCGCTACGCGCAAACGCCAGCGCGGCCGAAAGACCAGCCAGACCAGCCCCGAGCACAACAACATCGACCCGCTCCCCCGTCACACTCAGAACCATCATCGCTTCCGAACCCGGGCGCCGAAAGAACACACCTGGGCACGGCGCGGCGGACTGCCGGGTTGGGTCGGAACCAGCCTTGTGCGCCAGCGCGATGCGCTCGTGGTGGACGCACGGGAGGTCGTATCGATTGTGGACCTCTTGCGTTCCGAGGTCTTCGTCCCGTCGAATCTCGCTTCGTTCAGGAGCTTTTTGCGGCTCCTTGGGAGCCAGGAAGAGCGAGATCGACGGATCTCCGAGCTCGCACACCTGTGTTCGGAAGTGCGTGCCGACCGCGCGGGCAGCCTCCCAGTGTTCTTCAGGCGGTACGTCGGCGATCCCGAGCCGGCTAGCCGGAAGGTGGCCAGAGTGTCGCGGATCGCCTCCTGCGTCAGATACGCGGTCACGCCGAGCGAGCTAGAGAACACGTTCTGACTGTCCTCGGCACCGCGAGCCGTGGCCACGGCTTGGGGGATTCAGCTCGCTAGGCATGCTGATTCCTCTCTCACGGCGTCGGCGGCGTTGGTCTTGTATACGAATTGTCGTCGCGCTTGGCGGTAGCTGGGGTCGGGGCCGAAGAAGCACTCCAGGCACCGGGCGAGCTCCTCGCTGCGGTATGTCTGGAGTGGTTTGCCTCGCTCGTCGTGCGCGCGCCGGTGTCGTTTATCACGCAGGCGGGCTTGATGCAGCCCATCGTTGGCGATCCGTTCAGCGAAGCGCCGTGTCTGGGCATGAAAGTCGTCCAGGCTTGAGGCGAGAACGGCGTCGAGCAATCCAATCTTGATCGCCTCGTTGGTGCCGACGGGGTCGAACGGTGGTTGGGTGAGCTCGGCCGTGATCACCGGGCCGACGCGGCGAGGCAGCAGGTAGGTCCAGTACTCCGAGCCGTAGAGCCGACCCATGTGCTCGTAGTACGGGTTCAGGACGATGTCCTCGCGCGCGAGAACGTAATCGGCTGACAGTGCCAGCGGCACGCCGCCGGCCGCGGCGTCTCCCGCGAGGGCCGAGATCACGAGGTGCGAGTCGGTCTGCACGATGTCCCGCACCAGATCGTCGATGGCGTTCAGGTTGCGCCACGATTCCGCGCCGGGGTCGTCGGCGGCCTCGATCACACCGAGATGGATTCCGTTGGAGAAGTAGTCATCGCCGCCGAGCAGCACGATCGCCCTCGTTTCCCGCTCTCGCGCGTATGCGTACGCGTCGCAGAGTCGCGCGCATTGCTCGGTACTCATCGCGCCGTTGTAGAAGTCGAAGCGGAGATAACCCACGCCCGCGTGCTCCTCGTAGGCGATCTCGCGAAATGTGTGATCGGCCGGTAGCCGATCGCCGAGTCGGACACCAACCTCCGGGAGATCGAGTTCGAGGCCCGCCAGCTCGAGCGCGAGCGTGGCCGGCAACTTGAAGTACCGCTCGGTCGGCGTGTCGTGCTGTTTGAGTTGCGTGATCCATACCGCCCCGTCGACCGTGGCGCGGCAGACGGCGCCGTGCCGTTGGGCGACGAGCTCCCCGGGGTGACCTTTCAGGGCTCGTTCGCGGTGGACGTCGAACAGGTGAAACGCGCGTCCGCCGATCAGGTCGAGGACTCCTGGATGCCCCTCACCGGCGCGGACCTTGCGCATGATCGTGTCGGTGCTGTCGCGGCTCCAATCGATCGCGCGGTCCGACTGGCTCATCAACGGCCGCGCGCGACCGATCGCCGTCAGCCCGGGGCAAGGGCCATCATGCTCCTCCCCGTCGAGGATCCGGTCGACCGCCTCGAGCAGCGCGTCGATCGCGGCACGGCGAACCTCGTGCCGGTACAGGCTCGCCTTCCCGGCCTCGCGCATCGCGAAGGTCCGCGTCGCCAATACCTCGCCGGCGTCGAACTCTCCGTTAGCCAGCAGCACGGTGACTCCCCAATCCGTCGCCCCGAGCTCGATCGCCCAGTCCAGCGATGACGGCCCCCGGTCGCCAACCGGGCCCGGATGCACAACCAGGCACCGGCGCCTGCGCCAGATCGTCTCGGGAATCCGCGTCTTGAGGAACGGGCACACGATCAGCTCCGGCTCATGCTCGGCGACCGCCGTCTGCATCTCCGCGGCCAAGTGGACGACCGCCACCGTCACCGCGTGCCCCCGCTCGCGAAGCGCGATCCAGGCGCGCTGGCTCAGCCCGTTATGCGCCGAGACCAAGAACAGAACTCGTGGCCGCGTCCCGCTCTCGTCCTCGGTCGGCGCCTCGGTCGAACGTCGAAGCTCTACAAAGGGTGCATGAGTTTCGGTGGTGTCAAGCATGGGTTACCTCACAGGTGTGATGACGCTGGCGAAGCTAGACCTCGGTTACGCGTGGTACATCTGCCAGTTGGCATATCCCGCAGTTGGGCGTGGCCAGAGGCGCCGTCACAACGCGACGAGGCCACGACGCGGCGATCATCAGGGGGATCCCTGAACGCTGCTGATGTTCAGGGAATACCCCGACGTGCAGGTGTCACCCCTAGGTGTGCGTCGACCGGGGTGATTTCGGCGGATAGGCCGCGGTGGCGCTTGTAGATCTCGGCAACCCATCGGCCCCCGGGTCTCTCGCCTAGTGGGTCGACGAATTCTCGCCACACTCTGGGCAGGTCGTGGTTGGCGACCATCGGGTAGGGAAACTCGCCGGGGCGGGCGACGGGGTAGAACAGCGCTGCTGCGGTGAGGTCGGCGACGGTGAACGAATCGCCTACCAGAAAGCCGCTGGTGGAGATCTCATGCTCGAGCCGGTCCATCGCGGCGATCATCTTGGCGCGGCTCGTCGCGGCTGACTCGGCGCTGATCTCGAATCTCCGCCGCATGGCCGCGCGCAGCAGCGGAAATCCCGCGCGCAGGATCCGCGCGTCGCGCGGCCGACCGTCGGTGAACAGCGGCACGACGAGCTTTGGGTGGGGGAGCAGTTCGTGGTAGAAGGCACGGCGGAGGTGCGGTCCGAGTTCCTCGTCGAAGAACTCCTCGAGCTCTAGCGCGCGGCGGCGTTGCTGCGTGTCCTCCGGATAGAGCGGTGGGTGCGGCCAGCGTTCCTCGATCGCCGCGATGATTCGAGTGGAGTCGCCGATCGACCGCCCGTCGATCGTCAGCACCGGAGTTGTCGAGGTATCTCCGGTCACGCGCCTGGCCGTGAACAGGTGGAGTCCCGGAAGGAGCGTGCGGCGGATGTGGGGGACACGTTTGTAGTCGAGCGCCCAGCGGACCTTCTCGACGTAATGGGAGATCTGGAGCTGCCAGAGCACCGGCACGACCGGGTCGGGGTGATCGCCCGGCTCGATGACGGTTTGAACGTCGGGGCCTCTGCCGTCGCGATGTGGGCTCGGCTCGGGCGCACCGGTGGAGCGGTTTGGTTGTGTGGACGTACTCATGACTCCTCGCGTGTCGCTGTGCGCCGAGGTTCGCGCGGGGCGGGCGGTTTCGCGACGTGGGGGACCTCCTGGGTTTTGGCGGGTCGACCGAGGGCTTTGGCGGCGGTAGGATCGGCGGCGGTGGCCGCGGTTGATGCCCGGCAGGTGCTTCTGGAGCGAGATGCCGCTCTCGCCGAGATCGATCAGCGTCTGAGTGGCGCGATCACCGGAGGCGGCTCGCTGCTGCTCCTCGAGGGGCCCGCGGGGATCGGCAAGACGCGGCTGCTCATGGCGACGGTGCAGCGGGCTCGTGAACTTGGCCTATCAACGCTTAGTGCGCGGGGCTCCGAGCTGGAACGGGAGTTCGCGTACGGCATCGTGCGCCAGCTGTTCGAGGCGCCGCTCATCGCGGAATCGCCGGCGGAGCGAGCGGAGCTGCTTGCCGGCGCTGCCGGTCGCGCGGCCCGGCTTTTCGGCGTCGCGGTATCAGAGAATGATGCTGCGGAGCCGCTGCTGGACCCGTCGTTTGCGATTCTGCACGGGCTCTATTGGTTGTGCGCGAACCTTGGCCGGCGCTCGCCGTTGCTGCTCTGTGTCGATGACGCCCACTGGGCTGACCCGGCCTCGTTGCGCTTCCTGAGCTACCTCGCGCGTCGGCTTGAGGAGTTGCCAGTCGCGGTCGTCGCTACAGCGCGGCCGGCGCCGCCCTCTGAGGGTTCGCCGCTGCTAGCGGCTCTCGCCATGGAGCCGTCGGCCGGGATTATTGTTCTCGCACCGCTGAGCGAGCAGGCGGTCGCCGAGCTCGTCCGGCTCGGCCTCGCGACCGAGGTGGAGGTGGCGTTCGCGAGGGCGTGCCATGAAATGACTGGCGGTGTTCCGTTTCTCGTCCAGGAGCTAGTCCGCACGATCGGTGACGAGGGCATCGTGCCGACAGCGGCAGCCGCGTCGCAGGTGCAGGCCCTCGCGCCGGGGACGGTTTCGCAGTCGGTCGTGCAGCGTCTGAATCGTCTTTCCCCACTCGCCCGCAAGCTGGCACGAGCGGCGGCCGTGCTGGGTGAGGCCGACCTTCGGCTCGCGGCCAGCCTCGCCGATGTGGACCCCGGAGCCGCCGCAATCGCGGCGGACGAGCTCGCGGCCGCTGGGATACTCGCGCACGGTCGGCCACTGCGGTTCGTGCACCCGATCGTACGGGCGGCGGTCGAGGCGGATCTCCCGGCAGGCGAGCGAGCAGCCCTCCACGCGGCCGCCGCGAGGCGGTTGGCGGAGGCAGGAGCGTCCGCGCTTCGGATCGCGACGCATCTGCTGGCGGCCGATCCGGCGGAGGACGACTGGGTCGTCGATTCATTGCGGGTGGCCGCGGGCACAGCGATCGCGACCGGCGCTCCAGAGTCAGCCGTCGCGTACCTGCGCCGGGCGTTGGCGGAGCCGCCATCCGAGCGGCTGCGAGCTGAGGTCCTGCTCACGCTCGGCTTCGCCGAGTCGTACGCCGGGGACCCGCAGGCGCCGTCTGATCTCGAGGCCGCGCTTTCTGCCGCCGCCGACGTGACCGCTCAGGTCTCGATCACGCTCGCGCTCGGGCGCATGCTCCAGATCGACGGCCGCAACCGCGAGGCGATGGACGCGTTCGACCGCACACGTGCGCGTCTCGGAAGCGCCGACCGGCGCGCTGCGCTGATGCTCGAGGGGGCCGCGCTTGGCGCGGCCCAGTTCGACGCGGGCACCGCGGACGTTGCCGCGGAACGGCTGGCGAGACTGCGCAGCGCGGCCGAGGAACAGCCGGACGTTCCGACGAGCGTGTTCGGCCCGCTGGCGGTCGCGGCGGTGATGGCGAACGAACCGGCGGAAACCGTTGCCCGCCTCGCTTTCCGCGCGCTCGATGGCGCGCCGAAGCTGCTGCCCGAGGCGGTCGACCGACCTCCGTTCTTCTACCACGCCTGCAACTCGCTCGTGTTTGCCGAACGCTACAACGACGCGCTGTCCCGGTTCGACGAAGCGATCACCGACGCTCGTCGGCTCGGGTCGCTCCCGCACGTGCTCGGCCTGTCGTGCTACCGCGCCCTCGCTCATCTCCGCATCGGCAACCTCGCGGACGCGGACGCGGACGCGCGCGTCGCGCTCGAGACCGGCCGCCGCCCACCCGGGATCCACGCCGCCGTCGCCCTTGCGGTGCTGCTCGAGACACTCGCCGAGCAGGGCGAGCTAGACGCCGCGGAGGCAGCGAACGAGCGCTACCGCCTCGCCGAGCAGTTCCCGACGATGCTGCAAGGAGCCTGGCTGCTCGCGGCCCGCGGCCGGCTTCGACTCGCCGAGCTCCAGCCCGCCGCGGCGCTCGACGATCTTCTCGCCGCCGGCGGGCTCCTCTCGCGGCTGCACAGCCCGAGCCCGACGAACGCGCCGTGGCGCTCGGACGCCGCCCTCGCGCAGCTTGCGCTCGGCGCGCAGGCCGAGGCCCAAGCCCTCGCGGCCGAGGAGATGGCGCTCGCCGAAACGTTCGGTGCCCCGCGCACGCTCGGAATCGCACTGCGCGCGGCCGGCCTCGCACAGCACGGACCGCGGGGGATCGAACTGCTGCGCCAGGCGGCCGACGTGCTAGAAGTGTCCGCCGCGCGACTGGAGCACGCCCGCGCCATGACAGACCTCGGCGCGGCCCTCCGGCGCGCCGGGCGCCGGGCGGAAAGCCGCGAGATCCTCCGGCCCGCGCTCGACCTCTCCCACCGCTGCGGAGCGCACGCGCTGACCGAGCGAGCCCGCACCGAACTCATCGCCGCCGGCGGACGACCCAGAAGGCTCGTGCTCACCGGGCTCGACTCGCTGACCCCAAGCGAGCGCCGCGTCGCCCAGCTTGCCGCCACCGGCCTTCCCAACCGCGACATCGCCCAACACCTGTTCATCACCACCCGAACCGTCGAAGGGCACCTCACCCACGCCTACCAAAAGCTCGACATAACCTCCCGCGATCAGCTCACCGCGGCGCTGACCACTCGCGACCTTAGCCTCTCGGGCCTTCCCCCGACTCCCGGCTGATCGCCGTCCACCCCTCGGGACACAAGCGCCCTGCGCGAGTCAATACCTGCCTCGGACCGGAGACGAGGCCGCGTTGTCTCGGCGCGGCGCACCCCCGTCAAAGCTTTTGCACGGTCGCCGAACTCGAGCACATGCAGGGACCGGCGGGTCGCAGCGTTTGTGGCTGCCCCCAGGACTTTCAAGACCGAATCCGCCGCGCGCTGAGCAGCTCGACCTCCTCCCGAAGAACGAGCGGCCTAACCGGCGCGTGCGGCGGCGTCGGGTCTACCGCGTGCCCAGGCGACGGCGGTTGCTTGCATCCGCGACGCGCACGCGGGAGGATTATTCGTCTGAGCTGATTGCGAGCTGGCAGATATGCCAGATGGCAGATGTATCTCGTGTTCGTCGCCCGTAGGTTGGGTGCGTGGCGTGGACCCAGACACCGTTGATATGGGGTGAATCGTTGTCGGGCCCGGAGATCGGGGAGTCGTCGCGGTTCCACCTCCCGGCCGGCACGGTCACCTTCCTGCTGAGCGACATCGAGGGGTCGACACGGTCGTGGGCGCGGTCCGCCAATGCGATGGCCGGCGCGGTTGCGGACTGTCACGCGATCCTCGTCCGCGCGATCGCCGAGCATGACGGCGTCCGCCCGGTCGAGCAGGGGGAGGGAGACAGCGTGGTGGGCGCGTTCTCCCGTGCCTCGGACGCGCTGGCGGCGGCCCTCCAGGCGCAGCTCGAGCTACGCTCGGTGGCGTGGCCCGATGCGCTCGACTTGCGCGTGCGGATCGCGCTGCATACCGCCGACGCGCAGCTGCGCGACGAGGGGAACTACTTCGGCCTGGCCCTGTCGCGATGCGCGCGACTGCGCGCGATCGCCCGTGGCGGGCAAACGGTCCTGTCGCGGACCACGCGGGACCTGATCGTCGACCGGCTCCCCGACGACGTAGTGCTGATCGACTGCGGCGTACATCGCCTCCGCGATCTAGGTCGCCCGGAGAACGTGTTCGCGCTCATGCATCCGGACCTCGACGGGGACGTCGGTCCGCTGCGGTCGCTTGATGCGTTTCCCAACAACCTCCCCGGCCAGCTGACCACATTCATCGGGCGTGACGAAGAGCTCGCGCGGCTTCGCGAAGCGATCGGGGAGACGCGGCTGCTCACGCTGACGGGCGCCGGCGGCGCGGGGAAGACCAGGCTGGCGCTCCAGCTTGCCGCGGATCTTCTCGAGCGGTTTCCCGACGGGGTCTGGTGGGTGGATCTGGCTCCGATCAGCGATCCAGACCTCGTGGCAGAGGCGCTCGCGGGCGTGCTTGGCGTCCGGCCGCTGCCCAGTATGACCATGCTCGAAGCGTGTGCCAACTACTTGAGCTCGGCGCGCGCGCTGGTCGCACTCGACAACACTGAGCACCTTCTGGCAGCGAGTGCCGAGGTGGCGGAGGCGCTGCTGCACGCGTGCCCAGATCTAATCGTGGTTGCGACCAGCCGCACGCCCCTGGGCGTCCCGGGCGAGACAGATTGGCGGGTTCCGCCGCTGTCGCTGCCGCCGCCTGAGCGCCGGCGAGACACGGTAGAGGCCCTGGGCCAGTTCGACGCCGTGCGCCTGTTCATCGAGCGGGCGCGCAAGGCGCGTCCGAACTTCGCCGTCACCAATGACAACGCGCCCGCGGTGGCTGAGATCTGTATGGAGCTGGACGGACTGCCGCTGGCGATCGAGCTCGCCGCGGCACGCGCGCGGATGATGTCGGTTGAACAGATCGCTGCCGGCCTCGGCGATCGGTTCCATCTCCTCACCGGCGGGACCCGGACCGTCCTGCCGCGCCATCAGACGCTGCGGGCCTCGGTCGACTGGAGCCATGAGCTGCTCAGCGACGCCGAAAGAACGCTGCTGCGGAGGCTGTCGGTGTTCGCCGGCGGGTTCACACTCGACCTCGCCGAGGCGGTCTGCTCAGACAACTTGCTCGCCCCGGTGGCGATCCTCGATCTGCTCACCTCGCTGGTCGACAAGTCGCTCGTGCTTGCCGAGGACCGCGCGGGTGCGGTGCGCTACCGACTGCTGGAAACCGTGCGTCAGTACGGGGTCGAGCGCTTGCTAGCCGCCGGGGAAGCCGACATGGCGCGTGATCGCCATCGCGACGCGATGCTCGACCTTGCCGAGCAGATCGCTCCGCAGCTCCATACGCTCCGCCAGCGGGAGTGGCTTACGGTGCTCGATGGCGAGGCGGCCAACCTCACCGTCGCGCTCGAGCGCGCGGCCGATACCGACGGGGAGCGGGCGCTGCGCCTGAGTGTGGCGCTCACCTTTTGGTGGCGGCTGCGCGGCCTGTTGCGCGCCGGCGAGCGCGGGTTCACCCGAGCGCTCGACGCCGCGGATCCCAAGCCATTCTCGCTGCGCTCCCAGGCCCTGTGGGGCCTGGGCTATCTCAGGGGCCTCCTGGGCGACTTCCCGATGGCGATCGCTCATACCGAGGAGGCGCGGGCGATCGCCGAAGAGGTGGGAGATCAAGCGGCGCTAGGACGCTCCATCTGCTCGCTCGCCTTCCTGCGCCTGTTGCCGGATCCGGTTGGCGCTTGCCTACACCTAACGGGGCTTCGCCCCAGCCCGACGAGGCGTGCTTGCTGAGGACCGTCGCG
>Ga0335078_10001306_pt1 | contig 37850 bp, 32 predicted proteins | sample Lox_Sample_32_FD_206711 | JGI IMG/M metagenome (GOLD analysis project Ga0335078, IMG submission 206711) | Soil microbial communities from Loxahatchee National Wildlife Refuge, Florida, United States - Lox_Sample_3.2 | ecosystem: Environmental > Terrestrial > Soil > Wetlands | place: USA... | reverse complement strand
TTGCCGAGGGCAGCGAGGGCTCCACCCAGAGCGTCCTGCAGACGCTGAAAAATGGATCCTCTGCAGGCATGCAACATTTTGATGGAGAAATCGAGAAGCTGGTTCGCGCCAATATTGTGGACTTGAAAACCGCGATGGCCTATGCCACCGATCCGCAGCAGCTACGCCAGGCCCTGATGGATTTCCGGCTGCAGAACTGAATCGCGCCGGGTCTTTTTCATACAGGTTAGATTTTTCCGAACCAGCCTCGTATCATCTCCTCCATGCCGTTGAAGTCTGCTCCCACCATCCTGAGCTTCGAAGCAGCACGCCATGTGGTAGAGGAGCATGCTGCGCGTTTGCGGCCACGGGGCAAAGAACTCGCGGAATTGCTGGACTCGGTGGGCCAGGTCTTGGCAGAGCCAGTTATTGCCGATCGTAATTTCCCTCCGTTCCCCAGAGCCACTCGCGACGGCTACGCAGTGCAGGCGGCTGATTTAGCAGAGCTTCCGGCGCGGCTGGACGTGATCGGCGAAATCAAAGCCGGGGCGGACGTCCGTCTGGAGATCAGCAGAGGCCAGGCGGCAGCCATCATGACCGGCGCGCCCGCTCCTCCTGGGGCCGACGCCGTGGTGATGGTGGAATACACAACCCAGACCGGGGAACGCGTCGAGATCAGCAAGGGAATCACTGCTGGAGAAAACATCGTGCCGGCGGGTTCTGAGGCGAAGCGCGGGGCACGCCTGCTCTCGCCAGGCACGCGTCTGGATCATGCCGCAATTGCGGTGGCTGCATCCGCCGGAAAATCGCGTCTCTTGGTTTATTCCAGGCCGCGGGTAGCGGTTTTGGCCACGGGAGATGAGATTGTCGATATCGATATTAGCCCTGCCACCCAACAGATTCGCAACTCCAACACCTATTCGCTGGCTGCACAGATCCAGGCTGCAGGAGGTGAACCACTACTGCTGCCGATTGCTCCCGACAAGCCGGGACGCCTGCGCGAATTGATGATCGACGGCATGGAAGCAGATTTACTGCTCCTCACGGGCGGTGTTTCCATGGGCAAGTACGATCTGGTGGAGCAGGTCTTGCAGGATTTAGGCGCGGAGTTTTTCTTCACCGGGGCGCAGATTCAGCCGGGACGCCCCGTGGTATTCGGACGCATCCCGTTTGGCGCGGGCGCCCCCGCCCGCGAGGTGTCCTCTGGGGAGGGGTCGCACCGTTACTTCTTCGGCCTACCGGGAAACCCCATCTCCACTATGGTGACTTTCGAACTGTTCGCCCGGCCCGTATTGGAGGCTTTGTCAGGCTTGGCGCCCCGCAAACTGGTTTTCCTGCACGCGCAGTTGAAGTCGGAGATCAAGACTAAGACCGGTCTGAAGCGGTTCCTGCCGGCCCTTCTGTCGGGAGAATTCGAGCGAGCCGAGGTCGAACTCGTTCCCTGGCAGGGATCTGGCGACATCGCAGCCACGGCGCGGTCAAACTGCTACGTAGTGGTTCCCCCGGATCGTGATCGTATTCCTGCCGGTGAATGGGTTCCGGTATTGCCCCGCTAAACCCTCGCCTCCCACTTCCTCAAATTCTCACTGGCTCACTTCCCCGATCCGGCATCTGGCCTTATGCTGTTAGTGGACACTCTTGCCGGACGCGGCAGTCTCTCCAGCTCATGAATCCACTGCGTCTCTATACTCTGGTTTTGGCTGGCTGCGGCGCACTCTTCGCGGCGTACCTTCTCCTGCGCCGCAAGCCAAAAGGGCCGGACGAAATTGAGAGTGAGCGCCGACAGTGGCTGGACCGAGTGGGAAGAATTACCGACGGAACCGTCATTGATGTCCAGGAGCTGCAAGCGGACGATCACAAGGCGTCCACCATGTTGATCTACCAATACGACGTTGCTGGCGTATCCTACGAAGCTTCTCAGGACGTTACCTACCTGCGACAGTTGATCAATCTGCAGTCCTGCCGCCTCGGCCTGCCCACCTCGGTTCGGTACGATCCGCAGAATCCGGGGAACTCAATGGTGGTTTCGGAACGCTGGATGGGGTTACGGCAGTAAAACCGGCTGATGATCCCAAAAGCGTTGACTGCGGAGCTTGGCTCCGCCGGACAGCCGAGGGCGGCTGTCCCCACGTGGCACTCTAGCTGCCGGCTGCGAAGCCGCCGACGTGGGCCAGGGTGGTGCGCAGGTATTTGTGGGGGTTGACCGGGGTATCGTTGATACGAACTTCGTAATGCAGATGCGGACCTGTGCTGCGGCCACTGAGGCCGATGTATCCGATAGTGTCGCCACGGTGCACGTACTGGCCGAGAGCTACGGCGAAATTCGAGAGGTGCCCGTAGCGGGTGGTAATTCCATGCCCATGGTCGAGAGCGATTGCCCTGCCATAGCCGCCCATAAAGTCGGCGAAAACAACCACGCCGTCAGCTGGAGCGATCACTGCCTGGCCGAAGTTGGCGGAGATATCGACTCCGCTATGAAAAGCGCCTTCCCCGTTGAACGGGTCAGTCCGCTCCCCGAAAGATCCTGTGACCGGGCCCTCCACGGGCCAAAGATTCGGCGTGGAGTTGGCGCGCAACCAATCGGCCGGGGTTACGTTGCGCGTGAGGCCAAGCGAAATCCCGGTGGAAGCTGCACCGCTCAGAGCCGTGTCTTTCAAAGTGTAGAGGCGGTCGAGAGAGGAACTGACTTCTGCGTCCTGCATCGTATCGGAGGCCGGGGTCAGGATCGGATCCGTCTTCAGTCCGTAGAGGGAAGAAACTTCACTGGCCAGTGATCCCAGCGAAGCCACCTGAATGTCTCTTTCCTGAGCTACCTGCTCCAGACGCGAATAACGGTTCTTCAACTCTTCCTTCTGAGTGCGCAGCTCGTTGAAGTGCGAAACTTTCAGCAGCATGCGCAAGTACGAACTGGCGATTCCCGTGAGGCTCAAGCCCCCAATCGCCGTTCCCACCACCAGCACGTACAGGTAGTGGACGGGGATGGGAATCTTGCGCAGCTGGCCGTCTTCACCGCGCGCCACGAAAAGAATGTAAAACCGTTTCCGCAATATCTTCCTTTCCTGTGTGATCAGGATCGAATGCCGGCGGCTGGTTCACCGCTTAAATCGACAGTACGTCCTGATCCCGCCGTACGTTCCCTGTTTGGGAATGAGGCTGGCGACGTCGTACAGCACCTACCGGAACCAGGTAAGGCTCGATCTTCTAAATGCCACAATAGTAACCGGATGTGGCACTTAGCGGCCAAAGGCGTATGGAGACAGCAACGTCACGGTACCAAACGTGGCTCTATCTGTCAACGAGCGAGGTCACCCTCCCTGGTTACGGAAGACTGGCCGGTGCCTGGCGCTTGGGCCCGGTCTTTCTGGCATCTGCGGGTAACTGATTGGATACCAGATGGGGCCAAAGGTAAATGCCCAATGACTTCTGTCCGACTCCTCGGTTAACAGATGCAATCCTATATAGTGGGTTTGCTTGCCGCTGGCTGAAAAATCCTTGATTGCCCGCCTGCGCGGGCGGGTGCGCGGAGGCCGCGACGTCGTTGCTGGCATCGGGGACGATTGTGCCATCCTCCGCATTCCCTCCGGCCACGAAACCCTGGTGACGACGGATTTCACCCTGGAGGGCATTCATTTCCGCCGGGAGTGGCACGAGCCGGAGGTGGTCGGCCATCGCTGCCTGACGCGCGGGCTTAGCGATATTGCGGCCATGGGAGGCCAGCCGGTCGCCGCCTTTCTATCCCTGGCATTACCTCGAAATCTGCCCCAGTCCTGGGTGGACCGCTTTTTCAAGGGCTTGCTGAAGCTGGCGGATCGATTCCGGGTGGTGCTGGCCGGCGGCGATACGGCTGAGTCGCCGAGCGGCATTCTGGCGGATATCGTGGTTGTCGGGTCTGTGCCGAGGGGGAGGGCGATCCGGCGCTCGGGTGCACGTGCGGGCGACGGAATCTACGTGACGGGAGAACTGGGCGGGTCGGCGGCAGCCCTGAAGATGTTGTTTGCTGGCCATAAGGTGAGGGCGGCGGACTTTTCGCGGCACTTTAATCCTGAACCCCGGGTTGAGGTTGGGAAGACTCTGCGTGAGCGACGGCTGGCCTCCGCCATGATTGACTTAAGCGACGGGCTATCCACGGATCTGGCCCATATCTGCGAGGAAAGCCACGTCGGTGCAGAGATTCGTGCGGATGCCATTCCGCGGGCCGTTGTAGGCAGCGCCCGGCGCTGGGTGGACTTGCAGCTTGCCTTGCACGGCGGCGAAGATTACGAATTACTGTTTACCGCGCGCGCGCAACGCCGCATCCCGTCCAGGATAGCGGGCGTCGCCATCACCCAGATTGGTGAAGTCAGACGGGGTAGAAATATTGTCCTCGTAGACAGCGGGGACGAGCCAATCGCGTTGCGCCCCGCCGGATGGGAGCATTTCAGAGGAACCCCCTGATCTGGCACATAACGTGTGGGGCGGGCACTCCTGTCCGCCAAGAGCGTGCAGCGGATCGAACCGGCGGGTCCTTGCCACCGAGTGCCCCTGGTGACTTTGGTGCTCTATAAACCGCTTCTTTCTCTATCTCGACGGACCGGGCGGGTCTAGAGTAAGTGGTATGTCGTTTCCCCGTTTCCTTCTCTTGCTCGTGTCGTGTACCACGTTACTGAACTCCGCACTGCAGGCGCAGCAAAATACCGAGCCCGTGGTGAACAACGATTTTATTCAGAAGCAGTTTGGATTGAACTGCAAGCAGATTGGATTGCCCGCGATCAAAGCTGATCTGGATGGTGATGGGGTGGAAGACATTGTCATTCCCGCCCACTGCACCAACCCGATGATGGATCAGGCGGAAGAGAACTACGTCGTGGTCGATCCCTATAATTCATTCTTTGGCTATGGTAATCCGCAGGTCACGACGCAGTTTGCATCGGACGATCCCGACCGGCGTGGCTTCACCCTGCTGGTAATCCATGGAGTGGGATCCGACGCCTGGCATTCCGCTACTCCGAAGGCAAAATTCATGATCGTGAATCTTCCTTTTAAGGACATCTATGTGAAGAAACTGGTGCTGCGCAAGAAACAGCGCCAGGCGATTTATGTAGAAGAAACCGGACCTGGCGCCATGACCTCGGTTCTGGTGTGGGATGGCAAGAAATACCGCTATCAACCCATGGGCTCAACTATGGAGTAATCACCCCCGCCGATAAGAGACCGCCCTTCGCCTGTCAGATTCTCTCAAAGCTCAAAATGGAAGACGTCCAGAACCATGTAGGTCTGGCGGTTTACCAGCGCGACATGCCCGCCGATTACGACATGAGCGCAATCGGGCGGTGGCGGAGGCAGGCGCCGCTCCAATTCTTCCGGGCAGGGAAGCATCTTGTTCCGCAGTCCGGGCGGGAGCGTGCCCCGCACCACCAGTTGCCTTTCGAGTCCCGGCGGCAGGTGATCTCTTTTCGCCAATCCAGGAGGAAGATGATCGCGGTGATCGTCATACCAGCCGCGCATTTCATCACGGTCGTGGTCGCTGTAATAACCCCCATGATCGTCGTCCCGGTTGCCATGCTTGTCATGGCCATTGCCATGACCTTGCGCGTACGCCGCAGAGCAGGTTAACGCGAGTGCCGCGATTGCTACCGCGTGCAGCCACAACTTCGTCCGCATGAAAGCCTCCCCGGAGTGAGTGTTTTGATGGCAGCCTAGCTTGGCGGCTTCAGCCGCGCAATGCACGGGAGTACCTGACCCGCGAATGGTTACCCGCTATAATTCTCTCGCCATGGACCTCGAACAAAAGCTGGCTGAACTGAAGAAACGCGACCAGCTCGCCGAAGATGGCGGGGGGGCGCAGCGCCGCGAACGGCAGCACAAAGAAGGAAAAATGTCGGCGCGCGAGCGCGTCGAGTTCCTGCTCGATGAGGGAACGTTTGAGGAGACCGACAAGCTGGTCACGCACCGCTGCAATGACTTCGGGATGGCCGAGCAGAAGTTCTATGGAGATGGCTTCATCACGGGGTACGGCCGCATCGAGGGCCGGCTGGTCTTCGTCTTCGCACAGGATTTCACCGTGTTTGGTGGATCGCTGTCGGAATCCAATGCAGGGAAGATTGTAAAGATCATGGATCTGGCCGCCAAGATGGGAGCGCCGGTGATCGGTCTGAACGACTCTGGCGGGGCGCGCATTCAGGAAGGAGTGATGTCGCTGGCCGGCTACGCGGATATCTTCCTGCGCAACACGCTGTATAGCGGCGTGGTTCCGCAGATTTCCGCCATCATGGGGCCATGCGCGGGCGGGGCTGTCTATTCACCCGCCATCACCGATTTCATCCTGATGGTCGACAAAAGCTCTTACATGTTCATTACCGGGCCGGACGTGATCAAGACGGTTACTCACGAAGAAGTCACGAAAGATCAGCTGGGCGGTGCGATGACGCACAACGAGACCTCGGGCGTCGCGCATTTTGTAGCCCACGATGATGCGGAATGCCTGTCGATGGTGCGCGAACTGCTGAGCTTCGTGCCCTCGAATAACCTCGACGATCCGCCACGCAAAACCTGTACCGACCCCGTGGATCGCGCCGACCTCGGGCTGGACAAAATCGTCCCCGATCAATCCAACCTTCCTTATGACATGAAAGACGTGATCCACGCCGTGGTTGACGACGGCTATTTCTTCGAGGTGCAGGAGCACTACGCGAAGAACATCGTCGTGGGATTCGCCCGCCTGAACGGACGCTCCGTGGGGATCGTGGCCAACCAGCCAGCATTCCTGGCGGGTACGCTGGATATTAATGCTTCCATCAAAGGCGCTCGCTTCGTGCGCTTCTGCGACTGCTTCAACATCCCGTTGGTGACCTTCGAAGATGTGCCTGGATTTTTGCCCGGCACGAACCAGGAGTACGGCGGAATTATCAAACATGGCGCGAAGCTGCTGTTCGCTTTTGCGGAAGCGACCGTCCCCAAAGTGACGGTAATTACGCGCAAGGCGTACGGTGGGGCCTATTGCGTAATGTCATCAAAACACATTCGCACCGACGTGAACTATGCCTGGCCGACGGCGGAGATCGCCGTGATGGGGCCGGAGGGCGCAGTCGACATTGTTTACAAACGCGAGCTGGATCGTGCAGATAACCGCGCGGAAGCGCGCCAGAAAAAGATCGAAGAATTCCGCGAGCGCTTTGCCAACCCCTATGTGGCCGCCGACCGCGGCTACGTCGACGCCGTCATCCGGCCCCGCGAAACCCGCAAAAAGCTGATCCAGGCGTTGGAGATGCTCGAGACCAAGCGTGACAAGAACCCACCCAAGAAGCACGGGAATATCCCGCTGTAAGCTCGTGTGACTCGGACACTCCTGTCCGCGGGATCCTTATTCGTCGGCGATAGAGGCAGCATGGGTCCGTGCCTTTGGGTAGCGCAGCGCTTTCAGCGCTGCGATTCAGGCTGCCGGAATGACCGGCTTTAGCCGCTGAGGGACCTCATCCAGCGCCGCCCAAAAGCTCTGAGAGGGTTCAGGATTCCCGATTCGGAATCGGATTGGAGTCCGGAAGCGGCCCCCGGCGCGTCCTTGCCGAGCTTTGCTTGCCGTCACCACGCGCCCATAACATCTTTCTTGACTTATGACTCGGAATCCGATATATCTATATCAGAGCCATGAAAGAAAATCTCAGCGAATTTCTGCCGCTGTCGCCTGCGACCCTGCATATTTTGCTTTCGCTGGCTGGCGAGGACCTGCATGGCTACGGCATCATGCAGGAGGTAAAGCGCCAGTCGGACGGGCGGTACAAACTGGGACCGGGAACGCTTTACGACAACCTGCAAAAGCTGATCGATCAGCGTCTGGTGCAGGAGATCGGGCAGCGGCCGGGAGACGACGATCCGCGGCGACGTTACTACCGGCTGGGGACGCTAGGCCGGGCTGTGCTTGCGGCTGAGACGTCGCGACTCGAGGGCGTGGTTCGCGAAGCCAAGGCCCGCCTGCATGTCGCCAGACCAAGGAGGGCGTGATGCTCCGCTACGCCTACCGCTGTCTGCTTCGCCTGCACCCGCCTTATTTCCGGCGCCGCTTCTCGCCGGAGATGCTGTCTATCTTTGACCAGGAGAAGCGAGGCCTGGGAGTCGCCAAACTGCTGGCCGACGGCGTTTTGTCGCTGCTGCGGCAGTGGGTGTTGCGTCCGGAATTCTGGGATCCGCCGATCGCCCAGGCCGCGGCTGATGGTGTGCCCGCCTTCTACATGATCGAAGGTTTCAAGCCACGGATTTTGGCAATGCTGGATGGAGGCCTGGCGTCGGCCGTTGTCTTCACGTCGATCTGTTTAATCATGGGATATTCGTATAATCACCCGACGCGCGGACCGATTATCTCCGCCTACAACAGAGGCTCCGCCATTTACTGGCGGCCTCCCGCCTCCACTCCCTCTGCTTCGGCGAATGAACCTGCCAACCAAAAATCGGTATATGTCGACGGGGGCAGAGTCGTGGTTATGATCCAAGTGCCGGGGCAATCGCGGGCTGCGTCCGTCGGATCAAAATGAAGGGAGGAGCCGCCGGGCTACGCTCGGCAGGACAGCCGAGGGGGGCCATCCTTACGTGGTCATAAAATAAGAGTCCCGAGGTGGTGTTGAACTTATTCCTCTCGGCCAGTAGCTCGCTTTAGACCCTTGCCAACCTGCGGTCGTCGCTTGCCTTGCGGCTCACGTCAGTTGCGATTGTCGCTCGGGTTCCGGGCTCACCGCCAACCGGATAAACCAGTTCAACGCCTCGGGACTCTATCTTGCCTTTGACATGGTGTTCCTGTTCGCCTCGACCAGCGCTTGGCTATAGACCCTTGCTTGCCCTCTCCACTTTTCATCTTGCGATGCCGCAGAGTGACTTCGCTCGAGCCCCGGACGCCGCACCAACCGGGAAAACTTAGAACGTGTCAAAGAACGATTATGGTTTTACTCCTTCTATTTTTTTCGTCAATCAAAAACGCAGCCGCCTATCTGTTTTGAATGCAGCTGAGTGCAGCCACTCCACAAGCGGGTGACCGAATTCTGTGCAGATATTGCCTTACTCTCGCGCTAAACCCGCAACCGATGCGTAAATCTGGCTGCGTTTTCGCAACCCTCCCCTCTCCATGGTGAGGTCTAAAGGTGTGGAAAATCCGCCGGAATTGGCGATTGGCGCGGGCTTGGCAGATGGCCGTACGGGTTGAACTGTGGCTCGCATGGTCACTTCGCAGAATCCTACGCCCTTACGCCCCGCCAATCGCGTGATCGCCCTGGCTGCGGTTGGGTTCGTGCTCGCAATGCTGCTCTTCGCCTCCATCACTTTGGCGGTAGAACGTCTTTCGGCTGGTACCATACTCAGGTGCCAGCGCTGCTCGAGGTGCGACATCTGACCGTGGGGTTTGCGAGTAGGGACCCGAGCTCGCTCCTTGCCGTCCGCGATCTCAGTTTCAGCGTGGCTTCGGGCGAAGTTCTGGCCCTGGTGGGAGAGTCTGGCTCGGGAAAATCCCTCACTGCGCTGGCGCTTATGCGGCTGCTTCCGCCGGAGGCGCAGGCCGGCGGCGAGATTGAACTGGCGGACGGCAACGCAATCCTGAATTTGCTGCAGATTCCTGAACCGCAAATGCGCGCCTTGCGCGGTTCGCGCATGGCGATGATCTTTCAGGAGCCGATGACCGCACTCAACCCGGTGATGCGCGTCGGCGACCAAGTCGCCGAGGCCATTACTGCTCATCACCGCGTCACAAAAAAAGACGCGTGGCAGAAAGCGGTCGAGGCCTTGCAGGAAGTCGCCATCCCAGACGCCGTAACTCGCGCTCGCGACTACCCGCACCAGCTATCGGGTGGCATGCGCCAGCGAGTGATGATCGCCATGGCGATTGTGAATCGTCCGCAGTTGTTGATTGCCGATGAGCCGACGACGGCGCTCGATGTCACTATCCAAGCTCAGATTCTGGATCTGCTGGCTGATCTGCAGAAAAAATTGGGCCTGGCGATGATTTTCATCTCGCATGATCTGGCGGTGGTCTCGAAATTCGCCGACCGGGTGGCGGTCATGTACGTTGGCAATCTGGTTGAACTGGGAACGAAGCGCGACGTGTTTCAGGCTCCGGCACATCCCTATACGCGGGGGCTTTTGAATGCGGTCCCAACGTTGAAGACCGATCGGGGTCGCCCCCTCTCGACGATCGAAGGAGCTGTCCCGCCGTTGCACAATCTGCCAGCGGGGTGTCCATTTGAGCCACGTTGTGGTTTCCGCGTTGCAGATTGCGTACACAACTTGCCGCCGTTGAAGGAGGTCAGTCCGGGGCATTGGGCGCGATGCCCCGTGGTCAACCCTATGTAGACGCGCCCTGCGAGCGCTTCCGGCGAACCCTGCACAGGCGGGTACGCCCGCGCCTACATGCATTCTTTCCTGCAAGGCACGGCAACGGTCTATAATCGGCACTTTGCCTGGTGACTCGTGCGCGTCCTTCTGATCAGCGACATACACAGCAACCTGGAAGCCCTCGAGGCTTGCCTGGCGGCGGCTCCTGCGCACGATGTGGTCGTCAACCTGGGGGACATTGTGGGATACGGCGCCAGCCCCAACGATGTGATCGACCGGGCGCGGCAACTGGGCAAGGTGTTCGTGCGCGGGAACCACGACAAAGCGGTCTGCGGCCTGATGGATCTGAAAGATTTCAATCCGGTGGCAGCGATGGCGGCGGAATGGACGCGAGCGCAGCTCTCGGCCGACAATCTGGAATGGCTGCGTGCTCTGCCGCAGGGGCCAGTAGAGGTGAGTGAACTGGCGGGGTTGCAGTTCGTCCACGGTTCGCCAATCGATGAAGATGACTACCTGGTCACGGTGCGGGATGCGGTCGAGCCCCTCGTGGTAAGTTCCGCAACCGTGACTTTTTTTGGCCACACTCATTTGCAGGGTTCGTTTGAAACCAACAACATTCATCTCGAATCCTTTCACCCCGCTTACAAGACCGTCGGGCAAAGCGAGGTCGCGGAATTCCGGCTGAAAGACGAGTTGCGTTATCTGATCAATCCCGGCTCGGTAGGACAGCCGCGCGACGGCGATTGGCGGGCGGCGTTCGCGGTCTTCGATTCCGAAAGCCGTGTCGTTACTTTCTGCCGTGTGCCCTACAATCTGAAATCTGCCCAGGACCGCATTCTGGCAGCCAATCTTCCGCAGCGCCTGGCAACCCGTCTGGCGGCGGGAAGGTAGGACACGATGAAGGTGAAGCTGATCTGCCGAGCCTGTTTGAGCGTCTTTCTCGCATGTTGCTGGGCGAATCCGGCTGCACGGGCGCAAGAGAGCCCCGCGTTCCGGCGGTTTCTGCAAACCGCTATCTCTCCGGATGGCGCAAGCGTGGCGTGGGTGGAAGAGACGCTGGGCGCGAACGGAGGGGTGACTGGTTCCGCGATCTTTGTGCAGGATTTAAGAGCTCCCGAGTCGAAACCCCATCGCATTTCTGCGGCGGCAGATGGCAGTTCAGCCGATGAAGACACCATCGCCTGGACTCCGGACAGCAGGCGGCTGGCATTTCTTTCTGACGCGGGCGGCCGGGAGCAATCTCAGTTTTACGTTGCCGATGTGGAAGGAAAGGGCATACGTCAGCTTACTCATCTCACCGGATCCCTCGCCGCTCCGGCGTGGTCGCCCGATGGAACGACTTTGGCCTTCTTGTTCACTGAGAACGCACCTCGGGCCGACCCGCTGATGCCGATGGCGGAAGAGACCGGAGTGATTGCGCAAAAGGTTTATGAACAGCGGCTGGCGGTTGTGGATCTGGCCTCGGACAAGATTCGCCAGCTTTCCCCGGCGGACGTGTATGTCTATGAGTTCGATTGGTCTCCGGACGGCAAGAGCTTCGCGGCGATCGCGGCTCACGGCGCGGGAGATGCAAATTGGTATGTAGCGCAGTTGTACACGCTCAGCTTAGAGGGGGGAAGTCTGCAGCCGGTCTATAAGCCCAAATGGCAGATTGCGGTGCCGCGCTGGTCGCCGGATGGGCAATCCATCGCTTTCATCGAAGGCTTGATGAGCGATCAGGGATTTACCGGCGGCGACATCTACGTGGTTCCCAGGAATGGAGGGCAGGCTCGCGATATAACCCCCGGGATCCCTGTTTCGCCGGCGGGAATCTACTGGCGCTCGCCTGACAAGATTCACTTCACCGCGGATGTCGATGGGCAGGTCGAGATTTCGACGGTCGAATTGGCGAACAGCAAAACTGCCCCTCTCTGGACCGGCACGGGCGTGATTACCGACGGATTCTGGGGTGGGACTGCCATCTCGCTCTCCGGCGACGGCCGTAACGCCGCGGCTATCTACGATTCCTGGGAGAAACCTCCGGAGATTTGGGCGGGCCCGGTCGGCAACTGGAAACAGATCACCTATGACAATTCGAACATGCATCCGGTGTGGGGAGAGATGAAGAGCCTGCATTGGACCAGCGACGGGATGAAAGTTCAGGGCTGGCTTATGTATCCCAAGGACTACGATCCGGCCCGGCGCTATCCCATGGTGGTCGAAGCCCATGGCGGCCCGGCGGGAACTCAGCATACCGGTTGGCCCGAAGAGTTCTTCAATACCATGGAGCTTTCCGCTCAGGGATATTTCGTCTTCTATCCTAATCCTCGCGGCAGCTTCGGAGAGGGCGAGAGCTTCACGCAAGGCAATGTAAAAGATTTCGGCTACGGAGATTTCCGCGACATTATGGCAGGGGTGGACGAAGTTCTCAGAACAGTTCCAGTCGACAGCAATCGCATGGGTATTACCGGCTGGAGTTACGGCGGCTACATGACAATGTGGGCGGTCACCCAAACGAATCGCTTCCGGGCTGCGGTTGCCGGGGCGGGGCTGGTAAACTGGCAAAGTTATTATGGCGAGAATGACATCGATGAGTGGATGATCCCTTACTTCGGCGCCTCAGTGTATGACGATCCCGCGATCTACGCACGCAGCGCTCCCATTACCTTCATCAAGAATGTGAAAACACCAACCCTGGTGCTGGTGGGTGAGCGCGATGGCGAGTGCCCGGCGCCGCAATCCCGCGAGTTCTGGCACGCACTGAAGACCCAGGGCGTCGAGACCGAGCTGGTGATTTATCCGGGCGAGGGCCACGTTTTCAACCAGCCGGACCACGGGCGGGACGCGATGGCGCGGCTGACCCAGTGGTTTGATCACTATCTGAAAGCGGGAAGTTCATCGGCTACCACCCATTGACCACCGCGGTTGCGGCCAGTGTAGACTTTGGCCATGTCTCCTCTGAACTTCCAGTCACCCACGCCCCAGCATCACCTGGTTGCGTACAGCGACGGCGGAGCGCGGGGCAATCCCGGGCCCTCCGGTTACGGAGTAGTGATTCAGGATGAAACTGGACGCAAAGTCGCCACTCTCAGCGAATATCTCGGCCATCAGACCAATAACTTCGCCGAATACCAGGGGCTGATTGCGGCTCTGGAATATGCCGTCCAGCACGGGCACAAGGCGCTCAAGGTGATCAGCGACTCGGAGCTGCTGGTGCGGCAGATCAAGGGCATCTACAAAGTAAAAAATGCCACGCTTCAGGACTTGCACGCTTGCGCCAAAGAGCTGATCGCCAAGCTGGAATGGTTTTCCATTGGGCACGTGCTTCGCGGGCACAATCAGGAAGCTGATCGCCTAGCTAACGCCGCCATGGACAAGGGCATGGGACGGCGCGCGGATGCAGGCGCGGGAACCATCGCCGAACCACGCAAAGAATTTAACGGCGTCGTCCGTGGAGGAAGGATTGAGTTGCTGGATGGCGCGTTGCCCGATGGCACCGAGGTCCAGGTACGCGTAAGAAAGTGACAACTTACGGTACTTTCTCGTTCTCTTCACTGGAGTGTTCGCTCTCATTGCCGCGAGCGTCCACTGCTGTCACTGAGTAGAAGTAGGTGTGACCGGACAAAACATCGGAATCGCGGAATGCCGGAGCCTTGACCGGCTCGGCGTTCATTTTGTGGCTCTCGCCTCCCTCTTCGCGGCGATAGACGTTATAACCCGCAAGGTCCGCGTCACTATCCGGAGCCCAGGTTAAATCGATAAAGGGCTTCTGCCCGACCCCGGAGAAAACCGCCTGTAGACCGCTGGGGACTGCAGGCGGGAAAATGTCGTGCGCAAAAACCTTGATGACCGGAGTGTCCGCGCTTTCGAAGCGGGCCTCGGGCTTGCCTTCGAAATGGATGATGCTTACTACCGTCGCCCGGTACAAATAAGTCTTCTCCCACTGGAAGCTGTGATCGAACACCAGATAAGTGCGTAAAGTTCCGAAGGGCAATTCCGCCACCACCGCGTCCGCCTGCACGCCGGGCTCACGGCGGTACACGCGGTACAGATGATGCAGATGCGGAGTTTTTTGACCTTGTGGATTTCCCGTCCAGCTCAGCAGCACGCCGTCGGCGGTGGCCTGAGCCTGGAAGTCCGTCGGTGGCGGAGGCGCGGCGATGGCTGGGACGGAAACCAGGTTCGAAAGCCCGGCGCTACGCCCGTTCTGATTGAGCGCGGAGACCGCATAAGAAACCTGTGCCGCGGGATCGGCGCCGAGAAGAGAGGAGGGCAGTAAGTCCTTGTAGGTCGCTTGCGGCGTAGCCGGAGCGTGCGAAGATTTCGCCGGCTTGCCTCCGGCGGGTGGAGTCGGAGCCGCCGGGGCTACTTCTCCGACCGAAACTTCGCATTCTTTCATCGCCGCTTGCGTACTCCGGCAAACCCGAATGACGCCAGGATGGCGGATCGTTGCAAGATCGGTAGTCTTCGTAGGGACCGACCAGGCTAGATAGACATTGTCTCCCTTGCGGAAAGCCCGCAGATCACGCACTGGCTGTGGCAGCTGCAGTGAGGGCGGCTTAGGGATGCCCGGCACTCCGCAGGAGCTCACGCCCGCGACCAGCACGGCACACAGTCCGCAGCCGAGGTAACTTGCCAGCTTCATGAAGTGAGAAATCTCAGCCTAACACGCAGAATGGGCGGTGCCTACGCACGGAGGTTACCCAACCAGTTCCTGCGCTGCTTCGCGAAAGGTACGCGAGTGCTGATCGATGTCTTCGGCGCTGGTCGACGGGGACATCAAAGCCATGTTGTGGAAGGGAGTCAGCAGGATACCTCGGTTCATGCAATAGAGATGCAGGAAGCGTTCCAGTTCGAAGTCCATGGCATCGTGCGCCTCGGTGCCGTCTTTTGGAGGCTTGCCAGCAAACAAATACTCGGCCCGGCATCCCAGGCGGGTAACGTGCCAGGGCAAGCCGAATTCCGCGATGGTCTGCTGCACACCCTCCGTCCAGCGCTCGGCCATGGGGATCATGCGGTCGAAGGCCGCTTGCGTCAGCACGTCAGTCAGAGTGGCTCGCATCGCGGCCAAAGACAGGGCATTGCCGGCCAGAGTTCCCCCGATGCCCCCTACGTCGCAGTCCTCGAGATTATCGTCGGCAGAGATGCGGTCTGCCACATTCGCGGTAAAGCCGTAGGCCGCGCCCGGAACTCCCCCGCCGATTGGTTTGCCGAAGACCAGAACATCGGGATCGAGATTCTCAGCCCGAGTGTAGCCGCCGGGCCCGGCGCAGATGGTGTGGGTCTCATCGATGATAAGCAGTGTTCCGCATTTGTGAGTAAGCTCGCGCATCGCTGGATGAAAGCTAAGCTCGGGATGAACGATACCGACGTTGGTCATGGCAGGCTCGGCCAGCACGCAGGCCACGTCGCCCGGCGCCAGAGCCTTTTCGAGCCCCGGCAGATCGTTGAACTCGACCACCTTCGTAGTAACCGCGGGATCAACCGGCGGTCCAACATTGCCCCGCCGGGCGCTGGCCGTGCCATCCGCATGCAGCGTGATGAAGGTCTCATCCACTGTGCCGTGATAGCACCAATTGAAAACCAGAATCTTCGGGCGTTTTGTAATCTTGCGAGCCAGGCGGATGGAAAACCGGTTGGCGTCGGTCGCAGTCAAGGCGAATTGCCAATAGGGCAAGCCGAAGCGTCTTTGCAGTTCCTCGCCGACGAAAATCGCATCCGCAACTGGAAGCATGAATGTTATGCCACGGCGCGCCTGCTCCTCGACCGCCTGCACTGTCGCAGACGGGGAGTGGCCAGTCATGGCGCCGGTGTCGCCGAGGCAAAGGTCGACGTAGCGGTTGCCGTCGACGTCGACGAAGTGGGCACCCTGAGCTTCGCGCACAAACGGAGGAAATGCGCCCGCCCACTTGCGCATCCAATTCATGGGTACTCCGGCCAGGAGAGACTTGCCGGCCCGTTCAAACAGAGCTTTGGACTTCGGATGGTCGTGAGCAAAGCGCCCTTGCTCGCGCTGCATGAGAGATGCAAGACGGCTGCGATCGATGGTCATGAAAGTCGGGAAAGAGTTTAACAAGAAAGTGGAGGACCGGCGTCTCCGCCCGTCCCCCACTTTTCTGGGGAATGCTAACCTTGGATGCGATGGAACGACAATCGCTTGCCGAATATCTGCCGGATTTCCGGAGCCGGGGAAGGGAAATCGCATACGTCCAGCAGGCAGGGTATCGGGCGGTGCGCTGGTCGTATCGGCAATTGGCCGAGACTGCTTTTCAGTTTGCGCGGGAGTTGGAAGAGCGCGGCATCGAAAAAGAAGAGCGGTTGCTGCTATGGGGGCCGAACTCAGCCGAATGGGTCGCAGTGTTCCTGGGATGCGCGCTGCGAGGAGTCGTAGTTGTTCCCATCGACGACACAGCCACGCCACAGTTCGCGCTACGGGTACATCAGCAGGTGGCAGCGCGGTTGCTGGTATGTTCCCGCGAACACATGCAACCGGAGTTCGCCAGTTTGCCGCTGCAAGCGCTTGCCTCAGTTTTGTCGCGGCATTCCACCGCTGCTTATCCTCCGGAAGCGGTTGCTGCCTCCGACCCATTGCAAATCGTCTTCACTTCCGGCACCACGGCAGAGCCCAAGGGCGTCGTCATCACTCACGGCAACGTTTTGGCTAACATGGGGCCCCTCGAAGCGGAGATCCAGAAGTATCTCAAGTACGAAAAATTGGTTCATCCCGTTCGCTTTCTGAACTTGTTGCCTCTGAGTCACGTTTTTGGACAGTTCCTTGGAATTTTCCTGCCACAGCTCATGGGTGGGACGGTGGTTCTTCAGGACAGCCTCAAACCTGCCGACATTGTCAGCACCATTCGACGCGAGCGCGTCTCTGTTCTGGTTACCGTGCCACGCGTGCTGCAATCCCTGAGAGAAAGAATCGAGCGCGACCTCGAAAGCCAAGGAAGATTGACACTCTTCCGAAAAACTTTCGTTGCGGCGAAGGGCAAACATTTTCTGCGCCGTTGGTGGATCTTCCGCCGCATTCGCCGCCAGTTTGGCTGGAAATTCTGGGCCTTCATTTCCGGAGGAGCCGCTCTCGACTCATCCACGGAGGAGTTCTGGGACCGGCTGGGTTACGCCGTTATCCAGGGCTATGGCCTCACGGAGACCACTTCTCTGATCAGCGTGAACCATCCCTTCCGCCTGGGGAAGGGATCGATCGGAAAGGTGTTGCCCGGGCGCGAAGTCAAGCTGGCCTCGGACGGTGAGATTCTGGTGCGCGGTGGCGGCGTAGCAGCGGGCTACTGGGATGGCGAAGCGCTGCGACCGGTAACAGGCGAAGAAGGTTGGTATCGGACGGGAGATGTCGGGGAACTGGACACGGCGGGGAACCTGTATTTTAAAGGTAGAAAAAAGAACGTCATCGTTACCCCCGCGGGCATGAATGTTTACCCCGAGGACCTGGAGCGAGCGCTGCGTGCTCAACCGGGAGTGAAGGACGCGGTCGTGATCGGATTGCCCCGTGACGGCAATGACGAAGCCTGCGCGGTGATGATTCTCCGCGATGGCGCCGGCGATGTCGAAGCCATCGTAAAAAAAGCCAATGATTCTCTGGCGCAATATCAGCGAATGCATCGATGGCTGGTATGGCCCCAGGATGACTTTCCGAGGACCGCCACCCAAAAGCCTCGCAGAAACGTAATTGCGGAGACAGCGCGGGCGCAGTTGGCGAAGGGTTCGAGGGAGACGATCCAGTCCAGCCCGCTGGCGGATTTAATCGAGAGAATTACCGGTCGCCCCGCCACCGCTCTCAACTCTAACGCGAACCTTGAAACCGATCTGAACCTGTCTTCCCTGGATCGCGTTGCTCTGTTGGGTGCGCTTGAAGACCGTTACCAACTCGAACTCTCAGAGACAGGATTTGCCGCGATAAACACGGTCGGCGATGTGGAACACCTGCTGCGGGGAGTTGTTCCTGCGCCCCGGCGTTATCACTATCCGCGCTGGGTGCAGCGCTGGCCCATCACCTGGATACGATTGACGGTGCACTATCTTCTGTTGCGTCCGGCGGTTTTTCTGCTGGGTTGGCCCCGCATCGAAGGCCGAGAAAGGCTGGTGGGACTGGCCGGGCCGGCGTTGGTGATCTGCAATCACATCGATGATGTCGACCCTGGGTTTGTCCTGACCGCATTGCCGGCTCGCTTCCGCCACAGGCTGGCCATCGCGACCGGAGGCGAAGCGCTGGAGGCATTACGTACTCCGCCGCCCGAGCGCAACCCTACGGCCCGCGCCTACGACCGGGTGAAGTGGGCCTTGGGGGTGTCTCTGCTCAATCTGTTCCCGCTCCCGCGTGAGGCGGGATTCCGCGAAAGCTTTGCCTATGCGGGAGAATGCATCGACCGTCGCTACAGTGTGCTGGTATTTCCCGAAGGGCATCACACAACTACCGGGGAAATGTTGCCCTTTCGCGCCGGGGTCGGGATGCTCGCCAACAACCTGAAAGTGCCAATCGTGCCCGTACGTATCGACGGATTATTCGAGCGTAAGCAAGCCGGGAAGAAGTTTGCCTGGCCCGGGCAGATCAAGGTGAAGATCGGGGATCCGGTTCGATTTCCGGCGGATAGTGACCCGCAATGGATCGCCCGGGAGTTGCAGAGCAAAGTGGCGAACCTGTGAAATCGCTGCTAGACTCGCTCTCCGTGGCCACGGCTTACAACCGGATCGCAGGGCAGAATGTGGAACGCCTGGCGGCGCTCAGTGACGGCATTTTTGCCGTGGCCATGACCCTGCTGGTGCTGGATCTGCGGGTGCCGGCAGCAGAGGTCATCCATAGCGAGCACGACTTGTGGCAAAGTCTGCGAGCGCTGGCTCCGCGCCTGCTGATGTACATGATGACCTTCTTGACACTGGGCATCTTCTGGGTGGGACAGCAGACACAGCTGAATCATCTCAAGCGCTCCGACCGGAGCTTGTCGTGGATCCACATCGTATTTCTCTTTGCCGTCACGCTAACTCCGTTTTCGACCATGCTGTTGGCCGAATTTATCGCCTACCGCCTCGCTCTGCTGGCTTATTGGCTGAACATTCTGCTCCTGGGAGCGACGCTCTATTTCAGCTGGAAGTGCGCCACGGGAGCAGCCCTGGTGAAGGAAGATATTCCGGCGGAAGTTTCGGGGGCCATTTGCCGGCGCATCGTGATCGGACAGGTGCTGTACGCCTTCGGCGCCCTGCTGTGTTTTGTCAGTACTTACTGGAGTATCGCTTTTATCGTGCTGGTGCAACTGAACTACGCGATCGCTCCCCGTTGGCCTCGCCGGCTGCGGTTGTGAATGCGATATTCCCGGGCCCCGCTGAGGTGAAAAATTATGACGAAGATCGCGCCCGATTTTTCTTTGTCAGGAGCGTTGCTGACCGCCTTCGACACCAATGACCGTATAAACCAGTACATGCTCGAAAATCTTCCGGCGGAGGCCTGGCGGGCTAATCCCGCGGGCGGGAAGGGCCGAACCGCCGCCGCCATCGTTGCCCATATCCACAATGTCCGCGTGATGTGGTTGAAGGCATCCGCCAAAGGCAGCAAGATTCCCGAGCAGTTGGATCGCAGCAGTGTCACCCCGGTCCAGGCCAGGAAGGCGCTCGACGAGAGTCGAGCCGCGCTCCGTGCCGTACTCGAATCTGCCCTGAAAACGGATGGCAGAGTAAAGGGCTTTCGCCCGGATGTTGCCGGATTCTTCGGATACCTGATCGCCCATGACGCCCACCACCGCGGGCAGATTTGTCTGCTGGCGCGGCAGGTTGGCCATCCCCTGTCTCAGAAGGCGATGTTCGGCATGTGGGAATGGGGGACAAGAGGCAAAGTGTAGGTGCGAGCGTCCCGCTCCTGCTTCGAAGCGGCCTGAGCCTGCATTCTGGTTCCATGCGAAAAGCCATTCTGCTCTACAATCCGCTCTCCGGCAGCAGACAAAGCCGTCGCCAGTCAGACGTCGAAACCGCGCTGGCCGCGTTGCTCGCGGCCGGAGTCGAGGCCTCCACTGCGCCTACGCTGGGCACCGATGGCACTGCGCAGCAGGTAAAGGACGCTATCGCGCAAGGATGCGATACAGTCTTCGCCTGTGGTGGGGACGGTACCATCCACGACGTGCTGCAGGGACTGGTCGGCACCGAAGTCGCATTGGGAATTATTCCCCTGGGAACGGCAAACTCTCTGGCTCACGATCTTGACTTGCCATCGCCTCCGGCTCTGGCTGCCCAGGCCGCTTTGGCGGCTGCGTCCCGCCGTATTGCTGTTGGCCGCGTGGAGTACCGGGACTTCGAGGGAAAAAGTCATTCGCGATATTTCACAGTGACTGTGGGAGTCGGAGTTGATGCTCACCTGTTCTACAAATTGAATCCTGGGGCGAAGCGTCGTCTGGGCATGACCGCCTATTATGTAAAAGCCACCCGATTGTGGCTGACCCACAAAATGGAGCATTTCGCGGTGGAGATTCAAGGGACCCATCAGGCTTGCCAGGCCGAAGTCACGCAATTGCTGGCGGTGCGCATTCAGAACTTTGGCGGAGTGTTACGGGAACTGGCGCCGGGGGCCTCTTTGGAACGGGATGATCTTCGGGTGGTTCTGTTTCACACCCGCAGCCGTATGGCCTATTTGACGTATATCGTGCGGGGGCTGCTGGGAACGAGCTGGAGGGTTCCGGGGATTGAATTGATGCATAGCACGAGTGTTGCCTGCCGCCGATTGTCTCAAAGCTCGTCGCCGAGTCCGCGTATTCTGGTGGAAGCGGATGGAGAGCTGTTGGGAACCTTACCGGCGGAGATCAGTGTGGTCCCGGACGCGGTCAGCTTGCTGGTCCCGAATCTGCATCAATGATCCGGCATATCACATCTAACCCCGTTGAAAAGGCGAAAGCTTCCCAACGTTTTTGTCATTCCAGGGCAACGATAGTTGACGAGGTGGTTCCCGGGGGGGGCTGAAAGCTGCAGCCTCGCGTTGCGCAGGACGACAGCAAGAACTGATCACTGACTTTTGGAACCCATCACCCATTTCCTGACTGGCGCGTGTCTGGGCCGAGCTGGACTGAACCGCAAGACGGCGCTGGCCACGGTCACGGTTACGCTGGCGGCGGAAGCACCCGATCTGGATGTACTGGGCGAAATCAAAGGGCCGGTTTTTGGCTTCGCTCACCATCGCGGCTTCACTCACTCTTTCCTCGGAATCGCGCTGGTGTCGGCGGTGGTGGTGGGTTTCGTCCACCTGATATGGCGGTTGCGAGGGCGCAAACTCAAAGATCCCAACCTGCCGCCGCGCTGGGCATTGCTCTTCGGCTTTGCCTACCTGGCGGGGCTTAGCCATATTTTGCTCGATTTCACGAATAACTACGGCGTGCGCCCGTTCTGGCCCTTTTCTGAGCGGTGGTATTCCTGGGACATCGTGTTTATCGCCGAGCCGGCCCTGTGGATCCTCCTGGTGGGCGGGCTGGTGGTGCCTGCTTTCTTTCATCTGGTGAATCAGGACATCTCAGGACGCCGAAGGGCGCCATATGGCCGGGTGGGAGCGACGGTAGCGCTGCTGGGTGTGGTTGCGCTGTGGGGAGTCCGCGACTTCGAGCACCGGCGTGCGGTCATCGCGCTCGAAGCCCGACAATATGACGGCGCCGATCCGCTGCGCGTTTCTGCTTACCCTTATTGGTGGAGTCCATTTCGCTGGCATGGCGTGGTGGAGACGCAAAGTTTCTTCGCCTCGACGACGGTCGACTCTTTGACACCGGAGGTTGATCCCGAAGGCGAAATGCAAGTCGTCTACAAGCCGGAAGAAACACCGGTAACGTTAGCGGCAAAAGAGTCATATCTGGGACGCGTCTATCTGGACTGGGCGCAGTATCCGATCACGGAAACCGAACCTCTTGATCCCGGCCATGGCGGTTACATTGTGCGCTTCAAGGATCTGCGCTTTGATTATCCCGAGCGCAGGAGCGTGCTTTCGGCGAGCGTGGAGCTGGATCGAAATCTGAAAGTGGTGGCGGTGGACTTTGGAACGCGCCGGGAGCGCGCACCCGACTGAGGCTAGTCGGGAATGCGAATACTTCCATCCTCAGCGAGGGAAAAAAATGGATTCCAGGCGACCTCCCAGAGAAACCCGTCCAGATCGGAGAAGTACCCGGAATAGCCGCCCCAGGAGGCTTCCTGGGCGGGCTTAAGCAGCATTGCACCTGCGGCCTCTGCCTCTTCGAGCACCGAGTCCACTTCGGCACGATTGCGGGCGTTGTAGGCGAGCGATACTCCGCTGAAGCCGCGGCCGTCGGGAGAGATGTTTGCTTCCTTGGCCAGTTCCTGTCGCGGAAACAAGGCCAGAGCCATTCCTCCTGCCTGAAAAAACACGATGCCCTCAGCCTTGGCCATGCCGCGCCGCCATCCGAGACGCTCGTAGAATCCCGCGCTGCGCGTAAGGTCCTCTACCCCGAGGGTGATGATGCTAACGCGCTGTTCCATCCGGCTCTCCCCGCTGGCGCCTCGGTTTAATGTTCATCGCCGCCCGACCGGGGTTGTCGAAAACCTCCAACTCCGGTAAAATCTATATTTTACACATCAGTTTCTGAACTTATCTGGAGCAGTCTATGGCACAAGTTTGTGATGTATGCGGCAAGAAACCATTGTTTGGAAATACCATCAGCCACGCCCATAACGTGTCCCGCCGGCGCTGGAACGTGAACCTCCGCCCGGTGCGGGCCAAGGTCAAGGGCACTACCAGGCGGATCCGCGTCTGCACCTCCTGCCTGCGCAGTGGCAAAGTGGTCAAGGCTTAAGAACTCAGCCGCCGCGGCCGCACCTCACTTCACACTCAAGAGTCGTATATCGAAGATCAGGGTAGCGTTTGCCGGAATAACTCCCGGGTAGCCCGTGGCACCGTAGGCCAGTTCCGGCGGAATACGCAGTTGACGCTTGCCGCCGACTTTCATTCCGATGATGCCTTCGTTCCATCCCTTGATCACCGGGGCGGTGCCCAGCGGCTCAACCGTGAAGGGCGCGCCACCGACCGAGCTGTCGAACTTCTTGCCGGTTGTCAGCCATCCCGTGTAGTGAACCGTGACCGATTGACCTGCACTGGCGGTGGCGCCGGTTCCCACCTTAATGTCCCAGTACTGCAGGCCGTCGGCGGTTTTGGTTCCGTCTCCGGTGACTTTTGAGGGGCCAGTAGCGACTGGCCGGTGAGGCTGCGTCTGTGTTTGCGTCCATGCGGCAACGGCAACCATGAGAATCGGGGCAAGTAATATGCGCTTTTGCATGCTTCTCCACGTAGGCGCCCGCGCCTTGCATTCTATGCGAGTGCGATGACATCAATCTCAACCAGAACATCCCTCGGCAGCCGAGCTACTTCGACGGTCGAGCGGGCGGGCGGCGCCGCGCTGAAATATTTTCCGTAGACTTCATTCATCGCGGCAAAGTCGCCGATATTTTTCAAAAAAACAGTCGTTCGCACGGCTTTTTCGAGGCTTGTGCCGGCAGCTTTCAGGATAGCCGCAAGATTCTTGAGAATGCGATCAGTCTGGACGGCAACATCCCCGCTGACTACCTGCTGGGTGGCAGGATCGATCGCCACTTGCCCCGAAACAAACACAAATCCATTTGCCCGGATGGCCTGCGAATACGGCCCAATTGCCTTGGGGCCGTCTTGGGTCGCAATGACATCGCGCATTGAATCCCCCCTTAAAAGTGATCAGTAGTCAGTGGCCAGTAAGGGGATTTACTGAACACTGATCACCGATCACTGGCTTTTCACACTTTCTGCAATCGCTGCACATCGTGCACGCCGGGAATCTTCCTCACCCCGTTGATGATATTTTCCAGATGCTTCAGGTCGGCGATGTCGAGAATCACGTCAATGTTGCCCTGACCGTTGTAGGTCCGTGCCTCGACGTTGCGGATATTTGTCTTGCTGTCGCTGATCACCGACGTGATCTGCTTCAACATGCCGAAACGGTCGTCGCAGAAGACAGTGATCTTCACCGGGTAAGAAGCCGGAACCGACTCGTCGCTCGCCCACTCGACATCGATCCGGCGCTCCGGTTCATACAGCAGGTTGACTACATTCGGGCAGTCTACAGTATGCACTGCCACGCCTTTACCTCGAGTCACGTAACCAACGATCGATTCGCCGCGGATGGGATTACAACAGCGGGCGCGATAGACCAGCAAGTCTCCCTGACCCTTCACCCGAATGGCATTGTTTCCATGATCGCCGCCAAAAACCCGGCGCACTACGCTAGCCAGGCCGGAAGTATCGCCGAAAGTGCTGACTTCCGGAGCTTCACCCGCGGCCGGCGAGAGACGCGCCAACACCTGACGGGCGGAGTATTTACCGTATCCGATGCCCGCCATCAGGTCATCGGGCTGGCCAAGCCCGTAATCAGACGCGATCTTGCGCAATTCTTCTTCTTTAATCTCTTTCAGAGCCACCCGGTATTTGCGCGCCTCTTTTTCGATCAGCTTGCGGCCGATTTCGATGGCGCGCTCGCGTTGATGAATGTTGAGCCAGTGCTTGATTTTATTGCGTGCGCGCGATGACTTGACCAGAGCCAGCCAGTCGCGGCTGGGCTTGTGCCCGGGCTGGGTGAGAATTTCGACGATATCGCCGCTATGCAGTTTGTGCCGCAACGGCACCATGCGGCCATTCACCTTGGCTCCCACGCAACTGTGGCCGACTTCGGTATGAATCGTGTAGGCGAAATCGATGGGAGTCGACTCGCGCGGCAGCACCACAACCTTGCCCTTGGGCGTGAAGGTGTAAACCTCTTCGGGATACAGATCGATCTTGAGGGTGGAAAGGAATTCGTTAGGGTCGGAAACGTCGCGCTGCCACTCGACCACCTGCCGCAACCAGGCCAGACGCTGTTCATCCTGAGCGGAGACTGGACCGTCTTTGTATTTCCAGTGAGCCGCAATGCCCTCCTCGGCCATGCGATGCATCTCGTCGGTGCGGATCTGCAGCTCGAACGGCGTTCCATCCTCGGTGATGACGGAGGTATGCAACGACTGGTAGAAATTCGGGCGGGGCATGGCGATGAAGTCCTTGATCCGCCCCGGCACGGGTCGCCAGAGGTTATGGATGATACCGAGCACGCCGTAGCAATCCTGCAGCGACTGAGTGATCACCCGCATGGCGTAGAGGTCGTACACCTGCTCCACATTGATCTTCTGCCGGACCAGCTTCTTATGAATGCTGTATAGGCGCTTGATGCGGCTCTCCAGTCGTGCCGTAATCCCGGCCTCTTTCAGCTTGTCGCGCAGAACCTGTTCCACACGCGCCAGAAACTGTTCCCCTTTCTTGCGGCGCGCTTCCACCGCGTCATGCACCTGCTGATAGGTAATGGGGTCGATGTAGCGGAATCCCAGATCCTCCAGTTCGCCGCGAATTTTGCCCATACCCAGGCGGTGGGCAATGGGACCGTAAATCTCCAGCGTCTCCTTGGCGATTTTCTGCTGGCGCTCCGGCGGAAGATGTTCGAGGGTGCGCATGTTGTGCAGGCGGTCAGCCAGCTTGATGAGCACGACGCGTATGTCATCCACCATGGCCAGCATCATTTTGCGAAGGTTTTCTGCCTGCTGTTCTTCGCGCGTCGCAAAATCGATTTGACTGATCTTGGTGACGCCTTCGACGATGTGGGCGACCTGCTCGCCAAACTCCTTGCGAATATCCACGACCGTGACGGAGGTGTCCTCGACCGAGTCGTGCAGCAGCCCGGCCGCGATGGCGACCGGGTCCATCTTCATTTCGGCTAAAACCTGAGCCACTCCGAGGGGATGCACAAGGTAAGGCTCGCCGGACGCGCGGAGCTGGCCGGCGTGGTGTTTCTGGGAGTATTCGTAGGCTTTCCGCACCAGCTCGAGATCGTCGCTGGGGCGGTTATCGCGCATGGTCCGCAGAAGGTCACGGAACCTGGTGACCGTGAGCGCGGTAGTCGCGATCTGTTCGCGCAACGTCGCCATGACGGATTATAGCGCGGGACGAGACGGTTAAGACCTCGAGTAATGCGGCGCTCTGACTTTAATTATATCGCCGGACCACGGACACAACCGGCGCTGCGCACAAGGCAAGTGACTCATGCAACTTGGTTTGCGTGTCCCCAGAGGGGCTGCGATGCAGGTAATTTCCAACCCGGTCGCGGCGGCCGCGCGAGGCTCGACCCGCTTCTGATAAATTGAGGCCTGTGGCTCTTGTTTTTCCCAAAGTGCTGGTCAGCGGATCCTCCGGTCTGGTCGGCTCCGCGCTGGTCCCTGCCTTGACCCGCGGCGGCTATGAAGTCACGCATTTGGTTCGCAGTGGCCCATCCGGTGAGGGACGGCTGGTGTGGGACCCAGCGAGGGGAATTGGATCTGAGTTTGTCTCCGGCTTCGATGCCGTGGTCCACCTGGCGGGAGAACCCATCGTTGGCCGTTGGACGGAGGCGAAGAAACGCCGCATTGTAGAAAGCCGCGTATTGCCCACCAAGCATTTAGCCGAAGCTCTAGCCAGGTCCTCGCAGCCACCCCGGGTTTTGATCTGCGCCTCCGCCATTGGCTACTACGGCGACCGGGGCGACGAGGTCCTGCGCGAAGCGAGCGGGCCCGGCCAACTACTTACCTCACAAATGTGCCAGCAATGGGAAGCGGCGACGGAAGCCGCTGCAATTGCCGGAATTCGCACCGTCAACCTGCGCACTGGAATTGTTCTGAGCGCCTCCGGCGGAGCGCTCAAGAAAATGCTGCCTCCATTTCGCCTGGGCATCGGCGGAAACATGGGGAATGGCCGGCAGTGGATGAGTTGGGTTGACCTGCAAGACGTAGTGGGTGCAATTCTGCACACCCTGAAAACGGACTCGCTGCAGGGACCGGTGAATGTGACTGCCCCCAATCCGGTCACCAATGCGACTTTCACCAAAACGCTGGCGTCGGTGTTGTCGCGCCCGGCAATTTTCCCCATGCCAGCATTTGCCGCGCGCCTCGTCTTTGGCCAGATGGCGGATGAACTCCTGCTCGCCAGCCAGCGCGTGGAACCCGCCAAGCTTCTCGCGAGTGGCTATGTTTTCCAGCGGCAGGACCTGCGCGGGTCACTGCAGGCGATTCTGAGGAAGTAGTGGGATTCGCGAGGCGCGAGAAAACCACAAAGGATCACAAATGAACGTAGCTTCACAGATCTACCTTTGCGTCCTTCGTGGTTGGGCCCTTGTAAGCTTTTCCGAACTCTTCAACCCGCTGGCGCGTGCTGAGCACCGGCTTCGGCAACGCCAAATGGCCGCCTTCTTCCAGTATAGGGATCAGCCGGTCGAAATCCGGCCCGGAGTGCGACCCGGTGATGACGATGCGGATGGGATGAAACAATTCTTTGCCCTTTGTCCCGGTCTCCGCTTTGACTTCGTTCACAATTTTTTTGAATTGCTCGGGAGTGAGGTGGCCTGTCTGTGCGGATTCGTCTTCTAACACTTTCACCATAAATCGGCAGAGAACAGCGTCGGTTTCTGGCCAGGCGAGAACTTCGGCGTTGTCCGGCGCAGAAAGCGCGACTTTAGCATCGTAGTTGAAGATGAATGATGCCCGCTCCGGTAACTGCTCCAGGCGGTCTACATAAGGCGCAAGCAGGGTCACGATTCTCGACACCCAAAGCCGAATCTCGTCGCTGACATGAACCACAGGAGTTCTCTGGGAGACCTGCCAGTTCGCGTCGTTAGAGTCGATCAAGCCCGCCTTGGCGAAAAACCATAGCCCGATGGAGACGAGCTGGTCCGGTGGCCAGGTCTTAATGTAGCTGCGGTTCAGCCAGTACAGCTTCTCCATGTCAAATACAGCGGCGGACGGCGTGATCCGCTCCAGAGAAAATTCCTTCACTAGTTCTTTCAACGTGAAAATCTCACGGTTACCACCGGTAGGCGCCCAGCCCAGCAGCGCCAGGTAATTCACCAAGGCTTCCGGGAGCACCCCCATATCACGAAAGTTCGCAATCGAGGTTGCTCCGTGGCGCTTGGAGAGCCGCTCGCGGTCGGCGCCCAGAATTGTGGAAAGGTGCGCAAATTCGGGCACGGGCCAGCCTAGAGCTTCGTACAAGGCAACCTGTTTCGGCGTGTTGGAGAGATGGTCGTCGCCGCGGATGACGTGCGTGATTTTCATCAGCGCGTCGTCAATCACCACCACGTAGTTATAGACCGGCATGCCGCTGGATCGCAGAATGATGGGATCGCTGACCACTTCGTTGGAGAACTCGACATTGCCGTGGACGATGTCATGGAAGCGAATGGGGTGCTCAGGAATCCTCAGGCGGATGGCGCAGGCTTCGCCGGCAGCCCGCCGGCCCTGGGCCTCTGCAGAGTCAATGTCGCGGCACTTGCCGGAGTAGATGGGCTGGCCACCGGAAGCCAACGCCTGCTCCCGCTCTTTCTGCAAGTCGTCCTCGGTGCAAAAACACAGATAAGCCTTGCCCTCAAGCAAGAGACGTTCGGCGTGTTCACGATAGGTCTCGAGACGGTCGGATTGGCGATAGGGTGGGTAGGGACCGCCGACGTCAGGACCCTCGTCCCAGTCGAGCCCGAGCCATTTCAAGTCTCCGATCAGCTGATCTTCAAAGCGGGCTTCACTGCGCTCCAGATCGGTGTCTTCGACACGGAGGATCATCGTCCCTTTTCTTTGCCGGGCAAACAGCCAGTTAAAGAGCGCAGTTCGGGCGTTCCCCACGTGTAGATGTCCGGTGGGAGACGGTGCAAAACGTACGCGAACGGTGGGAATTACCGGCACACTACGATGTTAGCAGAGGGATTGCGTAGTGGCAGAGCCCGGCGAGCTTCGCTCGCCTGCCCAGACGGGGACGTCTGGGCCTACGTGCTTCGTGGTTATCCTTGGCCGGGCGGGTGATCGCGGTTCATTTCATCCAGCAGCTTGGCCAGTACCTCCGCGCGCTGATCTCCACTCTTCAACTCGCGCTGCAGTTCTTCGAGGGCCAGGGCAACGATGTGGTAGTGGTGCGCTCCGGCGAACCTGGGATCGGAAGTGACATCGAGCCATACACAGTGCATGAGTTCAAGGTCCTGCGGCCGCATGCGGGGGGTGTGCGGGCCCAGTGGATATTCGTGGACGCTGCCGCTCGGGGTGTGAATTTCCAGGGTCAGGCGCGGCCGCGGCTCGGGCAGCCGTTCCCACGCGTCTCCGGTGAGCTTGGCCTGCTCGTCGGTGCTGAGCTTGTTGGAGAGCCCGCAGACGATACGGCTGGAGTCCAGCCGCTGGGCAGTCACCGCAATAGAGTCGAAAACATCCGTAGCCGGGACCACGAGGAGCGAGACCGGTTTGCCCTCTTTCTCAGCGGCCGCGACGGCGGCGGTAAAAAGTTCCTGCTCATAGTGGTCGAAAACCTGGGAAGCTTCAATGACGGAGCTCCCGCTGAAAGAGTGCTCGCGATGGTAAAGACGAGAAGTCATCACTACCACGTCCTGTCGCGTGGTGTCCGTGGAGCGCAGGATGTCCCGCAAGTAGTAAAGATTGCGGGGGTCGCGTACGGCCACCAGAATGTTGCCGGGACGCACGCCCAAGGCGCCGCTGCCCAATTCCTGATTTCCATAGACGCGGAATTGATCGAGGGTCTCGGGCTTGCCATGGCGGGCTTTCGCGACTCGCCTCTCGGAGACGCTAAATACGGCGAAGAAAACTGCGCTGAAAGCGACTCCGGCTACGGTGGCCTCGGACTTGGTGAACAAATTCACCAATGCCGTAATAAGCAGCACGGCGGATATCGCGATCAGGCCGACTGGGACTTCCCGGCCGCCAATGTGTAAGTTCCCCGGGACCTTCCACTGCCGATTCGACGGCTCGGTGTAGCGCAGAACCAGAACCGCCAGTGATTTGAGGGCGAAGCTCCAGATCACCCCGAAGGCATACAAGCCTGCCAGGACGTAAACATCACCCTTGCTGAGAATGATGGTAAGCAACTGCATGGCGACGATCAGATTGATGATGCGGTAGCTGGTGCCGTATTTGCGCTGCGGCTTCTGAAACCAGTCCGTCAGGACGCCGTCCTCGGCTACGCGGTTCAGTACCCCGTTGGCGCCCACTATTGAGGTGTTCTGGGCGCCCGCCAGAATAAGAACACCCACCAGCACCACAAATCCGTGGAAGACCAGCTTGAGCATCATCGGACCCACCAGGTACATGGTGATGCCGCCAATCAGGTTGGCGAAGTAATCGTGGCGCACATGGTCCGGAATAATCATCACCGCGAAGAACGACACCAGCGACGTGAACAGAAGGCTGTAAATGAAGATGACCAACCCGGTTTTTTCCAGGTTCTTCAGTTTGGGATGTTCAATCTCGCGATTGACTTGTGCCAGCGTCTCCTCGCCGCTCATAGCCAGCACGGAATGGCCGAAGCCGACGAAGAGAATGATCCAGGTAAGGTGAGTGATCCAGGTGCCATCCAGCCAGCCCAGAGATTCCTTGTTCAGGCGTACCACGCCCGGATGCAGCGGGTTGGGAGGGATCTGGATGGGAACCCGGAATACGGTAATGGTGCACCACACGATCAGGATCACGACCATGACGGTGGTGATGATCATGATCTGCAGCGCCTTCTCGCTGGACTCGTGGATCCCCTGGGTGTTTTTCCACCAGAAATACAAGACCACAATGACGGCAAAAACCGCGGAGAAATGATTTTCCGAAAATGACACCGGGTGGTGCAGGTATTTTCCGATGTCCTCGATGAAGCCCGCCAGATACTGGCCTGCAGAAACCGCGCTGATGGGCCCAGTCAGGACGTAGTCGAACAGCAGAGCCGACACCGAAAACTTGGCCAGCGTGCCGCCCATAGCCTCTTTAACAACGCGATACACGCCGCCGCGGACGAACATGCTGCTGGACTCGATATACAAGGCGCGCACGGCGTAGCTGAACAGCATGACCGCCAGGATGAACCAGGGGGCGCTTTTTCCGATGACCTTCTCGGCGTCACCGCCGGCATAGTAAGCGGAGGAGGCGAGATCTGCCAGAACAATAGCCGCAGCACGCCAGAAGGAGATGAACGTCAGCATCACCGTGGTGGCGACGAATACGTTGACGGCAGGACGCTTAACGTTTTGGCTGGATGAGGACATTCCCGCGAAGCGAATGCAAAACTAGAAATCTAACACAGTGGAGGCAACGAAAACCGTCAGCGATTTGACCGGCGAGGCTATTTAGAGGCTTTCGGAGCCATGTAGGTGCGCGTAATCCTGTCGTGCCAGCAGAGTTCATCTTCATCGAGAAAGCACCAGGCATACCCCAGCGCCAGCGACAGGCCAGAAAGCGCGGAGGCGAGAACACGCCAACGGCGAAGACGCCGGGGGACAGGAGTCCCATTGAACCGGCTGAGTTGCAACCTGGCCAGCCTGAGCCCCGGAGTGGTTCCGGCATACACCAGAAGAAGGTATTCGTATCCGATCCAGAAAGCTGCCAGCAATGCAGAAGTCGCCGTCGCCACCTGTCTCCATGGCGGGACAATGGCTGTAATTCGGTAGAAGCCGTAAGCAAAAAAAGCAAAGGCGGCGCTTACCAGTGCGGCATCGATGGCACCCGCCAGAAGACGCCGGGTCAACGGAGCGGCCTGCAGTGGCAGTTCGAATCCGGGTCGCCGTTCGCTCTCTGGCTCTTCACCGGGTTCAATCAGAATGCCACCCAAAGCGGGGGGCGGGGGCAAGACGTCGGGCACCTCGAGAATCCTCGGCTGCACGAACACCGGCTCAGCCAGTTCGTCGCGAACCACCGGAGGAAACATGGAAGAACGTGGAAACTCAAGGATCTTCGCCCCCTCTGTTTCCAATAGCCTGGGCGATTCCGGAGGCGAGCTCTCCAGAATCGGAACTGGGGTACCGGCCGAGGACTCCGCGGGAACTGCGGCGGTGGAAGTTTCCGGGAAATACGGCTCCTGCGGTGCGAACTTTAGTTGCAGCGACGGATACCGTGGTGCCCGCTGACGCCTTCGTGACCGGTAATGGTTCACACGAGCGGCGACTTCGTCTCGCCACTGACCGGGGGATGGGGCTTCTGGCTTTCCCCTCTGCGCCGATGAATCCTCTTCCGCGGTCTTTTCGTGCTGCGGAAATTGTTCCCTGGCCGCAGCTGTCTCTCCGTCCCGCGACTCCTGGGGCACTTGATTCAGCGAAGATGGGTCTTGTTCAACGATGAAACGTGCCCCGGCAGAGGAAGTCTCTTCCAGGCTGGCGGCAAATTCTTGTTCGGTGGCATCGTAGGCTTCAGGATCGACCAATCGCGACGGCGGGAGCGTGCCAGCGTCATCATCGGGTTGAAATCGGGGCTTCAACATGAGAATGGTGAGCAGATTGAGAAATGTTTGGTATTGCCAGTGCGCTGGCGGCTTTGCCTCTCAGGCCAAAGCCATGCTAACGTCACCGTACCCGAGAGTGCAGCTGACACCCGGGGAGTTCGCAAGCTTCCGATGACTTCCCGCACACGATTTCTTATCACGGCGGCAGTCGCCTGTCATCTGCTACTCGCACCTCCACTAGTTACCAGCCAGTTGCTTTCCCCGCCGGACACGGCTTCCAGCGACGATCATACCGGAGGGCCAGGCGGGTTGCAGGAGGACGTAACCATCACCGCTCTGCAACAGGAAAAGGCCGGTGCCATCTACAAACTGCACGGCAAGGCTGAAATTCATTACGGTACCTACATCCTGTTCGCAGACGAGGTCACTTACAACTCGGAGAGCGGCGATTCCACGGCTGACGGGAACGTCATACTCGAAGGTGGGCCGAACGATGAGCACGTGCAGGCCAGCCATGCGACCTACAACCTGCAGACCGAGGTGGGGCGTTTCGATGACGTGACCGGCAGCATCGGTGCCCGTATGCGCGGCAACCGCCTGGCGTTGACCTCTTCGAATCCGTTCTTTTTTACGGGTAAGACCGTGGAGAAATTGGGGCCCGACCACTACAAAGTTTACGACGGCACCGTGACCACCTGTGAATTGCCTCGTCCCAAGTGGCAGTTCAGCGCCCGCAAGGTGGTGGTGGAGGTTGGCGGTACGGCAAAGATTTATCACAGCAGCTTTGGCTTACGGGGCATTCCAGTTTTGTACTTTCCTTTTGCAACCCTGCCCGCGCAACGATTACCCAGGCAATCCGGCTTTCTCATTCCAAACTTCGGAACATCTTCCATCAAGGGAATTATCTTCGGCGAGTCTCTCTTCTGGGCCATTAACCGCAGCATGGATGCCCACATCGGGGCTGAGTACTTTTCCAAGCGCGGGTGGGCCCCGCAGGGTGAATTCCGCGCTCGGCCGAGCGAGACCTCCTTCGTCGATCTCAACTACTTCAGCGTGCTCGATCGCGGCATCGGCAACCCCCATGTGAACCAGGGCGGCGAAGAAGCACGGCTCACCGCCGAAGGGGAGCTAGGCCACAATATTCGCGGCGTGGCCGACGTCGACTATCTCAGTTCGTTTGTCTTCCGTCTCGCCTTCAGCGAGGTATTCACCCAGGCGGTCAATTCAGAGGTAAGGTCCAGTGCGTTTCTGTCGCATGCTACCGACGGTTATTTTTATAACGCGACCATGCACCGCTACCAGGATTTTGAAGGTACTACCTCCGGCGATGTCATTACCATCTTGCACGCTCCGGGCTTCGAATTATCGAGTGTGGACCACGAGATTTCTCATTTGCCGTTGTATTGGTCTTACGATGCCGCCGCGGAGGGGCTCTCCCGCAGCGAACCTGGATTCAGTACTGCGGCCTTGCTCGGCCGCTTCGACTTCAGGCCGACTCTGTCCTTGCCTCTGCAAATGCACGGTTGGTCCGTTCGCCCGGAAATTGCGGTCCGGGATACAGCCTACACGCAAGAACTTACGCCTTCCGCAACCGGGGTGGGGACGGCCGTTTCGAACGCCATCGATCGCCGGGCGCTCGAGGGCTCGGTCGAAATTCGGCCGCCAGTCTTGGATCGCGTATTTCAGCGCGAGTTCCTGAAACGCAAGTGGAAACACGTGATCGAGCCCAGAGTGGTGTACGACTACGTGGCTGGAGTCCATAATTTCGACAACATTCTGCGCTTCGACGAGCGCGATATTCTGACCGCCACGAATGAAGTAGACTACGGGATCGTCCAGCGCTTGTATGCCAAGCGGACTTCTGAACAGCCTGCGGACTGTGGACAACCCGGGATGCCCTCGTTGTTCGTCGGGGGCGCAGCGCCCCATAATCCAGTCCCCTGGGAGCGGCAGGCACAGCCCACGGATATTCCTTGCGATCAGGAGCCCCAGGTGCGAGAGGTGGTCACCTGGGAACTGGCACAGAAATACTTTATCGATCCTTCTTTCGGCGGCGCCCTGGTGCCGGGGCGCAGCAACGTTTTCACCACCACGGTGGATTTGACCGGAGTTGCCTTCCTGAGCCAGGCGCGGCATCTCTCGCCGCTTATTTCGAGGTTGCGCGTGCAAACCAGCTCGCGTACCGACGTGGAGTGGGACCTCGATTACGATTTCAAGCAGGGACAAATCAACGCCAGCACGGCGCTGTTGAACTACCGGCTAGGTCCGCTGACCCTTGGTGGTGGCGACGCCTTCCTGCGCGTGCCTCCAGAGGGCGGAGTCTCGGGTGCCCTGCCGTCGCCGCAATCCTTCAATCAATTTCGCCTGCTGCTGGGCTACGGCTATGGCAATAAGCGCGGATTCAGCGCAGCTACGAATCTGGGATTCGATGCCAATCTGAACTTTGTGCAGTACGCCGCGGTGCAGACGACGTACAACTGGGATTGTTGCGGCATCAATCTGGAATTCCGGCGGTTCGCGCTAGGTTCGGTGCGCAACGAAAATCAATATCGTTTCACCTTCGCACTGGCAAATCTGGGGGCGCTTGGCAACCTGAGGCGCACCGAGAGACTGTTCTGAATCTGCGCTACCATAGGCCCCATCGTGACAGCTGATTCCAAGGGCCGATCACCGGCATTCGGCGGTTCGCAGGGACGCTCGACAGCATCGCTGCTAAGCACTCTGGCAGCCATCACCGGCGCTGCGGCCAGCTTGCGCTTTCATGCCTTGACAGCAAAAAGCTTCTGGTTCGACGAGGGCGTGAGCGTAGCGATTGCCCGTCTGGATGGGTACAACTTCCTCCGCATCCTGTGGCGGCGCGAAGCCAACATGTCTCTGTATTACCTGTTCCTGCGAGGCTGGCTGCACCTGGGGAGCAGCGAGTTCTGGATTCGCAGTCTTTCCGTATTATTCGCAGTGGTTTCTGTCCCAGTTCTCTATTTCCTGGGGAAGCGGCTTTTTGACGCACGGGTTGGACTGATCGCATCCGCATTACTGGCGGTGAATGCCTACTATATTCAGTATTCGCAGGAGGCGCGAACCTATCCTCTGATGGTGCTGCTGTGCCTGATCTCCAGTCTGTATTTTCTGCAATGCCTGGACGATCCCTCGCGCAGCAATCGTCTCATTTACATCCTCAGCAGCGGATTGGCCGTATATGCGCATTTCTACTCCGTGCTGGTTCTAATGGCGCAATGGTTGTCGCTGAGTTTTCTCGACCTCGAAGAGGCCCGAAGGCGGATCAAGAACGATTGGCGATGGATTGCGCTCAGCATTCTTCCAATTTTCGGTTTCATTGTCACCACCGGAGCCGGGCCTTTGCGCTGGGTGCAACGGCCGGGTGCAACGGAACTTTGGGATGACGCGCTCGCTTTTGCCGGCAACGGAGGGCCACTGCTTCTTCTGACCTGCGGGATTGCTGTCTTAGCGGGCACCCTGCCGGCGTGGAAGACGTGTCGCATGCGGCGCGTCTCCCGGGAGCAGTGGAAGTACCACTTTCTCTGGATCTGGTTGGTCTTCCCGCCGCTACTGGTGCTGATCATCTCGTTCGTGAAACCGCTTTTTGTCCTTCGTTACTTTATTTCCTCGCTACCGGCGTTGTTATTGCTCGTGGCTTGCGGCATCGTCCGGTTGCGCCGGCCCGCGTGGATCGTGCCTGCGGTTTTGTTGTTGATCCTGCTTTCCTGGCGTGGCACGGTGCGCGGCTATCAGCAGGACATCGATATTCAGCGCGACGATTGGCGCTTCGCTACCCAATATTTGCTGGAACATGCGAAACCCGGCGATGCCTTACTCTTTCACGTTCCCATGGGCCGTATGCCATATGAGTTCTACCGGTCGTTATCGGCTTCGGGGACCGCTGCGCCGGTTGTGCTCTACCCGCACCACGCTGCTCGCATCACGTTCCTCGATTTCGTCGAGAAGCCGGATTACCCTCAGCTTGAACGGTTATTGCCGCAATACCAGCGGGTGTGGCTGGTTTTGAATCATGCCGAAGGGCCGGATGGACGACCCGACAGGCGCTCGCAGGAACTTTCCGACATGTTGGGGAGACTCTATCCCCACACCGAGATGGAGGGCTTCCTGGGAATAGAATTTCTTCTGTACTCGCGCGAGAAGTCGCTGGCCAGTCCCTGAGCCGATGTGGCGCGGGCGCCCCGCCCGCGAAAAGCCTCCGCACAGCCGAAACTGTATTACCATACAGAAGATGCCGGTCACTGAACCCACCTCCAAACGGGCTGCCCTGGAAGAGCGCTTGCGCGCGTTAGGACGCACGCTGGTGGCCTACTCTGGCGGGGTGGACTCGGCTTTCCTGGCCTGGACCGCGCACGAGGTACTCGGCGGAGACATGCTGGCGGTGATCGCCGATTCTGCGAGTCTGGCTCGCAGCCAACTGGCCGATGCGGTTGCCTTCGCCAATGAGCAGGAAATCCCCCTGGAGGTCATCAGCACCACCGAATTGGAACGGCCAGACTACGTCCGCAACGATGGTTCCCGCTGCTTTCACTGCAAAGACGAGCTGTTTACGGTGATGGAGCAGCTTTGCCAGAGTCGCGGCTTTGAGTCGATTGCCTACGGGGTCAACCTAGATGACCAGGGAGATTTTCGTCCCGGCCAGGTGGCCGCCAGCCGTCATCATATTCATGCGCCGTTGCTGGAAGCAGGTTTATCCAAGCAGGAGATTCGGGAGTTGGCCAGGCAGTCGGGACTGCGTATTTGGAATAAGCCGGCCGCTGCCTGCCTCTCCTCCCGGATCGAATATGGGCGCGCGGTTACCCGCGAAGCTCTCAGCGTGGTGGAGCAGGGCGAAGATTTTCTGCGCAGTCTCGGGTTCAGTCAACTGCGGGTCCGCCATCATGGTGACATCGTCCGCATCGAGCTTGCGCTCGAGGAATTACCTCGTGCCCTCACTCCAGAGATGGCGGCGGAGTTCACCCGGGTTTTCAAAGCTCTCGGTTTCAAGTTCGTGACCCTCGATCTCGAAGGCTTCCGCTCAGGTTCCATGAATTCTCTGTTGCCGGTGGAAGGGTTGACCCGGAAACTCTAGCCCCGTCCCCGGATTTTCATCCCATCCTCCCGTCATCCCGAGATGAGTTCCCAGGTGCACGCCCCATCCGGACCCCGTCCGCCCTGGAGCGTATGAGATAATCATGCTTTGAGCTCCATGTGCAGGCGGTTTCCAGAGATGTTATTGCGAAGGTCAATTGCCGTTCTAATCCTGGTTTGTCTGGGTTGTTCAGCCCAGTCGATTACTCCCGAACAATCCCTGCGCATCGAGCGGCAGGTACGGGTCTATTACTCGATACCGGCG
>Ga0335078_10001305_pt1 | contig 37856 bp, 29 predicted proteins | sample Lox_Sample_32_FD_206711 | JGI IMG/M metagenome (GOLD analysis project Ga0335078, IMG submission 206711) | Soil microbial communities from Loxahatchee National Wildlife Refuge, Florida, United States - Lox_Sample_3.2 | ecosystem: Environmental > Terrestrial > Soil > Wetlands | place: USA... | reverse complement strand
TGTCGGCGATGGCGTTGCCGCCCTCCTCGCCGGAGTACCACGCTTCGAGGATGGCATTGGCGTGCTCGCTGGGCCAGTTCACCGCAAGCGCGCTGCCGTTCATCAACACTACGACGAGCGGTTTCCCGCTGGCCGCGACGGCCTCGACCAGGGCCTCCTCGGGCTCCGGCAGATCGATGCTGGTGCGGTCACCCCCCAGGAACCCGGGCACATCCACCGGCATCTCTTCGCCTTCCAACTCGCTGGTGATGCCGACCACGGCGATAACCACGTCCGCATTGCGGGCCGCGGTGACGGCTTCCGGCGAGGGCGCGGAATTCACCTTCGCCCAGATCAGTTGCGCGCGTGGCTGGCCGCTGTTTATGACGCCGTAGGTCACGTCCAACGCCACCTTTTCCCCTTTTTCGAAATGGACACGGCCGAGCTTGCTCTGCGGGCCGCCCATGCCGAAGACCTGCGCGACGACTTTGTCGTTGACGCTGACGCGGCCAAAACCGGCAGCCAGCATGCCCACCAGATAATCTCCGGTCTCGGGCGGCGTCAGAAATCCGGTCCACCGGACCGCGAACGACCGTTTGCCGCGCACCTCGGCGGGCAGATTGCTCTCTGTGAGATCCGGACCGGCCTCCACGCGCGTGGCGATGGGTTTCGGCGGCCGTCCTTCCATCAGGCCCAACCCAACTTCTCCGAGATAATCGGCTTTCAGTCCCGGCGCGCCGTCCGGCGTGGTAAGCAGACGATGGGGAACGGGCGTGCCATCGTCACGCAGGAACTGCGTTCCTGGAACATAGGTGATTTTGGCGTCGGGGAAGGCCGCCTTTAAACCTTCGAGCATGCTCACGGTGTGGAGCGGAATGCCTGTGTAGTTGCCGAGCAGCACGCGGGTCTGGTCGGCGAGTGGCCCCACGACGGCGATGCGCTGGACATCCGGTTTGAGCGGCAGGGTGCCGTCATTCTTGAGCAGCACCATCGACTCGTTAGCCAGCTTGCGCGCGTAGGCGCGATGCGCAGGGCTGTTCAGTTCGTCCGGGTTGATCTTCGTGTACGGGACCATGTCCGGCGGATCGAACATGCCAAGCTTAATGCGGGCCGTGAACAGGCGGACGAGTGCCGTGTCCATGGCGCTCTCGCTCAGATAGCCCTGCTGGACGGCTTCGATGAATGGCTTGTAGTCGTGGTCGTCCTTCACCTTGCTGAAGAAATCCGCGCACTCATTGTCCATGCCGCGTTCCATGGAGATGGCCGTGGCCTGCGGTTGCGTGGGACGGTAGCGATGGCCGGTAAAGATGTCGATGACGGCATCGCAGTCGGAGACCACGTAGCCTTGGAATCCCCAGGCGCCGCGCAACTCTTTCTGCAGCAGGAACTGGTTGGCGCACGCGGGCTGGCCGTTGATGGCGTTGTAGGCGCACATCACCGAACCGGCGTGGCCCTCGGTAACGGCGGCGCGGAAGGCCGGCAGGTAGGTATCCACCATGTCGTGCTTGCTCACGTCGACGTCGGCAAAATGGCGGGTCGGCTCGGGGCCGCTGTGGACGTCGAAGTGCTTTGGCGTGGAGATGACGCGGTAGTAGTGAGGATCATCGCCCTGCATGCCGGTAACGAAGGCGACGGCCATGCGCCCGGTGAGGAACGGATCTTCCCCGTAGGTCTCCTGGCCGCGTCCCCAGCGGGGATCGCGGAAGATATTGACGTTGGGCGACCAGAAATCGAGGCCTTCCATGATGTTGCTGTGTCCGGCGGCGACGTCCTGCGCGTGCTTGATGCGCGCTTCCGTGCTGATGTCGATGGCCATGGCGTGAATGCCGGGAGCATCGAAGGTGGCTGCGAGGCCGACAGGCTCTGGGAACTCGGTGGTGCCGTTGACGGCGACGCCGTGAAGTGCCTCGCTCCACCAGTCGTAAGCGGGCACCTGGAGGCGCGGGATGGCGCGCGCCTGGTTGACCAATTGCGAGGCCTTCTCTTCGAGCGTCATGCGGTGCACCAAATCCTCGGCGCGCTCTTTCGCCGGCAGGTTGGGGTTCATGTACGGCAGCTTCGAGGCGTCCTGCGCCGTGGCAGCGACGGCCACGATGCCCAGGCAGGCAACCAGGCCTGCCCCGAGGCGGCGTGCGAATCTATTCATCACAACTCTCCCAGGCACAGATTGCGGGGCGCAACCTCCGCGATGCCGCCGATTAGTGTATCACCGGATAACCGAGCGTGCGCCAGTATGGCATGAGCTTTGATAAGCTCGCAACGTGCCTATGAGATTCGTTTTGTTGCTCGTCGCCGCGGCGGTCCAGGCGCAAACGGTGGTTCCCGTCGAACCGGCGCTGGCCGAAATCGCCGCCACGCATCGCTTCCTCGAAGCCACGATTGCGCCGGATGGTTCGCACGTAGCGTATGTGGAAGGGTTGGGAGCGCCGCGCCAATCGGCGATTTACATTGCGCCGCGCATGCGGGTTTCAGCAGGCAATGGCAAGACCGGGTGTCACGAAGGCGCTCTCGCCTGGTCGCCCGATGGCAAGCATCTCGCCTTTCTTTCGGACTGCGAGAGGCAAGGGCAGATGCAGCTCTACGTCGCGCCCGCGGGCGGCGGCCCGCCGCGGCAGTTAACGCATCTTACGGGGCTCCTGGCGGATCCGCGATGGTCGCCCGGCGGCAGGCAGATCGCAATTCTGTTCACGGAGAACCTGCCGCGTGCGGCCGGCCCGCTCGATCCGGTCCCGCCGGAATCAGGCGTTCTCGAATCGCACATCTTCGAGCAGCGCCTGACTCTTGTGGACGTGGCCACGGGAGCCGTGCGGCAGCTCTCGCCAAAGGACATGTACGTGTACGAGTACGACTGGTCGCCCGATGCTAGGCGGTTTGCGGCCACCGCGGCGCGCGGTGACGGCGATGCAAACTGGTGGATCGCGCAGCTCTACACCGTATCCGCAGAGACGGGCGCGATGCGACCGATCTACAAGCCGCCGGTGGAGCAGCAACTGGCGGCGCCCCGCTGGTCGCCGGATGGAAAGTCGATCGTATTCATTGGCGGGCTGATGAGCGATGAAGGTTCGACGGGTGGTGATGTGTTTGAGACCGGCGCCGAAGGCGGCGGCGTGCGCGATCTTACGCCCGGCCTGGCGTCATCGGCCAGCAGCATCTCGTGGCCCCGGGAATCGCCGAAGCTTTACTTCACCGAACATTTCGACGGCGGCAGCGCCGTCTCGCAACTCGACCCCGCGACGGGCCGGATCGAACGCCTGTGGCAAGGCGAGGAGAGTCTCAACCCGCCGTTTGAAGATTCGGGGATTTCCATGACCGCCGATGGTTCGTCGAGCGCGGTAATCCGGCATTCGTTCCAGACACCGCCGGAAATCTGGTTGGGCCCGATCGGCGAGTGGAAACCGGTCACGCAGGAAAACCGGCTGCGGAGGCCGCTGTGGGGCGAAGCGAGGAGCCTCCACTGGACCAATGGGGGCTTCCGGATTCAAGGCTGGCTGATCTACCCCAAGCCGTTCGATCCACATCGCAAATATCCCATGGTGGTGGCGGTACACGGCGGGCCGGCATCGGAGGTGAAGCCCGGCTGGCCACACCCCGGCTACAACCCGGTGCTGCTCTCTCAGCAAGGTTATTTCGTGCTACTGCCGAATCCGCGCGGCAGCTTCGGGCAAGGGGAAAAGTTCACGCGGGCCAACGTTCGTGATTTCGGCGGCGGCGATCTGCGCGATATCCTCGCGGGCGTGGATGCCGCGGCCGGCGAGGCGCCGGTGGACCCGCAGCGGCTCGGTATCACCGGCTGGAGCTATGGCGGGTTCATGACGATGTTTGCGGTAACGCAGACAAACGTCTTCCGCGCCGCCGTGGCGGGCGCCGGCATCTCTGACTGGAAGAGCTATTACGGCGAGAACGCCATCGATACCTGGATGATCCCTTATTTCGGCGCATCGGTCTATGACGATCCGGCGGTGTACGCGAAGGTGTCGGCCATTGACTTCATCAAGAACGTGAAGACGCCGACGCTGATCGTGGTGGGGGAGCGCGACGGAGAATGCCCGGCGCCGCAGTCCTACGAATTCTGGCGGGGACTCAAGGCGATGGGCGTGAAGACGGAGATGGTGGTGTACCCCAATGAAGGACACGGGTTCCACAACCCGGCTCACCAGAAGGACGTGCTGCTGCGCATGATCCGGTGGTTCAACGCGAATCTGAAATAGCGTGCACCTCCGCCAGGAGATATGATCGCGTTGAGCACGAAAGGACGCGATGCGCATGGGCTATAGCCGACGTACTTTTCTTTCATTGGCTGGCGGAGCGGTTGCCTCTCCGCTGGCGTTGGGCCAATCGTCCTCCGGCGCGGAGACTGTTGTCGCGACGACCGCCTCGGGCAAGGTGCGCGGCGCACGGCGCGACGGCGTCACCGTCTTCAAGGGCATTCCGTACGCAGGTTCGCCGGCCGGAAAGAATCGCTTCAAAGCCCCACCCAAGCTGAAGCCTTGGACGGGAGTGCGCGACGCGCTGCACTACGGCCCGCAAGCGATTCAGCCGCCGGACTCGGGCTGGCCCAAGGAGTGGAAGCCGGCTCCGTCGAGCGAGGACTGCCTGGTGCTTAATGTCTGGACACAGGGAGTCCACGACGGCCGCAAAAGGCCGATCATGTTCTACTCGCATGGTGGCGGCTTTGTCACGGGCAATGGCGGTGCGGACGTTTTCCCGCAGGACCGCTTTCACGACGGCACCGCCCTGGCCAAGAATTACGACGTGATCGTGGTGACCCACAACCACCGCTTGGGTCTGCTGGGTTACCTCTACCTTGGCGACATCCTCGGTGAAGAGTACGCCGCGTCGGGCTGCGCCGGGATGCTGGATATCGCGGCCGCCCTCGCGTGGATCCGGGAGAATGCCGAAGCCTTTGGCGGCGATCCTGAGAACATCATGATCTGGGGCGAATCCGGCGGGGGCGCCAAGACGACCACGCTGCTGGTGATGCCCGCGGCGCACGGTCATTTTGAGAAAGCCAGCATCGAAAGCGGGGCGGTCCTGCGGCTGCGCGACCAGCACAGCGCCACGGAGACGACCAGGGAGGTCCTGGCCAAGCTGGGATTGAGCGTGAAGCAGGCGCGGGAACTACTCGCGATTCCCGCGCACCGTTTGCGGGACGTGCAGGTGGGCCGCGGCGGCGGCATGGGCGCGTTCAGTCCGGTCGTGGATGGGCATTACATTCCGGCGAATCCATTTGACCCGGTGGCGCCGGCCATTTCGGCCAACATCCCGATCATAGTCGGCACCAACAAGGACGAGACCATCATGTTCTTCCAGCGCGGCGACCTGGGCGTGTTCTCGCTGGATGAAGCGGGTCTGCGCAAGCGGCTACAGAACAGCTTCGGCGACAAAGCCGCGCGGATTCTGGAAGTCTACCATCGCAGCCGCCCCAAGGCATCGCCGGCGGACCTGTACATCGCCATCACCACGGCAAATTGGATGTGGATGAACGCCATCCGGCTGGCCGAGCGGAAGGTACAGCAGCATGGTGCGCCGGTCTATATGTATATGTTCGCCTACGAATCGGAGGTGCCCGTGGCGCCGGGTGTGAACTACCCGATGAAAGCAGAACATGCGACGGAGATGCCGTACAAATTCGACCATCCCGACTACGGCGCCCCCGTGGGCACGCACCCGAGGTCTCCCAGCGATCCGGTGACCACGAGCGGCAGACGGCCAGAGCGTTTCCAGATGGCCCGCAATATGAGCGGGGCGTGGGCGGCGTTTGCCCGGACCAGCAATCCGAGCCACGACGGGATTCCGAAGTGGCCCGCCTACACGCTCGAAAAGCGCGCCACGATGATCCTGGACGTGCCGTGCAGGTTGGTTGACGATCCGTTTCGGGAAGAACGCTTGCTGTGGGAGTCACTCACTTGACTGATGCTTCGCGCTGAAGCGTGACGTATCACGCCAAACACCGGGCCGTTAAGAAAAGGCTAATTCCGCTTTTATGCAAATCTTATGCGGGAAGCCTATGCTTATGGCAAAGTCGGTCGTGGTCACGATTCGTGGTACCCGCCGCCGACGTATCTGATGAAAGGACAAAGGTATGTGTGACTACTCATTGATGTGTTTACCGAACCGTTTGGCAAGGGAGGGTGAGGATCTGGTCGGCCATCGGTTTAGGACCGGGACAATGGGCCTAGCCTCTCATGCGGATCTGCAAGCCAAGCTGACCCCGGAGCCTGCGCCAAAGACATTCTGGTCGGCCGTGAAAACTTTTTTTCTGCCGACCGAAAAGATTGTGCCGGCAGTGTGTATCCCGCCAGGTGCGAGCCTGCTTCTGATGGACATTTCCGACGAGTTGCGCGATGAGATGCAAGTCGGGAGGGTGGAAGAGGTGACGTTCACGCAGATCAGCGCCGCCGCAAACTCCTACAGAGACGCCGTGCGGTTTCAGAATGGCCGTGAGGTTCTACTACAGAGACTCAAGGAGGGCCAGCGCATCCGTGTGCTGGCGCTCAGCGCGAACACGGAAGCCGAGTACATAACGGCTACTCCGCGCGTATTTCCACGGTAGCGGGCGAATGGAGCCGGGAGCGGGGGTCGAACCCGCGACCTCAAGATTACAAATCTAGCGCTCTGCCAACTGAGCTATCCCGGCTGACTTTCCTATTATTGCGCGAAACCGGCTTCTGACGGAACTGAATCGCGTCCGGCGCCTGATCATCGAAGGACCGCGCCCGGCTAACGGCTGTTTGGACGGCTGTGGTTGTTTGAAGCCGTGTGCGCACGCTTCACGGGCGGCTCGTCGTAGCCCGGGGGCCATTTCCCGGCCAGGCGGTGCGCCACGATGTGGAAGACCGTCGGATTGAAGACCATTCCGATATGCGTGGCAGCGACCTCGAAATCCACGCTGGGGTCACCTGTTCTGCATACCTGCCAGTCCACGATTCCGTCCGATTCGGTGTAGACCGCAGTCTGTTTGATTGATTTGGGGAACCGCCCGGCGAGGGATTCGAGGAACCGGCAGGTACAGGCGGCGGTGTAGCAGGAAGGAAGCACCCCCTTGCCATGCCGCTCGTGGATCTGGTCGCGCACCAGTTGCGCCAGATGCATCACGGTGGGATGCGCCACCACGCCCTGGAACGGAGAACCCAGGGTGATGACCGAGGCCACCATGCCGGACATCTGCGATGCCACGGCGCGAGCCAGCACCCCCCCCAGGCTGTGGCCGATCACGTGAACCTTCTCTTTGTGAGCCTCGAAAGCCTTCTCAATGGTTGCCGTGAGGCGGTACTTGATCACCAGATTGGGACAGTCGGCATTCAGGCCGATACGGGACTGGTAGGGCTTGTAGCCGATGCGCCGCAGCCAACTGCGAAACTCGGCGAGGTACAGATCCGTACCCAAGAACCCGGGGACGACAACCACCGGCGAGCCGTCGCCGTGCGGAACACCTAAACCCCAGTAGACGGGGGAAATGTGCAGGTAAGCCATTTCCACCCCCACCAGCAACTCTTGCCAGATCGGCCTCGGGGCCGCCTCGTAACGACGGGGTACGTCACCCCCCTGGGAACCCATTCCGACTACAGTTTACCTTACCGGCAGCAGAAGTCCAATGGTTTCTTGATGCGGATTTTTTTCCCGTACCGGTCTATTTGCCGATGCATCTCAAGTCACAGCCGGCAAAACGGCCCGTGGGCAGTTATTGCAAGGACTTGAGACGCCCACGCGCCTCTGCGGGCTAAGGGATGGCGATAGCGGGTTCCTGCGCGGCGCGGGCAGGACGCTTGCGGGCCTTGGGACGGGGGTGTTCGGTATTGACTGCCCCCGCCCCGCGTCCAGGCTTTGCGATGACGTCCAGCAGCGCTTTCTGAGCCGTCACCAGGCTGTCCACGGTCTGGCGGGTCATGTCCGCCAGGCTCCCCGCCGGCAAGGGATTCAGCACATCAAGGGCGTGCCTCGCGGTCTTCAGATTCACGGCCACCTGCTGGGCGGCCACGTCGAGCAGCTTCCTCTGGGCATCGATGAAGGCCTCGGCCGCCTGGCGAGCCAATTCGGCCACCTCGGTTTTCTTGACTTCCTTACCGTTCCTGGCGCCGGTCGCGTGAGCGGTTTCCTCGGCGATCACGTCCAGGAACTTCTTCTGGCTGCGCACAAAATTCTCCATGCCTTCGCGAGCCAGGTCCGCCAAACCTCTGCCGGTGAAGAATTGGCCGGATTTCGCGTCGTCGATCCAGATATCGGTCTGCTTGGCGGCCAGGGTGAGAAAGCGCAGTTGCATGTCGATGAACGTGTCCACCCCGCGGCGCACCACTTCGGTGAGGGCCGTGAGAGGGGCGAAGCCGCCGGTTCTTTCCTTCACGCCGGTCAACAGAATCTCATTTTGCCGCTGCGCCAGGTTCAGCAGGACGCGCTGCGCGGCGATAAAGTTGGACGTGCCTTCGCCCAGGATCTCGGTCAGCGCCTCGGCCGGGACGGTCCGAGCGGCCGCCAGGTGCTCCCGCACCGCGTGGATCGTCTGCGCGTTTTGCCGCATGACTAGATCCAGCAGGATCCGCTGGGTGGCAAAGAAGCTTTCGGTTCCCCGCCGGCCCCACTCCGTCAACTGGGATAGGGCAGAAGGGGTCTCTTTGACCCGGGCAGCCCCGGGCCGGACTTTCGCTTTGGCTGGCATATTTTCGCTCCGGATTGCTGCAATGCAGCATCCAACACAACTATAGATCTTCGGGCCCGATTGTGTCAAGATCGGAATTGGAGGGCGGCGATGCAGCAAGCCATGCCCGTGGTGATCCGGAAATACCCGAACCGGAGGCTATACGACACCTCGTCCCGCAAGTACGTGAACCTGGAGGAGATCGCGGCGCTGGTGCGCCAGGGGACCGAGGTGCAGGTGGTGGACGCCAAGACCGGCGAAGATCTGACGCGCGTGGTCCTGACCCAGATCATCGTGGAAGACGCCAGGGGCCAACCCACGGGATTGCCGCTCGAGCTTCTGCGCCAGTTGATTTTGGCGTCCGACCGGGCCGGGCAGGAGTTCATCATGTGGTACCTCAAGTCGGCCTTTGAGGCCTATCACAAGGTGCAGGAGACCCTCCAGACGCGCTTCAGCGAAGTGCGCGACGCGGCCCTGTCGCCCTTTCAGATGGTGAGGAATTTATTGGGTGGGGCGGCGCCGGCGGAACCCGACGGCGAATTGGAGCAATTGCGCCGGCGCGTGGCGGAGTTGGAAGAGACGCTGCGAAAGAGTCCCGAGCAACGGAAGCCCCGTCCTCGCCGCCGCGTCGCGATGTAAAATGCCACAGTCCCAGCGCGCGGATTTGTGCGAGGCTGGAAGGAGGCTGTTAGGAGCGCAAAGGGGCGCGGTTTCCCGCGCCGCCATGGAGGAAAGAACTCGCTGAATGGAAGCGGCGCGGATCGCCCCGTTTTGCGCGAGTTCCCCAATAGATCCGCCGGGAGTCGGGGCGTGATTATGTATCCGGCAGACGAATCGTTAGCCCTCCTGTTTTCCGGCGCCATTCCGCTGGCGCCGCTCGCCCTCATGCGCAGCGCCCTCGCGCTAGGGACGAGCGTGGAGCGGATCGCGGCGGCTGAGGCTGCCTTGCGGGCTGGCGGCGCCTCGTGGCGCGAGGGGATCGGCAGGTGGATCGCGTCGCTGGTCCCGGTGGAGAGCCTAGTGCCCGATGCACAGCAGGAATGGCGGCCGCTGGTGCGGGATGCCATGCAGTATGTCTTTTCGCGGCTGCCGGAGCGGCGCCTGGCCACGAAGATCGTCGAACAGATGGAATTGCCGGCCGGCACGCCGCCGGAGCAGCGTCTCATCCGGTTGATCTCGAAAATGCCCGGCTTGCAGAAGCTGGGGCAGGTCCTGGCGCGGAACCGGCGTCTGGCAGCGCCGCTGCGCGAGGCGCTTTGCGAACTCGAAAACGGCATGGCGGACGTGACTCCGGAGGAGATGCACGCCATCATCCGGCAGGAGTTGGGTCCGCAGATGGAAACCTACGGCGTGGAGATGGAACCGTCCATCCACAAGGAAGGCAGCGCCAGCGCCATCGTAAAGTTCACGTGGCGGAAACCGCGCCGGGAGCGCGAGCAGGGCGCTTTCAAGGTGCTGAAACCATACGTGCCGCAATGCTTCGCCGAAGACATGACTCTGCTGCAGGGTTTGGGTGAGTCTCTGGCGGCCCGCGACGCCGGTTACCGCTTTGCGGTGCGCGATGTGAAGGAAATGATTTCGGAAGTCCGGCTGCTGCTGGAGCATGAGCTGGACTTTGTGCGCGAGCAGGCCACTCTGAGCGAGGCGCACAGGCTGTACGGCTCGCGTTTCGGCATCCGGGTGCCGCGCCTGATCCGGCCGTTGTGCACCGCTGACATCACCGCGATGAGCGCGGAACACGGGGTGAAAGTCACGGAGGCATTTCGCCGGTCGCCTTTGCGGCGCAACCAGATTGCCGGCCAGGTGATTGAGGCGTTGTTGGCGGTGCCGCTCTTCTCTCACGAAGCGGAAGTGGTGTGCCACGCCGATCCGCATGCCGGCAATCTGCTGTATGACGAGCCGAACCGGGAACTGGTGATACTCGATTGGGCGCTCACCGAGCACTTGAGCCTGGCGCTGCGGCGGCACTTGCTGCTGCTGGCCGTGATGATGTTGTTGCGCAAGCCCGCGGGAGTCAGCCAGGCGATCTGTGGCCTGAGCCGCCCCCGCCGCCGCGGCCGCCGGCCGCCCAAGCGTCTCATCGAACGTTACGTGAACCGGTTCTTCGCGGAGTTGCCGGCGGGCAGCTCTCCCGACGTGTTGGACGCCATGATGTTGCTCGATGAGCTGGCCTTTCGGGGAGTGCGGTTTTCTTCCGCGCTCTTTATGTTCCGCAAGGTGCTCTTCACCCTGGACGGCGTGCTGCACGATGTAGCCGGAGACGGGGTCCGCATGGACCAGGTGATTGCGCGCGAGTTTCTGACGCGCTGCATCGCCAGCTTCGGCGTGTTCCACGAGCCGTTGCTCATGAAGGATTTGCTGCCTGTGGCGCGGACGCTCCTGCCTGTATAAGCGCAAAGGGACGCGGGTTCCCGCACCGCCCTACAAGAAACCCGCAGATTTAAAGCAGCGCGGGTCGCCCCGTTCTGTGCGCTAAACAAAGCGCAAAAGGGGCGCGGGTTCCTCAGGACCCCGTGGCGCGCGGCCTGCTCCCCGGCCCGCGATTTGTGAGATGCTGGAGCGATAGCAACGTTTGTCGCAGAAGGAAACCAGCGCTTATGACGAAATATTTTTGCCTTGTGGCGGGCTTCCTGGTCCTGGCCGCCGGGTGGCAACCCGGCAGAGCGCAGAACAAGACCGCCAGCCGCACCCTCAAGGTAAAGTTGAATTACACCGGTTCCGGCACCGTCGACGCGAAGCACAAGATTCAAGTGTTCCTGTTCGACTCGCCGGATTTTTCGCAGGGCAATGCGATGCCTATCGCCATGGAAATGGCCTCGGCCAAGAACGGAACGGTGACCTTTCCGGAAATCAGCAAATCGCCGGTCTATGTGGCCACGGTTTACGATCCCAGCGGGCAATACGACGGGCAGTCCGGTCCGCCGCCCTCCGGCTCCTCGCTCGGCATGTACAGCAAGCAGCCTCCGCAGCCCGATCCCATAAACATCGATGAAGGCAAGACCGTGGAGATTGAAGTCGCCTTCGACGATTCGGCGAAGATGCCCTGACGGGGCGGCATGTCCACGATGCCAGCCGCCAGAAGCGCAAAGGGGCGCGCCTTCCCGCGCGGCCAGGGAGCCCGGAACTTCGCTGAATCATGCGGCGCGGGGTCGCCCCGTTTTGCGGGTGTTCCTTAGACCGCGGCTGGTATAATGAAAGCAACAGCTTATCCAGGAGAACATATTACATGTTTGATCTGTTCCGCAGCCGGGCAAAGGCCGTGCGCATTCTGCTTGGCGGCCTGCTGCTGCTCGTGGCACTGTCCATGCTGACGTATCTCATACCGGGCGGCTACACTGCCGGCGGCGGCGAAGGCGACATGGTGGTGGCTGAAATAGGCAAGGATGCCATCACAGTTCCCGAAGTGCAACAAGTGGTGCAGGCGAACCTGCAGAACCGCAGGCTGCCTGCGGACATGATGGCCAACTATATCCCGCAGTTCATCAATTCCATGATTACCGACTATGCCTTGGCTTACGAGGCCAAACGGCTGGGCTACAGGGTTTCAGACGCCGACGTGGCGGCCGGTATTCGGGAGATGATGCCGCAGTTGTTTCAGAACGGCAAGTTCGCCGGCAAGGAAGCCTACGCCGCGGTGCTGGCGCAGCGCGACCTCACCATCCCGCAATTCGAATCCGAGTTAGCCCGCCAGTTGCTCATCACCAAGTTCCGCGACGTGGCCCTGGAAGGCACTGTTGTCACGCCGCAGGAAATCGAGCGGGAGTACAAACGCCGCCACGACAAGGTCAGGATTGAGTATGTGAAGGTAGCGGCCGACAAACTGCGGAGCGAAGTGCAACCCACTCCGGAGGAGTTGCAGAAATATTACGAAATCAACAAGATGGCTTACCAGATCCCGGAGAAGCGGAACCTTGGCATCCTGGTGATCGATCAGGCCAAGCTGGAGCAGACCATTCATCCTACGGACGCCGAGTTGGAGAGCCTGTATAACCAGAACAAAGATGACTACCGTACGCCGGAGCGCGTCAACGTTCGGCATATTCTGTTGAAGACCACGGGAGACGATCCAAAGCAGGCTGCCGCGGTGAAGGCCAAAGCCGAGGAGCTGGTGAAGCAACTGCGTGCGGGCGCCAATTTCGCCGATATGGTGAAGAAGTATTCGCAGGACCCGGGATCGGTGAACAAGGGCGGCGAATATGACGGAGTGGTACGGGGCCAGATGGTGCCGGAGTTTGAGAAGGTAGCGTTCTCACTGAAACCCGGCCAGATCAGCGATCCGGTAAAGACCACTTACGGGTATCACATTATCGAGGTGCTCGCGCATTTTCCGGCTGAGTTGAAGACATTCGACCAGGTGAAGGCGGCGCTGGCCGACAAATACAGGAAGCAAAAGGTGAACGACCTGATCCAGCAGCTTTCCGACAAGGCGCAAGCCGCCCTTACGAAAGATCCGCTGCATCCCCAGAAGGTGGCGGCCGATCTGGGCGTAGATTATTTTCAGGCTAATGACGTGGGTACCGGCGACCCGCTGCCGGGCGTCGGCGCCAGCAAGGACTTTCAGGATGCCATCGCCGGCCTGAAACGGGCAGAAGTCTCGCAGCAGGTCCTGGTGCCTGGCAACAAGATCGCGATGGCTGTTTGCACGGGCGTGATACCCGCCCACCCGTCCGCATTTGCGGATGTGCAGGCGAAGGTGCGCGATGCGGTTGTCACGTCCAAGGCGAATCAATTGATGGATGAGAAGGCCAATCAACTTCTGGCGAAGGCGCGCGCTGATGGCGGAAATCTGGAGGCCGCCGCCAAGTCCATGGGCTTCGAAGTGAAAACCACTCCACCGGTGGATCGGGCGGGTGCCATCGAAGGGCTGGGCTCGGCGGGCATGCTGCCGGACGCCTTCACCGAGCCGGTGGGATCGATATTTGGTCCAAACGGCTTCTCCGGTTCAAAGGTAGTGGGCAAGGTGGTGGAGAGGATCCCTGCGGATATGGCGGGCCTGGCTGGCGAAAGGACCGCCATTCGCGACGAAATCAAAAGCCAGAAGGGCCAGACGCGCAACTCTTTGTTCGAGCAGGGCGTGCGCGACATGCTCACCAAAGAAGGCAAGATCAAGATTCACCAGGAAGTCGTCAAGCGCCTGATCACCAATTACACAAGCTGACCGGATGATCCACTCTATTCTGGAGTTCTTACGGTCGCTGACCGTCCCGGAGCGCCTGATTCACCTGCTCAGCACGCTGCTGACAGGATGGTTGGGCTACGCCACGCTTTTCGTGCTGGTCTTCGCGGAGACCGGAATGCTGGTGGGCTTCTTTCTGCCCGGCGATTCGCTGCTGTTCACCGTCGGCGTGGTTAGCGGCAAGGGCTACCTCGATATCCGGCTGGTGATCGTGCTGCTGATCGCCGCCGCGCTGATGGGCGACATTAGCGGATATATGCTGGGCCGCGGTACCGGACCCCATATCTTTAACCGGCCCAGTTCGCGCCTCTTTCGCCGCGAGCATTTGATCCGCACCCACGAGTTCTACGAAAAACATGGCGGCCGGACCATGATTTATGCGCATTTCATCCCCATCATCCGCACGTTCGCGGCGTTCGTGGCGGGGGTGGGACGCATGAACCTGGCGCGCTTTGTTGGCTTTGATATATTCGGCGTCAGCGGATGGGTGCTGCTGATGACCATGCTGGGCTACAAGCTCGGCAGGTTGAGCTTCGTGCAACATAACTTCGATAAAGTGATCCTGGGGATTATCGCGGCGTCGCTGGTGCCCGCCGGGATGGAAGTGCTGAAATCGCGTCGGCGCCGGTCCGCCGTGGCGGCCGGACTCACCGTCATCCCGCCTTCTTAAGCAGGGCGATCTGGCCGGCGTGATACAGATTATGTTGCACGGCGCCATGTAAAATCGTGTAAATCGAATACGGGACGCTGCCCAGAATCGAGTCGTCGAGGCGCTCGTCAGTGAGCCGGCTCACCACCGTTTCGAGGTTGCGTTGCGCGGCGGCGAGCCGCTCGAGCGCGCTTTGCCATGCGGATTCGCTTGCTTCGGGCATGGCGGGCCAGTCCTGATCCGGCGGCAGCGTGCGAATCTCGGCGCCTTCCAGCCGGCGCGTCACCACCGACATCCAGACCGTGAGGTGCAGGACGATTTCCCAGATCGTGTGACTGTGTGCAAGAGCGCGTTGAGCGGCGGTTTTCCAGGTGACGCCCGCGAGGGTCTCGGCTAGCGCCGGACCATGCCAGGCGGGTCCTTCATAGGCGCGGTGCAATTGATCGGCGATGCGGGTGATCTCGCTCATAGCGTAACTTCAGGATACCTATTCGCTTCGCAGTGCCGCCATCGGATCGGAGTGCGCTGCCTGACGGCCCGGAATCGCGGCTGCCGCCAGGCCAACGAAGCCCAGTGTGACCGCCACTGCCGTTGCAGTGGCCGGGTCGGCCGGCGCGATTTCGAACAGCAGCGCCGCGAGCAGGCGCGCCAGCACGAGAGACAATCCGAACCCGATCGCCAGGCCCGATAGGATAAGCCCCAATGCCTGGCGGACGACCAGGGTGAGGACATCACCGCTCCGGGCGCCCAGCGCCATGCGAATGCCAAATTCGCGCGTCCGGATCGCCATCGAGTAAGAGATGACTCCATAGATACCCACCGCAGCCAGCACCAGCGCCAATAACCCGAACAGGCCGAGTAGCGCCAGGGCGAAGGTCCGGTCCGCGAGTCTGCCCGAATAATAGGCCTCGAGCGGCTTCACGTGATAGACCGGCGAGCCGGCGTCTACGGCATCGAAAGCGCCCCGTACGGCATGCTCCACCTGCATCGGGTCGCCGGCGGTCTTCGCAACCAGCCGATAGTAATCAATAATTGCGTGCTGGCTCAGCGCCATGTAGACCTGCATGTCCGCCGGGCGGTCGATTCCATCCTGGTGGACGTCGCCCACCACGCCTACGATGGTCATCCACGGTATGCCGGAATTGTGCCCGGCGAATTTCAAATGCTTACCGATCGGATTCTCGCCCGGAAAAAGACCGCGCGCGCAGGATTCGCCGATCACGGCGACGGTTGGCGTGGACTCCGTGTCCTGCTCGGTGAACGTACGGCCGCGCTTCAGCGGAATGCGCATCACGCGAAAATAGCCGGTGCTGACCGAGAACCGGTCCGCATAAGGCGCGCGGCTTTCGTCGGCGAGAGGTCGGTCTTCCCGCACGATCTGCTCGCGGTCGGTGTAGTCCATGGGGATGAGGCTGGTCATGGCGGCATCCAGGACTCCGGGGACAGCACGAACGCTCTCCAGGGCGTCGCGGTAGTAGGCGATGAGATGGCCTTCATAGCGCGGGCCGATCACGCATGTGGTGAGCGTGAGTACGTTGTGCGGATCGAATCCCGCTCCCACAGTCATCAGCCGCCAGAAGGTTCTGGCCATGAGTCCCGCGCCCGTGGCAAGCACAAACGCCAGGGCGATCTCGGCGACGGCAAGCCCGTTTCGTAGGCCACTGTGCGTGCGGCCGCTGTGGTCAGCGCCCTTCATCGCCCGGTTCAGATCCACACTCGAAGCCCGCCAGGCAGGGGCCAGGCCGAAGAGCAGGCCGGCGGCAAGGGTGGCGGCGAGCGCGAAGCACAGCACCGCAACATCCACGTGCGCCGTCTGCGCGCGGGGGATTCGGGCGGGAGCCAGGGAGGCGAGCAAGCGGGCGCCGCTGAAGGCCAGCGCAATTCCGAGCAGCCCTCCGGCGAACGCCAATACCAGGCTTTCGGTAAGCAGTTGCCGGACGATGCGGGATCGCCGGGCGCCCACCGCGGTCCGTACGGCGATCTCCCGTACGCGGCCGGCGGCACGCGCGAGCAACAGGTTGGCTATGTTCGCGCAGGCAATCAGCAGCACGATGAGGGCGGAGCACCACACGACCACCAGCGCGGTGCGCGCACGGCCGAGGAGCAGGTCGGGCAGAGGCACGAGCGCAAACCGCGCGCCGGCCAGGTGCGCAACTGGATCTTCGCGGACTAGCCGCTGGAGAATGTCCCGGAGATCCGCCCTGGCCGCTGAAAGTCCAATGCCGCGCTTGAGCCGCCCGATCAGATGCACGGGCTGACAATAGTGGCAACTCGCGAGAGGATCGTTCCCGAGCGGGTAATACATCTCCGGATCGAGCTCTGAAGTGGCCTTGAGCATGGGGCTGAAATCGGGCGGCAGAACGCCCACCACCGTTACCTGATAGGCGCTCAACCGGAGCACGCGTCCGAGAATGTGGGGATCGGACCCGAATCGCCGCGCCCAGAGCCGGTGACTCAGGATAATGGCGATGCGGCGATCCGGTTGTTGTTCCGCCGGAAGGAAGTTCCGGCCGAGTTGCATCCGCACGCCCAGCGTGTCGAAGAAGTCGTAGTCGACACTGAGACCGCGGAGCATCTCCGGCCTGCCGTTTTCGAACAGGATTCCAGGACCGTCCTGGAAGGCTGACATACTCTGGAAGGACTGGCTGCGTTTGCGCAGTTCCTGCACGGTTGTGTAATCCACATCCGCATTGCCGGGAGTTTGGGGAGCGGTCTCCGCAATGTTGACCAGCCGGCCGGCGTCAGCGTACGGCAACGGATCGATCAGCACGGCTTTGACCACGCTGAAGATGGCGGCATTGACTCCCACGCCCAAAGCCAGTGTGACCACTGCGATCGCGGTGAAGCCCGGATTGCGCCGCAGCGTACGCAGTCCGAAACGAATATCCTGGCGGAGAGGCACTGTAACGCCGCTGGCCATCACACCTCATTCAGGCGGACAATCCGCGGGCCGTCGTCCGTCAGGTCAATCACGCTGACCGAAGCCGGATGGATTTGGATTCGCTCATACAAGTCGAGGGGGATGCCCGCATAGTGCAGGACCGCGGCACGGATCACGTCGCCATGGCTGAACACAGCCGCCACGCCTCCAGGATGATCCTCGCGGATCCGTTCCAGTTCCGCCACCATGCGGGCCTGCGTCTCGATCATCATCTCGCCGCCCGGGGCGCGCGAGTTGCCGCGTTGCACGTTGAAGCGGCGCCACGCCGGATCCGCGTCCAACTCCTCCATGGTGCGGCCAGTGAACTTTCCATAATGGATCTCGCGCAGCTCCTCGCGAATCTCGACGCGCATGCCCAAGCTCGCCGCCAGGGGCGCGGCTGTTTCCATGGCGCGCTCCAGCGGGCTGCTGAAAATCGCCGTGATTCCGGCGCCCGCCAGCCGTGCGGGAAGGGCAGCGGCCTGCTCCCGCCCTTTCGGGCTGAGGGAAATGCCAGGCAGCCACCCCGCAATGGCCCTGCCGATGTAATCGTGGTGTGCGTGGCGGATCAGGAGCAGGCGAGTCACCGCGGCCATCTTGTGAGCCGGCTCAGTCTCCCTTCTTCTTCAGCAGGTGATCATTATCCCTGATAAACGCCTGGATCTGTTCGGCAGCGGCCAGGAGCTTGCCCCACTGCTCCTTGTATAGGGTGACCGGGAAGCGGCCGAGTCCGTAGACCGATACGGCGCCTTTCTCGCTCACCCGAATGGATAGCGGACCCCGCCCCACTTTTTTCAGCGCCTCGTTCTCGGCGCGCAAACGTTCCAGCTCAGCTTTGAGTTCGTCCTCCGCCATAACACAGACAGAATAGCGTCTTTCGGGCCAGTACTCAGACGCCGGCCGAATTCTCCAAACATTTACAAATCCGCGACACGCCACATGCCTGCTCTCCATAGGATTGAAGATGTATGCCAGTCACGAATCAAGGCAGCACCGCCAACGGGATCACACGCCGCAAGTTCTACGTGTCCGCAATCTACGGTCTGTGGGGCCTGATGGCCGCGATGCTGGGTGTTCCGGCGGCGATTTATCTGCTGCTGCCTCCGAAGCTCCGCGGGACGCCCGAGTGGGTTGAGGCGGGCGATATATCGAGCCTCGAGCCGCGCGAGCCCGTGGAGATGGTGTTCCGCGAGAACCGTGTGGACGGCTGGAAGATCTTCAGCGAGAAAGCCAGCGCCTGGGTGGTCAAACTCGCCGATTCCAGAATCGTGGCTTACGGGCCGCAATGTACGCATTTGGGTTGCGCATATCACTGGGACGAAAGCCGCAAGTATTTTCTGTGTCCATGCCATCTGTCGATCTTCGGCATCGACGGCCACGTGATCTCGGGACCCGCGCCGCGTCCGCTCGACCGGTTTGAGACCAAGGTGGTGGACGGCAAACTGATGCTGGGTCCGCTCCACAAGAGCGAGGAAAAATCATGACCTGGCTGGATCATCGCACCGGGATCGAGACCGCCATTCGCAGTTTCCTGTACGAAGACATTCCGGCTTCGAGCGGCTGGCATCAGGTCTTCGGCAGCATCGCGGTGTTCCTTTTTCTGGTGCAGGCGTTCACCGGCGCGCTGCTGGCGTTCAATTACGCGCCCACGCCAGGCGACGCTTACAACAGTCTGCACTATATACTCACCGAGGTGACCGGCGGGCGCCTGATCCGCGGTCTGCACCATTGGGGCGCCAGCATGCTGATCGTGGTGGTGGTGCTGCACATGACCCAGGTGTTCCTTTACGGCGCTTACAAGAAGCCGCGCGAGGCTACCTGGATGGCGGGCGTGGTCCTGCTGCTGCTGACCATGGCCTACGGACTCACCGGATACCTCCTTCCCTGGGACAACCGGGCCTATTGGGGCACGGTGGTGTCGACACAGATTGCGGCCCGCATTCCGCTCGCGGGTCCCTACCTCAGCCGCCTGCTGGGGGGTGGAAACGCGGTCGGAGTGGTCACCTTCGCGCGCTTCTATGGCTTGCACGTGTTACTGCTGCCGCCCGCCACCGGCTTACTGATCGCCACGCACATCTATCTGGTGCGCAAACACGGCGTGGCGCCGGCCCCGGGCGACGAAAGCCGGCCGCCGAAGAAATTCTACCCACAACAGGCGTTCAAGGATACGGTCGCCATTTTCGCCGCCTTCATGGTTCTATTCATCATGGCCGTTGCGGTGCGCGTGCCGCTGGAGCGTTTGGCCGATCCGACCGACACGACCTACGTGCCGCGCCCGGATTGGTACTTCCTGTTTCTCTATCAGACGCTGAAGTTGTTCAACGGACCGCTGGAAGTGGTGGGCAGCGTGATCCTGCCGGGACTCGCGGTGCTGACGCTGCTGTTGGTGCCGTTCCTGGATCGCGGACCGGTCATGCGAGTCACGCGCCGCGTGGCGGCTTTCGGCGTGGTGGCGCTGGCGGTGCTGGGCTGGACCGGGCTCACGGTGGCCGCCGTCTCGAGCACGCCGCAGCCCCAAAACGCGGTGACTGTCGATTCGAGTGCGCCCACGGACTGGATGGGACTCTCGCCGCAGGAACTGGCAGGCATCGGATACTTCCGCGAAGAGCATTGCGCCAGTTGCCATACCATCGACGCAAAGCCGGGGACGTCCTCGGGGCCCGGCCCGGATCTCGCGAACCTGCGGACCCGGAAATCCGCGGCCTGGATGATTGCGCACTTCAAGCATCCCGCCGCCATGGTGCCGGGCACCTCCATGCCGTCGATTCTGCTAACTGACGCGCAATTGGATACGCTTGCGGCCTTTCTGCTCGAGCTGACGCCGCGCAACGCAAAGGCGCTGGCCGGCGCGCCGGATTTCGCGGTCACCGGCGCGATGCTGTATCAATCGAGTAATTGCGGCGCATGCCACAAGGTGAACGGCGTGGGGATGGCGGTGGGTCCGCCATTAAATGGCTTGGCCCGCCGCCACGACCGGACGTGGGTTGCGAAGCACTTCTCCGACCCGGCGGCTGTTACTCCCGGCAGCATTATGCCGCCTTATCACTTTTCATCGCGCCAGATGGATGACATGATCGCGTATTTGTTTTCGCTGCCGGACTAAAGTGACAGGACCGCTTCCTCACGGTCGCGGCTCGGTGTGCGCCAATGAGCCGCGTGTGTAAGCAAGCAGGTTCCGTGCCTGCCTATCGCTGGCTCAATCCGCCATCCACCGCCAGGATCTGGCCGGTGATGAAGTTGCTCGCCGCGAGAAAATAAACCACCGCGCCGGCGATCTCATCCGGCGTGCCGCCGCGGCGGGCTGGTGTCGCCCGGATCATGGCGGCGCCCTCGGCGTCGAGATCGGGAAACGGGATCACTCCCGGCGCCACGGAATTCACCGTGATCTCGGGGGCGAAGGCTTTCGCTAGCGCGCGCGTCAGCATGATTACGCCGGCCTTCGACGCGCAGTAGTGGGCGTGATCGGCCCACGGGCGCAGACCGCCGAGTGAGCTGATGTTCACGATGCGGCCGCCGCCGCTGGTGCGCATCAGGCGCGCGGCATTCTGGCAGCAGAAAAAAACGGCCTTCAGGTTCACGGAGTGGATGAAATCCCAGTCGGCTTCGGTGATCCGGAGCGGGTCAAAACGCGTGAAGCGCGCGGCGTTGTTCACCAAGCCATCGAGGCGGCCGAATTCGCGCGCGACTTCGCCGAACATGCTCTCGATCTCAGCCACGCTTTCCAGGTTGGCGCGAAACACGGGCGCGCCGCCGCATTCCGCGGCCGTGGCACGGGCCTCGGCTTCCGAGTTCCCGTAGTGGATGGCCACCCGCGCGCCTTCCCGCGCCAGGCGCAGGGCAATGCCGCGGCCGATCCGCTTGGCCGCGCCCGTGACCAGTACGACTTTGCCGCGCAAGTCAGATGGTGGGGTCGCCATGCACTTCCACCTCGGAGGGCAGCACGCCCTCTCGCGCCGGTTCGGGCAAGCGGCCGGTCCAGTCCGCCCAACCCCAGAAGATCGCGGTGGTGGAGCTGAGCACGCCCGCCACCGCGCCGATCGCCCGCGGGTCGTAGTATTGCGAGGCGATCCCGGCCAGCATCATGGAAACCATCATGGTAGACCACTGCATCGATTCCATGGTGGCGAAAACGCGGCCGCGATATTCGTTGGCCACGTGGCGCAGAAGATGCGAAACATTCATCACGGAACTGATGGCGACGGCCGCGCGTGAGAGCGCGATGCACACCAGCGCCGCCTGGAAATTCCGCATCTGGCTGAACAGTACGTACGCACCGCCGTGGATCACGTAACAGATCACCACCGCGTGCTTGTACGCGCGGAAGCTCAACCGCTCGCCCAAGCGGTGCGCTATGACGCCGCCGATCAGCAGACCGATGCCGGCGCAGCCCCACACGATGCCGATACCCTCCGGCCCGCGATTGAAGACAATCTCGCCGAAGATGGTGAACAGGATCTGCGCCGCGCCGCCGCCCGTGGCCCAGCCCACGCCCACCAGGGCGATCCCGAGAATCAAAGGGTGGTCCCGCATGTAACGCAGCCCGTCGGTGTACTCGCGCCAGGGCCGCACGACTTCCGCTTCCGTCAGCGCTTCGCGCTTCGGCCGGAACCCCCCCCGGCCCACATAGAGCCGCGAAATGCAGATGGCCGAAATCACGAAAGACAGCGAGTTGCCCGCGAAGGCCCAGTGGTACCCGAACTGCGCCACGCTCGCGCCGCCGAGAAAGGTGCCGATCGTCAGCGTCGTCCAGCCTGTGGTCTGGGTCAGCGAATTGGCGGTATGCAGCTCGTCCTTAGTGGCGATGCTGGGCAGGATGGACGACCGGCCGCTGGTGAAGAACGGCGAGGCGAACATCAGCAGAGCGCTGAACACGTACAGCATCCAGGTGTCGTGCCGGTGGATCGTGAGGATAAATCCGAGCGCGAGGAAGGCGCGAATCGTGTCGCTGGCAATCATCACCCGTTTGCGGTCCAGCCGGTCGAGCACCACGCCGGCAATGGGACCCGCCATCATGGCCGGAATCGCGCGGGAGAGCATCACGCCGCTCACCACCAGGCCGGAGCGGGTGGTGGCCAGCGCGAGGCTGAACACGGCGATGTTGTTGAAGTGATCGCCGATCTCGCTGACCACCTGGCCGATCCAGGTGTAGCGGTAGTTACGGTTCTGGCGCAGTAGTTCAGTGAATGAAGGCATCGGCGCCTCTAACCTGCGGACTCTTCCCGGACCGTGATCGACCGGATAAAGTCGCAGTCGAGGGCGTAGCCGAAGCCGGGTTCATTCGAAACACGGATCGTCCCCTGAGGGGTGGTTTCGACGGGCGGCGCGATCACATCGCGCGCCCAATAGCGCCGGCTGGCCGACACATCGCCGGGCAGGACAAAGTTCGGGAGCGTGGAAAGTGCGATGTTGTGCGCGCGGCCCACGCCCGACTCGAGCATCCCGCCGCACCACACCGGGACACCCGCCGCCTGCGCCACGTCGTGGACCCGCTTCGCCTCGCGGAATCCGCCCACCCGCCCCAGCTTGATGTTGATGATGCCGCACGCGCGCAGCCTGATGGCCTGCTCGGCATGATGCGCGGAGCGGATGCATTCATCCAGGCAGATGGGCGTATCGAGCTTGGCCTGGAGCGCGGCGTGATCGATGATTTCGTCGTGCGCCAGCGGCTGCTCGATCATCATCAGGTAGAATTCGTCGAGCTGCTTCAAGCGCGCGGCGTCAGCCAGCGTGTAGGCGGAATTTGCATCGGCCATCAGCTTGATCGCGGGGAACCGCGCGCGCACCTGGCGAATCACCTCCACGTCCCAACCCGGTTTGATCTTCATCTTGATGCGCTGGTAGCCGGCCGCCAGCTCGCACTCGATCTTTTCCAGAAGCTGATCCACGGAGTTTTGAATGCCGATGGAAACGCCGCAGGGAATCTCGCGCCGCGCTCCGCCTCCGATGGTTTGCCATAGCGGCTGGCCCGCCTGCCGCGCGGCCAGGTCCCACACGGCCGCTTCCAGGCCGCCGCGCGCCATGTTGTGCCCGCGGATGTGCGCGGTCAGCGGGGCGATGTCCTCGGGTCCGGCGAGGTCGCGGCCCAGCACACGCGGAATCGCGTAATCGCGCAGGATCAGCCAGGCCGAATCAGTCCATTCCTCGTTATAGAAAGGGTTCTCTCCGGCGGTGACTTCGCCCCAGCCGGACACATCGCCGCCCGCCGCTTCCACCAGGATGATGTGGCGCTCGGTGGTGCGACCGAAACTGGTCTCGAAGAAGTGCACCAACGGCATCCGGATTTGCCGCAGCGTTACCCGTTCGATCCGCATTCCCACTTCCCCAGCAGATAAATGCCCGCGCCCGCGGAGCGCTCGAACCCGATCACCGCTAAGCCGCGGCTGAAGGCGCTGATCAGGCGGTCTCCCACCGATTTCTGGATTTCGCGCGCGCGCGGCGGCTCTTCGTGGCGGATCGCGTCGATATCGGACGGCACCTCAACGCGCTCTTCCACCTGGCGCGCGGGAGCTCGTCCGGCAAGCACCGCCTCAGCGTGCGCGCTGGCCAGCCACCATTCCGCCACGCATCGGTCCGTCGGCAAGCCGCCGTGCAGCGGACTGGTGGTGGTGCCGTACTGGTTTTCCACGTACCGACGCACGACCGCCCCCAGTCGCTCCATGTTGAAGAAAGCGTTCTTCAGCTCCAGCGGATCGAAGGTCCACTCCACCAGCCGAATGCCGCGCGCGAGCGCGTCGTCGCGCTGCCGCAGCTTCAGCATGCGTCCCACGCCCTGGTTGCGATAGTCCCGGAGCACGCCGAGCATGTGGCTGTGCAGATACGATCCGCCGTCCGGCTTCAGGCCCGGAATCGACAGCAGGAAGCCCACCATGCCCTTTCCGTCGAACGCCCCAAACGCCTGGCCGCCGACCTTGGTCGCCACTACGAACAGACGCACGGGCAGCAGTTCGATGTCATCGAATCCCCAGACCGTTTTTTGCAGTGCGACGGCCTCCTGGAACTGGCGGCTCTCCGTCAGCGGCCGCACCTCGATCATCGCTTGGATTCCTCCCACAACTCGTCCATCTCCGCCAACGTGGCGCCTTCGGGCGACCGGCCCCGTTCGCCCAGCTTGCGCTCGATGTAAGCGAAGCGCTCGCGGAACTTGGCGTTGGTCTTGCGCAGGGCCTGTTCGGGATCGACCTTCACGAAGCGCGCCAAATTCACCAGGACGAAAAGCATATCGCCCAGTTCGCCCTCCAGCTCCGTCTGGGCCGCGCCGCGCCGCGCGTCTTCGAATTCGGCCAGTTCCTCGTGGAACTTGTCAAGCACCTGGCCGGCGTTCTCCCAGTCGAAGCCCACGTGCGCGGCCCGTGAAGTAATCTGCTGCGCTTCCACCAGAGCGGGTAGCGCGCGCGGCACCGAATCCAGCAGGCCGGTGGCCGCTTCGCCCTTCTCCTTCTTCTCTTCGGCCTTCACTTCCCCCCAGATGCGCTTCACGTCACCGGCGGTTTCGGCGGTCTGTTCGCCGAAAACGTGCGGATGGCGCCGGATCAGTTTGGCGTTGATGGCGTCGAGCGTGTCTTCGATCGAGAACAGCCCCTGCTCTGCCGCCATTTGTGCGAAAAAGACCGATTGCAGCAGCAGGTCGCCGAGCTCGCCCGTAAGTTCCGGCCAGTTGCGCGCGTCGATGGCGTCCATCACCTCATAAGTCTCTTCCAGCAGATAGGGTTTGATGGTGTCGAAGGTCTGCTCGCGGTCCCATGGGCAGCCGCCCGGAGCGCGCAGTCGCGCCATGATTTCAACCAGTTTCTGGAACTTTTCACCAACGGTGGGAGGCAAGTATCAATTTAACATAGACGATCCAACTACCCGCCGTTTGCCTTGACAGGCGCACCATATATCTGCCAAGTTAGCGAGAGGCCCGGCCGATGGCGAGTAACGCGTCGTTAACCGAGCAGCTTAACCTCTTCATGCAGGGCAATCAGTCCGTGGTGGATGCCCTGCTTCGTGAGGTGCTGCCGAAGCTCCATGAGATCGCGGCTCGCGAGCTCAAACGCGAGCGCTACATGGCGCCGCTCTCCAAGACCGAACTGATCCACGAAGTCTGGCTGAGCAGCCTCTCCAAGGGCGGCTGGCAGATTCACGACCAGGGCCATTTCTACGCGTTGGCCAGTCTGGCAATGCGGCGCGTGCTCGTGGACCTGGCGCGTAAGCGGCTGGCAGCGCGCCGGGGCGCGGGCGAAACGGCGCTGGCGCTCGATGAATCCGTGCCCCTTCACGGTCCGTCCGCTCAGGATGCCCAGCAGATTGTAGAGATCGGCATATTGATGGAGCGCCTGGAAACCAAAGACCCGGACGCCGCACGCATCGTGGATATGCACTACTTCAGCGGTTTCACGCTGGAGGAGATCGCGCAGGAGACCGGGCTCACCGTTCGCCAGGTGCGCTCGCGCTGGGACCGAGGCCTGAAATGGCTCAAGCGGATGCTGCAAGCCAAGGCGCGAGCAGCCCGGTCAGAGCCCTCGTGAATCCGTTTCCAAGTCCTGAACCAGCGGGCGCGAAAACGAGCCGGCCGCGCGAGGCCGCTTTGCGGGGTCGAACTCCAGGGCCGTGGCCAGCATGTGGATAGACTCTGCGGACAGATGTGCGCCGAGGCCCTTCAGCAGATCCCGTACGCGCTCGGGCAAATCCAGCGCGGCATCCGGAAGAAGATCTTTCAGCCGCCGGCCGGTAAGCACTTCAATGACCAGCTTGGCCAGGCTGTAAATGTCGCTTGATGGTTCGGCGTACCCGATAGCTTGTTCCGGCGCCATGTAATCAAAGCTGCCGGCTGCGCGCGAAAGACCGTGCAGCGTCTCGTTAGCATCCTTGACAATGGCGATGGAAAAGTCGATCAGGACCGATTCCTCTTCGGGCGAGCCTTCGTTGCGGAGGATGACGTTCTCGGGTTTCACATCGCGGTGGCAGATGCCTTGCGCATGAATCGAGTCGAGCGCGCTCGCAAGTTGCCGGAGTAGGCGCGCCGTGCGGCGAGGCGGCAGCGGCCCGGCTTCCAGCGCCTCACGCAGGTTCCGGCCTTCCACGAATTCCATGACGAGGTAGGGCGCGCCGGAGGGAACCGCACCGTGCGCGTAGATCGAAACCACATTCGGATGCTGAATCCTCTTGAGGGCCGCCACCTCCTGTTCGAATCTGCGCTGAATCCAGGCCTTGTCTTTGATCTCGTTGCGGAAAACCTTGACGGCGCAGCGGCGCTGCTGGCCACGATCGTATCCGGAGAACACATTGGCGAAGCCGCCGCGCGCAAGCAGGTCGCCGATTTCGAAGCGCGCATCCAACAGGGTTCCGGTCAGTTCGTGAACTTCCGGCAGCAACGCGCCCATGCGCCAAGCCGCCAGATCGGGAAGGATGGCGGCCTCCTCAGCCTGCTGGCGGCGGCGCAGCAGATAGCCGCCCGCGGCCAGCGCACCCGCCGTCATGAAATAGGCGGACAGGAACGGCCAGCCAAGCCACACCGGAGGCAGCACGGTGAACGAACGGCTCACGGTGCCGGACCAAGGTCCCGTGAAGACGCGTCCTTGGACTTCAAGCGTATGCGTGCCGGAGGAGAGCGATCCGAGGGGCAGATCGAGGCTCCTGGTCTCGCGCCAGGTGGATTGGCCGGGCAGGAGGCGGTAACGGAGGCGCAGCGCGCTGCGGCGGTCGAACTGCAGCGAGCCGACGTAGGCGACTATGTTTGATCCGTGGGGTAGGGAAGCAACAGCGTCGGCGAGTCGAGGCAGGCTGTTATTCCAGGAGAAAGCTGAGACGAACAGGTGCGGCGCGAAGCGGGGATTTAGTAAGTCGGCCGGAGGCGTGTAGTGAACGATGTTGTTATCCGCGCCCCACCATAGCGAGCCGTCCGCATCCGCAAAGAAGCTGCCGGTGTTTACCGCATCGGCCGGCAGACCGTCTGACCGATCGAAGTGAATCCACCTGGCGGCTTCCGCATCGGCCGGATCAGAAACCGACATTCCATGGTTCCCACCGCGCCAAAGCCAGTCGCGCAGATCGAGATCAAACGTGAGGGATTCAGGATCGACCACATCACCGCCCGCACGGTATTGACGAATCGCGTACCCGCCTCCAGTGCGCGGATGCACGAGCGCGAACGCCGGCGTATTGAAGTATCCGTACCAAACGTCCCCATTGGGGAGAGCGGCCAGCGACCAGCATCCGTTCACCAGCAAGCCGTCTTTGGTAGTGATCTCCCGCCAGCCTCCATCCTCGTTCCGTTCCACGAGGCCTCCGTTATAGCACGCCCATAGCTTGTGCGTATGCTCCTCGTATTGAACATCGAGCACGTTGCCGGCAGGCTGTGTATCCAGGCGGTGGTTCTCGAAACTGAGACCCTTGCCGCTGCGCCTGAGCCGCCCGAGAGAGACGCCGCCCACCCAGATCTCCCGGTCGGGGGTTTTTGCAAGCCGGAGGCCGTAGTCTCCCTGAAATGGCGCCCTGGTGTGTGCGAGGATCTTGCCGTCAAGCCTGAGCTCGGCCTCCCCGCCCGGATTCAAAGCTACTGCCATACTCCCGTCGCTCATCGGCAGTAAGTTCACAACGCGTTCAGTGCCAAAAGAAGCCAGCATCTGCCAGTGATGCCGGTCCTGACTCAACACCGCTACGTTGCGATCGAGGCCTGCATAGATGTTCTTACCGCTTCGCTGCACGCACCATGCGCTGTTCACCCCTTCGCGCGGAGTCCAGAATTCCAGGCGGAACGGAGCGGCGAAACGGTAGAGTCCTTCTGTGCTGCCGAGCCAAATCGTGCCGTCTCGCGCCCGGATCGCGGACAGGAGTACCGGCAGGCCATTGTCGAGCCGTGCGATGCGAAAGGCCCCCGGCCGGCCGACGGCGAGGGCATTATAGCCGACCAGCACCATGGAACCGTCGGGACCTTCGCTGAGGTTTATACCTACCCAGGCTGCTCCGTAAGGCGCCTGGCGCCAGATATCGTCGCCGCAATTATAAGTGGCACCGCCATCCGTGCCCACCCAGATGCATCCATAGCGATCGCGCAGAATGCGAATCGGTCCTGCCAGCGGATTGCCGGCCACCGGATGATGCTTCGCCGCCAGCGGCTGAGGCGAGCGCCAGCGCACAACGTCTTCCAGGGGCAGTTCGTACCATCCCGTATGAATGGACGGATAGATCAGAACACCACTGTGGTCGAGTGTCAGCGGGCCGGGCGAATCCAACGCCATGATCGTTTCAGATTTCCACGCGTTTCCCTGGCGCCGCATTCGGATCAGGGACGCATCATCAGGTAGTCCGTGGCCTAACGGACCTACTGCGGCAATCGCTGTGTCCGGTCCGGCTGCAATTACGCTGACTGCAACCCCCTTCGCGGTCTGTTCCACCTTGCCATTCGCAAACCTGTACACGCCCGTCTGCGCTGCAATCCAGATAGCTCCGCTAAGGTCCTCTGTGATGTCGTAGGTTTCGGCCGACGGGAAGCCGTAATCCCGGAGGAAGAAGATGCGCGTGCCATCGAAACAGGCGAGTTGGGGTCCGCCCAACCAGAGGCGGCCCCGCGAATCTTGAAAGAGATTGGTCACCCTCTTGGGCGAGCCTGCAACCGGCAGAAAAGCAAACTCCTGACCACGCGCCTGTAGCATGACGCCAGCTATCAGGCAGCATACAACCGCGGATGAACGAAAACGCCAGAATCCGCACATCTCTATCCAGGTATACAACGGAACCGCGGCACGCACTTCCGTGCCAGTCGGATCGCCCACCCCTATCTGCGCGCATTGCGGCGTTTCGTGACATAAATCCTCACGGTATTTTTTTCAGATTTCCGGGCTCACGGGCCCGCTTTTTACGCAGATGAGAGGGGAGTTAACCAAAAGGAGGGCTTATGAGATCGGTACGGTTTTTGGAAGCGGGCGCATCCACCCTGCTGGCGCTGGTTTTGCAGACTGCTTCGACGCAACCTGTGTTCGCACAGGAGGACGTGATCACGACGGCCGTCGGCGGTGGCCCGAACGACATACCCGCCGTGCAAAGCGATGTGAATCAACCCAATGCCGTCGCCGTGGACGCTGCCGGTAACTATTATATAGCCGCTTATGGCGCCTACCGTGTGTATAAGGTTGATACCAGCGGTACCCTGACGATCGCTGCGGGATATGGCACATCGGGTTACACGGGTGACGGTGTTCCCGGAGGCGCCCTAAGCGCCAAGCTGAACAGTCCCTCGGGCGTCGCGGTGGATGAAAGCGGCAACATCTACATCTCGGATTACAACAACTGCGTCGTACGCAAGGTAGACACGACCAATACTATCACCACCATCGCCGGTACCGGGGCCTGCGGCTACACCAGCGACTATCCCACGCCGGTCCAGGCCACCGGCGCAAGGCTTAATAGCCCCCGCGCGCTGGCGCTGGACACCTCGGGCAACCTTTATATTGCGGACTACGGCAACTGCCGAATCCGCAAGATGGTGCTTGCGACCGGTATGATCACCACGGTTGCCGGTAGCGGAGCGTGTTCTTTCAGTGGCGACGGAGGCCCTGCCAACAGCGCCGGAATCGCAAATCCAGGCGCGGTTTCAGTAGATAACGCCGGCGACATCTTCATAGGCGATTTCAACAGTTACCGGATCCGTGAGGTAACCGTCGCCGACGGGAACATCTATACCGTGGCCGGAAACGGCACCAATGGAGACACCGGCGACGGAGGTGCGGCGATCAGCGCCGAGATCGGACAGCAATACCAAGGGCTGGCGGTGGACCCCACTGGGACGACCGTGACCATCGCGGACACGACGCACGATGTGATTCGCCAGTTTACAGTCAGCGGAATACCAAATACGGGCGACATTACCAGGGTGGCCGGCAGCGGCGCGGCGGGATACTCCGGCGACGGTGGTTCTGCCATTGCCGCTAAGCTCGATGCCCCAAAGGGTGTCGCCGTGAGCAATACCGGGCTTATCTATATTGCCGATAACTCCAATAACCGAATCCGCGCATTCACGGTTAACGGCGTTATTAACACCACCGCAGGCAATGGCAGCGATACCTTTCCCACATTGGTGAGCGGCTTCCCGCCATCCGGAGTCGTCTTTAATAATCCGAACTTTGTACTCGAGGATCCCTCCGGTAACGTGTTCGTTTCGGAGTACAGCAACTGCATGGTTCGTGAGCTGGTCAGCTCCACCGGTCTCGTAAACATCTTCGCCGGTTCTGCCGCGGCGGGCGCCGTCACAGGCACCTGCGGATTCAGCGGTGAGGACGGTCCGGCTACGAGCGCGCAACTCGGAAACGTCGAAGATACCGCGCGCGACAGCGCCGGCAACATTTATATCGCCGATTATTCAAACTGCGTCGTCTGGGAGGTAAGTGCAGCCACGGGCGACATCTCGATCTTCGCCGGCGCAGGGCCGCCGAAAAGCTGCGGATACAGCGGCGATGGGAGTCAGGCCGTTGGCGCCAAACTGAATGGTCCGACCGGCGTGTTTGTGGATCGTAAGAACAACGTTTACGTTGGCGACTACAACAACAATCGCATTCGCGAGGTCTCCGGCGGTATCATCAACACGATCGCCGGCAACGGAACGCCTGGTTATCTAGGGGACGGTGACCCGGCAACGGTCGCTGAGTTGAGGAACCCATTCGGCGTGGCGGTGGACAGCGCCGGCGACGTTTATATAGCGGACTACAACAATTGTGTGGTCCGGGAAGTCACGGCGGCCACTGGTATCATCACCACTGTGGCCGGCACCGGCACTTGTGGATTCAACGGCGACGGCATCGCCACCGAGCATGATTTGAATCATCCAGCCCGGCTCCATCTGGACGCCAATAACAACCTGTTTATCTCGGATAACAACAATCAACGGGTACGCTGGCTCAGCCCGGCGGGAATTCTGACAACGATTGCCGGGAATGGAACGGCCGGCCTCAACGGCGACGGCGGACCAGCTCTTAGCGCCGAGTTCAACGGCCCCAACGGCATCGCGCAGGATGCAACCGGCAATTACCTGATTGCCGACTATAACAACCTCCGCGTCCGCGAGGTCACCGCCTTCACGGCGCTCAATACCTCCGCCAGCAGCCTCGATTTAGGCTTGGTGACGGTCGGCAGCACCAGCACGCCCCAGGTGTTGTTCCTCAGCGCGCTGGGATCGCTGACGTTCAGCAACATCTCAATCAGCGCTCCGTTCACCGAATGGGATGACTGCGGCATTGGCTTGTCTAATGGTGCCTTCTGTGTGATGTACGTCTACCTCAAGCCCACGGCGGCCGGCGAGCAGACGGGCGCCATCGGCATCGAGGACAACGGCTTTTTCAGCAACACTACCAGCGTCGGCCTGACCGGGATAGGAAGCGCCATTTCCGTCTCGGGCGGTCCGCTGAACTTCGACACGCAGGCGGTTGGTACGACCAGCGCAGCCAAGCGGGTAATCATTACCAACGCAGGAAGTCTGGGTGTCACGATGGGGTCCATTGCTGTTAATGATGCAGACTTTGTTGTCGGGGGCAGCAACTGTCCCGCCCCGGGCAGCGCCTTGGCGGGTGGCGCGAGCTGCGTGGTCTACGTCGTCTTCCGGCCCAAAACCACCGGAGCAAAAAAGGGTGCGTTGCTCATCAAAGACGGCGACCCCAGCAGTCCGCAAATCGTGGGAATGAGCGGCTATGGCACAAGCCAGGTCGTGTTGAATCCGAGTTCGATTGCGTTCCCCACCCAGCCAGTCGGGCAAGCCAGTAGCCCGATTAAGGTCACGCTGACCAACAATACCGGCGGTTCGATCACCATGCAAAAGCCGGCGGTCGCGGCAACCGCTCCCTTCAGCGTGGGGACGGGTCCCACCAGTTGCAGGGCCGGCCAGGTGATCACAGCCGGCGGCTTTTGCTTCATTTATGCGCAGTTCACGCCCACCGCCGTCGGTTTCCCGACCGGAACGTTGAGTGTTTTCGACAGCGACGCCACCAGTCCGCAAACCGTGGCGTTGTCGGGAACTGCCACGGGTGTGGAGTTCACTCCGGTGTCGGTAACCTTCGTTCCTACCCAGGTGGGCCACGCGGCGCCATCCGTTTCGGTTGGCATCACTAACGTGGGGACGTCGACCGTCTCTTTCACTTCCCGAACCATCGAAGGCGGCAACAGCCAGGATTTCAGCACCAACCTGGGCCTGCCGCCCTGTGGTGGTTCGCTGGCGCCTGGAGCTACGTGTAACTTCTCTGTGAACTTCACCCCTTCGCTGGTCGGATCGGAATCCGCCTACCTGGTCGTGTACGACGACAGCACCGGCAGCCCGCAATCGTTGGTGCTGGGCGGGACCGGACAGTAGAACCTTACCCAACGCCGCCGGGTCTTTGGGCTCGGCGGCGTTTCATGCTTCCTGCCAGGCGCCGGTGTAAAATATACGAAAGATGACTGACACCGGCACACTCAGTGAGCAGGAAGGCCGCCCGTACCCTATTCCTCCGGCGACCTTCGAATTCCTGACCGAATCCCTGCGCCTCCAGGCAGAAATGCAGCTCGGTCTAATGCACATGGGCGAGGAGAAATCTCCGCCCGAGCTCGACCTGGCGCGCCATACGATCGACCTGATGGCCATGCTGCAGGAGAAGACGCGCGGCAACCTCACCCTCGAGGAGCAGCGCTTCCTCGACAATTCGCTCACCCTGCTGCGTTTCCGCTACGTGCAGGTGCTCGAGGAAACCAAGAAACCAGGCACGCCGGCAGACAGCCCTCAACCGGAGACCGCGCAGGCAGACAGCCAGAAAGCATAGATGACGGAGGGCGGCGTCAAGATCCTGGTGCTTGGCTCCGGCACGAGCACAGGTGTGCCGGCCATCGGCTGCCATTGCGACGTGTGCACTTCCTCCGATCCGCGCGACCAGCGGCTGCGCCCGTCGGTACTGCTGTCCTACGGCGGCCATAATGTATTGATCGATACCACCCCCGACTTTCGGACGCAGGCCTTGCGCGCGGGTTTTCAGAGGCTGGATGCCATCCTGTTCACGCACGCGCACGCCGACCACATTATGGGCCTGGACGACGTGCGGCCTTTCAATTTCCGGCAGCGCGCCGCCATCCCCATCTACGCGTCCCAGCGCACTCTGGCGGCCATCCACCGTGTCTTCGCGTACATTTTCGACGGCGAGGAGAAACCGTCGGGTATTCCGCAACTGGAATCGCGGACCTTGAACGGCGCACCGTTCGAGCTGTTCGGCCTGGAGTTCACTCCCATCCCGGTGGTGCACGGCAAAGCGGCGGTGTACGGTTTCCGCTTTGGCAACGCTGCTTATCTCACCGATCACAGCGACATCCCGGAAGCGTCGCTGGCGCAGTTGCGCGGCCTGGATGTGCTTTTTCTGGACGCGCTACGCTACAAGCCGCATCCCACACACTCGACGGTGGACAAATCCATCGCCACGGCAGGACAGGTGGGAGCGCGGCGCGTCTACTTCACCCATATCTGCCACGATCTGCCGCATGGGCGTACCGAGGAGCGCCTGCCGCCGCACATCCGCCTGGCCTACGACGGCCTGGAAATCGAAGTCGGAGGCGGCTGCTAGTGTCCCGCCACGCCACGCTTGCTTACGCGTGCGGTTCAGAAACAGTTCGGAGCCGCGACCGTAAGGGAGCGGCTGTCACTTCTTACGGGGGACACCACACCAGATGAGCGGACCGTTCCGTGTCTTCCGCAGCCTGGAACAAGTGCCGCCGGACTTTGGTCCCGCGGCCCTCACCATCGGCAATTTCGATGGCGTGCACGCGGCCCATCGCCGGATTCTGCGGCGTGTGCGGGAGGTCGCCGCAGAGCGCGGCCTGAAGCCATCCGTAATGACCTTCGATCCGCACCCCACCAAGGTCGTGGCGCCCGCGCGTGCGCCGCGGCTAATGACCTCGCCCGAGCAGCGCTGCGCGCTCATGCGGGCAGAGGGCATCGAGCAAGTGCTGATCCTGCCGTTTGACCGCAATTTGGCGCAGCTCTCGCCGGAACAGTTCGTCGAGCGCGTGTTGGTGGGAAAGCTGCGCGCCCGCGCCGTGCTGGTGGGCCACGATTTTTGCTTCGGCCACAAGCAATCCGGCAACGTGCGGGTGCTTCGAGAGCTGGGGCGGAAATACGGGTTCGTCGTCGAGGAGGTGAAGGCCGTAACGCTGCGCGGCCGCCTGGTGAGCAGCACGGCGTTGCGCCAGTTGATCGAGCGCGGCCAGGTGGCTATGGCGGCGCGCCTGCTGGAGCGGCCCTACGCGCTCGAAGGTGACGTGGTGGCGGGCCGCGGTGTGGGTTCCAAACAGACCGTTCCCACGCTCAACCTGGCCACTACCGCCGAAGTGCTGCCCGCTACAGGCGTGTACGTCACGCGCACCAGCGACCTGGATGGCGCACGCGTGTGGCCGTCGGTCACCAACGTGGGCTACCGCCCGACGTTTGGCGAGAGCCAGGAACTCTCGATCGAAACCTTTCTGCTGGAGCCGTTTGGCGGAGAGGCCCCGCACAGTATCCGCGTGGAGTTCCTCTGGCGGGTGCGCGAGGAGCGGCGGTTCCCCGATGCGGCGGCCCTGAAGCGGCAGATTCTGCACGATGCCGGCGTAGCCCAAGCCTATTTCCGGCGTTTGAAGAAATGGACGCAGGAGTCGGATTCTCCTGCTGATTCCGTGTCATAATGTGGTGTAACCGTTCAATTTGCCCCTGTCCGGCAACAATCGCGTTACTACTTTATTCCCCTAGTGAAGGAGATCGGAAATGAAATTGTCCGAGGGAAAGCTGAAGCACATGAAGGCGCTCTCGAATTCCGCCGGTATCATTGCGGCGGCGGCCATGGATCAGCGGGGCAGCCTGCAGAAGTCCCTGGCGGCGGCGCGCGGCGTGGATAAGAAGGAGATCACGACGGAAATGATGGGCGAGTTCAAGACCGCCGTCACCAAGGTGCTGACTCCCCACGCCAGCGCCATCCTGCTCGATCCGGAGTTCGGCCTGGAAGCCCGGCTGGCGCGCAGCAAGAATGCCGGCCTGCTGCTGGCCTACGAGCTCAGCGGATACGACAACAGCCAGCCGGGGCGCCTGCCCGACCTGCTGCCCCACGTTTCGGTGAAGCGCATTGTGGATTGGGGCGCCAACGCCGTCAAGATCCTGATCTATTACACGCCCTTTGAGGACCCCAAGATCAACGACATCAAGCACGCCTTCATCGAGCGGATCGGCGCGGAGTGCCAAACCTACCAGATCCCGTTCTTCCTGGAGTTCGTGGGCTACGATCCCAAGGGTGGCGACGAAAAAGGCTTCGAGTACGCCAAGGTCAAGCCCGAGATCGTGAAGAAGAGCATGGAGGAGTTCTCCAAGCCGCAGTACTTTGTGGACGTGCTGAAGGTGGAGGTGCCCATCAACGCAGAGTTCGTGGCGGGCAGCGCGGTATACAAGGGTCAGACCGCTTACACAAAGAGCGAAGCGCTGGCGCATTTCCGGCAGGCCGCCGAGATCGCCGCCAAGCCTTTCATCTATCTGAGCGCGGGTGTGAGCAATGCGCAGTTCGTCGAGTCGCTGCACATGGCCGCGGAAGCCGGCACGGATTTTTCCGGCGTGCTGTGCGGCCGCGCCACCTGGAAGGAAGGCATTCCGATTTACGCCAAGAGCGGTGTGAAAGCGCTGGAGGACTGGCTCTCGAAGGAAGGCGTGAAGAATATCAACGCCGTTAACGACGCCATCAAAACAGCCTCGCCGTGGCACGCCAAGCTAGGTACGCCAGTGATGGCGTAAGTTCGCGCGACCACGATCGAGTAGCTCCAGTTCGAAGTTGCGTAAGCTTGTCACCCGGCACCGCTGTGGTGGAATCCTGATTCGGCGCGCCTTCACTTGGCCTCCCGATATAAAGCCGTCCGCAGCCCCCGCGCGGGTCTCGCGGGTGCTATCATCCTGGCGACCGCCATCGCCGCACTGGCTGCGTGTCTTCTGGTCGCGGCGGCGCGTACACCGCGAGCGCGTTTGAACGTTGTACAGGGCGCCGCCGTGCTGTTTTTTCTGGCCGTGGCGGTGCGTTACGCCCGAGCCGCACGCACAGGGACACCGTACACGTCAACCGAACGTGAGGGCCGCCTTGGGGTATGGCCGGCGCTCCTCGTGGGCGGAGCCACTTGGGCGGTCATGGTCCCGTTCTATTTCATCGGCGATGATTTCGAGCACTTGGCCCGTGCCAAAGCGCCGATGCTTGCCAGCCTCTGGGAGCTAACCGTCCATGGGCAGCAAGGAGCCTTTCTGCGGCCCGTGGGATTCGCCAGTATCTTTCTGGATTATCGCCTCTACGGCGCCTGGCCCGCCGGCTATCACCTCACGAATCTAGCCATCCACCTCGCATGCGTGGCCGGCGTGTATTACCTTGCGCGAGAGCTTCGCTTTGAATCGCTCATCGCATCGACGGCTGCGCTGATCTATGCCGTGTTGCCTGTTGAAGCCGAGGCGGTGGCATGGATGGGAGCCCGTTTCGATCTGTTCAGCGCGTGCTTCACGATATGGGGCATGGTCTCATATCTAAGCTACCGGCGGAGCGGGAGGGTGAGCAGGTATGCCGTTGCCCTGGTCTGTTTCGCTCTCGCCGTGCTTTCCAAAGAGAATGCTTATGTATTCCCACTCATGCTCGCAGCGGCTGAATATCTGGTGTTGCCGCAACGCCGCTGGCGGCCACTTGGCGGTTGTTTCCTCCTGGCAAGCGCCCTCTTCGTCTATCGCTGGGCGATTCTGGGTGGAATCGGCGGGTACCGGAATCCCGGCGGCCAGCCTTTGGCGCTGCATGCCGGCGTCAAGGTCCTGGAAGGCCTGTTTCTGCGAGGCCCGGCCCTCCAGCTTTTCGGTTACAACTGGGCGCAACCGCCGTTGGCGGCAACCAGCCTTCTGTTTTCCCTGACGAGCGCCGTGATTCTAACGATGGCCTTGCTCGCCGGATCGGTTCCGGGTGGCGGCAGGCGCCTCTGTTTCTGTCTCGCCTGGATGCTTCTGCCGCTCATGCCGGCTCACCCGTTTCTCCTGATTACCGCCGACCTAAAAATGTCGCGCATCCTGTACTTGAGCGCGGCGGGACTGGCGATGCTCCTCGCCCAGGTGCTCGCCGGGATACCTTCGATGCGCATGAGGCAGGCAGCGGCGGGATTGCTTGTATGCCTGTTTAGCGCCGGTGCGTTGCACAACCTTTCCGCATGGCGATTTGCTTCCCAAATGGAAGAGAAGTTCCTCGCCGAGATCAAGCGAATGGAACCTGATCCGCCTCCCCACGTGGAGTTCGTGTTTTACGGTATGCCAACGCGGGTGCGCGGGATTGACTTTCACGTCGCGGGACTTGGAGACGCCATCCGGATGGCCCTGGGCCGTGAGGATGTGGATGCGCGGCGTTCACAGCCGAAGGACCACGCTCGTCGAAGGCCAGAGATCCGCATGTGGTGGAAAGGCACACAAGGAACACTGATCGAGGTCAGGTGACATCCGTCGGCGTGCGCACGCCCGGATGATTTCGGATAGACTATTCCTTACACCAGG
>Ga0335078_10001303_pt1 | contig 37886 bp, 30 predicted proteins | sample Lox_Sample_32_FD_206711 | JGI IMG/M metagenome (GOLD analysis project Ga0335078, IMG submission 206711) | Soil microbial communities from Loxahatchee National Wildlife Refuge, Florida, United States - Lox_Sample_3.2 | ecosystem: Environmental > Terrestrial > Soil > Wetlands | place: USA... | reverse complement strand
ATCAGCATCGTGCAGCGCCGGTGCGGCCAACCCGCCGCCACGAATCGAAATCGCAACGCCGACGTGCACGGCTTGCGTCGGCTCAAATTTGTTGTCGCGATAGAACCCGTTGAAGGCGGGAAAGCGGCGCACGGCCAAGGCGACCGCCTTGATGGTGAGCGCGCCGAGAAGCAACCGACTGTCGGGAGGCAGCGCCGCATTTTTCTCCGCGAGCCAATGCTCGCAGGCCGTCACATCGACCTGATGCTCGAGATAATAGTGCGGGATTTCGCGCTTCGATCGCGCCATGGCGGCGGCGATCGCCGTTCGCATCGCGGCGAGATCGAGTGTCGGGGCCTTCTTCTTTTCCGGTGGCGCGACGGCGGCAGGCGCACTCACGCGGCGCTCGACGTCGGCATAGGTGATCGCCCCGCCCGGCCCGCTACCGGTAATTATCGAGAGATCGATGCCGCGCTCTTCGGCGAGCTTGCGGGCTGCCGGCGATGCCGCGCGAGCCGCGACGCTCGGTACGACGGGCGGCGGCACCGGCGTAATAACTCGTGGCGACGGCGGTGCCGGCGGAGCAAAGGGTGGCGGCGCTGCTGCGGCGGGTGGCGGCGGTGGCGTTAGCGGCGGCGGCGCCGCCGCAGGCTTAGCTTCACCGTCGGCGCGGATGAGCGCGAGCGGCGTACCGACCGGGACCTTGCTTTGCAGATCGACCAGGATTCTTTCAATCTGGCCGGGCTGGTAAGTCTCGATCTCGATTGCGCCTTTCTGCGTCTCGACCACCGCAACGATATCGCCGCGCTTGACCCAATCGCCAGGTTTGACCAACCACTCCACCAGCGTGCCGGCTTCCATGTCGGCGCCAAGCGAAGGCATGCGGAATTCGACCACGGCGCGATCTCAGGCTCGACCTAGAACGGCCTTCGCGGCCGCGACGATCTTGGGCGCTTGCGGGATCGCCGCATTTTCCAGGTGGCGAGGATAAGGAATCGGCACTTCCTCGCTGCAGACTCGGCCGAGCGGCGCGTCAAGTGACCAGAAGCCCTGCTCGACGATCCGCATACCAACTTCCGCCGCCAGACCGCCACTGCGCCAGCCTTCATCGACGATGACCGCATGTCGGGTCTTGGCGACCGAGGTCATGATCGTCGCGTTGTCGAGCGGCCGCAGGCTGCGCAAGTCGATTACCTCGGCCTCGATACCATCGGCGGCAAGTGCGGTGGCTGCCTCCAGCGTCTTCCAGAGCGAGCCGCCATAGGTGATGAGCGATATATCCTGACCAGGCCGGCGAACGGCTGCCTTGTCGATGTCGACCGGACCGGCATCCGCGGCAATCTTTCCGCTCATATTGTAGAGCATGACGTTCTCAAAAATCAGGACCGGATCGGGATCCTGCAAGGCGGTCCAGAGCATGCCGCGGGCATCCTCAAGCGTCGCTGGCGCCAGCACTTTGATGCCGGGAATGTGTGCGTACCAGCCTTCGAGGCTATGCGAATGCTGGGCGGCAAGCTGACGCCCGGCGCCGGTCGCCATACGGATCACGAGCGGTACGCCAAACTGATTGCCGGACATGTGGCGCACGGTTGCCGCCGTATTGAGGATTTGGTCGAGCGCGAGCAGGCTAAAATTCACAGTCATCACTTCGACAATTGGCCGCATGCCGGCCATCGCCGCGCCGATGCCGGCGCCGGTAAATCCGGATTCCGAAAGCGGCGTATCGCGAATCCGCTCCGGGCCGAATTCAGCGAACAACCCGTGGCTCACCGCGTAACAGCCGCCATAGCGGCCGACGTCCTCACCCATCAGAAATACGCGCGAGTCGCGATTTATCGCATCGCGCAACGCCTGCTTGACCGCCTCGCGGTACGTCATCTCGATCATTACAGCCTGGATCGCTTCTTGTTTCATAGGACGTCACCGACCGGCGGGAACAGCGCTGTCCGCATATACAAAGCGAGTGAGTTGCTCGACCGGCTCCCAGGTTCCCGCTTCGGCGAAAGCGACCGCTTCGGCGATTTCAGCATCGATCTCGGCTTCCATGTGGGCCACATCGTCCGTATGGACCATCTGATTGGCTTGTAGCCATTGTTGGAAGCGCACGATGGGCTCGCTTTGGCGCCTCGTCTCGACTTCAGACTTGTCGCGATACAGTTGGGGATCGAACATCGAATGAGCACGCAGCCGATAAGTGCGGCATTCAAGAAAATATGGCTTGCGGCTCTCGCGCACAACGTGAATTGCCCTGCGGGCGGCCGCCTCGACCGCCACCACATCCATGCCATCGACGGCTTCGGAGATCATCCGATAGCACTCGGCCTTGCGATGAATGTCTGTCTCGGACTCCGACAGTGCCAATGCGGTGCCCATGGCGTAGAGATTATTCTCGCACACGAACAGCAGCGGCAGCTCCCACAACGCCGCCAAATTCATGCTCTCGTGAAATTCGCCCTCGGCAACGGCGCCATCGCCAAAAAAGCAGGCGGTGACGAGGTCATTGCCCTGCATATGATCGGCGAGTGCAAGTCCAATCGCCAGGGGCAAGCCGCCGCCGACAATGGCATTGCCGCCATAGAAATTGGTGGCGGCGTCGAACAGGTGCATGGAGCCGCCGCGTCCGCGGCTGCAACCTTCCTGCTTGCCGTACATCTCGGCCATCGTCGTTGTCATCGGCACCCCGCGCACCAGGGCCTGACCGTGCTCGCGATAAGTGGCGACAATCCGATCGCGCTTCTCCAGCACCGGGATGACGCCGACGGCAACCGCTTCTTCGCCATCGTAAAGATGCATAAAACCGCGGATTTTTTCTTGTGTGTACAATTCCGCGCACTTGTCTTCGAAACGGCGGATGCGGATCATCTGCTTCAAAAGATCAAGCATGTGCTCGCGCGACAAATGCGGCTTGTCCGCTGCTGCCGTCATCGCTCCTCGCTTTCGAGCGTCGAGATGTCGCCCTCGGGCAGGCCAAGCTCGCGAGCCTTGAGCAAGCGGCGCATGATCTTGCCGCTGCGCGTCTTGGGCAGGTTTTGCCGGAACGCGATATCCTTCGGCGCGACCGCCGGGCCAAGCCTTTGCCGCGAATGGCCAAGTAATTCTTTGCGCAACGCTTCGCTTGGCTCGTAGCCGCCCTTGAGAGCAACGTAAGCCTTGACTACTTCGCCGGCGGTCGGTTCAGGGATGCCGATCACGCCAGCTTCGGCGACGGCCGGATGCTCCATCAGCGCGCTTTCCACTTCGAACGGGCCGATAAGATGGCCGGAACTCTTGATGACGTCGTCGGCGCGGCCGACAAACCAAAAATAGCCGTCGCTGTCGCGCATCGCGAGGTCGCCAGTGAGATACCATCCGCCCACGAAGCATTTTTTGTATCGTGCTTCTTCATTGAGATAGGCGCGCATCATCGACGGCCAGCCTGGCCGCAATGCCAACTCACCCATGGCCATCGGCTTGGTAATTTCGCGCACGCCGCCGCCTTCGAGATGCTCGATGATGCCGGCCTCGATGCCGGGCAGCGGCCGGCCCATTGAGCCCGGCTTCACGTCCATCGACAGGAAATTCGTGATCATGATGCCGCCGGTCTCGGTCTGCCACCAATTGTCGTGGAAGGGTTTCCCGAAGGCTTCGACGCCCCACGCCACGGCTTCGGGATTGAGCGGTTCCCCGACGCTGGCCATCAGACGCAATTTCGACAGGTCGAACCGCTTGGCAAACTCGGCGCCCGCTTTCATCAGCATGCGGATGGCGGTCGGCGCCGTATACCAGACCGTAACCTTCTGATCCTGCAAAATGCGGTACCAGCGTTCGGCGTCGAACTCGGCCTGGCCTATGATCATCGTCACGCCGTTCGTCAGCGGCGAGATGATCCCGTAGGATGTCCCGGTAATCCATCCCGGATCGGCGGTGCACCAGAAAATATCGCCGGGATGGAAGTCGAGCGCGAGATTACCGGTGATGTTATGGGCGACGACGGCCTCATGCACATGCACGGCGCCTTTCGGCTTACCGGTGGTGCCGCTGGTGAAATGTAACAGCGCCATGTCTTCGGGCAGTGTCCGCACGATTTCGAATGAATCGGACGCCTGCGCCAGAGCCGTAGCAAGATCGATCGTATCCGGAGGCGGACTAGCTGAGCACTCCGTCAAGAAGACGTGCTTCAGGCTAGCAAGCTCTCTGCGCCAGGGCTCGACCTTGCGGCGATAGAAGGCCTCTGTGGTAATGAGTGCCTTGGATTCGCCGATCGTCATACGGGCTTTGACCGGCTCCGGTCCGAAGGCGGAGAACATCGGCGAAAAGACGCTGCCGTTTTTCAGCGTTCCGAGCGCGCCGATGTAGAGTTCCGGTACGCGGCCGAGCAGCGACGAAACACGGTCACCCTTCCCGATTCCGCATTGCTTTAAAATATTCGCAAAACGATTCACTGCGGCACCAAGCGCCGCATAGGTGAAATCGCGGATCGTGTCGTCCCGGGCAATCCAGCGCAAGGCAAGTTTGTTGCCACGGCCGGCTTTGACATGGCGGTCGACCGCCTCGTAAGCGATGTTGAGGCCGCCACCAGGGAGTCCGTCAAGCAGCGCCCGCGCCTGCGCCCAGGAAAACGTGCGCGCATACTCGTCATAGTCGCGAAGGTTGGCTCCGCTACAGTCTTGAGGATATTTTCGGATGCGCTCCAAACCACGCGCTTGCGTCGGTGCCTCGATAACGGTCATGGCCGCGCTCCGACTTCTTGCTGCCGGCCGGCAAGCGCAGCAGGCGCAGGCTTTGCGCCGTCGGCTGCGAAGATGGCATCGCACAGACGCTGGAGCATCGGCACACCGCGAACCTCGGCCTCGAACAGCGGCACGATAGCGCGGACGCTGTCGTCAAACTCGCGCCAGATCGTCTTCAGGTGCTCCTGCTGCATGGCCACGCGGTTCTTGACGAACTCCGCGGCATCCGGACCGACCGACTTCGCATCGATCACCATGTTGACGAGAACGCCGCCGACCGGAATCCCGAAGTCTTTGAACCACTGGATGAAGCGCGTCACTACCGCGATCGGGAGTGCCTCCGCCAGCGTCACGAAAAAGAACGTGGTGAGTGCGGGATCGGTCAAGAGCACGCGCGCGTGCTCCATGCGGTCGCGGAACGAAACCAGGTAGTCCATCAGAGGGTCGGTTTCCTTCTTCTTGGTGAAGGACAGCAGTTCCGGCGGGATATAGGCAAGGCCGAGCTTATCGTAGATCTGTTCCTCGGTGGCGCCGGCAATCCGCCGTTTGCCGGAAAACAGCTCATATTCGTTGAGCTTCCAGTCGCGGTCATTGGCAAGGCCGCGCAGCGCGATGTTGTGCGCCTTGGACCCGGTGAAATAGAGCAGCGCCGCGCCGTAGCTTTGTTCCGGCACGGCGCGGACGTCGACCTGCAGGCCGGAGCGCAGCATGACGGTCGTACGCGTCGGGCCGTGGGCGAGAACTTCTGCGACATTCTCATATTGCACTAACTTGTCGCCGACCGCCGCCCCGTGCTTCGACGTGACCAGGACGTCGAGGTCACCCACCGTATCGCGGCGGCGGCGATAGCTGCCGGCTACGATGACGCGACCGTCACGCAGAAACGCGACAAGCGCTTCGGCTTCGGCTTCGGCCACGGCGAGCTTGAAGCGCCTCTCGACCACCGGCTTTTCCAGCGCAGCGGCAAGTTTCTTTTCCATAGTCGGGCCAAATCCGCGCAGCTTTTGCAGCCGCCCGCCTTTGATGGCGCGACGCAGATCTTCGAGCGTGCGGACTTTGAGCTTGTCATAGAGCAGCCTGACCCGTTTCGGGCCAAGACCCGGAAGCGCCGCCATATCGTCTAACTCGCCTGGGAGCTTCTTTTTCAATGAATCCAGCAGTGCGAAATGCCCGGTCTTGACAATATCGGCGATCTTGCCAGCCAAATCCTTGCCAATCCCCGGGAGTTCCGTGAGGTCCTTTTCCGCCGACAGCAGGCTCCTGACGCCTTGCGGCAAGCCTTCGACCGTGCGGGCCGCTCGGTGATAGGCACGCACTCGAAACTGGTTCTCGCCTTTAAATTCCAGCAAGTCGGCGGTCTGATCAAACATCGCCGCGATTTCGGCATTTTGTACCGGCATCGCCATGAGCCTTGTATTGGCAATCGTGCGTTACTATCGCAATTTCCTCGTAGCTGCGTTTGAAGTGGCCCGCCTTGATCCAAATCACGGATTTTGCTTTGTCAGCTCAACGACGAGTACCTTTTCGGGCAGACAAGATTTTCATCCCCACGACCCGCGAGGCGTCAGATTATTGACGCGCTCGCCGACTGCGAAACCTTGCGAGTCGTAATTCGCTAGTCTTCGGGTCCACGTTTCGTCGCCCGATTACGGCTGCGACGTTTTGCTCCGTCGCGCGCGAATAAGTAACGGTCCAAACGAAGCGGCAAAGGCGAAATAGGCGAAAACCCAAGTCCCCGCTGCGACATGGAGGAGTGGGTCGCTAAGGGCAGGATGCAGTGACGCGCAGATGCGCGCCAGCGCGGCGATGACAATGGCGGCATAGATTGCCTGCGTGACCGGCGAAGCGGTGAGCGTGCTGCCGGTGTGCCCGAGGCTGGCGCGCGTCATCACCGCGAGCGTCATCGTGCCGGCCGCGCCGACCGTCCAGGCATGTGTGCCGATGTCGCCCGTAACGACGCCGAGCGCCGCGGCGCCGGCGAACAGAAACCCGAGCGCCACGAAGGCATAGCCAACGTGCAGGATCAAGACCAGCCGGTCGCGCCAGGTGCGGTCTCCCGCCCAACGCGCCAGGCGCACGATGTGCAGCACGCCGGCGGCAATGAGCGCAACGGCGGCTATTCTGCCGGCCGGCTGCACGATCCACAGCGCCAATACGGCAGCACTGAATGAAATGATCGCACCGTCGAATTTTCCGAACGGCACCGGAAGTCGGCCTGGATTTTCGCGCGCCAGCCAATTGCGGGTGAAACTGGGAACGATGCGGCCGCCGATCACCGCGATCAGCAACACGATGGCGGCGATGCCGATGCGGGCGCTATATTCGGCGCTGCCCTGAAAATGCGCCTCGAGATGAAACGCGATATTGCTGGCGAGCAGCAACGTGACCATGACGACAACCCGGAGATTTCGCCAGTTACGGCCGGCGATAATCTCGCGTGCCGTGGCGGCCACCACCAGGACGAGGAAACTCACGTCCACGATCGCCGCCGGCAGCCAGCCGATCGCGGCGGAGAACGTGACCGCCAGCCGGCCGGCGAGCCAAACCAGGACCAGCAGTAGCAACGGCATGCCCTGGATCGGCAGCCGCCCGGTCCAATTCGGGATCGCCGTCAACAGAAATCCGGTCACTACCGCCGGCAGAAAACCGTAGAGCATCTCATGCACATGCCAGTCGATGGGGCCGAAGGCCGTCGACACCGCGAGTTCGCCATTGAAGATCGGCAACCATGCCGCTACGGCGAGTCCGGCCTGGATGGCGCCGAACAGGAAAAACGGCCGGAAGCCGTAGGACAACAATGTGGGACCGCGGTAATCGCGCAGCCGGGGAACCGGAGTCATCGCGCCTCCACGCCGCTATTCGCGCAGCGCATGTTCGAGCGCGCGCTTGATGCAAGTCGCGCCGGGATCCTGCGAACGGTTGAGCAGGCCCATCAGCGTGAGCCACTCCTCATCGGAGGCCTCGCTGGCGTAGCGTTGCACCGATTGCGTCACGAAAGGACCAAGCTCGAGTCCGTCGGCGGCGGCCAGCTCCCGCGCCGCGGCCAGCAATTTCAGGTCGCCCGCGCCCATAATCGTTTCGAGCGCCGTCGCCTCGTCGGTCAGGCTGGTCATCAGGTCGCCGAGCATCACTGCCTCTCAATGCACGCGGAGCGCGTCGGCGCCGCCGAGATCGACGCCCTCGATCCGCGCCGCCGATACCAGCCGCGCGACGTATTGCGCATCCGCCCGCTGCCGCACGCTGTCGCGCAAGTAGTCGGCGATGCGGCCGGCAACCACCTCATAGGGCAAGGTCCGGCCCGCATGCTTGCGGTCGAGCCGGATGATGTGGAAGCCGTAGCGCGTCGCGACCGGCGCGTCGCACATTTGGCCGAGCTCAAGCGCGACGAGGGCCTCTTCGAATTCCGGCGTCGTCTGCCCCGCCGTGATCTGGCCGAGGTTGCCGCCCTGCGCCGCCGACGGGCAACGCGAATAGGCTTGCGCCAACATGGCAAAAGCCTCGGGGCGCTCGGCGAGTGCGGCCAACACGCCGACGGCATCGGCGCGCGCCTGTGCATAGGCCTCGCGGTCGGCGGGAACGGCGGTAAACAGGATATGCGAGCCTTCATAGATATCGGGCGAGCGGAACCGCGCGCGGTTCTGCTCGTAGTAGCGTCGGCAGGTAGTGTCGTCCGGTTCGGGAACGCTGACCTCGCGCTCGATCAGGCCGCGGATGATCGCCTCTTCCTCGGTCTCGCGGCGCCCCACTCCGTCGCTCAGCGGCTCCGGCGCGATGGCGAGACGGCGCGCTTCCTGCAAGAGCAGCTCGCGAATCACCAGGGCGCACGCGGCCTGCTGCCAGGCCGCGATCGGCTTCGTCGCCGCGTGATGCTGCATTTCGCGCTGGATCGCGTCGCGCGCGATCGCGATGCCGTTGACGCTCACGGTTACCGGCTTTCCGGCGGGAAATTGCACGTGGACCGAGCAACTCATCGCTGCGCCTCCGCACCGAGCGCGCCGTTCACGCGCCGCGTGCGCACTACTTGATAGCCCCGCCGGCCGACATACCAGATCGGTGCACTCCACACGTGCACCAGGCGAGTGAAGGGGAACAGCAGAAAGATCGTCATGCCGAGCGTAAGGTGGATCTTGAAGATCAGCGGCACGCCAAGGATCAGCGCCGAGACATCCGGCCGCAGCAGCAGGACGCCCTGTGCCCAGGTCATGAACGTCACCATCACATGACCGTCGAGATGCTGCAGCGAGATATAGATGGTGCACAGACCCAGCGTGAGTTGAGCATAGAGGATGAGCAGGATCGCGATGTCGCCGAACGACGAGGTAGTGCGAATGCGCGCGTCGAACAAGCGGCGATGCACGAGCAGCGTGATGCCGATGAAACACATGATGCCGGCCACGCCGCCGACGCCGATCGCCATCCACTGCTTGAAAGTGTGCGAGATGCCGAGCGCCTCGAAGATCCAGATTGGCGTCAGCAGGCCGCCGAAATGGCCGAGGAAAATGATCAGGATGCCGACATGGAACAGATTCGAGCCCCAAGTCAGCTGCCGGCGCCGCAACAGCTGGCTCGAGCCGCTGCGCCAAGTGTACTGCTCGCGGTCGAAACGCAACACGCTGCCGAGCAGGAAAATGGTCAGGCAGAGGTAGGGGTACCAGCCGAAGACGATGTAGTTGATCAGTTCATTCATGACCCTGCCCTCATTGACGTGTGCGCGTCGCGGCCGGCATGCCTGGCGCCGGCCGCAAACCGCCACGAACGCGCGCGATCAGGCCGTCCTTGCAGCCGTCGTTGGCGCCCGGACCGAAGCGGACCTCTTCGTCCTCCCAAGCGGCGTCGAGCGTCGCCAAGTCGTTGGCATCCACATCGGGGAACGCGAGCAATGCCGAAATCTCATCGGCCTTCGGCGCGACCGCCGAAAGCGCGACCAGCGCGCGGAACACCGCCTCGTAGGCCGAACGACGCTTGCGCAGCCGTTCCGCCAGCGCGGCGAAAATGTGCGCCGGCTGCGCCAGCGTGTCGCGCGCCTCCGTCGCCGGGAGCGTAGAGACATATTCCAGGAACAGCGGCAGGAAATCCGGCAGTTCGGATGAATCGAGCTCCAAACCGGCTTTTTCGTATTGCGCCTTGAGGTCGACCATAGCTTGGCCGCGGTCGCGGCTCTCGCCGTGCACGTGTTCAAACAGCTGCAGGGACAAAGAGCGCGTACGGTCGAACAGTAGCACATAGCGCTCTTGCAGATCGTAGAGATCGCCGCTGGCCAATTCGCGCAGCAGCCGGTGCAACTGATCGCGCACCGGCATAGTCAAAGCAGGCTCGCTTTCGATTGCCTCGCTGATCTCGCCGGCCGCCTGTTGCAGCTCCGCGCTCGGATAGGTCAGCAGCGCCGAGAGCGCCTTCAGTGCCCTGATCATCACGCAACCTCCATCGGAGTCTTGGCGCGCTTCGGTGTGCCGAACAGATTGGCTTCGCTGGTGCCGCCCGAGCAGCCGTTGCCGAACGAAAAGCCACACGAACCGCGCAGATCGTAGGCGTCTTCGTTGGTTTCGCGATGCGCGGTCGGGATGACAAAACGATCCTCATAATTGGCGATCGCCATAGTCTGGTACATCTCTTCGATCGCGAGCGCGCTGAGGCCCACGCGCTTGGCGATTCCCTCGTCGATCACGCCATCGACGGTCTTCGCCCGCATATAGGCGCGCATCGCCAGCATGCGTTCGAGCCCGAGCGCCACCGGCTCTTCCTTGCCCGCGGTCAGGAGGTTGGCGAGGTATTTGAGCGGGATACGCAACGAGCGCACGTCCGGCATTTCGCCGTCGTGGCCGATCTTGCCGGCCTGGGCCGCCGATTGAATCGGCGACAGCGGCGGCACGTACCAGACCATCGGGAGCGTGCGGTATTCGGGATGCAGCGGGAACGCGACCTTCCACTCCATCGCCATTTTCCAGATTGGCGAGCGTCGCGCCCCTTCCAGCCAGTTCTCGGCGATCCCGTCGGCGCGCGCCTGCGCAATCACCTTCGGGTCCTTCGGATCGAGGAAAATCGACAGCTGCGCCTCGTAGAGGTCCCGCTCGTCCTTGGCGCTCGCCGCCTCCTCGATGCGGTCGGCGTCATAGAGCACGACGCCGAGATAGCGGATGCGCCCGACACAGGTCTCCGAGCATACCGTCGGCTGGCCCGCCTCGATGCGCGGGTAGCACATGATGCACTTCTCGGATTTTCCGCTCGACCAGTTGTAATAGACCTTCTTGTAGGGGCAACCGGAGACGCACATGCGCCAGCCGCGGCACTTGTCCTGGTCGATCAGTACGATGCCGTCTTCCTCGCGCTTGTAGATCGCGCCAGACGGACAGGCGGCGACGCAAGCCGGGTTGAGGCAGTGCTCGCACAGCCGCGGCAGATACATCATGAAGGTGTTTTCGAACTGCCCGTAGATGTCCTTCTGCACGCCCTCGAAGTTGTAATCCTGCGAACGCTTGGCGAACTCGCCGCCGAGGATTTCCTCCCAGTTCGGGCCCCACTCGATCTTCTCCATGCGCTCGCCCGAGATCAGCGAACGCGGGCGCGCGGTCGGCATCGCCGTCATTTCCGGCGATTTCTGCAGATGCTCGTAGTCGAAGGTGAATGGCTCGTAGTAGTCGTCGATCTCCGGCAGATCGGGATTGGCGAAGATATTGGCCAGCACCCGCCATTTCGAACCGATGCGCGGCTCGATCTTGCCGTTCCGCTTGCGGCGCCAGCCGCCGTTCCAGCGCTTCTGGTTTTCCCAATCCTTTGGATAGCCGATGCCTGGTTTGGTCTCGACGTTGTTGAACCATGCGTATTCCATGCCTTCCCGGCTGGTCCACACGTTCTTGCAGGTGACCGAACAGGTGTGGCACCCGATGCACTTGTCGAGATTGAGCACCATCGCGATTTGCGCGCGGACTTTCATTCTGCGGCCTCCAGCTTGATCGTGGACTTCGGCGCGGATTTGGGTGCGATGGCCAAAGCTTCGGGTTGATCGGCGGTCGGCTTGTCGAGCCAGTCGATTTTCGACATCTTGCGCACGACGACGAATTCGTCGCGGTTGGAGCCGACCGTGCCGTAATAGTTGAAGCCGTAGGACTGCTGCGCGTAGCCGCCGATCATGTGCGTCGGCTTGAGCACGGTGCGGGTCACCGAATTGTGGATGCCGCCGCGCTGGCCGGTCATTTCCGAGCCAGGCACGTTCACGATCTTCTCCTGCGCGTGATACATCAGGCACATGCCCTGCTTGACGCGCTGCGACACCACCGCGCGCGCGACCAATGCGCCGTTGGTGTTGAACGCCTCGATCCAATCGTTGTCGACGATGCCGGCCTTCTTGGCGTCGATCTCGCTGATCCACACGATCGGCCCGCCGCGCGACAGCGTCAGCATCAGCAGGTTGTCGGTATAGGTCGAATGGATGCCCCACTTCTGGTGCGGCGTGATGAAGTTGAGCACGACGGCGTCGTTGCCGTTGGGCTTGCGGCCGATGATCGGATTGACCGACTTGGTGTCGATCGGCGGACGGTAGACGCAAAAGCCCTCGCCGAACGCCCGCATCCACAGATGATCCTGGTAGAGCTGCTGGCGGCCGGTGAGCGTCCGCCAGGGGATCAATTCATGCACGTTGGTGTAACCGGCGTTGTAGCAGACCTTCTCCGATTCCAGCCCCGACCAGATCGGCGACGAGATGATCTTACGCGGCTGCGCGACGATATCGCGGAAGCGGATTTTCTCGTCTTCCTTCGGGATGGCGAGGTGGTTGTGGTCGCGCCCGGTGAAGCCGCCGAGCGATTCCCACGCCTTGATCGCGACCTCGCCGTTGGTTTCCGGCGCGAGGCTCAGGATGACCTCGCAGGCGTCGATGTCGCTTTCGATCCGCGCCAGGCCCTTGCTCGCCCCTTCCTCCGTGACGGCGCCGTTGAGCCGCTTGAGGAAGTCGACCTCACGCTCGGTATTCCAGCTCATGCCTTTGCCGCCATTGCCGAGCTTGGCCATCAGCGGTCCGAGCGAGGTGAAGCGCTTGTAGAGGTTGGGATAGTCGCGTTCGACCACCGTCACCGCCGGCATGGTCTTGCCGGGGATCGGATCGATTTCGCCCTTCTTCCAGTCCTTGACGTCGAAGGCTTGCGCGATCTCGCCCGCCGTGTCGTGCAGGATCGGCGTCAGCACTAGGTCCTTTTCGACGCCGAGCACTTCCGGCGCCACCGCCGAGAACGCCTTGGCGATGCCTTTGTAGATGTCCCAGTCGTTGCGCGCCTCCCAGACCGGATCGACCGCCGAGGTCAGCGGGTGGATGAAGGGATGCATGTCGGAGGTGTTGAGATCGTTCTTCTCGTACCAGGTCGCGGTCGGCAGCACGATGTCGGAATACATGCAGGTCGTGGACATGCGGAAGTCGAGCGTGACCAGCAGATCGAGTTTTCCTTCCGGCGCCTGCTCGTGCCAGACGACCTCGCTCGGCTTCTTCTTGCCGTCCTCGCCGAGGTTCTTGCCCATCACGCCATGCTTGGTGCCGAGCAGGTGCTTGAGGAAATACTCGTGGCCCTTGCCCGAGGCGCCCAGCAGATTGGAGCGCCAGACGAAAAGATTACGCGGCCAATTTTTCGGATTGTCCGGATCGTCGCAGGCGAGCTTCAACGCACCGGACTTTAACGCCTTCGCCACATAGTCCTTCGCTTCCAGACCCGAGGCGGCCGCCTGCTTGGCAACTTCGAGCGGATTGGCCTGCAGCTGCGGCGCCGATGGCAGCCAGCCCATGCGCTCGGCGCGCACGTTGTAGTCGATCAGCGCGCCGTCCCACGGACCGGCCGGCGCCGTCGGAGAGAGAATTTCCGATACGTCGAGCGTTTCGTAGCGCCACTGGTCGGTGTGCGCGTAAAACGCCGAGGTCGAATTGATCTGCCGCGGCGGGCGGCTCCAGTCGAGGCCGAAGGCGAGCGGCAACCAGCCGGTTTGCGGGCGCAGCTTTTCCTGGCCGACGTAGTGCGACCAACCGCCGCCGGACTGGCCGACGCAACCGCACATCACCAGCATGTTGATGATGCCGCGGTAGTTCATGTCCATGTGGTACCAGTGATTGAGACCGGCGCCGACGATGACCATCGAGCGCCCTTTGGTCTTCTCGGCGTTGAGCGCGAATTCGCGCGCCACTGCGACGATCTGGTCGCGCGGCACGCCGGTGATCTTTTCCGCCCAGGCCGGGGTGTAGGGCTGCAAATCATCATAACTCTTGCCGAGGTGTTCGCCGCCGAAGCCCCGATCGACGCCGTAATTCGCGACGAACAGGTCGAACACCGAAGCGACCAGCGCCTCGCCCTCGACCAATTGCAGTTTCTTCACCGGGACATTGCGGATCAGCACGCCGGGATGGTCGGTGCCGAGGAAATGGTCGTGCTCGCGATTGCCGAAATAAGGAAAGCCAACCGCGGCGACGTCGTCCTTGATGGGCGCGAGCGACAACCGAAGCTTGGTGTCCTGTCCGTTCGAGGCTTTTTCCTCGAGGTTCCACTTACCCTTTTCGCCCCAGCGGAAGCCGACCGAACCTTTCGGCACCACGATAGCGCCACTGGTCTCGTCATAGGCCAGCGTCTTCCACTCCGGATTATTGGTCTCGCCGCAGGATTTCACGACATCGGAGGCGCGGACGAAGCGCTCCGGCACATAGTGCGCGCCCTGCTTCACCAGACGCACCAGCATCGGCATGTCGGTGTATTGCCGAGCGTAATCCTCGAAATACTTGGCTTGCCGATCGATATGGAATTCGCGCAGGATGACGTGGCCCATGGCCATCCCGAGCGCGGCGTCGGTGCCCTGCTTCGGCGACATCCACAGATCGGCGAATTTCGAGGCTTCCGAATAGTCCGGGCAGATCACCACGCTCTTGGCGCCGCGGTAGCGCGCCTCGGTATAGAAGTGCGCGTCGGGCGTGCGCGTTTGCGGTACGTTCGAACCCCACAGCAGCAGGAAGCCCGAATTAAACCAGTCGGCGCTTTCCGGAACGTCCGTCTGCTCGCCCCAGGTTTGCGGGCTCGACGGCGGCAGGTCGCAGTACCAGTCGTAGAACGACATGCAAACGCCGCCCAGCAGCGACAGATAGCGCGAGCCCGCCGCATAGCTCACCATCGACATCGCCGGGATCGGCGAAAAGCCGAACACGCGGTCCGGCCCGTAGGTTTTCGCCGTATAGGCATTGGCCGAGGCAATGATCTCGTTGACCTCGTCCCAGGTCGAGCGGACGAAGCCGCCAAGACCACGCTTGCTCACATAGGCCGCGCGCTTGGCCGGGTCTTCCACAATCGACTTCCAGGCGGCGACCGGGGTCCTGAGCGCGCGCGCCTCGCGCCACAGCTTGAGCAGCCGCGAGCGCACCAGCGGATATTTCACGCGATTGCCGGAATACAGATACCAGGAGTAGCTCGCGCCGCGCGCGCAGCCGCGCGGCTCGTGATTGGGCAAATCGGGCCGCGTGCGCGGATAGTCGGTCTGCTGCGTTTCCCAGGTGACGATGCCGCCTTTGACGTAGATCTTCCAGGAGCACGACCCGGTGCAATTGACGCCATGCGTCGAGCGCACGATCTTGTCATGCTGCCAGCGCTTGCGGTAGCCGTCCTCCCAGCGCCGATCCTCGCGGGTCACCACGCCGTGCCCGTCGGAGAAGTCATCGACCACGCGGTTGAAGAACGTGAGGCGATCGAGAAAGTGACTCATGGAAGTTCCTCAGCTGCTGACTGCGTCGACGAGACTCCGTCGATACAATTGCGGGTTTTCTAGGCTCGGCTTCAGGTTCCGAAAATTCAGTTCGGTCCCCTAAGGAAAGTCCCGGAGGTATCTGCCTCCACCTCCCTACTCGGCCGGTTGCGCGGCCGCGGGCGGCAGCGGACGGCCGCCGCGTTCGACCTCGCGCAGCAAGCCACCGCGACGCGTGTAGAAAAGCCAGGTGATGGCGACGCAGGTCACGTAGAACGCCATGAATCCCCACAGCGCCAGTTCCGGCCCGCCGCTGAGCGCAATCGATGAGCCGTAGGCTTTGGGGATGAAGAAGGCGCCATAGGCGGCGACCGCCGAGGTGAAGCCGATGATCGCCGCCGATTCCATCTCGGCTTGCTTCTGTCGCGCCGGCGCGGCGAGGCTGGGCTCCAACCGCGGCATCTCAGTCCGCATGATCGCCGGGATCATCTGGAAGGTAGAAGCATTGCCCACCCCGGTCGCGAAAAACAGGATCATGAACATGGCGAAGAAACCCCAGAACGCGCCTGCTTGATCCTTGATGCCGAGGAAGTAGAGAACGCCGCCGACCGCCGCGATCATCAATGTGAACACCCAGAACGTGACGCGGCCGCCGCCATAGCGATCCGACAGCCAACCGGTTGCCGAGCGCGACAGCGCGCCGACCAGGGGTCCCAGGAAGATAAATTTGAGCGAGTCGACCTGCGGGAACATGGTCTTGGCCAACAGCGGGAACCCGGCCGAATAGCCGATGAACGAGCCGAAGGTGCCGGTGTAGAGCCAGCACATCAGCCAATTGTGCTTGCGCTTGAAGATCACCGCCTGGTCGGCGAACGAGGCCCGCATGTCGGCGATGTCGTGCATGCCGAACCATGCCGCGAAGGCGGAGATGGCGATGAAGGGCACCCAGATGAAGCCGGCGTTCTGCAGCCAAAGCTTACTGGCGCCGTCGGCGGCCACTTGCGGGTCGCCGCCGAACCAGCCGAACACGCCGGTGGTGATCACCAGCGGGATGACGAATTGCCCGACGCTGACGCCGAGATTGCCGAGCCCGGCGTTGAGCGCGAGCGCGTTGCCCTTCTCCGCCTTGGGGAAGAAGAAACTGATGTTCGCCATCGAGGAGGCGAAGTTGCCGCCGCCGAGGCCGCATAGCAGCGCCAGCGACAGGAAGAAGATGTACGGCGTATCGGGGCTTTGCACCGCAAGGCCGATGCCGACCGCCGGCACCATCAACGACCAGGTCGAAACGGACGTCCACAAGCGTCCGCCGAAGATCGGCGGCATGAACGAATAGAAGATGCGCAGCGTGGCACCCGACAGGCCGGGCATGGCCGCCAGCCAGAACAGTTGATCGGTGGTGAACTTGAAGCCGACCGAAGGCAGTTTGGCGACCACAACCGACCACACCATCCAGATCACGAAGGCCAGCAGCAGCGCCGGGATCGAGATCCACAAGTTGCGCCGGGCGATGGCGCGCCCCTTGGTTCTCCAGAACTCCGGGTCCTCCGGCTTCCACTCGACCAGAACGTGGCCGGCCAGAGCGCCGACGTGCTTCTCCTCGTGGATCGGTTGCATTTCGGGGAATTGCGGCAGCCTGCGCAAGCCTGGTTCGAGGTGCTCCTGCTCCATGCGACGGATGGCGAGATGCATCCACACCAGCGAACCGGCGGCGATCAGGAACAGCAACATGAAGCAACTGGTCCAGATGCCGGTCAGATCGTTGAGCGCACCGAAGGCGATCGGCAGCACGAAGCCGCCGAGGCCGCCGATCATGCCGACCAGGCCGCCGACCGAGCCGACATTGTTCGGATAATAGACCGGGATGTGCTTGTAGACCGCGGCCTTGCCCAAGCTCATGAAGAAGCCGAGCACGAAAATCAGGCAGGTGAAGGTGACGACGCCGGTCGCCATGTGGAAGTGCAGCGGACCCTTCATGCCCTGCACCACGTATTCGGTGGGCGGATAGGCCAGAATGAACGTGATCAGCGCCGAGACGCTGAACATCCAATACATGATGCGGCGCGCGCCATAGCGGTCGGAGAGAACGCCGCCGTAGATGCGGAACAGGCTCGCGGGAATCGAGTAAGCGGCGCCGAGCATGCCCGCAGTTTCGATATCGAGCTTGTAGACGCCGATCAGATAGCGCGGCAGCCACAGCGACAGCGCCACGAAGGCGCCGAAGGTGAAGAAATAATACAGTGAGAAACGCCAGACCTGAACGTTCTTCAGCGGTTCGAGCTCGAGCCAGGTGCTGCGCGGCTGCTCGCCTTTAGCGCGGCGCGCGAGCTCCGCCGGGTCTTCCCTGGTGAAGATCCAGAACACCACGCCCATGATGGCGATGGCCGCGGCCCAGACCTGCGCGGTTACTTGCCAGCCGTAGGCGACTAGCACAAACGGTGCGCAGAATTTGGTGACCGCCGCGCCGACATTGCCGGCGCCAAAAATCCCCAGCGCAGTTCCCTGCTTTTCCGCAGGATACCAACGCGAAACGTAGGCGATGCCGACCGCGAAGGAGCCGCCGGCAATCCCGACGCCAAGCGCGGCGACGAGAATTTGCGGATAGGTGTGAGCGTAGGTCAGCAGGAATGTGGCGAGCGCCGCCGCCAGCATGACCACTGTGTAGATGCGACGACCGCCGTATTGATCGGTCCAGATGCCGAGGAAGATACGCACCAGCGAGCCGGTCAGGATGGGCGTTCCGACCAGAAGGCCGAACTGCGTCTCGTTGAGGCTAAGCTGCTGCTTAATCTGCACGCCGATGATGGCAAAGATGGTCCAGACCGCGAAGCATGCGGTGAAGGCGATGGCGGACATCCAGAGCGCCCGGCTTTGTCCTGGGACACTCGCTACCGATTTTTCTTGCATGCTTTGGCCCCTGCTGCAGATCGATGTCTGTAATTTGTTGGTCCCCGTAAAGCAGAGCCAAAGCGTAACGACTTTGAGATCGGTCAATAATTCTGCATTTTTATTTTCGCGTTTCTTGCTTTACTGAATTCGTCTCTCTGTTTGACTTATCTAACATTATGGTTTGATACTCTTCGTCGTTGGATTGATAATTATCAAACGCAACGTCGCGGCTCGCCCTACATTTCGCGGAGAGAGGACCACCATGCGACAAGCCGAATGTAAGCTCGTCCGGGCGCTGCCCCTGTTCAGGGACGTACACGAAGCGCAGTTCAAGCATTTGATGGGCGCCGCGTTTCTGCAGCGCTTTCCAGAACGGATGGTCCTTATCAAAGAAGGCGAAATGCCCGACTTTCTGCATATCGTGGTGGAAGGTTCGGTCGAATTGTTTGGCAGCGACGACGGGCGCGAGACGACCATCGAGATCCTGCATCCGGTCACCACGTTCATCCTGGCGGCCGTCGTCCGCGACGAGGTCTATCTCAAGTCCGCGCGCACGCTGACGCCGGCGCAAATTCTGATGATTCCCGTGGTCGCGGTGCGTGACGTTTTTGGGCGTGATGCTGCCTTCGCCCGCGCCATCGTTAATGAATTGGCTGGGCGCTATCGCGCGCTGGTCCGTTCCCTCAAAGACGAGAAGCTGCGCACCGGCGCGCAACGACTTGCCAACTGGATCCTGCGCGCCAATGCCCAGGATCACCGGCGCAATATCGAGTTGGAATTTGACAAGCGCACGCTGGCCTCGCTGCTGGGCATGACGCCGGAAAACCTGTCGCGAAATCTGGCGCTGCTCGCGGGTCACGGCGTGAAGAGCTCGGGCCGCGATATCGTCATCGAGGATGAGCGCGCGCTGGAACAATTTGCCAAACCGAATGCACTAATTGACGGCTGATTGAAGCGGTTAGCCGATCGACCGCAGCCGTCCGCTCAGGCCTCGAACTTCGGAAACAAGATGTTGTTTTCGATGTGGATGTGTTCGGTCAGGTCCTCGGCCAGTTTGCCAAGTCCGGCATAGAGCGCGCGCCAGCTCGTGCAGGCGTCGTCGGGAAGCGTCAGGTCGCCGGTGAGATCGGCCAGGGCCTTAAGCTCCTCGCCGTGCGAGTCATGCTCGTGACGCATCATGCCGATCGGGTGCACGATCATCGGGCTGCCGCCGACGCGCATGAGCGGGAAGAGGATTTGCTCTTCCTTCTGCATGTGCGATTCGAGTTCGCCGTGCATGCGTTCAAGCAGATTGGCGAGGCCTTTCGGCGCCGCCCGGTGACCCGCATGGACGCGTTCGACGCGCAGGGCAAGCGCGCGCAATTCCGGCATCTCCTGCCGGTGCACCTGGTGATAGCGATCCAGAATATGCTCGATCAGCTCGTCGACGCTCTCCGGCAAGGAATTTGGCGCGGCCCTTAACGACGCCAATTCTGCTTCGACAGGCGCAAGATCGACGCCCTTGTGGCGGGCGGCCTCATCGAGGCTTTCCGAACCGCCGCAGCAGAAGTCGAGCTTGTAGCGGCGGAAAACGGCGGTCGCTCCGGGCAGGCTCGCCGCGATATCGCCCAGACTGCGGGACGCCAAGGATCGAGCTTCGACCTGCAACATGACACGGCTCCTCTGCCATTTTGGTATTTGTATTACCAATTACGCTATGCGAGTAATATGGTATCGTCAATACCAATATAGAAAGATTTGGCGGTACCTGGTTATGACCGAGCGAGATTGTCAAACGGGCGGCAGAGACGCCTTCACGCGGCGCGCGCGCGAATTCAAGATGATCGGGGCCATGCTGCGCATGTATTGCCGCACCCACCACGACGCCCCGGGCTCTGTGCTTTGCACTGAATGCATCGAATTGCACAATTACGCGCGCCGGCGGCTGCAGCGTTGCGTGTTCGGCGAGGCGAAACCGACTTGCGCCAACTGCACCGTGCATTGCTACAAAACGGCCATGCGCGAGCGGATCAGAATCGTGATGCGCTGGGCCGGCCCGCGCATGCTATGGCATCATCCGGTGCTGGCGGTCCGGCACATGATCGACGGCCGTCTGCCGGCGCAGTCCCTTCATCGGTCGCAATAGTGCACCCGCATCGTCTTGCAGCGGAGAAGGCTGCCGGCGACCGCGCTGACGGCCGCAACGACGGTCAAGATTAGCGCCGCGCGCAGCCACGGCTGACCGAAGGACCAGCGTTGCATCGCAATTTGCCAGGCCGTCATCAGCCATACGGCGGCGGCGGCATAAGCCAATCCTTGCAAGAGCAGCAGGCTCCAGCGCTGCCGGACGAAGAACAACAAAGGCGCCACCAGACACAGCGCGACGCCGATCATATTGCCCAGGCGCAGAAAATGAGCGGCGATCAGCACAGCGGCAACAACGTAAAACGAAATTCTGGCGATCATGGCGCTCGGTCTCAGCATCGAAGCGCTGGCTCGCTACGCCCATAATGTGGTATCGTCAATACCAAATCTGGAGCCCGCCATGAAATTGCTGACGTCGACCGATTTCGCCTTGCGCGTCCTGATGCGGCTGTCGACGACGCCGGATAAGCACGTGAGCACCGATGCGCTGGCATGCGAACTCGTCATATCGCGCCACCACCTGCACAAGATCGTTCAGTACCTCACCGAGGCAGGGCTGGTGCGCACAATCCGCGGCGCGCGCGGCGGCGTCATGCTGGCGCGCCCGGCACGCGAGATCAAAGTGGGCGACGTGATCCGCAGTCACGAGAACGATCAGGCCTTGGTCGAATGCTTTCGCGCCGATGGCGGCGCTTGCACGCTACTGCCGCGCTGCCGCCTACGCAGCATGTTGGACGGTGCCCAGAACGCGTTCTATCAATACCTTGACCGCTTCACGCTGGCGGATTGCCTCGCCGAACGCGGGCTATTCATTGACGACCATGAAGGCCGAAAAAAGCAGCGTCCACTTGGGCGGCCGGCGCCGCAGCGGCGCTTACCTCGCGTCAAATATTCCTAGCGACGGCGAAAGACCCGCCGACGTCGGCGGCGGTCCTACCCGCGATGAACAAGGCGGAGCATCGACGTAACAAGTTCGATTAATTCGCCTTGTTGCGCCGGTCAACGACGCGCACCGCCTTGCCCTGCGAGCGCGGCACCTCGCCGGTCGCTTTGGGCACCACCGTGCAGGTCACGCCGACCAGCGACTTGATGTGGTGGGTGACTTCCGCCGCCTTACGGACGCGGTCGCCGGTGAAATCGGGCGCGAGCTCGACCTCGACCGTCATCGCGTCGAGCGCGCCCTCGCGTGTGAGCACGATCTGGTAATGCGGCGCGATGCCCGGGAAGCCGACCAGCACCGCCTCAACTTGCGAGGGATATACGTTCACGCCGCGGATGATCATCATGTCGTCGTTGCGGCCGGTCACGCGCAGGATGCGCACGTGGCTGCGCCCGCAGGCGCAGGGTTCATCGGACAGCCGGGTGATGTCGCGCGTGCGGTAGCGGATCATCGGCAAAGCTTCCTTGGTCAGCGTGGTGATGACGAGTTCGCCCGCTTCGCCCAGCGGCTTCGGCTGCATGGTGTTAGGGTCGATCACCTCGAACAGGAAATGGTCCTCCCAACCATGCAAGCCGCTCTGCACTTCGCGGCATTCGCAGGCGACGCCCGGCCCGATGATCTCCGACAGGCCGTAGATGTCGACCGCCTTAATGCCGAGCCGCGCCTCGATGTCGCGGCGCATGGCGTCGGTCCAGGGCTCGGCGCCGAAGATGCCGGTATGCAGCGGCAATTTGCGGATGTCGACGCCCATGCCCTCGGCGATTTCGGCAATGTTGAGCGCGTAAGACGGCGTCGCGCACAGGATGTGGGCGCCGAAGTCCTGCAGCAGTGTAACCTGCCGCTCGGTGCCGCCGCCGGATAACGGCACCACTGTGCAGCCGAGCCGCTCGGCGCCGTAATGCGCGCCGAGGCCGCCGGTGAAGAGACCATAACCGTAGGCGTTGTGCACGATCTCGCCGGGCCGCGCACCCATGCTGGCGAGACAGCGCGCCATCAGGTTGGCCCACAGATCGAGATCACCTTTGGTGTAGCCGACGACGGTCGGCTTGCCGGTAGTTCCCGACGAGGCGTGCAGACGCAAAAGCTGGTCGCGCGGCACGGCGAACATGCCGAACGGATAATTGTCGCGCAGGTCGGTCTTCACCGTGAAGGGAAAGCGCGCGAGATCGGCGAGCGATTTGAGGTCGGCCGGTTTGACGCCGGCGGCATCGAACTTCTTCTTGTAATGCGGGACCTTGTGATAGGCGCGATCGAGCATGGTCTTGAGCCTGGCAAGCTGCAACGCCTTCAGTTCGCCGCGCGGCATGGTCTCGGCCGCAGGTTCGAACATGAAGCTCGGCGTTTCGGCGATCGCGTGTTGCGTACTCATGACTAAACCTCCCGGTCGATTTTATAGTGGCGCGCTGCGGCGCGTCTTGCCAGTCAGAATTGCCTCATGGCGAAGACCATCCCGGCTTCACCGCCGGTCCGGGCACGCCGGACCCGCGAATCGGGGTGTGGGGCAGCGCGAAGCCCTGATTATAGGCGGCCCGCGTGATGAGAATGAATTTGATCGCCCAGCCCGTCGCGAGGACCGAAAGGGCGGCGAGCGCGAACAGGACCGCGCCGGCGGCCGGTACGACCAGGCCGGCGGCGATGAGCGCCAGCGGCAGCGCAAGGCCTCCGGCGAAGAACCACAGCCGGCAGGCGGTGAAGATTTCCAGCGTCCGGGTCGGCGCGCCGCCGCTTTCCAGTGCGGCGAGATAGCGCCACCAGGTCCAGATGCGGATGAGCGCGAGCGCCCCGAGCGCGATGGCCACAGGTCTGGCGGCGGCCAGCGCCGGCACGAAGGCCGCCAGCAGCAGGTAGAGCCCACAGCCTTCGGCAAGGCCGGTCGCCATGATCAGGGCGATCACGCGCGGATTGCGCCAGGCGGGGATCCCCTTGGCCTGCTCCAGGATCATGCCCTGGCAGAACAGGAAGATGAGCCCGACCAGCGCGGCCGCCGCGAGCGCGAGCGGCTGGCTAAACCACAGCGCCGCCAGCGCCAACGGAAATAGCGCGCCTGCGACCCAGGCTTCGCGCGACATCCAGGAGCGCCGCGGCTGGCGCAGCACGTACATGAAGCGCAGCGGTCGGCCGATCTTGAATATCAACAGCCCCAGGCCACACGCGATGACGATGAGCGCGGCGAGCGCCGGCACCAGCGCCGGAATTCCGGCAAAGCCGACGATCGCGGCCATGCCGAGCAAACCGGCGCCGGCGCCGCCGCAGAGGAAATTGCCGGCGGCCTTCCAGTCCCAATGTTTCTGATGCCAGGGCTCGACGCCGCGCGTGCGTGTGCGCCCGGATTGCGCGCTCGACAGCGGCGGCGGGACGTCCGGCGCCGGCGCGGCGGCGGCCTTGTCGTAGAGATAGTGGAAACCCGACTCGGTGCCGAGCTCGGCATGCATGCGGAAGCTCTTGTGCTCGCGCAGCAGCCGCGACACGTTGCTGTCGGCATCGTCGAGGTCGCCGAAGTGCAAGGCGTCGGCGATGCAGGCATTGACGCAGGCCGGCGTCGCGCGCGGATCCGAGCCCGGCGCCAGGCCGTTCTCGATGCCGAAATCGATGCGGTCGGAGCAGAACGTGCATTTCTGCGCGACCCCGAGCCGCTCGGATATCTCGCGTTCGATTTCGTTCTGCATCGCCTCCGCGCCGTAGGCGAAGTCTTCCTTGGTGATCTTGAAGCGCGCCTGATAGGGGCAGGCGACGTCGCAGTAAGCGCAGCCGATGCAGATGTCGTAGTCGATGGTGACGATGCCGTCGGCGCGCTGCCGCGTCGCGGTCGAAGGGCACACATGCATGCATGGCGGATCGGCGCAGTGTTGGCAGCCGATCGGCACGAAGGTGCGGTTGACGTTGGGGAAGCTGCCCGCCTCGATGTCGAGCACCTTGCGCCATTGCACCGCCGGCGAGGTGGCGTTGGCGTGCCGGCAAGCCGCGGTGCAAGTCTGGCAACCGACGCAACGTTCGAGATCGGCGACCATCGCCCAGCGCGTCATGCCGCCTTCTCCAGCCGCGTGATCTTGACCTTGACCAGGTCGGCGCTCGAGCCGGTGGCGTCGGTGAGATCGAGCAGCATCGGCACCAGCGCATTCATGCTCGGCGCGTGGAAATCCTTGGCGTAAGGCGTGACCCAGTGATCGAACTGCCCGATGATCAGCAGCGTGTCGGGGCGGATGCCCTCGCGCAGCGTCACTTTTCCCTTTGTGCTGTTGAGCGGGGAGCGCACCTCGACCAGATCGCCGTCGGCAATGCCGAGCTTTTCCGCCGCGCTTTCGTTCATCACCACGCTGCCATGGCCGATGACGTTGTCGGCGACTTCCCTGATCAGCTGAATGCCGACATTGTTGCCCCAGGAATATTGCATGCTGCGCGAAGTGACGAGCCAGAACGGATAGTCGGCGATCTGCACCTTGAAGTGCTTGGTGAGCGCGTCTTCCCACAGACCCTGCAGGTCGCGCCAATGCGGCAGCGCCTCGTACTCGGCGAGCTGTTTGTCCCACCAGGTGATGCCCTGCTCGTGCAGCCGCCGCCCGAGCTCCTTGCCGACGCGCAGCAGACGTTCCTGGTAGGGCTGTTCGAAGCGCAGGTTTTGTTCGACCAATTTCGGGTAGAGGTACCACATCAGGCGCGAGAACGGTTTCACGCGGAAGCCATGCGCGCGGAACCAGTCGAGCCCGTGCGTCTCGGCGCCGTCAGTCAGTTCCGCGCTCGCCGCGCGGCAACTCGCGTCCCAAATCTCCTCGACGCTGTGCGGCTTGGTCACGTCGAGCGAGAAGTCGTAAGTCTCGCCCTTGAGTTTGACGTCGGCGCTGCCGCGATTGATTGCGGTGTTGTACTCCTCGAGCAAGCCGGTGCGGCGCGCCAGCTCGGTCGCGATCCAGGTGAAATCCTTTGCCTCGCCCTGCGGCGGCACCGCCGGATCGCGCAAGGCGAAGCCTTGATGATCCCAGAACTGCTCGATGTACTTGGTGCCGCCGATGCGCATCAACTGCAGGCCTTCGAGATCGGTGCAGTCGGGCAACAGCACGTCGGCGACGTGATTGGTCTCGTCGCGCGTCAGCGCGAAGCAGACGGTGAACGGGAACTTCGCCATGGTCTCGCCCACTGCCTTGGTGTCCCAGAACGAGATCGCCGGATTGGTGCGATAGACCAGCCAGACATCGGGCGGCGGTGCGTGCGGGAGATGCTCGAAGTCCTCCTTCTGCATCATCCAGGCGAGATGCGTCGGCCCGAGCGCCTGGCTCCAGGCCGAATTGGCGACCAGCGGCACCAGCGTGCGGTGTGCGCTGCGTGCGGTCGGGCGCGAAATCCAGTCGTCCTTGCCGGTTGGATTCATTGGATAATGCATGAAGCCATCCGGCCCCGGCTTAACGCTGGACCAGCGATTGTCGGCCGGACGGTTAAGCCGCACCGTGGTGCCGAGTGTACCCCCCGGCACGTCGAGCGCGCCGACCAGACAAGGGATCAGCGTGCGCGCCCAGCAGCATTCGTAGCCGCCCCAGCCGTTGTTGACGGTCTTGCCAAAGGCGATAGCGACCGGCCGCAGCGGCAGCGTGACCCCCTCGATGTCGATCTTCTCGCCGACGCGGGCGTACAAGAGGAATTCGTTGGTCACGCGGCGGATGGTTTCTCCCGGCACGTCGCAGATGGCCGCCGCCCACTCTGGGGAGTAGTCTTTCACGTGCGCGACCAGGTGCGCGAAGGCCGGGCTGACGGCGGCCGCAGTGTGCGTCGTGGTCTCCTGATCGGCGCCGATCTCGATGCCGTCGACCGTGAAGCTGCCTTCGAGCGCCGGATCGATGCCGGCGGCATCGAACGGCACCGGGCGCTGGCTCTTGCTGTCGAACACCAGCGGCTTCTGCGTCTCCTGATCGCGCAAGAAGAATCCGCCAGGGCCAATGAGATAAGGCGATGAAGTCCGGCCTTTCAGAAACGGAAGATCGAGCCTGTCGCGCGCGGTTTCGTGCAGCAGCACGTGAATCATCGCGAACAAAAACGCGGCGTCGGTTTTCGGCTTGATCGGGATCCATTCGGCCGAGCAGGCACCGGTGATCGACAGATGCGGCTCGATCTGCACGCGCTTCATGCCGCGTGTGCGTGCATCGGCGTGGCGCTTGACGCCGCACACCCCGCCGGATGCCTCGACGTTGGCGCCGAACGAGAGGACGTAATCGCACAACGGCGTGTCCGGGCAGACGGTGAAAGCGCGGTGCCAGAGCTCGCCGTAGAGATGTTCCGAGTGCGTGCACTTGACGCCCTGGCCGGAGCCGAAGCTCAAATCGACCGGCCCCCAGGCGGCGAGGAAAGAGGGCAGCGTACCCATATAGGCGGTCGGCGTGCCGCCGCCGCCGAAGCTTGCGGCAAGCCGCGGAAAGCCGCTCTCGTCGAGCAGACCTTTCGCGCGCGCCGCTTTCATCTTTTCGGCGACGAGATCGAGCGCCTCATCCCAGGAAACGCGCACAAAGCCCGGGTCCTCGTGCCGACCCTTCTTCGGGTTGGTGCGCTTCATCGGATAAAGCAGGCGGTTGGGGCTGTAGGATTTTTGCACCAGCCCGAACGCCTTGATGCAGGCCTTGCCGCCGCCGGGATGGATCGCAGCGGCGGAGAAATTCGGATTGACCTCGGTGGCGACCCCGTCCTGGACGCGCACGGTCAACAGATCCGGCCCTGCCACGCATTGGTAGCAATAGGTCGAAACCGTACGTTCCTGCGGTGGCTTGCTTCCCGGCATAGCCGTAACCTCAGTCAGGGAACTTTTAGTCGCCAGGCCCGAGTACTCTAGGTGCTGATCGTCCCGGCAATTTCCTCGCGAACATCCGCGTTCGCGTGCACCGAATAGCCCGCCTTGAGCGCATCCATATTGAGATCGAGGAAGCCGCGCGGCGTCTCCGCGCGCACCGCCTGCTCGATCCGATTGCGGTCGCAGATTTCGCCTAACGCCACTAAGGCGCCGAGCGCGACGATGTTGGTGACCCGCTCGCTGCCGAGTTGCAGCGCGGTGCGGCTGAGCGGCAGGTGATAGCGACGATAGTCACCCGCCGGGAGTTCGGGACAGAGCCGCGTGTCGGCGATGACCAGCGCACCGGGCTTGAGCAAAGGCCAAGACGGCTTAACGGCCAGCCGGTCAAGCAGCACCAGACAATCGAGCGCGGTCGCCAGCGGGAAATCCACCTCGCCGTCCGCGACCACCAGGTCGGCGCTGCAGAAGCCACCGCGCGAGGTCGGCTCGTAGGACTGCGACTGGGCCACACATTTGCCGGAGACGGCCAGCGCGTCCGCCAGCATCTTGGCGCTGAGGATCAACCCCTGCCCGCCAGTGCCGCCGATGCGGATTTCTTTGCGCTGCCCGTTCATTGCTTGGCCCCCGCGCGCGCGGCCGCCGCTTTGCGATAGGCGGCGCCATATTCGGGACGGTCGTTCCTGGCGAGGATGCCGGTGCGCAACGTGTTGGGCCGAAACGGCGTGTCGACCGTATCGGCGTAGGCGCTCGGCCGGATGGTGCTCGTCTGCCGCATGACCATTTCCGGCGAGGAGCCGAGATCGTTCTTGCGCCCGAAGATTTCCGTGCAGTCGGTGAGCACCTCGACAAAGGCAAAGCCCGGATGCTCGAGCCCGGCCTTGATCAGCTCCTTGAGCTTGGGCACATGATGCGTCACCTCGCGGCCGACGAAGCCCGCTCCGGCGGCGCTCGCCAGCGCGCAGGCGTCGAAATGCGGCTCCTGATTGCCGAGCGGCGTCGTGGTGGTGAGCATGCTCTCCGACGTGGTCGGCGACACCTGGCCGCCGGTCATGCCGTAGACCTCGTTGTTGAGCATCAGGCAGGTCAGCTTGAGATTGCGCCGGCAGGCGTGGATCAGATGATTGCCGCCGATCGCCAGACAATCGCCGTCGCCGGTGATGACGACGACATTGAGATCGGGACGCGCCAGCGCGAGACCGGTCGCATAAGCGAGCGGCCGCCCGTGCGTCACATGGAAGGTGTTGGCGTCGATGTAGGCCGACAGCCGCCCGGCGCAGCCGATGCCGGAGACGACCGCGAGCCTGTCCTTGTCGATCTTGAGATCATGCAGCGCCCACAACAGCGCGCGCAGCGCAATGCCGTGCCCGCAGCCGGGGCAGAGGAAGTGCGGCATCATCTCCTCACGGAGATAGTCGCGCACGTCGAAGCCGGCGGCGGTGTCGAGAATCATGACGCCTCCTTGGCCAGCGCCGCGGCGCAGACGGAGATATCCGAAGGCGCAATCGCCTCGCCGCTGAACAGGTGCAGGCCCTCGACCGGCAGGTCGCTCAACACACGCTCGACTTCAAGCCGCAATTGCCCGTTGTTCATTTCGGGCACCAGCACGGCGCGGGCGCCGGCCGCGGCTTCGCGCAATGCGGCTTCGGGGAATGGCCACAGCGTGATCGGCCGGAACAGGCCGACGCGCGAGCCTTGTGCGCGGCACATCTCGACGGCACGCCGCGCCGCGCGCGCGCTGATGCCGATGGCGACAATGACCACGTCGGCATCGTCGCAAGCGAGCGTCTCCCAGGAATCAATCAGGTCGCGATGACGGTCGAGCTTGGTGAGCAGGCGCGATAGGTTGCGGGTGACGGCTTCCGGATTTTGCGTCGGGAAGCCGCTCTCGCTATGCGTCAACCCGGTGGTGTGGACGCGGTAACCGTCGCCGGGCCTCGCCATCGCCGGGATATCGCCACCGCCATAAGGCTTGTAGTCGGCGCGCGGCCCGCTTGCCCACGCGCGTTCCACATTCGGCTGCGCGGCACTGCTGAGCGAGACCGTTTCGGACAGTTGCGCGATCACCTGGTCATACAAGAGAACGACCGGCGAACGGCATTGCTCGGCCAGGTCAAACGCGCGGATGGTCTCGCTGTAGATTTCGGCAACTGAGGCGGGCGTGAGCACGATGATCGGATAATCGCCGTGGCTGCCCCAGCGCGCCTGCATCACGTCGGCTTGCGACGGCCGCGTCGGCATGCCGGTCGAGGGGCCGCCGCGCATGACATTGACGATGACGCAAGGAATTTCGGCGCCGGCGGCGTAGCCGAGATTTTCCTGCTTGAGCGAAAAGCCCGGGCCGCTGGTCGCGGTCATCGCCTTGACGCCGCCCATCGAGGCGCCGATCACGGCGGCCATCGAGGCGATCTCGTCTTCCATCTGCACGAAGACGCCGCCGACTTCCGGCAAGCGGCGCGACAGCCGCTCGGCGATTTCTGACGACGGCGTGATCGGGTAGCCGGCGAAGAAACGGCAGCCGGCACCGACCGCGCCGAGCGCGCAGGCGTGATTGCCGGAGATCAGTTTCACGGCGCTTTTGCCGGTCAATGCGGTGTCGACGGCGTTCATTGGGCGAGCGCCTCCGCCGCTGCATCGAGATGGACGCGGATAGCGAAATCCGGACAAAGCCACTCGCACAATCGGCAGCCGGTGCATTTCTCGGGCTGCGCCAGTTCGGCGATGCGCTCGGCGTTGAGCCGCAGGCAGCGCTCCGGACACAGCTTCACGCAGATGTCGCAGCTCTTGCACCAGGCCGGATTGATTTCGAGGCGAACGTTATAGACGGCCTCGGGCGGCGCCGGTGTGAAGGTTTGCTCGTCCACCGGCGGCGTGAGGTTGCGCGCCTCTTCGATCCAAGCGCGGCCGCGGCGGAAGGCTTCCAGATTGACCGGAATGGTTTTCTTCGGCACGAACTCGGCGACGGTGCGCTCCCAATCCGCGGCGGAAAAATCGAGCGCCGTCGACAACGCGCCGAGCAGGACGACGTTCGCTGCGCGTTCGTTGCCGAGTTGCTCGGCCAAGTGGGTGGCGTCGATGGCATAGCCTTCCGCCACATGCGCCGCGACTTGCGCCGGCGTCTCCTTCGAATAGCGCAGCGGCGCGCCCGGATGGCGGTTGAGGCAGGCAAAGGGCGGCACGATGCGCTTGGTGTCGCAGATGAAGATGCCGGTGTCGGGCTTGAGGTACGCCAGCCAGCGCAACCCTTCCGCCCATTCCAGCGCCACCAGAATGTCGACCTCGCCCTTGGGGATAGTCGGCGACCAGACGCGCCGGCCGAAGCGCACGTGGCTGAACACCGAGCCGCCGCGCTTGGCCATGCCGTGCACTTCGCTCTGCTTGACCTGGAAGCCTTGGCTCTGCGCCAATAAGGCGAGCACCTTGGACACCATGATGACGCCCTGGCCGCCGACGCCGACGATCAGCACGTTGAAGGTCTCGCGCGCGGCTGCCGCGGCGGCGACCGCGTAGGGCGAATGCAGGGTGACGACGGGTTCGCTCATTGCGTCACCGGCGCCGCAGTCTTGATGCAGTCGACCGTGCAGACCTGCGCGCACAACGTGCAGCCGATGCACAGCGACGGGTCAATCTGAACTTTATGCCGGCCCTCGAACGACTGCTCGCTCCAGGTAATCGCCGGACAGCCGAGGTTCATGCAGGCCTGGCAGGCGTTGCATTGCTCCTGCACGACTTCGAAGGGCGGGCCTTTGATCTTGGCCGGATCGAGCACGCAGGGGCGGTCGGCGATCAGCACCGACACGCCGCGATGATTAATGGCGTCGCGCAAGGCGTGGTGCATGGCGGCGAGATCGTAGCTATCGACCTTGCGCACCCATTTCACGCCGATTGCGCGCACCAGCGCCTCGTAATCGACCGCCGGCGCATCCTCACCGCGCAGCGTCTTGCCGGTGCCGGGATGCTGCTGGCCGCCGGTCATCGCCGTGATGTGGTTGTCGAGCAAGAGCACGGTGATGTTCGCCTGGTTGTAGACCGCGTCGATCAGCCCCGGAATGCCGGCATGCAGGAAGGTCGAATCGCCGATGGTGGCGACCACCGGCTTGGTTTCGCCGGCCTTGGCCATGCCGATGGCGTTGCCGATCGACGAGCCCATCGACACCGTGGTGTCGAGGCCGCGCAGCGGCTCGAGGCAGGCGAGCGTGTAGCAGCCGATGTCACCGGCGACGCGCGCGCCGGTCGCGCGCACCGCCATGAAGCTCGACGTGTGCGGGCAGCCAGCGCAGAGCACCGGCGGGCGCACCAACGGCTCCGGCGTCCAGGCGCCCTGCCGCGGGCGCGGCTCGAGAATGCCCGCCTTCTCGAAGCCGGCACGCACGATCTCCGGCGACAATTCACCGGTGCGCGGGAACAGGCTCTTGCCTTCGACGGCAAAGCCGAGCGCGCGGATTTCCTTTTCGATCACGGGCTCAAGCTCTTCAACGACGAAAATGCGGTCGATCGATTGGCAATAGCGCCGCAGCAAATCATCCGGCAGCGGCCAGGAGGCGCCGAGCTTCAACACGTTCGCGTTGGGCAGCGCCTCGCGCACGTAAGGGTAACAGGTGCCGGCGGTGATGACGCCGAAGCTGGTGTCGCCCTCCTCCCAGCGATTGATAGGCGCGTCGGCGAAATAGGCCTTCAACCGTGCCTCGCGCTCGAGCACCGCGCCATGGCGCGGCCGCGCATGGGCCGGGATCATCACATTTTTCGAGGGCTTCTCAAGAAATCCGCGCGGCGGAAGCTCGCGACGGTCGCCGATCACCGCGGGACTGCGGGTGTGCGACAGCCGCGTCGTCGAGCGCACGATCACCGGCGTATCGAAGGTCTCGGACAGTTCGAACGCGAGGCGGGTGAAATCCAAAGCCTCCTGCGCGTCGCTTGGCTCGAGCACGGGGATGGTCGCCAGCGCGCCGTAGATGCGCGTGTCCTGCTCGTTCTGCGATGAGTGAATGCCCGGATCGTCGCAGACCGCGAGCACCAGCCCACCGTTCACGCCGATATAGGCCTGCGACATGAAGGCGTCGGCGGCGACGTTGAGACCGACATGCTTCATGGCGGCGAGCGCGCGTTGCCCGGCAAAAGAAGCGCCAATCGCGACGTCGAGCGCAACTTTTTCGTTGGTCGACCACTGCGCGTGCAGGTCCTCGGCCGGATATTCGGCCAGAGTTTCCAGGATTTCGGTGCTCGGCGTGCCGGGATAGGCGGCGGCGACCTTGACGCCGGCCTCCCAGGCGCCGCGCGCGATTGCCTCGTTGCCGGTCAACGGGCGCAACCCATTGGCGGCCGAGCGCTCGACGCTTTCCAAGGCCTTATGCATACCGCTTCTGCCCCCGCTGGCCGACGCCTACGCTCTTCCTTGCCATCATCCTCTCATCGCCAGCAGGTCTAATTGAGCCAAATCAATTGGTTACTGGTCGGATGAGGCGCAAAAGCCCGCGCCCGTTAGCGGGCGGCGGCAAATTTGGCCGCCTTCGCCTTGAGCCGCTCGATCGTCTTGCCCTTGTCGACCACGAACCGGCTGTGCGAGCCGGAACCGATGGCTTCCAGATTGTCCTTGGCGGCGATGTCGAAGGTGACCTTGCGCCCTTCCACCGCGCTCACGGTCGCGGTGATCTCGATCGTCATGCCCGGCAGCGTCGGCGCCAGATGGCGGATCGACACGTCGACGCCAACCGAATCCTCGTTGGCGTCGGCGTGCTCGAGGATCAGATCACGGCAGGTGTGCTCGATGTCCTGCACCAGCTTGGGCGTGGCGTAGACACGGCCTTCTTCGCCCATGAAGCCGATGGTTCGGTCCTTGTCGATGGTGACCCGGTTGGTCCGCGACACGCCCGGACGCAGGCTCTCCTTCATTAACTCCTCCTCGCCGTTTTTTGGCGGCAATCGCGGTATCTTTAGAGTGACACCCCGAATGGCCGACTTGACCAAGGTCAATTCAAACGCGTTTTTGGATGCCCAAACAGGCCTCCGGACCCGGCGGGGCGTCACTGCCAAGGATTTGCGGGCGGTACTCGGCCAATCGACGGGGTGCCGAAAAAGCTTCTAAGTGCAGGCATGCGGCGCGGCCCTAGCGGGCCGCCGCGATGATCGGCAGCAGCAGGTAAGGCTCCTTGCCGGGCGCAAAATGCAGCCGGTTTTTGCCGCCGAAGATCGCCGGCGGCCGGTCCTGCGGATCGTCATGCAGCAGATTGCCGGTGCCGCGCATCGGGTAAGGCGCGTTGGCGAAGCCGCGGTCGCCGAGACCGTGATCAAAGTCGCAGCCGCGCACATTGAGCACGAGGCGATAACCCGGCGGCACTACGATCGACGTCGGCAAGATCTCGATGTCGAGTTCGACCGGCTCGCCGGGCTTGAGCGGCCAACTTTCGTCGTGCGGATGATAAGGCCTATACGGCAGGCTGCGTTGGGGATCGAGCTTGCGCTGCGAGGCGCGCAGCCAGCCGAGCGCGATCGGCACGCAAGGATCGTTCGAGCCGACGAACAGCACCTCCTTGCCGTCGGGCGCGAACAGACGCAGTGCCAGAAAGAGATCGGCATCGGTCGTGGCGGACGAGACAAAAAGCTTCGCCGCCAGCGGGCCGGTGATCTCGAGCGGCTTGGACTGCATCGGCAACTCGAAGCGAACGCCGTCGCCCGTCGTTTCGTAGTCGATGGCCGCGCCCGATTTCGGCTCGCGCGTAAGCGCGCGGCCTGCGGGATCGAGATAGAACTTGGTCCACTGCGTGCGCGCCAGCGGCCATTCCTGCTCGTCGCGCACGACGAACTTCTCGCTGGGATGGCGGATATGCAGTTGCACTGGCGGCTGCTTGTTCCAGCCGGTGTCCTCGCCTTTGAGGAAGTGGCCGAAGAAACGCTTCTGCAACGCCTCGCCGTCAGCGCGATAGAACGGCGAGAAGTGCGAATCGCCATGCACCTGCAGCCATTTCTGCTTCGACGCTGCCGCTCGGTAGCCTTCGAAATTGCCGCGCGGATGCAAGCCCATGCCGCCCCAGTTCGCCGCCGAAAGCACCGGTATGGTAATCTTGTCGAATTGCGGCGAACGTTCTCGGTAATAGTCGCCGTCGAGCGGTCGCTTGAGCACTTCGGGTCCGGGATCGATACGGTTTTTGGCGAGCACGTCGTCCGGCAGGGTCTCCGGTCCGGCCACCAATTCGCCGGTCACCCAGCTGCGCGCGCCGCGTTCGCCGTAGCCGCACTGCCGCTCGACCAGCGTGCGGTTAAACCAGGTGCTCAGGAACGTGGAGAGAATGCCGCCATGCCGCGACAGGTCGCGGTAATAATCCGCCGCGCCCTCCCACACGCAAATCGCGGCGAGGTGCGGCGGCTGCAGCGAGGCGACGTACCACTGATTCATCGCATAATAGGAAATGCCGTTGAGGCCGACCTTGCCGTTGCTCCACGGCTGCGCCGCGGCCCACTCGATGCAATTATAGTAGTCCTTGCGCTCGCGCGGCGACCACACCTCCATCACGCCAGGTGAGTGGCCGGCACCGCGGCTGTCGACGCGGATGCAGACGTAGCCGTCCGGTACCCATTTCTCCGGATCGACGACCTCCCAGTTTTGATACTTGTTGGTCGAGCCCTTGGCGATCTCGGGATATTTCCCGATCATGTTGTGCCAGCTGCCACTGTAGAAGGCGTCCTGGAACGCCAGGCCCTTGGCATAGGGCCCGAGTGTCATGATCACCGGATAGCGGCCCTCCTCCATCGGGCGGAAGACGTCGGCGCGCAAGACGGTGCCGTCCTCCATCGGGATCGGCACGTCCCAATCGATTTGCATGCCGTCGGCGGCGACGGTGCTTTTGGCTTTTGTCTCGTCTGACGTTTGCTGCATGGTCTTTCTTCGAACTCGCGTTCAAGCAGGTCGGCGCGCGAGCGTTGCGCGCCGATCCGCCTGGCTGACCGCCCGCCCCGTTCGTTACTGATTGACCTGAATGTTGTTGTCGTTGATCAGCTTGCCCCAGCGGTCGATTTCGCTTTTGAGGATCGCGCGCCCCGCCTCGGGCGAGCGCTGGTCTTTCGGATATGCCGAGACACCCTCCGCCGCCCATTGCTTGAGGAGCGCGGGATTGGTGACGACGGCGTCTTCCAGGGCCGCATTCAGGGTCTTGATCACGGCGGCCGGCGTTCCGGCCGGCGCGAACATCGCTTCCCAGAATTGGATGTCGAACTTGGGTCCGAACATCTTCACGAAGCTGCCGGCTTGCGGGAATTCCGGCATCGTCTCGGCTTGCGTGACCCCGAACGCCCTCAGCTTGCCGGCGGCGACGAACGGCCCCACCTGCTGCGGCGTGCCGAATGAAATATCGACATGGTCGCCCAAGACGTCGGTAAGCATGGGCGCGCCGCCGCGGTAGGGAATGATGTCGATGGGAACCTTGGCCTCCTGGGCCAAGAGTGCGGTGGCGAGGTGGCCGGTCGAGCCGAAGCCCGGGATCGCCGCCTTCATCCGCTGCTTCTTCATCGCCGCGAGCAGTTCGTCGAGCGAATTCGCGGCGAGCGACTTCCGGCCGATCAAGACCAGCGGATTGCGATAGATAAACATCACCGGCGCCAAGTCTTTTTCCGTATCGTAGGGAAGACTCTTGAACAGCGTGGCGTTGGCGGAGATCTGCAGATTGTGAACGAGCAACGTGTACCCGTCCGGCGCCGAGTGAACGACTTTGTTGGTGCCGGTGATCGTGCTGCCGCCGGTGACGTTTTCGACGACGAAATTCTGATTTAGTTTCGCCGACAGCGCGGTTGCGATCACCCGGGCCAACTGATCGACCGGCCCGCCCGCCGAATAGGGCACGATGATCGTGACGGTGCGGTTGGGATATTGCTGCGCCGTTACGGGCGCCGCCATGGCGGCAAGGCCGGCTGCGACGGCGGCGGCGGTTATGATGCGTTTCATTGGGACCTCCCTTGCCGATACTCTTTCTCACGCCAATCGCAATCACAAGCGCAGTTGAAAATTATTCTGAGCAGGCCTGCTATCTTCTCACCATGCGAACAGAAACGTCTCACATTGTGAACAGGCACGGCGCCTTTGCCACTTAAAATTGCGGCGCGCGCCTACTTTTGCAGCTCGCTTGACACGCGCGCCCAATCCGTATTCGTTTCGAGCAACCGCCGGTTCGCTCCGGCGAGGCGATGGAGTTCCGCCGAAACCGCCCTGTGGGGCTGATGACTCCTTTCATTCGAAGTGGGATGGAAGGAGAGCGTATTTGCCGTCCCGCACTTTTCGCCAGACGGTCTGAATGCGCGCGCCGTGCTTTGTCTTGCGCGGCCGAGCGGGCAATCGAAAAACATGTGCGGAGCAGGTCATGGCTGGCCCCTTTGGGTAGGACGGCACGGACGAGTCTGGTTTAATCAACAAAGGCAGGGAGCAGTGATCGGATGGTCATGTATTTCTGGATCGCAGTCGGCAGCGCACTGGGTGGAATGGCGCGCTACGGCTGCTCGGGACTGGCCGCCCGCCTCATCGGCGAGACCTTTCCCTGGGGCACGTTCATCGTCAACGTCGCCGGCTCATTCGTTATCGGCTTTTTCGCCACCCTCACCGGCCCGGACAGCCGCTATATGGTCGGCTCGCTGGCGCGGCAATTCGTCATGACCGGATTCTGCGGCGGCTTCACCACGTTCTCCTCATTCAGCCTGCAGACGCTCAACCTGGTGAACGACGGTGAATGGTTTCGCGCCGGCGCCAATATCGGCGGCTCGGTCGCAGCTTGCCTGGTGGCGGTCTGGGCCGGCCACCTGCTTGCCGCCAGCATCAGCTCGATGAAGTGGATTTGACTATGCAGATATCTCGCGATGCCGTGCTGCTCCGCATCTTCTTTGGCGAAGACGACAAGTTCGGCGGGTTGCCCCTCTATGAAGCGATCGTATTGAAGGCGCGCGAAATGCATCTTGGCGGCGCCACCATGCTGCGCGGCCACGTCGGCTTCGGCCATTCCAGCCGCATTCACACCACCAAGATCCTGCGCCTGTCGCAGGATCTGCCGATCGTCGTCGAGATCGTGGACTCGAAGGAAAAAATCGATGCCTTCCTGCCGGTGCTCGATGAGATGATGTCGAGCGGGCTGGTGACGCTGGAAAAGGTGCAGGTGCTGCAATACGGCACCAAGGGCGCGAACCAGAGCTAGCGCGGCCCTCCGCCGCTCGAACCTTCCGGTTGCGCGTTCGCGCCTGGCCCAGCATTGTGCGGGCCGTCGAGGCAGGGAATTCGCACAATGATCCGGATTGGCATTATCGGGCTCGGCTGGTGGGGCAAGCAGATCGTCGGCTGCCTCGCCGACAGCCCGCGCTTCAAAGTGGTGGCCGGTTGCGACATAGACCACAACACGGTCGCGCCGTTTGCGGCCGCGCGCGGTTTCGATCTGGTCGTCGACTACAAGGACCTGCTCAAGCGGTCCGACGTCGACGCCATCGCCGTGGTGACGCCGCATCTGCTGCACGAGGAAATGGCGATTGCGGGCTTTGCCGCGGGCAAGCAGGTGTTCTGTGAGAAGCCGCTCGCGCTCAATAGCGCGAGCGCCGAGCGCATCCTTGCCGCCTGCACCAAGGCCGGCGGCGTGCTCGGCATCGGCCACGAGCGCCGTTACGAGCCGGCGATGGAGGAGATGCGCCGGCTGTTCGAAGCGGGTCAGCTTGGCCGCCTGCTGCACATGGACGCCAACGTCAGCCACAGCAATTTCCGTAAAGTTGACCCGTCGAACTGGCGGCGCGATCCGCGCCACGCGCCGGCCGGCGCCTGGACTGCGCTCGG